>FWPU01000051.1_pt1 | contig 333604 bp, 323 predicted proteins | sample 2228361 | NCBI WGS metagenome assembly FWPU01 (sample SAMEA103939777, study PRJEB20133) | metagenome
CGGAGGCGGGCGTGCCAAGCGCCTGATACGGATTTGACCAGCTAAATTCGAGGCGGCGATTTCTTAAAAAGTAGTTCGAGCCAGCATTTTTTAAAAGTTTTCGAAACCGAAGGCCGAGCGCAAGATGGGGGGCGGCGGCTGGACGGCCGCAGCCGCCACCCCTACCTTTGGGATTTTAAAAAAAGTTCGAATTTGCGAATATAAAGAGCACAATTTTGGCTTTGTTTAGTTGTTTCAAATAGCTAAAACTGTACTTATTGGACGATTAGCTCAACGGTAGAGCGCTTCGTTTACATCGAAGATGTTGTAGGTTCGAATCCTACATCGTCCACATCATGACAAAGACAAACTACTTTTGTCGGCTGATGATATAAGTAGTTGGGTGAAATAAAAAAACTGCTGGTGCATCGTCGACTAAATAACGCTGAAGATCAAAATAAATTTGTTTACGTATTTCCGGATCTATTTCCTTACGCCCATCTTCCAACAATTTATCTATTTTAGGGCTGACATAATGAGTGATATTGGACTGGGTTTGTGTCGAATGCCAAAAACTGTATTGATCGGGATCTGTCGGAATATCTTGAATTGCCAAAAGTGCTTGAAAATCTTGCGGTAAACCATTTTCCACTTTGACTTTGGTATCAATCCCCGCCTGAGTCCAAGATGCAGCAATCCGCTGGGCCAAAGCTAAATGCGGCTCAAATGTAGATAAGACAAGAGCACTCGGAGAACTTTCTTTTTGACTCAATATTTTTTTTGCTGCGGGTAAATCATATTCATACTGTTTGACTCTAGTCGTATAAGCCCATGATTTTGAAGATAAAGGGGTGAAAACCCGATTGGTTTCAGTTTTTTCGATTGCCATGGCCAATGCTTGACGGACTTCTTTATTAGTCAAAAGTGGGTCTGTTGTATTAAAAAATACAGCTAATGACTTATCATAAGTTATGGTCGCTTTGATATTTATATTGGGCCAATCCGTAAACGGTTCTCTTGTTGTCATGTTATCTAAAATATCGACTTCACCCAATTTAAAAGCAGTTTTGGCTTGGGTTTCTGAAATGAAAAACTTATATTCCAGACGCGGCAAAGCTACTTGGTTATTGGCAGGAACTAACTGTAGTTTATCAATTTTACCGGCTTTGAGATTGATACGAGATAGTTTATAACTGCCCAGTCCGACTAAGTTCTTGCGAAAAAGTGGCCGAGTAAGAAAATTTGGAAGTGGAACAAACGGTTCACGAAGACGAATCTCAATTTGATAGTCATTTAAAACTACAAATTCGGCATCTTTCAGATTATAATTGATATCTCGAGATGTAAATCTTTGTCCATCGTGCCATACCAAATTTTGGCGCAAATAAAATTTATACGTTTTACCGTCATTTAGGATTTCCCATTTTTCCGCTACGGCTGGAATGGGTTTGCCATCAATAGCGGTATCAACCAGTCCTGCACTTATCAATCGTTGGATATTGAGTGGTAAATCAACAGGTGAAAAAACGCCTACAACCCCAATTTTCTTATGATCACTTGTAACAGCAGCATCTAAAAGCGGGGTGAGATTGACAGCTCCAACTACCAAAATAATCCCTGCTACAAAAAAGACTATGATCGTTTTTTGATAACGGTTGAGAATTCCTTTTATAAGCCAAATATAATAACGAGTTCGTTTGTACACAGTTCAATGGTTATTGAACCAATAAGTTGATCACCGAAGTGATCAAAAAGAGGCTGGTAAGTACAATTGTCAATCTATAAAGTAGTCTTTCAAATCCACGTTTGCTGCGATACTGTTCTGCCACTCCTCCAAAAGCAGTGCCCAAGCCTCCGCTTTTATTTTGTAGCAAAATTGAAAAAATCAGCAAGATAGCTAGTATGATTTGAATGACGAGTGTAATATATTGCATATTTAGTGGCCGATTTTTGGCATGTTTAAATCTGAAAGTTCTTGCTTATCGGCAGGCAAGACTTAAATTGACACTTAGATTCTAATTATATCTCATTACGTAAAATTTTATGTAAGACTTCTGCCAGACGTTTACTATCATGTCGGATCAGACTACGCGTGAGTTTGTCTGCTGGTGATTTTTTCACCAAAAAACTGCTGGCTACCGGAGCCTCAATTACGCGATAATAGCTGTTTTGTAAAGTATTGCTAACCGGCTCTTCTTTGTGTTTGGCATATTCTAAAAGAGCAGAACGGGGAAGTTTCCGGTTGTTGATAATGACATAATTTAAAACGCGACCCAAATATTTCTCAAGAACATGAATATGATCTATAGCTCTAAAGCCAAAAGTTTGCCCCCATTTGGTCATAAGATTCATCACAAATACCTTTTTAGCAGGTGATTTTCTGATTGCAGCAGAGATTCCCTTGACCAACAAATTGGGCAAGATGCTAGTATACAAATCTCCTGGACCTATGACAATCATATCAGCAGCGAGAAGAGCTGCCAAAGCATCAGGATTGACTTGGGCATCTGGTTTTAAAAATAATTTGGTAATCCGTAATTTGCCATCATGAGGAGGTTCATCGATAAGATGTTCCTCATTTAAAATATGGCCATCTTCATATTCAGCATATAAATTGGTATCGGTATAAGTCACTGGAATGATAGTGCCTTGGATACGCAGTACTTTTCCAGTTTGACGTATTGCTTCTGCTTGGGAACCGAGTATATCGGTAAGAGCGGCCATAAATAAATTAGCGAATGTCATCCCCCTTATTCCTTTTCCCTTTTCAAATCGATACATAAAAAGTTTTCGCAACAGTCCCACTCCGCCTCGTTCATCAGACAAAGCAACTATACACTGACGAATATCACTTGTTGGTAGAAGTCCAAATTCGTCTCGTATACGTTTATTGGAGCCACCGGAGTCGCTCATCGTAACTATTGCCGACAATTGACCAGGATGTGCCTTCAATCCTCGTAATACCACAAAAGTACCCGTGCCTCCGCCAATTACGACTATTTTGGGAACTTTAGTCATCAGTGGTTATTTTAGCAGATATAACAGAAAGTTGGTAATAAAAGTCAAAAAAACAGAGGCGATGAGCAAAGTGAGCAAAAAGTTAAGTTGAGTAGCGGCCAGTTGGAAACCAAGGATTGACAAGCCGGGAAATCTCCAGGGCAAAAGACTTATTTGTGGAAGCAGTTGTAAAAATAAATAAAAGATAGCGGCATTTAACAGAATTGAAAACAATCCCAGAGTCAAAGCATTGATTGGAAAAAATAACAGTTGCAAAATTGGTTTCAGAAGCAGATTTATAGCAGATATTATCAAAGCTGCCAGAAGGAAACTGGTCAGACCTCCGGAAATCATAAAACTGCCAACCATTATTTGTGTCAATACCCAAATACCAAACAAATGAAGCAAATATGTCCGTAGCAAGCGTTTCATGAGTTGAATGATAACATAGATATTATAGGTTATCAGATTACTAGAAGTTATATTGAGAATATATCTTAACGAATTCTACTTCCTTCTGTCAAAAGTTTGAAGCGCCAGCGATGGTAGGACAGTGCAAAGCGGTGGGCTTCATCACGGACACGTTTAAGCAAATTCAATGCCTGGGAACTGACTTTAATTACAATAAATTTATCTTTTGTTTTGACAACGACCTGTTCCAAGCGTTTGGCCAAACCGATCATGGGAATATTTGTTTTAAGTTGAGCTTGAATTTTAAGCCCAGCGTGTAGTTGAGCCGCTCCCCCGTCAATTAGTATCAAATCCGGAAATGGCCATTCTCGATGTTTTAAACGTCTACGTAGTATTTCAACAAGCATTGCTACATCAGAAATACCTTGGACTGTGCGTATCTTGTAACGTTTATATAATGATTTTTCCGGAAGACCATTGACAAATACGATTTGGGAACCGACGGCAAAGCTACCTTGAAAATTACTGATATCGTAAGCTTCAATCTTCTCTATTTTGTTTAAAGTGGGAAAAAAATCTTTTAAGACGGTTTGTAAATCATCCGCTTCTTTTTGGAATTCCGTAGTTATTGTCTCTGCGGTTTTTATAAGTTCATCAGCCTGAGTATAAGTAGTCAAATTTTCTAAAAAACGCAACTGATTTTTGAGTAAGCCGGCCTGCTCAAAATATAACTTTTTGATTGCCTTATTCATTTCTAATTTTAATTCTTTTTTTAATAATTCATTTTGACCATTAAATAATTTGATAATCCTTTTAATATTTTGCTGATATTGTTGGGTAAGCTGTTTTTGCCAGGTTGCTTCTTGACGGACAATATACCCCGGACAGGGTTGGCAAAGTCGCAGCTGGCTGTAAAAGCACGGTCGTCGATTGTTTTTTTGTTGGCAAAACGGAAATATTCTGCGAATGTTTTTGAGAAGATTTCGCAAAATATTGGCAGAAGGAAATGGTCCAAAATAAATACCTTTTATATTGTTGTAAATTGCCACATGTTGGGTAACAATCTGGGGGCGGTGGACAATCCAAATTTTAGGCAGTGTTTCACTAGTGGAAATAAAAACATAAATAAAACTTTTATCATCCTTAAGACTAATATTATACTTGGGTTGATATTGTTTGATAAGCTTTGCTTCAAGTAGAAGAGCATAAAATTCTGCACCTAACTCTTGATACGCGACAGTTGCTGCTTCTTGGACTATGGTTTTTGTTTTCACATCGGCATTATGGTTTAGATAATCCGACAATCGATCCTTTAAGCTTAATGCTTTACCGATATAAATGATTTTACCAACTTTATTTTTAAAGAAATAAATACCCGGACGTTGAGGAAATTTGCTAATGATGGCTTTAAGATCATTTGTTTCCACGATTAAGTATGAGCAGTGTATTCACCCCCAAAATTATAACAGTTGCTAAAAAAAATTCCGGCGTCAGATATAAAGGAAGAACAATGTAATTCTGAATAAATTGCTCACCATTGACAGTAAAAAAGAATTGTTTGTGCAACTGTTTCAGGGTCAAAGGTGAAGTCAGCGCAAAGGGATAGCGGATGGTTCCGTATGGTGGAAGGGTTATGTCCAAGACAACGGTTTCAGAAACAGGAGCCTTAAGTTGTAAGGTGGCGATGGTTTGGGAGACATTGCCCTTGTTGCTGATTTCTATATAGGCAGTTTGATTTTTTCCCGGTTTAAGATTGGGGATTATGGCTTGTACCTGCAGATCTGGTTTTACCACAGACAAATCTTGGCTAAAATTCACAAACACTGTTTTGTCATCATCGGTGTCGCGAAATGCTCCTGCTGGATAAGGATAATCACTTTCACTGCCCAAAATAGCAAAAGCAATATGGTTGAAATCAAATTTGGAAAAATAATCTATGCCTTTTGTTGTATTACCCCAAGTAGGATCCACCTGCACCCATGATTGTTTTTCTTTATCATAATATTCAGCCCAAGCATGCAATATATCAGCTTCCACTGACAGCGGCTGGATACGCGAGTTGGTAGTATAAGCATAACCATGTATGGCGCGAGCCGGAATATTTTTGGCCCGTGCCATAGCCACAAACAAATCAGAAAATTCCAAACATAGAGCGTTGTCTTTGTTATTTAAAACACCATCAGCTCCTTGACGGACAGTCTTTTGTGTCACTTGTTCGTAATCATATGTTATATTTTTTACAGTAAAATCATAAATTTGGCGTGCCGTATTTAAATCCGCCATAAGTTTTAAATTTTGTTGACTCAAATTCCAAAATTTCAGAGGTTTGGTGTATGTGGCCAATTGAGTTGGGGTTAAAGATACAACATATTTTTGGGGGAACAGATATAACCAGCTTTGAGCCTCCAATTCAATATCTTTCGTTTCATAGGCATTAAGTACATATTGAGCTAAGTAATTACCATCAGCATCAACTAGCACATTTTGCGGCATTACAGATAATCTTTTATAAATTAATTTTTGATAAGCCGTATCTGGTGGCAATGTGATTTCTTTAAGGACGGGTGAATTACTTTTATTTTCTAAAAAATATTTGAGCCGTAAATCAAATGCCTGGAAATCTCCGTAAGTGACCCTTATACCTTGGCCTTGATGTTCATCGAGTGTCCACAAACCAAAAGTTTTTGCCGTTGGTACCGAATAAGCGGGTTGACCAAATGATTTGGGTACAATCAATTTGATGAGGTAACTTTTTGTTTCAGAACTGATATCTGATCCAGGAATCAAAATTTCCCAAATTCGTCCTTTTTTGACTGCAATATCATGGGTTTTAAATTTTATGGTAAAAGGGTGCTTCTGCTTTATACCTACAACCGGTTGAGGAAATTCCAGGATAATCTGTGTTTGGCCTGTTTTTTTATTTATTTGAGGTGTGATTGGACCAAAAATGTCAGTTGCAGATATATCTGTCAGATTTTCTGATGCGATCAGCAAAACATAATTTTGTGCATACAGTTGCGTTTTTAAATTGGTGATAAGCACATTATAATTTACTTGAGTTTCTCCAGTTTCCTTAACCTCATAAGTCACATCGTAATCAAAGGCAAAATCTTGGGCAAAAATAATTTTGGGAAATATCAGTCCCAGAAAAAGAATTGTTAAAAGTGGAAGGAATTTTTTGATCATTTACAAAATTTGAAATAATTTTATTGACTCAAGTTCTTGACATACCGTCAATTTAAAGTAGTAAACTTGTGTACTTAAAATCAATCAATTTACTCTACAATATGTTAGTTTTAAATTGAAGCAAATAAAAATTTATAATAAAGCTTTTCTTAACGCTTGTCCTGTATATGACTTTTTATTGTTCATGATTTCTGTAACCGTCCCTGTAGCCACGACATATCCTCCTTCATCTCCTCCTTCTGGCCCTAAATCTATAATATAATCGGCATTACTGATCACGTCCAGATTGTGTTCGATAACCACCACTGTATTATTCAACTCTGTCAAGCGAAATAATACTTGCAATAGCTTTTTCAAATCAGCAAAATGCAAACCAGTGGTGGGTTCATCCAAAATATACAACGTATGACCGGTTTGCCGTTTGGTCAGTTCGGTAGCCAGTTTTACTCGTTGAGCTTCCCCACCTGATAGTGTAGGAGCAGGCTGTCCCAATTTGATATAGCCTAACCCGACTGCTTTAAGTGTTTCTAATCTATTGGCAATTAAGGGGATATTTTGAAAAAATTCACGCGCTGCATCTACAGAAAGATCAAGCACTTGGGCAATATTTAAGTCTTTATATCTGATATCCAGCGTTTCCAAATTATAACGACTACCTTTGCAAACTTCACACATGATATAAACATCAGCCAAAAACTGCATTTCGATTTTGATTTGGCCTTCACCTTCACAGGCTTCACAACGCCCACCTTTGACATTGAAGGAAAAACGTCCTGGCCCAAAACCACGTTGACGACTTTCAGGAATTTGTGCATAAAGTTCTCTAACATATTGAAATAAACCAGTATAAGTCGCCGGGTTGCTTCGCGGAGTCCGTCCTATTGGTGTTTGGTCTACCATAATCACTTTATCGACGTGTTCACTCCCAAGCAATGTTTTAATTTTTAAGTGGGTTTTTGGATGACGAGGATACAGTTTTTCCGCCAGCGCCTCATACAATGTATCAACAATCAACGAAGATTTACCGCTTCCGGATACTCCAGTAACACAGATAAATTGACCTAGTGGCAATTCGATATCAATATTTTTTAAATTATTTAAACTACAGCCGGATAAAATAAGTTTTTCATGTTTGGGCATTAGTTGACGCTGTTTGGTTATTTTTATCAATTTACTTTCTTTAAGAAATTTACCGGTAATGGAAGCAGGATTTTGACCCAGACTTGTGGCAGTACCACTGGCTATAATTTGCCCTCCTTGTTCCCCTGCCTGTGGACCAAAATCAAAAATGATATCCGCAGCTTGCATGATATCCCGATCATGTTCAACTACAATAACAGTATTATCCAAATCTCGCAAAGTTTTTAGTGTAGTAATCAATTTAAAATTATCTCGCGGGTGTAAGCCAATCGAAGGTTCATCCAAAACATATAATACTCCAGAAAGTCCGGTACCGATTTGTGAAGCGAGTCGAATCCGTTGGGCTTCGCCGCCAGATAAAGTACTGGCTTTGCGACTCAAAGTCAAATAATTTAAACCCACCGAAAGTAAAAATTTGAGTCTAGTAGTAATCTCTTTAAGTATTGGCATAGCAATGATTTTTTCATTTGGGGAAAGGAAATTTGGTAGCTGATTAAACCAGTCAAAAGCGTTTTGTATATCCATGTCAGTGATACTGATGATGTCTTGACCATTTACTACCACGCTTAACGACTCTGGTTTGAGCCGTTTGCCCTGACACGTAGAGCATGTCTCTTGACGCATATACTTTTCGATTTCCCATCGCATATAATCAGACTGGGTTTCGGAATGCCGTTTTTCCAGTTCGGCAACTATCCCAGAAAAAGTCTCCATAATTGATGTGATTCGCCCAAAACGATTTTCTCCAGCCACTTGATAGATCTCATCACCGGTACCATAAAGAAGTAATTTTAGTTTTTCTTGACTTAGTTGGCCTAGGGGCAATTGCATGTTTATGCCATTTTGTTGGCATACGGTTTTTATGAGCCGACTGTACCAGGTATCACGAAAAAACATCTTTGCAAAAGGTAAGATACCGCCCTCGTTGATAGTTAAATTGGGATTGAAAATAAGATCTGGATTTATTTTCAAAAGTGAGCCGATACCTGTACATTTGGGACATGCTCCTTGCGGTGAATTAAAAGAAAAAATTCGCGGTTCTAATTCCGGTAGACTGATATTACACAGGGGACAAGCAAATTTTTCAGAGTATATGATATCGGAAAATTTTTTGGGTTTTTCGGGAAAATCAAAACTACTATCCAAGATCCGACTGACAGTCACTAAACCTGCAGATAATTTCAAAGCCTGCTCAACTGCTTCAGTAAGTCTCTTTTTGTCGAGAGTTTTATTTTTCAATTCTTTGGCATCATAAGTCAGGCGATCAGTGACTACGTCAATATCATGCTTATTGGTTTTGATGAGAGTTATATCTTCACTAAGTGAAAAAATATATCCATCAATTCGTACATATGAATAACCTTTTTTTATCAAATTTTCAAAAAGTGCTGTAAATTCACCCTTGCGCCCGCGCACTATTGGAGCTAATATCATGATTTTTAAAACAGCTCTGCCGCTAGGAAGAGTTTTTTGTAAATCAGATATCACCGCATTCACAATTTGATCCAATGATTGTCGGGCAATTTCCCGGCCGCAATTTGGGCAATGCGGGTGGCCGATGCGGGCATACAACAGCCGTAAATAATCATAAATTTCGGTAATTGTGCCGACTGTAGATCGCGGATTGTGCGAAGTAGTTTTTTGATCAATGGATATGGCTGGTGATAATCCGGAAATTGCATCAACGTCAGGTTTGTGCATGATACCCAAAAATTGCCGTGCGTAAGATGATAAACTTTCGACATATCGGCGTTGTCCCTCGGCATAAATGGTATCAAAAGCCAGAGAAGACTTACCGCTACCGGATAAACCTGTAAAAACCACCAATTTGTTTTTGGGAATATCAACATCAATATTTTTTAGGTTGTGCTGTCTAGCACCTCTTACTCTTATGTATCTTTCCATAATATATTTCACTGTGACACTTTTTGCTGTCAAAATACTTACTCCAAAAGGAAATCGCTTTATTATTGAGACAGGTAGATTATTTTATAGAAACCTTTATAATTTGTTATACCGGCTAAAAAATATTTCACTTATAGTCAAGAATATGGCGTCTTTCAGCGAAAATTTTTTAAGAAATGATAAAAATGAATGATCCAACAAATCTAGATAGAGAAATAACATATTCTTGTACTAATACATGGTTTGATTATCTTTTCACCACGTATACCTCCCCCCGAAAATCGGCGGCACTGGGTATTATACCCTAGATATCAATAATCTCTAAATCAAGAGGCTAGATCCTTATTTAATAAAAAAATCAAATCCCTAGCTTTGGCTGCCAGTTCGAAGTTCATTTCTCTAGCGTAAAGATTCATATCTTTTTTTAATTTTTTAATCAAATCTTTTTTATCAGCCGGAGTCAAACTATCTAGTTGGGTATAATATTTTTCTAAAGATGCATCAACCGAAATAGTTTCTGGTTCAACCAGTCGTTCTCGAAATGGTTTGCTGATACTTTTGGGTGTGATGCCGTGTTTTTGGTTGTATTCTTGCTGATATCGGCGCCGACGTTCTACTTCAACCACGGCTTTTTTGATGGATTGAGTAATTTTATCCGCATAGATGATGACTGTACCAGATACATGTCTTGCTGCCCGACCCATAGTTTGGATCAGAGACACTTGAGACCGTAAAAAACCCTCTTTATCAGCATCTAAAATCGCCACCAAGGAGACTTCTGGTAAATCCAAACCTTCACGAAGCAGATTGATACCCACTATGACATCGTAATCCCCTTCTCGTAATTTGGCCAAAATTTCACTTCGATCCAGAGTTTCGACATCTGCATGCAGATAATTGACTTTGAAGCCTTTGTCTTCCATAAAGCTGGATAAATCTTCAGCCATACGTTTGGTCAAAGTTGTGATCAAGACTCTTTCTCCTTTAGCAATTCTGGTTGTGACTTCTTTGATAACATCCGCTACTTGATTTGTTACAGGACGAATATTGATTTGTGGATCCAAAAGTCCTGTTGGCCGAATAAGTTGTTCTACTACTCCTCTTTCTTGGGGCATTGATTTCGCTAAGTGAAGATTTTTAGCACTCTCTAGTGCGCGAGATAGTTCCCACTGGCTTGGTGTAGCTGAGACATAAATAGTTTGCGGTAACCTGTGCAAAAATTCCCTAAAATTTAACGGCCGATTGTCTAGGGCTGCGGGTAATCGAAACCCATAATCAATTAAAATTTGCTTACGGGAACGATCACCATGATACATACCGCGGATTTGTGGTATAGTCATATGCGATTCATCGATAATCAGTAACCATTTATGAGCGAACCTTTGCTGATAATAATCAAATAAGGTAAACGGAGCCTCACCGGGTTTTCTACCATCAAAATACCGTGAATAATTTTCAATCCCGTTGACATAACCTATCGTGGAAATCATCTCTAAATCAAAATGAACTTTTTGCTTCAGACGTTGAGCTTCGACTAGTTTCTGGTGCTTTTTAAAATATTTCAATCTTTCTTCCAGATCTGCCTCAATTTGCCTAAAGACAGCAGAGTTTTTCATCGGGTCTGTAAGATAATGTTTGGCCGGATACAAAACTAATACTGATAGATGGGCGATATTTTGACCTGTCAAAGGATCAAATTTAGCCAAACGCGATATCTGATCTCCCAGCATCTCGATTTTGATTGCCGCATCCTCATATGCAGGAAAGACGTCGATCCGGCCACCAACTACACGGAAAGTGCTGCGATGAAACCCATAATCATTTCTTTGATATTGAAGTTCAGTCAGACGTTTGATGATTTGTTCGCGCTTGATTTTGACACCAGATTTTAATTCTAAAATAAAACTTCCGTATTCTTTAGGCGAACCGATATTGTAAATACAGGAGACTGAAGCCACAGTTATCGTATCAGAACGGGTAAGTATATTAGTAGTAGCAGCAAGTCGTAATTTATCGATCTCTTCGTTGATCTTAGTTTCCTTTTCAATATAAGTATCAGTCTGGGGTATATAAGCCTCCGGTTGGTAATAGTCATAATAAGACACAAAATAAGAGACAGCGTTTTGAGGAAAAAAGCTTTTAAATTCCTGGTACAGTTGGGCGGCCAATGTTTTGTTATGTGATATCACTAGCGTAGGTAACTGTGTTTGTGCAATCACATTGGCTATAGTAAAAGTTTTGCCGCTGCCAGTGACTCCCAAAAGGACTTGTTCTTTTAGTCCCGCTTTCAGATTGGAGACAATTTTTTTAATAGCTTGAGGTTGATCACCGGTGGGTTGGAAGTCAGATACAATTTGAAATCTCATACAAATATATTTTGATTTTTTTAAAACCTTATCATAAATATTGTATTATTTTTATAACTTAATTTTCTTTAAACAATGCTATAGAAAAGCCGTCACCAAGAGCAACTTTTATCATAAAAATACACGTTCTTTTGGGTATAATCAAGAAGCAAAATTGATAATTTACTGTATTTGACATATTTAGACATAGTTGACTTTCGGGTAAATTTCTAATACATTGATTATTGAAAAATCAAAATTAAGGAAAGTTGATTGGCAACATCAAAGAAATTATTGCTATTTTTCGTTTAGCAGAAGCAAATATTTTATTTTTGACATTTGAACATTGATTTATTTTTGTAAATATGGCTCCAGTACTTTACCCTCGCGAAAGACAAGTTCTTGAATTTATCACCCAATTTATTCAGCGCTTTGGATACGCTCCGACTCTGAAAGAAATTGGCGAGGCTTTGGGGATGCGTTCACCGGCGACAGTTCATGAACATATTGATCATTTGCGCAACAAGGGTTACATAAAAAAAATCGATGGAGCAGAACGGGGTATGGAAGTCAATGAAGAACAGTTTCGCTCCGAACAATCACAAGGAGCGGTAGAACTGCCGGTGCTGGGATTTATTGCAGCTGGCAAACCATTAGAGCCTTATACTGACCCAAATTTTTATTTATCGGTGTCTCCTACTATGGTTCCGCCAAATAAAACAGCTTATGTTCTGCAAGTAAAAGGTGATTCTATGATAGATGAGGGTATTCTTGATGGTGACTTTGTGGTGATTCAGCATCAAAACGATGCCAAAAACGGTGATATCGTAGTAGCATTGTTACCCAATGGCTTGGCCACACTCAAACGCATTTATTTTGAAAAAGAGCGTATCAAACTTATGCCGGCAAATTCCAAAATGTCTCCTATCTTTGCGACTCATGTCAAGATCCAAGGCAAATGTGTCGGAGTCATCCGCAAATATGTTTCGTAAACCTATTGGTTTCCTCATTTTTGACGCAACCCTGTATAATATTCTAATGAGTTCAGTAAATGAAAAATTAAATAAATGTTTACGTGAAAAAGAATCTAACAAAAGGCAAATATTGGAGGCTTTTCAAAAATCTGTTCGAGAATTTATAAACTTGTCTTTAACTAAAGATCCAAAAAATAGACAATTACTTCAAGGGTGGGAAATATTTTCTGATCTCTATTTTTATTATTTGTGTATTCACAATAATTATAGTCAAAAAACTCCAATCGACGAAATAATTCTAGCTATGCAGAATTGGCGAGATGCTGATTGGCCATCTGTTAATAAAGGAAAGTTAGTTTTTTCTTCTATGACAGGAATTTCCACTCCAAACTCACCAACTATATTTTCAAAAGTGATTGGTCTGGAACAAAGAGAAACATTTTACACATTTTGTAAAAGAATGTTGGACCTGGTTCCAAATGTTCCAAATGTCGGAAAAAGAGATAACGCGATTTCTCAAACTGTTCAAGAAAATGTTCAAATAAATTCTTCACCAAGGGTGACTTTAATTATTTTTAGTCGAAACTAATATTCTTCTAAAGTTGAAGTATCTCCGATGGGTAGTCCCATTTCTTTGGCTTTGAGTATCCGTCTCATGATTTTACCCGATCGGGTTTTGGGAAGCTTATCGATAAATTCGATTTCTCGGGGATATGCATGGCCTGCTAGGTGGCGTTTGACATAAAGACTTAGTTCTTCTTTAAGTTTTTCTTCGTCTTTTTGATTTTGCAGTTTTGCCTTGGCGTTTCTTTCCAAAACTACAAAGGCTTTGATGATCTCACCCCGCAAGGGATCTGATTTACCGATTACACCCGCTTCCACTACTTTGGGATGTGCCACCAGAGCTGATTCGACCTCAAACGGCCCGACTCGCTCACCAGAAGTTTTGATCACGTCATCCGCCCGGCCGATAAACCAAAAATAACCATCTTTATCGCGCCACCCTCGGTCACCAGATATATACCAGTCATTAATAAAATAACTGTCGTATTTTGCTGGTCTGCGCCAAATAGTCTGCATCATCGATGGCCATTTGGGTCTGATAGCAATATTGCCTTCTTTTAAGGCTGGCAATTCCCGGCCATAGTCATCTACAATAGCAGCTGTAATCCCTGGAAATGGAACTCCCATGGAGCCAATTTTGATGTCTAGACAACGAAAATTTGCAATCATTATCGCTCCGGTTTCTGTCTGCCACCAGGTATCATGAAAGGGCATACCAAAAGTTTTAATACCCCATTTGATTGCCTCGGGATTGAGCGGTTCGCCAACACTGCACATATAGCGCAAATTTGATAAATCATAATTTTTGATGATTTTGTTGCCTGCTGCCATAAGCATGCGGATAGCTGTCGGCGCAGTATACCAAACACTTACTTGGTATTTTGCCAAAATTTCGTACCATTTCGCCGGGTCAAACCGCCCAGCATAAATCACCGCTGTCACACCATTTGCCCAGGTGCCCAATATTTCATAAGCAATACCGGTCACCCAGCCAGGATCGGCCGTACACCAATAAGTATCTCGATCTTTTAAATCCAATACCCATTTGGCTGTCAAATACTGCTGTATGATTGCTCGGTGAGAGTGAACTACACCTTTTGGTTTGCCAGTTGTTCCTGATGTATAAAGCATAAAAGCATAATCATCCGGATCCATTTGTGAGATATGCAGTTCAACTGCAGCTCTTTCAAATTTTTTAACGAAATCTGGCGTATCAACTACAACAACTTGTTTTAGGTTAGGTAGATGACGTCTGATTTTGTCTAACCGAGGCTTAAGTTGGCTAGTAGTAAAAAGAACTTTGGCATCGGAATTGGCCAAGCGGTCTTCCAAGGCCTGTTCTTGGAATGCAGAAAAAAGTGTTCCACAGACAGCTCCGATTTTCAGTGTCCCCAAAAAAGCAAAAAAAAGTTCGGGGATGCGGGGTAAAAATAAAAATACTCGGTCACCGCGCTCCACACCCAAATCTTTGAGGATATTGCCAATTTTGTTAGAAGCTTGGGCTACCTGTTCAAAGGTAAATTGTTTTGTGGTTGCGTTTTCACCTTCCCAATAGAAAGCTATTTTATTTTTGCGCCAAGTATTGATGTGTCTGTCAACAGCATTATATGCAGCATTTATTTTTCCATCGAATAAGGCTAGTTCTTTTTTGATATTTTCCCAGTCAAAATTACGATATGTGTTTTTGTAATCCGTAAGATTGGGAGGAGGATCTAAATCTTTGGCAGTCTTTTTGTAAATATCGATTTTCACAAGACGAATGTATAAATTTTCTTACCAAAATGATACGCTAAAAAGCTAATTAAAATTTTATTTTTGATATTTTGACTTTTGCTAATTGATCTAGTCACCCCTTTTTTCTAATGACAAACTTGTCTTCCAGCCGTTGTAAATTTTCCATCACCCCTGTGTATTCCAATTCATCCATGGGTCCCATAGCTGGGCCGTAAAAGCCTTGACTGCGCATATCCAAAGTTTTTTGAGCAGCTTTGTCTCTGATATAGTCCCAAAATGGTTGATCAAAAAGATCAACTGCTTCAGTCAACCTGCCTTGATAAACACAATAACCAGCAGCAGACATGATTGTCGGTCCATCAAAATATGAAATAATACTATTTTGTTTGACAGGCATCACCGCTACGTGGTGAGAACCGCGGTTATCACCCAATGTCAGGTGAGCCAGCGCCCAAGGAGAAAGAATTTCCCCTGTTGAAGGAAACTGTTTTTGAGAGCGTACAATGGCTACTGGATCATCTTTGCCTACATATTTACCAGCAATATTGTGCAGTCTGGCAGTTGAAGCTACCGCTGCTGTCAGTCCTGAAGCATTTTCGACTATACTCTCGATGACAAAATGATTTGGATCACGCAACAGCGTACAGATATCATAATAATCTTCAGGGACCTTCAAAGTGATGACTTTATCTGCTTCGGTATAATTGACATCCATGATATGAAAGGTAAAACCAGCACGCATATCTGGTGCCAATAAAAGTCCGGCATTGTGGTAAGGAGAGGCAAAAGCTTCAAATAAAGGATAGTTGAAAACTCCCGGACCGCATTTGTCACCAGCAAAAACGATAAACGGTTCGGCAGGACGTTCTTCAAATTCAATTTCAGCACTTCCTGGCCCCATACCACGGACATTACCCGAAAATGCATCCTTGAGTAAATCTTGACCAGCTCCATAAAGTCCTTGGGATTTTGCAATTTTAGTTGTTTCTACAAATGTTTCCCAAGCAAATTTGTGGATGTCTGGGTGGTCCACTCCTTTTGTGTGCACCATCAACAAGGCGATGTCATCACCCGTAAAAGTGACACGGCCATCAGTCAATAAGCCTTTGGCAATAGCGGATTTGACCATTTCTTCAGCTTTCAGCAGCATCGCGTTGCTAGGACGATTGTGGCCACCAACTGAACCAGTATCAGCTTTTATAAGAGAAATAGTGATTTTCATAAAACCTCCTTAATAAACATTCCCCCTTAAAAAAATTATACATTGCAGTACCAAATGCAAATAAAAATATTATGGATTTTAATTTATCATTTTTCATTCGCATATAGGTATTTTATACCATCATGTTGTCTGTAAGAAAGCAATAAGGTTTCTGCCATTCATAGTTGTGGGAATTGTCAAACCTATCAGACCTAATATGGTTGGTGCTACATCTGCTAGAATGCCGGACGGCAACTCATCATTTTTACCTGTTAGTTCATTAAGAGCAATGATCACAGGTACTGGATAAGTCGAGTGTTCTGTATCAATGCCACCTGTAATTGGATCGATCATCTCTTCTACATTACCATGGTCAGCTGTGATAACGCAAGCTCCATTTACTGACAAGACATAATTGACTATCTCACCCACACATTTGTCTGTGATTTCACAGGCTTTGACTGCTGCCGGAATATTTCCAGTATGACCGACCATATCAGGGTTGGCAAAATTGATGACTGCAAAATCAAATTGTTGCGTCTGTAATCTTTTCAACAGTTGTGCGGTGGTTTCAAAAGCGCTCATTTCCGGTTGCAAATCATATGTGGGGACTTTGGGTGAAGGTACAATCACTCTTTCTTCATATTTAAAAGGTTCTTCTCTTTGGCCATTAAAATAATAAGTAACAAAACGTTCTTTTTCGGTTTCGGCTACTCTCAATTGTCGAAACCCGGCATCAGATATGACTTTACCCAAGGGATTGGAGACTGTTTGTTCAGGAAAAGCAATCACTACCGGCAATTTTTTTTCATATTCGGTCATGGTAACAAAAAATAAATTTTCCAAAAATATATTCCGTTTAAATGGTTCATGGATTTCTGTAACTCCGGTATGTTTTTTGTAATATTTGATGGCATAAGGGTCATAACCCGAAATCTTGGCTTTTTCCGAAAAATCTGGCAGTATAAAAGCTTTAGTGAGCTGTCGAGGCCGGTCTATACGATAATTGAAAAATATCACTGCATCATTGTGCTTGATCAAGGCTACCGGATTATTTGGTTCACCAATCAGTGTCGGTTCGATAAATTCGTCAGTCTGGCCTTTGGCATAAGCCTGGCTGATAGCAGTTTCAGCATCAGGAGCAAAGTTGGCCTTACCTTCAGTCAAAGCCACATATGCTTTTTCGGTTCTTTCCCAACGTTGATCTCTGTCCATAGCATAATATCGTCCCATCACTGAAGCGATAGTACCGACACCTACGCGTTGGATTTCATCTTTGACTTGACGGATATAAGTAACTGCCGATTTGGGAGGCGAATCGCGGCCATCAGTAATCAAATGTAAAAACACTTGTTTGCGGCCTGATTGTTTACAAAAATGCAGCAGAGCAAATAGATGTTCGATGTTAGAATGAACACCTCCTGAACCAATCAAACCTATAATATGTAAATTGGATACATGACCTTCAACATGTGAGACAGCTGATAAAAAAGCCTCATTCTGATAAAAACTGCCATCGGCAATAGACATGTTTATTCGAGGTAAATCTTGGTAGACTACACGACCGGCACCAATATTCAGATGTCCAGTTTCGGTATTGCCATCCTCGCCCTTGGGCAATCCCACAGCTTCACCAGAAGCAGTTAGTTTACCATGTGGGAAAGTCGCCCAGTATCGAGGTAGATTGGTCAATTTTGCCAAAGAAATAGCATTTCCAGGACCAGCCGGAGCTATTCCCCAACCATCCATGATGATCAAAACTACTGGTCGACGCATAAATATCGAAGAAATTTGAGAATTAAGGAAGTCAGAAATAAAGAATTTTTTGGAAGTCTATGTTTCTTAATTTCTTGCTTCCTTTCATTTGAGCTTTAACTCTTCTTCAATTTTCAATAATCTGTTGTATTTAGCTACTCGCTCGCCTCGGGCCGGTGCGCCGAATTTGACATAGTCAGCGCCTACACCCACAGCCAAATCAGCAATAAAACTATCATTTGTCTCGCCACTTCTGTGTGAGACGATGACTTTGAAATCAGCTGCCTTGGCGATTTTGATGACATTCAATGTTTCTGAAAGTGTTCCAATTTGATTGGGCTTTACTAAAATTCCGTTGCAAACTTGTTCTTTTATGGCTCTTTGCAGTCGCACCGGATGTGTTACCAGCAGATCATCCCCGATGATGTTTATTTCCCGACCAAGTTTAGTAGTAATCATTTTCCATCCCTGCCAATCCTCTTCACCTAAAGGATCTTCCAAATTTAGGATATGATATTCCTGGTGGATATTTTCATAATATTCGATCATGTCTTCAGTGGTCATACTTGTTGGACGATCTTTAATGTAATATGAATTGTCTTTAAGCAAATATGAGGCAGCTACATCCAAACCTAAAAACACTTCCAGACCAAATTTATAACGGCTTTTTTTCACCGCTTCCATGATCGCTTCCAGAGCATCCACATTGGTGTAAAGATTTGGCGTATATCCACCCTCATCGCCAACGGCATGAGATGCATTTCTGGTGATAAGTACCTCTTTGAGCTTGGTATAAATTTCCTGACCCATTTGTAGCGCTTCATGATATGGCTTGATAGTGGAAGGGATAACATGGTACTCTTGAATATCCAAATTTCCTGTACCATGCTTGCCGCCATTGATGATATTAAAAGTTGGGGTCGGCATTTTTTCTAAATTTTTCGGAAGTTGGTGTTCCATCAATTCTGCGATATAGTAGTAAAGTGGCTTACCTGCAGCAGCGGCAGCAGCAACACAATTAGCTAGTGATACTGAAAGTATAGCATTGGCTCCCAAATTTGATTTATTATTGGTTCCATCCAAATCGATCATCAATTTATCTATCTCTCCTTGTCTTATCGTATCTATGCCTTTTAGTTTGAGGCTAATTTTGTTATTAACATTTGCTACTGCTTTCAAAACTCCCCAACCATCATAGCGATTTGGATCATGATCTCGTAGCTCCATGGCTTCGGATTTACCAAGTGAACTTCCTGCAGGCACAGAAGAAATTCCTAAATGACCATCAGAAAGCTCAACTGTGGTTTCTATGGTGGGTTTGCCGCGGGAATCAAGAATTTCCCGTGCATTTATATTTTTGATAGTAGCCATAACCAAATACTAGTTTACAATTCTTTATAAACAGAATTGCTTACCTGTTTCCAGGTAAGTCAAGAGCAAATATATTTATGAAAATGAATAATGAAATTGGTATATTTATTTTCCAATTTTCTTTTCTGCCTCAAACACCGTTTCTCTGACTTGTTCAACAACGTCGCGGTTGACAGAGATAGATGTGATACCCCAATGAACTAGTTTTTCTACCAACTCTGGATAATCAGAGGGTGCTTGGCCGCAAATTGAGACTGTGATATTGTATTTATGACATGTTTTTATAGTATGCTGGATGGCCCAGAGTACAGCTGGATTCATTTCATCAAATACTTGCGCTACTTCACTGTTGTCCCTATCCACTCCCAAAATGAGCATAGTCAAGTCATTAGAGCCGATAGAAACGCCGTCAATACCAACTTTGAGAAATTCCTCCAACAGAATCACATTGGCCGGCAGTTCTACCATCATCCATAATTTAAATGAAGGAGATCGTAAAAGTCCTTCGGCAGCAATAATTCTTTTTACTTCTCTCATTTCTTGTGGTGTATGAACATAAGGAATCATCAAATGAAGATTTTTATATTTGTATTTATTTCTGACCGTTTTTATTGCTTCCAGCTCTAGTTCAAAGACTGCCGGGTCAGAAATATATCGATAGGCCCCACGATATCCCAACATAGGATTGACTTCTTCTGGTTCAAATAGCTCTCCACCTTTTAAATTGCGGTATTCGTTGGTCCGAAAATCTGTTGCCCGGTATACTACTGGTCTGGGATTGAAAGCGCTACAAAATTTTTTCAATCTGGTAGATAATTCTTGAACAAAGATATTGCTTTTACCGTCTTTGATAAATTTTTTAGGATGCGTACCAATACCCGCAATCATAAATTCTGCCCGTAGAAGTCCGACTCCATCGACATTTTTAGCAGCCACCTCATTTACTCGTTCCGGTTCCGCCAGATTTACATATACTTTGGTAGCAGTGATAAGTTTTTTGTAAACTTTTTTTGGAGGAGGAATAAATTTGATATCCTCTTTGTCTGTCTTCAAACCGACTGAAGTAAGGATACCCCCTTTATATATGACTCCGCGGGAACCATGAACCGTTATTATTTGACCATCTTTGAGCTTTGTCAATGCACCAGTAGCTCCAACGATGGCTGGGATTCCCAGCTCTCGTGAGACTATAGCTGCATGAGAAGTCCGGCCACCAGTCTCCGTGACGATGGCTACAGCTTTACGCATAGCCGGTACAAAGTCTGGATTGGTTTGTTTGGCTACTAGAACATCACCGCTTTTTATGCGGTCGATTTCTTTGACCGAATGAAGGATTTTAACAGGACCTGAAGCGACACCAGGAGAAGCTGCATCACCCTTAAGAAGCGCTGTATGAGTATGAGCTATCTCATGTTTATCAGTTTGTCCGTATTTTGTTTGTTTGGCCACAGATCTTATGGTAGTAATTGGGCGCGTCTGGATGATATAAATATTGTTTTTATCAATTGCCCATTCGATGTCTTGAGGAAAATAATAATGTTGTTCTAGCTTTTTGCCTAAAAGTGATAGATGTTTGATTTCTTCATCGCTGATTTTGGATGTCGACCGATCCTTGGACGCTACAGCCATTTTTATTGTTTTGCCCCTTTTAAGAAGCAAAAGTTTGTCCTGATCACCAATTTTTTTATGCATGATGGCCAAAGTTTTTTTATCTACCTCATAGTGATCTGGAGTCACCGCACCTTGGACAATCAACTCTCCCAGTCCCAATATCGCCTCAATCACGATGGTAGATTTATCATCGGTTACTGGATTGATGGTAAACATGATGCCGCTTTTTTCGGCCTGAACCATTTTTTGTATAGGTACAGCTATACCGACTTGAAAATGGTCAAATTTATTTGTCACTCGGTAAAAAATCGCTCGAGCGGTAAACAAAGACGCCCAACATTTCCGTACATGATAAACCACGCTGGCTTCGCCTCTGATATTTAAATAGGATTCCTGCTGACCCGCAAATGAAGCCGTGGGTAAATCCTCGGCTGTTGCTGATGATCGCACAGCTACATAAGGTTCCTTCAGTGTTTTGCCAAGTTGGAGATAGTGTTTAATGATATCTTGCCCTAAATCTTGAGGAATCTGTGAATTGAGGATCAGTGTTTGGCATTTTTTTGCTGCTTGATTTAAAGCTTCAGAATTGGATGTGTCTAAATCATTTAAAATCTGTTGTAATTTATCATGTAACTGATTATCCGCTAGAAAACGAAAGTAAGCTTGAGCGGTAACAATAAATCCTGGTGGTACTGGGATACCGATCTGGATCATTTCTCCTAAATTAGCACCTTTACCACCAACTTGAGCAATATCGTGCTTATCAACTTCTTTAAACCAAACAACATATTTATTGGTCATATTAGCAGGTATATACCAATAATTCCCTGTCTTATATTAAGAGGGGGTAAGGGAGAGTTATCTAAAAAAATAATAAATAAGCTCTACCCCGCCCTCTCTTAAAAAAGAGAGGGAACTTTATAATCACAAAGATAAGTATAGCCAAAATTTATCGCCTGTTGCAAGTGTGAGAAGTAGTTTTAAGATTTCGTTCCCCCTAGTGATTCAATCAGTCCTATCAGATAAGTGGTTTTTTGATCTAAAATTTTCTGGGTATCTGCTTCTACGTTCAAGCGTAACAAAGGTTCTGTCTTTGATGTGCGGATATTAAACCAAAAATTTTTATACCAGATACTCACTCCATCAATTTCATCAATTTTATCTGCATCAGAAAATTTTTTTTTAATCTCACGTATGATTTTTTCTCTTTCGGCTACTTTAAAATTAATCTCACCGGATGCGGGATATTTGTCTAACCGGTCTACTATTTGAGAAAGCCTTGCTTTTTCTTGAGAAATCAATGACAAAACTAAAAGTGCTGTCAAAATTCCACTTTCCGCCATGAAAAAATCTCGATAATAATAATGACCAGAATGTTCTCCAGCAAAAATGGCACCTGTCTCACGCATATAAGTCTTTATATAACTATGTCCTACTCGTACCCGTTTACCATGACCGTTCATAGCAGCAATAGTTTCCGGAACAATCCGACCGCAGATGGCATTATACAGAATCAATTCACCAGGAAATTTCCTTAAAAAATATTTAGCCAGCATGGCGGTGGTTATTGTGCCACTGACAAATCTACCTTGATCGTCAATAAAAAATACGCGATCAGCATCACCGTCAAATGTCAAGCCCAAATCAGCTTTCTTTTCTTTGACTGTTTTGATCAACTCCAGGTTGTTTTCAGGGACCAAAGGATTGGGTATATGATTGGGAAAACTGCCGTCTGGCTCAAAGTAAAGGGGAATGATTTGTACTTGGGTAATATTTGAAAAAACTTCAGCTACCAACTTCCCCGCCATGCCATTCCCGGCATCAACCACGATAGTAAATGGTTGCATATTGCCAATTTCAATCAAAGACAATATTTTTTTCCGCCAGTCAGAAATGATATCTTTGATTTGCACTTGACCCATCTGGGAAACGAAGGGCAAAGGTTGATCGATGCTGTTTTTTACGTCGGTCATACCATTGTCTTTAGTTATAGCTATAGGACCTTTTTTAACTAACTTGATACCGTTGTATTCTGGTGGGTTATGAGAGGCAGATATCATAAGCACTAAGTCATAATCATAAGTGCCGGCTACAAAATACTGCATTTCTGTGCCACCCATACCAAGATCAGTCACATGAACTCCCGCTTTGGTAAACACCTCTACAAATGAATCCCGCAACTCATTTCCTGATAATCTCATATCACGGATTATCGCCACAGTTTTAGGGTGAAAAACATAAATTATGCCTTGAGCGATCTTTTTCGCTACCTCCCCATTTATTTGATCGGGATAAGTACCCCGAATATCGTAGTCTTTGAAGATCGAAGGATCGATTTGCATTACGTGTTAAATAATACTAATTGTGGCAATTGTTTTTCAAGTGGATAGTCATTGATTCCAGATTTGATACCATAGTCAATTTCTAACAATTTCCGATAAATTTGCTGCAGTTTATGTTGGGTAAATTTACTGGCTTGGTTTCTGAGTCTGCTTACCTGCCATGAGAGTAACCCTCGAGGTAGTTGCTTATTTTTCACCATCAGAAGTAAACGATAATGACGTATAAGCATGGAAAAAATAAATTCAGCTGGTTCAAGTTTTAGACACTCTTCCAATAAATAATAAACATCTTTGGGATCTCTGGTACCGATACTTTCAAGTAGTTTAAATATAAGTCTATCGGGGCGAAATACAGCAATATCCGTATTTTTGGGAAATAAATTTAAAACGGATTTACTGACTTCCGTATTTTCTATAAATACTACTTCGGCACTCGAGGGAATTCGCTCAATTTGGATTTTTAGTTCTTTGATCTGTCGGTGTCTGAATTTTGCTAAATAATTTCTGACTATAACCAATCTTTGGCCTATAAACAAGGAATTGCTTTCCGTAGCTTGAATCAAATCAGTAGCCGTCATTTTTTTTCCATCCAGATCCACAATTTCGGAAACCTTAAGTTTTTCTTTTAACAAATCAATTTCTTTGTAAGCATCTTCTAGCTTTTCACCATGAAATACATGTAACATAAATGAAAAATTTATCAGAGATGACTGATAAAAATTTGTAATAAGTCTTGATATTGAATCAAATTTGCAATTTGTCACAAACTTTTTTTAAGACTTAAAATAAATTCATCAAATCAAGTCATTTTTTTGTATAAAGTTTAAACAATTGTTCAACTGTCAGGTGATTTATCCGATGGAAACGACTGGAATGCGGTGTCAATGCTCCGGAAAAAGTTTTGGGGATATGCATCAACTCATGGATCAGTACTCGTGTTTGATCATCTGGATTAAGGTGGTCAAATCTTTCCGATAAAACTTCGATCACATAATGCGGGGGTAAATTTAAAGCCAATTGCCAAACTCGCGGAAAAGACCAAATTCGCGCTCGAGCACGGGCTTTTGATCCATAACTACGCAAAGAAATAATATAGTGAGGATTGATATGTATCAGTTGCAGTTTGCTAATCAGTTCGCTAATTTGCCGCTGAATATCAGCTGCTTTTTCCCAACGCATGGCAGATGGAGGGTTTTTTTTCTTCATAAATTGGTGATAAAAAATATTTCCTTGGCTAAAATTATATACTATGATAGGTAGTGAATTGAGAATGTATATATTTTTGAGTTTCTATAAGCAAAGATTGATTGGTTCTGGGATAGCCGATAAATTTGAAAGCGGCCTTAAGCGGAAACCATTGGACATCCATGATACCTTCTTCAATTTGCGGCTTGATACTTTTTTGCCCGTGGTTTTGGAATAAATAATAGTATACTGTCTTGGTGATTAGCCTTCCTTCCCATTTATATTTATATTTGACCGGAGTCAGTTGTTGCAACAATTTTAGTCTTTTGATCCCCACTTCTTCACTCACCCCACGTCTGGCAGTTTCTACTTTAGTTTCTGTTAGTTTTTTCACTCCCTTGGGATAGGTCCACCTGCCCTTTTTATCTTTTATAAGAAGTACTTGAGTCATTCCCTTGGACCAACTGACGATTACACCACCGGCTGCCTGTTCGTATATCATGACCCACATTATACAAAAGAAACCTGTTTTATTAAAATCTAACTTACCAAATACACTTGGGTATTTTCTCTGACAGGTTGATCAACTTTGATTCCGACTTCCGTTCCTGTTAAGGCTTCAGTAATATCTTTATGGTCCAACTGCATGGAGTTGATAATTTGCGCAAATTCTGGTTGTTTACCAACGAATTTTATGTTATCTCCCACAGTTAGTTTCCCACTATCAATTTTGACAATTGCCACACCAATTTTATCGTAATAATGAGTAACTTTATTAATTAGAGTCTTCGTCTTTATTCACCTCCCTTAGGAGAAATGCAATTTCCAAGTTCCAAGTGCCATTTCCCCAAAGCCATAAGTGCAAATTTTTGGGTTTCTATACTTTGAATTTGATCTATCAAGCAACTTATAAAATTTCAATTTATTTAATTGGTTTTTGTTTTAACTGATTCTTTAGACTCTGAAACCGAGTTTCGACTTTGAATTTAGCTTGTTGCAACTGACGAATCGGAAGTTTAAACAAAGTCTTTGCCCGTTGCCAATCAGGGCTCCGAAAACCCAAGCGCTGGAAGTTTTTTCGGAAATTAAAAGCGTGCATGCAGTAATTTTATTATATACTGAAAAATTTAATTAGAAAAATCATCTACAAAATCTGATTTTATCGATATTTTCTATCCTAAATACAATTTGTTTTTGATAAAAAATATAGAGCAGATGTTATCTATAAATTGTTCATTTTTTATGACGTAAATGTTAAAAATAGATAGTTGACTTCAAAAATATTTCTTATGTTTTATTGGCTCTGGCAAAAAACTGGCGTTGGTATATGGTTGGTATCCTGCACCATACTGTAAATCTTTCATCAACTTAGTGACTGGGTTACGAACAATTTTGGGTATAGGTAAATTTCCGAACCGTTTGACATCTGCTTGAGCAGCTATTAACCCATTGTACGCCCGCCGATCTTTTTTTGCCAGACACAGATAAACGACTCCATGTGCTAAGTTTATCGCACATTCGGGATACCCGATGGTTTCGCAGGCTCGAAAAACTGCGTTGGCAACAACTAGGGCTGTTGGTTGAGCTATACCGATATCCTCGGAAGCAAATATGACCATCCGTCGGGCAATAAATAAGGGATCTTCTCCCGCCTCGATCATACGCGCTAAATAGTACAAAGCGGCATCCGGTTGTGAAGCCCGCATGCTTTTGATAAATGCCGAAATGGTATCATAATGTTCATCTCCGGTTCTGTCATACCGCAGTTGTTTCTTCTGAAAAGCAATTTCTATATTTGCTAAAATAAATTTTTTATTTGTTGTTATGCTAGCAGCTATTTCTAAAGTGTTTATGAGTACCCGACTGTCACCATTGCTTGCTTCCAAAAGAAATTTTAGAGCATCTTTGGCAATTTCACGTTTAAGATATTTTAAAGCTCGCTGGGCAATTTGTTGCAGTTCCTTATCGGTCAGACGATGGAATACTAATATTTGTGCCCGTGATAAAAGTGGACCGATCACCTCAAAGGAGGGATTTTCCGTCGTAGCCCCTATCAAAATGATGGTTCCCGTTTCAATATGAGGTAAAAAAGCATCTTGTTGGATTTTATTAAACCGATGGATCTCATCGATAAATAAAATAGTTCTTTTGCCATAATATTTTTGGTTATTAGCAGCTGTTTCAACTATCCTGCGTACATCATTGAACTTGGTGGTGACAGCAGATAAGGCGATAAAATCTGCTGCCAGATTTTTGGCTATGATATGGGCCAAAGAGGTTTTACCGCTTCCAGGAGGTCCCCAAAAAATCATGGATGGAATTTTACCGGATTTAACAAGGCGGGTAATCAAACCTTGAGGTCCTGTCAAATGAGGCTGACCTCTAAATTCAGAAAAATCTTGTGGCCGAAGTCTGTCTGCCAAAGGTTGATGTTTATCCATATCTTAATACTATTCCGAAATATACCCGAAAGTCAAGAATTTATTTTTGAATAAGTTTTTCCAATTCGCTCAATTGCGTACTGCCCTCTTCACCCATATATAACTTGCCTTTAATCGATATTTGTAATCTATTGTAATCTATCCAAAAGTAACAAAACTTTATTTGCCTGAGTTCTGACTTTTTCTGCTGCTTCACTATCACCTTTTTTTCTAAAAGCTGGGCCCCTCTCATTGCTTCTTTGTACCATTCAGGAGTTATTAGTGCATGTTCTTTTATAATTATGCCACTCGTCTCCAACTTATTGTCGATTTGAGTCTTTGCATCAGCAGCCAACCAGCAACAAATCCTCCAATATGAGCAAAAAATGCCACTCCCCCTTGAGTATGCATACCAGAAGCCATTGAACCGACACCTGAAAAAAATTGCGTTATAAACCAATAAAATAACATAAATTGGGCTGGGACATTGATAGTTGTCGCATATAGGCCAAAACCTATGACAAGTGTTTCGATTTGAGCATGAGGGAAAAGCACCATATAACCCCCTAAGATTCCGGCAATCGCCCCTGATGCACCAATCATGGGAATTTCGCTTGTAGGAATGACGAAATATTGAACCAAAGCAGCTACAACACCGCTTAAAAAGTAAAATAATAAATAACGCACTTTGCCTATAGTAGCCTCAACATTGTCTCCAAAAATCCATAAAAACCACATGTTGGAAATGATATGCAGCCAGCCTCCATGAAGAAACATAGATGTCAAAAGTGGAAACCAAGTCCTGAAATCAAATATGTCAAATGCCGCAGGCACAAGCCCGTATGTAAATACAAAAAGTTCCAAATCTGGTGAACTAAGTTGCAAAAAAAACATGTAAGAGTTTACTGCAATCAATAACAGAGTGAGAAAGGGAAACTTGTGTGATGGATTATGATCGCGTATGGGAATCACGTTTCAAATATCCGACTAAAAATTTATAATTACTTTCGAAACAAGTTGAAAATCAGAGTCAAAATAATACTGATTAGAATTGAAGTTGTTAGGGGAAAATAAAATTTGAAATTGATTTTATCAATAAAAATATCTCCAGGTAACTTGCCCAATATGGGCAATCGCACGCCGCTGCCAAGTAATAATCCAATCAGTATGAGTACTATACCGAATATGACTAATTCACGACCAAACATTTGCATTGCAGATCTATTTTAGCATATCATCACAGCTATGAAGAACAAAGTGGGTTTTCTGGAAGTTATCACCGGACCGATGTTTTCCGGCAAGACTGAAGAACTGATCAAACGCATCAGGCGTCATATCATTGCTCAAAGAAAAACCATTTTATTTAAGCATCACCTTGATGTGCGCTATGTCAAACGAAATGTCTATTCTCACTCCAAAATCTCGCAAAAATCCAAGGTAGTCAAAACTGCCCGAGAAATTTTAAAAAAAGCCCAAGATTATGAAGTCGTGGGTATTGACGAAACCATGTGGTTTGGCAAGACTTTGATCCCTGTGATAAGTAAACTAGTGGATCAGGGCAAGCATGTCATTGTCACTGGTCTGGCATTGACTTATACACGTGAACCTTTTTCACCCATGCCAGAACTTATGGCTATGGCCGACAAAGTAGATAAATTGACTGCCATATGCAATATTTGCGGTCGAGAAGCAATATATCACAAAAAAATTATTGGAGCTGAAAAAAATCCCTTTTCTATAGTTGAAGCCAATGTCGGTAAAACTGATATTTATCAAGCCAGATGCCGCGCCTGTTTTGACTTATAAATTTTATTTAGTCAAGCGATTCCTTTTTTCTCAAAAAGATATAAACTAAATTGGATTTGAAATATATCAGTTGCTGGGTGTAGCTATTTTTTCAAAAAAGAGGAGAAATATAATTTCTGTACCCCTAATACAATATTGTTTTTTCCCAAGGAAACCCATCGCGGCCAAAATGCCCATAAGTGGCTGTCTTTTGGTAAATCGGCTGACGAAGTTGTAATGTCTCCAAGATATTTTCAACCTTTAAATTTAGTAAACTTTTAGCAAAGTCTTTGATGATTTTGCTAGGTTTTGTTTCAGTTCCAAAACATTCAATTTCCTGATCCACTGGCTCGGATTGACCTATAACATAAGCGACGCGTACTTCACAGCGATTGGCCAATTTATTGGCTACAATATTTTTGGCAATATAACGACAAGCATAAGCACCGCTGCGATCCACTTTTGTCGGATCTTTACCAGAAAAACACCCTCCACCATGTCTAGCCATACCGCCGTAGGTATCCACAATAATTTTTCTGCCAGTGACTCCGGTATCAGCAGCTGGGCCACCCGATGTCCATTTACCAGTACCGTTTAAGATCAAATTTTTCCACGGAGGTGATTTAAATTTATACTGATTTAGTATAGGAATTATCGCATTTCTAAAAAGTAATTGCTTTATTGTTTCATTGGCAAATTGGGGTTGGTGCGGTACAGCAATCACGATTTTTTTAACTTTATTGGGTATACCATTTTCATATTCTACGGTAATCAGACATTTACCGTCGGGATAGAGCATTTTCAGTTTTGATTTTTTCAATTCATCAATTTTTTGTATCAGCCGATGGGCTAAAATGATGGGAACTGGCATCAATTCGGGTGTTTCAATACAAGCATACCCAAACATCATCCCTTGATCGCCTGCACCTCCACAATCTACTCCTTGAGAAATCTCTGGAGTTTGTTTATGAATATAGATAGAAATCGGTGAATTGTAATAAAAATCAGATTGTTTATTTTCATAGCCTAATGATTTTATGGTGTGCTGAGCAATTTTTGCAAAGTCTATTTTTTTCAAACAGGTGACTTCACCAGCCATAATTACTCTATTTTTGGTCACCAAAGTTTCCACAGCCACTCGGGAATATTTATCGCTGGCAAGTGCCGCATCCACCACTGCATCAGAAATTTGGTCACATATTTTATCAGGATGGGCTTGAGAAACGGATTCAGAAGTAAAAGTAGTATCTGGCATATATCGGCCTGCGATTTTTGCAGGTCTAGCTGGGGCACCTTTCTTTCTCAAAAGAGGTTGCCGGACGGATCAACAAGCTAGGTCTTTCCCCGCCACTCTTGATATGTATCTCCAGACTAATTTAGTCTCAAATATTTGTCAAGAACCTTATATCAGGTAAAATATTTATAATTATGAATAATTTTAAACAAGTTATCGCCTATCTTGAATCATTTCTTCCTCAAGAAACCAATTTGGGCAAAACTATGGATTTGTCTCGGATAAAAATGCTTTGTGAAATGCTGGGTAACCCACAGGAAAGTTATCCCCTGATACATGTCGGCGGCACCTCTGGTAAGGGGTCAACTGCTACCTTTACTGCGACAATTCTGAATCAATGTGGACTGAAAATCGGTTTACATTTATCACCCCATTTAGAATCCATCACTGAACGCTTGCAAATCAACGGTCGGCAAATCACACCAGAAAAATTCGTCCAACTGATAACTGACTTAAAACCATATATCAATCAGATGAAAAACAATACTACAATTTCACCTCCAACATATTTTGAAATTTTAGTGGCAGCGACATTTTATTATTTCCGTAAGCAAAAAATAGACGCAGCTGTGATTGAGGTCGGTTTGGGTGGCAAGTTGGATGCCACCAACATCATCCCACCGTCAGGAGTCATCTTAACCAACGTCAGTTTAGACCATACGCAGATTTTAGGTAAGACCGTAAGTAAAATTTTTAAAGATAAAGCGGAAATAATAAAACAGGGGGCCAAATTTGTCGTCTCGGGGATTACGCAACCAAGTTTGAGACAACAACTTATCCGACTGTGCCAAAAGCGCCAAGTTCCAATTTATTTACTAAATCGGGATTTTGAAGTCGAAAAACAAAAACTGGCATTGCTGGGCGAATTTCAACAAATAAATTTTACTTTGGCCAAAATTGCCGCCCAAAAATTTATCCAAAGTTACTATCCACAAAGATGGAAATTTTATAAAACAGCACTGCAGCAAGCAGCCACGACTGCTTTTATTCCCGGAAGACTGGAAATTGTCTCAAAAAAACCTTTAATCATACTAGACGGGGCCCATAACAAAGCCAAGATGAGTGCTTTAGTCACCTCTTTGAAAAAACTTTTTCCTGGACAAAAATTTCTCACCGTATTTGGCGTCAAAAAAGATAAATCATATAAAGCCATGCTGGATATATTAAATCCGATCACTAAACAATATGTGCTTACTCAATCTACAGGTCTGATTGATGTCGGTCAATTCCAAGCGCTGGATCCCCAAAAAATGGTCAAAGACATTAAAAAACTTTACTTTATCCAAAAGAATCCGCAGTTGGCCTTACAAAAAGCAATTGCTTATGCAAAAGCAGATGGACTGCCAATTTTGGTCACTGGTTCTTTATATCTAGTAGGAGAAATAAGAAGCATCTTAAAGTACCCCCAGCCGGATTCGAACCGGCGATTTACTGGCTGAAAACCAGTCGTCCTAGGCCGCTAGACGATGGGGGCAAGATCAAAAAAATAAATTTTATTAAGATAAATTATTAAATTATTTTAAACAGTATGGTTTTTTTGCTGATTTATACCTATATTTAAATACAGACTGCAATTTTATCAAAATTATTTTACAACTACAATCAAACTCCCCTTTTGGTAGGGGAGACCAAAAACAAAAAGTCAAATGCCTCTTTACAATCAATAGTTGTAAATTACTTCTCGATTTTTTCTCTAATCCCCCGAAGTATATCTCGAGCAGTTTCTTGTCCGCCCAAGCCAAAAGCCAGTCCGCCGGCAATCGCCAGCATAGCCACAATGCCGGTAAAAAGTATTCGGATCAAATCTGCTGCTACTCCTAATTGGTGCAACACAATCAAAGTAGTAAATACAAAAATCGCATAGCGGGCGAGACTTGCCAAAGAACCGGCTGCATGAGCTCCCATACTTTTTGCACTGTGTCGAACCAAATCAGACACTAAATTTCCCACCACTATACCTACCAAGCCAATGACCACTGCCACAAAGACATTGGGGATGTAAAAAAGCAATTGATTTAAAATTGTGCCGATACCTTTGATGCCCCAGGTTTCTACAGCGGCAACGATGAACAAAATCAGCACCGCCCAGCGAAAAAGCTCGGCCACTATTTCGGGCCAGACTTTGGTGTCAAAGCTCAACTTTATTTTTGCACCTGCCAACCATTTATCAAAATTTATCAATTTAAAAAAACCTAAAACTACCTGTTTGATAATTCCCGCCAAGATCAACCCAATTATTAAAATTAACAGTCCGGCAATAAATTGCGGAAAATATAAAGCCACCCCTGTAAAAAAATTACTGATGATAGAAGTCACCACTGCTGGTACGTTGGTCATATTTTCACCTCCCTCCCTTGTTTATGGCATTTGCGATAGCTTACCTATCTATTTTGAGGTTAGAAGAAACCATAAAACAATGTCAAGCATGTAATATGACTCAGGCTATAGGAAGTTGCAGAGTAAATGTAGAACCTTTTCCTGGTTCAGTTGCAGATAGAAATACATCGCCTTTCATTAACCTGGCCATTTCTCGAGCGATATACAATCCCAAACCCGTACTTTTTTCTGCTGGTAATTTCCGGGCTTCTCCAATTGATTGATAGATTTTAAAAAGAAGTCTTTGTTGAACTTGATCGATTCCCACTCCGCTATCTGTGACATTGAGCCAAACATGTGAATTACGCGTTGTGACAGTTATACTAATCATCCCTTGAAAAGTATATTTGATGGCATTTGAAAGTAAATTATCGACAATTATTTGAAATAGATAAGCATCTGCCATTACTTTAAGACCACTGCTTGCAGACGCGTCAAATTCCAGACCCAATCCCTTTTTTTTCAAAAATAAATTATGCTTGGAGATAGCACGAAGAACTATGCTATTGACCGAAACCGGCTCGATATTTGGTTGGATTTTACCTTGTTCTAGCCGGGCGATATTTAGGATATCCTCAACCAGATTTTGTAGTAGTTCTGTTTGCGATTTACCATCAAGCAATAATTCTTTTTGCTTAGCTTGGTCTAGTTGTTCATTTTTATCCAGTAATAATTCGATGATATTTTTTACTACGGTAATCGGAGTTTTCAAATCGTGGGCTGCCCGAGAATAAAATGATTGCATTTTTGTCAATTCGGCATCAGTCTCGACTGGACTGTCAAGAACCCATAAGCAAGTAGTGCCGTTTGCTTTGTCATATCTGACTATTTGTGTATGCAGACGGATACTTTTTGATCCGATCCTAAATTCTATAATTCCGGAGCGAAATTTGGTTAATAAATCAACTACTGATACCTCATTTTGCTGCGATTCCCAAAGTTTGACAAATTGTTGGATGTTTTGCTCAAGCAACTGGCTCAAGCTGTAACCTAAAAAAGTTTGAGCCGCCGGATTGATATACCGGACCAAACCTTTTTCATCAGTTAGTATCAGACCTGAAGGTAAATGTTCAATCAAGGTTTTTATAATCTGTTCATCAGGACTTACTTTGATATTGTTTTCCAAAATTTCTATTTGTTCTTTAAATTTTTTTATTTGCTGTTGCAATTTACCCTTTTGGACCAATTCTCGCCGATATTTTTGATAGAAATAAAAAACCAAACTGAACGGAAGGAAAATAATTAAAAGCAATAAGATCAAAAGCTGCATGCTAAATTAATCATATCACAACTTGGCTTTCGTTCTTTTGTAGAAATAAGCATGGTTACTTATTGTAGGTCACGGAGTCAGAGAGTGGTTGATTTTTTTCGGCTGCTGATTTGCTGATCATATACCAACGCATAAAAAAAATATATGCCCCATATACCACTAATTGAACAAAATCCATGGTTCTAGCCCAACCAAAAATAGCCTTGATCAGATCACCAATAAAATGTCCGGATGGGGGTAAAAATGATAAGGTGATTTTCAGATATTCCGGAATCAAACCAGCAGCAATAAATTCATGCACTCCCCGACCGGCAAGTCCAGCAGCAAATAATATTAATAAGATAGTTGTAGCTTGAAATGCTTTAAATACAGGCAGTTTTATCGTTGCCGTAAACAATCCGCCTGTAACTAGCAAAGCCAATAGTAATCCTAGTCCAAATCCTCCAACTACTTGTGCAGGACTTTCAGAAAGATAAACTGTTGAGAGAAAAAGCACAATTTCAAATCCCTCGCGAAAAACGGCTGTAAAAACCAGAATAAACAAACCAGTACGTGATTTGGAGGATGTCGTATGTCTAACTTTCTGCAGTAATGCTACTTTGTAACGGGAAAAATATTTATGCAACCAAAATACTGCCCAAGTGATAAATACTGCTGATACCAACAACAAAACACCTTCAATAATTTCTTCAGTTTGACCGATGTAAAATTGTTGAATTTTGACTCCTAAAAAACTGCTGCCCAAAAGTAACAAAAGTGAGACTAGAGCAGCCGCACCTGTAGCCAGCCAGACAGTCATTATGCTTTTTTTCTGGCGCAACCTAACTAAAATTCCCAAAACAGTTGCCACTATCAATGTCGCCTCAATAACCTCACGGAAAGTAATGAGAAATGCCGGTAGCATAATTTAAGATATATATAGATAGAGAATATAGAACTATATCTAGTATGTCTAGTCGGGAAACTTCAGCTCACTCCTTCTTTTGAAAATAATTTTCATATAAAATTATATCTTGCTTATTTGTAAAATTTACGTAAATTTGTTAATTTTTAAGATATCATGACAGATTTAACCAAAAAGAAATGTGTACCCTGTGAAGGTGGTACCAAACCACTGACATCAGAAGATCGAGAATTTAAAATTTACCATGAACAAGTCCCAGATTGGGACGTGAATGACCAAGAGAAAAAAATTGAAAAAATATTTAAATTCAAAAATTTCAGCGAAGCCCTCAAATTTGTCAATCAGGTGGGTAAAATCGCCGAATCAGAAAATCATCACCCCAATATTTATCTTTATGGCTGGAACAGGGTCAAAATCACCAATACCACCCATGCCATTGGCGGTTTGTCAGTCAATGATTTTATTCTGGCAGCCAAAATCAATCAGTTGCGTGCCTAGCCTTTAAAATATAATTTCCGGTAATCAGCAAATTTAGGTCGAGCAACCATATATTACAACCGGTCAGCCAAAAACCACTACGTCTAAAATCAATAGCTATAACCCAAATCCTAGCTTTTATTACAATCAATGCAATAACAAGTTCATCTAAAAGTAGAAACTAACTATTTAAATTATGCCTATTTTATATCAGTTTAAAGTCTATTTTTGAGGAAAATTTCCGAAAAAACGAAAAATGAATATAAGGCTACAAGTGCTACCCCTTCATTTCTGGTTATCTTTTTATCAGCCCGGAAAAAGGCATTAAAAAATATCAAGGCTAAATATAAAATACCAAAACTGAAATAGACTTTATTTGGCGCCTCCAAAACTACAGGTTGTAGTGTTGTCAGCATTCCCAGTACCAAAGTATTGGCCACCATGCTTCCCATAAAATCTCCTAGGCCCAAATTTTTGTGCTGTTTGGTAATCACTTTAAGAAGTACAGTCAATTCGGGCAAATTCGTCCCGATAGCCAGCATCAGAAGTCCTACCAGTTCATCCGAGAGCTTTAATACATCTGCCAAATATAACCCTGCTGTGACCATGATTTTTGCTCCTCCGACCAATCCGACTATTCCACCGCCGATCCGAAGTATATTGACCAATATATGGTTGTGGTTTGCTTCTAAAGATTGTTTTACGTGTTCCAATAGTGTTTGGCGACGGTTCATAAACATAAAAAATACTACAAACAAAACTAAAATCAGTAGACCATCGAAACGAGAGAGCACTCCGTCAAACAGTAAAAAAGTCGGTAGAGCAATTATCAAACTGGTAAAAGCCAGATCTTGAGTTTTGAATGTATCGATGAAACGGATCTCTTTGACCGCGATTGCCTGTAATCCTACAATCAGTGTCAAAAGAATGATGGTGGCTCCCAACAAATTGCCCAAAGATAACTGTGGATGGCGGGAAATTATAGAATTGATGCCTACAAATAGTTCCGGTGTAGTTGTGGCAAATCCCAGCACAAAAAAACCTAGATTAAATTCGCTGATATGAAATTTCCGTGATAGACGAATTATTGCCAAAATCAGTAAATCTGCTGATTTAGACAAAATAAAAGATGAAATCAAAATACCTAAAACAGCTAACCAAATCCACATTAATCCATGGTATAAGAATTTATAAGTATTTGGCAAGTTTTTATTGAAGAATCATGTTAATTTTTGTTATACTTATGAAGTTACTAATCTTAATTATAAATTCATCATCCCTATTTCATAATAAAATACGGGCCCGTAGCTCAACGGTAGAGCAAAAGCCTTTTAAGCTTTGGGTTGAGCGTTCGAATCGCTCCGGGCTCACATCTGTTGATTTTTTAGTGGCAAAAGTGGCGATTAGCTCGAAAGGAAGGCCTAATTCGGAGTTCGAGAAGGCGTTGAAATGATACTTCACGCCGGAAGGAAATATCATGCGTTGATAATTCTGCTTGGCTTCAAATATCCCGACATACCAAGCTAAATCACAAGTTGGAATAAAAGCTCTGGCGTAGGCCAAAAGTTCATCAAGTTCAATTCCTTCGCTATGCGTATCTGAAAGCTCCAACTTGGCAAGTGAAATCTTGTTCTCAATTTCATCAAGCTGTGTTTTGAGCAATTCATCACTTAGGATACCTTTCTTGCCTTTCTCAAGTACCCAAATCCGGTCAGTTTTAAGTTTCTTGATATCTTCTAACTTCCGCAGATACTCACACTGAATATCATACTTTCAGTCTTCATACCTTTTGAGTACTACTCTTTCAAATAATTTGATGAACTTCTCTTTTGGTTTGACGGACTTCAAATACTCGCAAAACTCATCGTGCAGCGTGTTTTTGGCAACCATCTTGCCATATTTCTCACATTTCTTATTGATGCAGTAATAATATGGATACTTGCCGCCCGATCCGCCTTTCGTCCAGCAAGCAGTAAATGACTTGCCACAGAATCCACAGAGCACGAATCGTCTCAATGGGAAATCTGGATTATTGTAGAGCCTCTTATTGACCGCATGATTTGTTCTCTTGGCAATAACTTCCTGGCAGCGATCCCAAAGCGAAATGGGTATAAGTGCCTCGTGCTTGCCTTGATGCAGCCAGCCATCCTAACTTCGTTGTTGGCCAATGTAGAAGACGTTATTGATAAGTTTCTGAATGTATTGTTTGGAGAACTTGATGGTTCTGCCTTGCCAGTTCTTGATCTTCTTTTTGTTCATGGGTTTGGTAATAGATTCATACGTGTAGACTCCGGTGCTGAATAAGGTGAAGATTTCAACTATTGCGTCCTTACAAGCCAAATCAATTTGTGAAACAGTGAGCTGGATTCCTGGTTGCTTGGGTCTCCAATAACCAAGTGGTGGTTGCCATGGCCATAGTCCTTCTTCAACTCGTCTCCACATCGCGATTTTGACTCATTCCTTCCTAACCTCATTATCGCACTCATTGACTGCTGTCAATACTCCTTCGACCAATCTGCCGGATGGGGATTCGTCAATTCGTTCGCTTGAGGACCGAAGAATCACTCTCATCTTCATTAGCTGCCCGCGTAAGTAGTGATGGTGCTCTTGCTTTCTGGCGAATCTGTCAAGTTTGAAGATGACAAGCACATCAAACTTACCTTGATTCTCTTTGGTAAATTACAGAAGTTCGGCTACTCTTTGAGTGTTTGTTTCATTAGCCGATACCGCCTCCAACCTCATTACATCAACCACTTGCAAGTTTTCCCGCTCACAATATGCTCTGCATAACTGCTCTTGAGTATCAAGATTCGTAATATCAATTTGTCTGTCTGGACTGATGCGTAAGTAGATGATGGCTCGTTTCATAACTCTATAACTCAAATGGCCGCCCTGGTGTGCTCAAATCCGTGAGGACTTGTCCAAGACGGACACTAAAAATCCCCACGACTAATTGAGCACGTTTTCATTATCTCACTTTCCGGTCTTATTTACAATGACTTTCTTCATTCTCAAGCCTCTTTTGATCCGTTCACTTACAGCTTGTTTCTCAAGGTGTAAGATTATGGCGTGCACTTGCGATTCAATTGGCTCATTGGAATCAGTTGATTTCCGAGCATAGGCGACACATCTATACATTACCTCTCACCTCCATCCTTGAATTGGTTGACCAACTTCTCATTGATTTCCGGTCCAAAGAAGAAGACAGTAGCCGAGAACTGTCTTGAGACTCCAAGAGTTTCAAGCTCGTCAAATAACGGCTTGCTTCGGTCGAATAGCTCCATCTGTCTTGCTTTATTGCATTCATTCTTATTGCTCCATTCATAGGCAGTTTTGAGTATTAGAAATAATTCTTTGATTCTTTCAATATGGGAAGGGTTCATCATTTTTTGACCCCTGACTGTCCATGGGTAGTTGTTCTGTTGCCATTACCGCCATGTTGCCATCTTGGGGCTGGTCTGATTCGCTTTGGCTGGCAGTACTGGTAACATTGGCAGTATCTTCGCTACTCTTGAAGGTTTTGACTATTTCAATAACAGTTCCGCTTTCTTCTTCATGTTTGCGAATGATAATCCCCAATGCGGCCAGATTAGACCGGATTGGCATAATCCGCCTCCATAGCCAGTTTGAGACCTTGGGGAAGCCATCTGCACCCCCTATGAGTAGATTCTCTTTTGTCGCGATAGTATTGAGTTCTTTGTGTAGATCAGAGCTGCTACCAGTCCACTTGTCTTCATAATTCATTGCCATGAAGCGGATAATTGTTTGAGCTGTGGGTGAGGATTCAACTGCCGCCTGATTCTGGCGGTTGATATTGTCGTTGAGGGCTTGTAAGAAATCTGATTCAGTTTTACCAAGTGTCATAGTTGCCGCAACTGCATACTTGGCATAATCTGTCATACGCGGGGTTCGAGTAAGACGTATCGCATCTATTTGTTTCAATGCCTCCGATAATGTGGTAAAGACAGCCCCCAAAATCAGCGGTTTCTTCTCCTCAAATCTTCTCCAAAATTCAACCTCATTAAGTCTCTTATTATCTGGGATTCTTTCAAAGTTGAGTATCAGACAGCGATCAAGTAAGTCCGCGCGTTGTGCAACTAAGTTGATTCCGGTAATGCCAACTGTCACTTTCTGCTTGAACAATACGTCTGCATCATCTGTATAGAGCTTGCGTTTCGTAAATCCGCTACCAGTTGTGAGGCGGCATAATGCATCAGATAATTCATCCCGCAGATAAGATAAGTTATCCAGATACAGGCAGTAATGGTGATGGGCAGCTTGGGCCAATTCTGTAATATCTCTGGTGGGACTTAGTAAATCTGATTTGCTTGGATCAATGAAGCTTCGTGCAATACGCATCGCGGTGGTCTTGGCTGCACCTTGAACTCCGATATTTACCAGCACAACCCTTGGGATATCGGGAATCATAACTGCCGGCAAATATGTAAGATACAGGAGTTTGTCCGAGTCATTGGATAAGTTGATGAAGTCCAAAACATCCACAAGATTACCGCCTTTTTGTGGTTCAACTTGCTTTGACTGATGGCTGAATCTATGAAACTTGACCAGACAGTTGGTGGTAACTTCCCATCCCTCGGCTGATATTTTGACTACATGAATGTCGTCTCCCAAATCGTAGTAGATGATATTACCATCACGAGCAATTCTGTTGTGGAGCTTTTGGGTAATGCCACTATGGCAAGTCTTACCTTCAAGACTACTTATTGCAGTATTACACTGCTCACCGGAGAATCCTTTCTCGTATTCTTCCCAATATAATCCATGTAGCCAGTGTCAAAACTCTGCACTTCGGATAAGGAAGCCTACAACTGGTTTGTCAGGGAATGTGATATGCGGCTCTTTGGTTTGATCAAGATACAATTCGACTTCCTTTGAAAGCACTTAATCAACCAAGATATCTGCGACCTTTCGTTTATCTTTTGCTGTGGACTTGTTTGACAACTTCGCAAGTTCAGCACTTGCTATTGATTCAAATGTGATTCTCAATTCATCTTCTGGGAGCGGAGTCGTGTTCTTATTGTTCCAAGCCTTCAAGAATGGCCAGGCGTGAGATTCCCATAAGTTCTGTGGAAATCTTGCCAGTAATTTACCTGTCAATGACGCGGCAGTATCGTTCTTTTGGCTTTCTGGGACTCCTTAAAGTGCATCAAGTGATGTGTGAATCTTGAGCGTCTTCTTGTTTTGGCTGATCCATTCTTTTACGAATTGGGGAAGTGGTGCTAATTCGATCTCATCCGGCGATTTTACCCATTCATACTTATTGCTGGATTCATGTATTGAAGGCGGTAGGAGCGCATAACCACCATTTGATCTTATGTCGAATCCATCAGTAATTGCTGCTTTGGTTTGGAATCCATCTTCGTAATGAAAGTAGTAGTGTCAGCCATTGCCGGTCTTGGCTACTACTGTTTGGATATCCTTGAAATCATCCAGCTTGCCACCATGCCGAGGATCAATGTCAATAACAATGAGATTTGAAATTTTGACTGTTATAACAGCGATATTTGAATCTGGAAACAATCTGAACCATTCCTTGAGTTCTTCTGGTGTAAGTAGAACTGTTTGATATTTCTTCCACTCTATACGTGCCTTCTTAGTGTTGGGAGCAATAGGAATAATGCTCCACTTTTTCTGTTCAAGTAGGTCGAGTGCTGCATCAAGGATCGGGTTGTTTGTTTCTGCTGTCATAGTTTTACTTGTTCGTCACTTCCAATAACTTGTTCCGGTATTATTTCCTTTTGCTTTCGCTTCGCTACGAACGAATCAATGCTCATATCTGCCAGAACTACAAGGAGGTTGATGATCGCCTCAAGCTGCGTATCGCTATACTCTTTGGCATCCTTCTTTATAATTTTTCGTGCTTCGGCAATAGTTACTGACATAGTCATCGGTTGGCATAGAGTCTGTTTTTGAGTTCACGCAACGCGTTGGCAAATTTGAAAGGATCAACTACTGCCTTGTGGTCGTAATACTCATCACGTAGTTGCTCGCACTTTTGGGAATCGGGGAAAACGAAATATGCTTGTTTGTTATCCCATTCAACAGTCAGGAGAGTAACTTTGCCGGTTGAAACCAAGTAGGAAGCAAGATGTAAATCTGCTGTTTGGAAGTAGCGATTTTGGTCAAGCATAATTGAAATCGAGATTCAAATTGGAATCTGTTTCAACTAGCGTAGGCCATCATTAAAATATCGGCATCACAATGAAATTGGAGTAGATTTGTCTGATATTATCTTCGGGAAGTTCTTTTGGCTACTTGTTTTATCTGGTCAAGTAGTGTTGAAATCTCCGCACTACTAATATCCTCATCTGGATACTCTTCGAGTAGTACACCTTCAATTTTTTCTGGTTTCATACCAGATTGGCTCAGTTCAAGGATTCTACATTTGATTTGGAATCTATTTTTTACTAAAGTGTTTTTCTTTGATAAATGGTCGAGCCTTCCTTATATAGCGTTTCGATTATCTTCTATCCATTCTTGCAAAGCTTTTATACTCATCTGCCGTTTGATAATAATGTGTAAATCGGGAGAGCGATTATCAACCTTCAATTTACCGGACTCTTTATCTTCTGCTACTTTGTGAGCCTTACCTGAAAGGAATATGCCTTGATTGAGTGAAGTAAATTTGTCCATTACTATGAAGTCGGACAATGGATGAAGCCAAGAGCTTGGAAGATCAAAGAACTCGATAATGGCGTATGACTCTTTCTGGGCTTGTTGGAATAATAATTCGTTTGAGTAACGTTTTGGGAAACTACCTGATATACCAATTCTTGCACGAGCAGAGTCAACATGATCCCAAAATACATTCAACCTTTTTAGTCACTGAATGTACTGTCTGTCTTGTCTTGTAAATTTGCTTTTGGAATAATCCAAATTGATTCTTCTCATTGAAATTGAAATGTATATCGGGCAGCATACGCTAATTATTATCCGGCACTTAGACTACTTGGTCTTGTGCTGGGTACTCCTACTGCTTTTGGTGCTATTACACCGTTATCTTCTACTACCTTTTGAGTAGCGGTTTCAGGCTGTGAAGTTTTGGCTCGTTCAGCTCTACGTTTTTTATGTCTTCTAAGTATCCTTGTGTTTTTATAGAAATCTCCTCAAGATAATTCTCAAGTTCTTCATTGTTTATCTTCGAAAGTCTCAACTCAACTTCACTGGTTTGGGTAACTTCCATACGAGTATGTATATCAGGGAAGCGATCTTTGAGTTCCAATGCCATCCGAATTCCTTTGAGTGCATCAGGATTACTTGGCCTTTTACCAAGACCTGCGTCAATGGCACGTTGCAACCGCTTGGCCAATGCTTCATCGGACAGTGTCCGGCTGCATTGAGGATCGTTTCAGCCTTCTTCAAGACCTCGGGTTTCCTTAGATTCTCTAATGCTATTGATTTTGCTGATCGTGCACTATATCCAGCAAGAATCGCACTCTGCTTACCAGACTTACCCATAGCGTAGTGCTTGGCGAATAAGTCCAGCCTGTTGGTCAATTTCCCCATAAGATAAGAATAACTGATGAATGTAAGATTTTGAGAATTGACAGGCAGACAGGAGGCAAATCAGGTGTTTTGCTACCTTTTGCCCAAAGAGGAGATACAATATGAGTACTTAGTCAAAATTTGTAACATTAGGTGGTTTAATTTACAACAACTCACGATTTGCCCATAATAGTGCAATTTATGATATAATACCTTCATATTTGAATTTCTATGACCAAAGAAACTAGTTCACAAGGTGAATTTGATAAAGGTTTAGCACAATACCCCGATCTTGCTAGGGCACGAGAAATATTTATTGATCTCTTACAAGACAAGTTGCCTTTGATAAAGTTGGGTTATACCGGCAAGCAGATCGAATTTGCCTTACCTGTTTTGAGGTTATTGGAAGACGAAGGTGAAGTAGCTACTCATATACGCAACAACCCCTATTTATACTTTAGCAATCCAAATGATCCTTGGGCGGAAGCACTTCAAGTGTATCGCTTGCCAAAAAGACAAGGATTTTATCTGTGGGCCATAAGAGACGAAACTGCTCGTGGATGGGGAAACCTTTCAAAAACAGAACGTTTTAAGAGAATATTACAGGCAAAGCAGCCAGTTGTAATCTTCCAAGATCTTCCTGAACAAGTAGCTCACATCGGCCTTTTTGAAGAAGGAGCTGATATAAATAACTTGGATTATCTGGTTCGCCGCTTAATAATTGATGTTTTAATTACTAATGCCCCTCTTGGTATACGAGCTGAAAATCCAGTGACAAAGTTTGCCAGAGCAGTAGGAGCTACTGCAACATACGAAGCTGCTTGGGTAGACCCTCAAACACAGCTAGAGTTTGTGGCAAAAGTGGACTTACCGAGAGGCAAAAAGCCTGACCCTGTTCAATCTGTATGTGTTGGCTATCGGAAATTGGTCCCCCCATTAAGAAATTATATGGGAAAAACTATGACAGTTATCGGCAAGGTGCCCAATACATCAGATGAAAAAGTTACTAAAGTCTTATCTACGCATTTCCAGAAATATATTTCAGGTGAATTTGCGTTAAGTAAAGTAAGAGCATAGTACGAAATTTCCGACTCGATTTCCTTTTTTATCTGAAGATGAGAATTCTATAAGTATCTCAAATCTTTCAGGTAAGTTTTGAACTTTGTATCGCGGATACAAGAGGTGTGATAATGGTTTCTGGATGCGTAAAATTTGGGTGTATGGGGGGTCAAAGCGGGCGATTCTTTGACCAAGAGAAATTTTCGCTATCAAGAAGTTGGTCACGTTTCTGCCGAAGAATCTTTCTTTCAACATTGAGGTCGGTCAAGGAATCAATTGTTTTGGCGAAGTCGCAGCCATCTCCTTTACTGCACTCTGAAACTGTGTAGAAAGCCTCATAGCAATTATCAACCATCTGCTGGCTGACATCAAGAGCATCCAAGTATCGGATCATCTTGTTGTCCAATTGATCCTTTTTTCTTTCAACCTTATCATCTACCCATGTCGAATCTACCAGATACATGATCCCACCGTCAATGAAGGAGTTCAGTATGGCAGTAATGGCGACAATGGCAATAAGTTTACCTTTACCGAGCTGCATAGGCGTAATTTGGAAGTGGATACTGACCTAATACGATTCGCCAATCTTTGAGAGTTTTGATGAAATTGTCTATAATATCGTTTGAAAGCACGAAACGATAGTTCACAAATTGCGCTAAATGACTTCATAAACTTACATTTTCAAAATGTTTCAGATCTAAAAGCTGTCCAGAGCTAGTCAGTTTGATGGCCACCACATCAATTTGCTTTTTCTCCGCTGTATGAGGATAGAGTATTTTATAAAAGTGAGCGGTTTTGATTATCGAATTTAGTTTGAATTTGGTTACAGCAGTCTCTGGATCGCCAAATTTGGATGACCATCGTGTCTTTACCTCAATAAAATAAAGAGTTTGATTTTTTTGGGCGACAATATCAATTTCTCCCCATCGGGAATGAAAATTGCGATTGATGATGCGATAGCCTTTCTTAAGAAGATATTTGCATGCCAAGTCTTCTCCGATTTTACCCAGACTATGCTTGTTCATTGATTGGTGGGTTTATGTCTGCAGAATTATCTTCCTTGGCTCTATCTGTTAAATTAATAGAAGTATCTGCAGTAGTTTTGGCTGTTGCTGGCTCGTTTGTTTGCTCACTTTTTGGTAAAGTTTTGTTTTCAGATACTATCTGCTCTTTCACAAAAGTACCCAAGCGCTTTACCTGTTTGCCAGTTTTGCTGCGTAAATAGTACAGTTTGGCGCGTCGCACATCACCTTTTTTCTTCACCGTGACCTTTTTGATCCAGGGAGAAATTACTGGAAAAATCCGCTCAATTCCTATGCCATCTACACCAATACGCCTGACTGTAAATGATTGGTTGTTCCCACCCCCACGAATGGCGATACAAATCCCTTCAAATACCTGTATCCGTTCCTTTTGTTGTTCGTGTTTTTCTTTTTTTGTTTTACCTGACACTATTTCTTTTTCAATGATGCGGTAATGAACGCGGATCGTATCTCCGACATCAAAGGTGGTGTTGTCCAGTGTTAAAGAAATTGCCATAGTGAAAAATCATTGTCACATTTGTATTTATGACTCATCGCTATTTTGACTTTTCCAATGAGGCACTTGTACAATGGAACAATGAGGACTTTTATTTTATCAATTATTTGTATTTTAAACAAGCCTCTATATAAGCCAAAAATAATGGATGTGGAGATAGCGGTCGGCTTTTGTATTCCGGGTGAAATTGGGTACCAAGAAAAAATGGATGCAAATTTGGCGGCAGTTCGATAATTTCCACTAAGTTTTCCACAACGGATCGACCGGCAATAACCATCCCAGCTGCCTCAATTTGCTTGGCATAAGCATCATTAAACTCATAACGATGGCGGTGTCGTTCAGCTACAATATGATTACTTATGCGTTCAGGATATTTTAGATAAGCTTTTTCAGCCAAAGTTCCATCTTTGACTTGACATTCCCATTTACCCAATCGCATAGTTCCCCCATATGCCCGTCGCTCCATTTTCTCTTTTTGTGAAGGAATCAAATGGATCACTGGATCCGGTGTATCCGGAGCACATTCAGTGGTATTGGCTTTTTTTAAACCTAAAACATTTCTGGCATACTCGACCACTGCCAATTGCATGCCATAACACAACCCAAGATAAGGAATTTTATTTTCGCGTGCATATTGAATAGCGCAAATTTTTCCTTCTACTCCCCGTGGTCCCCAACCTATGGGAACAATAATACCGGCTACACCAAATAATAATTGATTTATGTCTTCACCTTTTTCAATCCGTTCACTATTGATAAAACGCGGCCTAACGGTCACACCATTTGCCCAACCGGCATGGTCCAAAGCATCCAAAAGTGCGGCATAAGAATCACGCAGTTCATAATCACCTGTGGCAAAATATTTGCCGACTATAGCTATTTCCAATTTTTGACTGCGACTTTTTTCAATTTGTTGGATCAACTTTTCCCAATCTTTTAGGTTGGGAGTTATATCAGGCAAATTTAGCATGTGTAATAGTTTTTGCGCAAATTGTTGTTTTTCCAAAACCAAAGGCACTTCATAGACGCTGTCTACATCTTGGTTGTTGACTACGTTTTCTGGTTCAACCGAACAAAACATTGCCAAACGTGCTCGTCTTCGGCTATCGATAGGCTTTTGGGCTCGACAAACAATAAAATCTGGTTGAATACCCATGCCTTGGAGAAATTTGACTGACAGCTGGGTAGGCTTGGTTTTTGGTTCACCCAAATGTGGAGGAGTAGGCAAATAACTTACATGCACATGGACCACACTTTCTTTGTGGACAATTTTCAACACGCGTGAAGCTTCATAATACAAAATATTTTGGTACTCTCCAGCTGTACCGCCCAATTCGACAATCACAACATCGGCTTTTTCAATCTCTGCTGCTGCTTTGATGCGCCGTAAAATTTCATCCGTCACGTGGGGAATCGCTTCAACATCTTCACCTTGGTATTCGAAATTACGCTCTTTGCGTATTACTTCCTGATATATTTGACCCATGGTAATAAAGTTGTGTTTGAGTATATTTTTGTTGAGGAATTTTTCATAGGAACCCATATCCATATCAGCTTCTGTACCATCTTCGCATAAGTACGGGTCACCGTGTTCGATAGGATTGATCAAACCAGCGTCAATATTGAGATAATTTTCGCATTTAACTAGGGTGACGTTGTAGTTGCGGGCCTGAAGTAGCAGACCAATTGCTGATGCGGTGACGCCTTTACCCAATCCGGAAAGGACGCCGCCTGATACAAAAATATAGACCACTCTTTTCTGCGGCATGATTTATTTTAACAATTTATAAAACAAATCTCAAGTGGCGTAAGTTCTGAAATAACGATTAATGGCCTGCCTTATTTGGCAATGCCCTAGTCTTTCCGACTTATCAAAATTTTTGCCAGCCGTAATAAGCACTTATGATCTGCCTCACTAGCTATCTTTTTTTGTGGAAGATACCAGCAAAAGTCAATAAAAGAAGATTTGGTAGTATGATCACTTTATTTTTTTTGTTTAGCTAAGAATTCCTTTCCGTGACCAATTTCGGTATTTATGGGAAGCCTTTTTTTACATAGTGGACAATCGTTTGGCTCATAGGCATCAGCTTTGAGAGTCCCCAAAGCATAAAAGGTAACGGAGAAAAACCTTTTATTTACTTCCTGGGGATTGCGATTTACCATCACACCTACAGCTATCACTTTGCCTCCAATATTTCTGACAGCTTTGACAACCTTTTTTACTGATATACCTGTGGTAGTCAGATCTTCTATTACCAATACATTTTTGCCTTTTACAAGTTTGTCGTATCCACGTCGAAAGATATGTTGGCTATCAGCGGCTGCTGCCAGTGTTCCTTTATCCTTTTCCGTATAAACACTGAGTATTTCCTTTTTCTTCAGTTTTGACAAATGGTACGCTGTCCATTGTGACAAAATGGTTCCGCCAACAGCCGGTGCTACCACTACCTCGATATTTTTGTTTTTAAATTTTTTGGCAAATAATAATCCGACTTGGGATGTTACTTTGGTGTGTGGATATAATGCATCTTTATTTATATAAATACTTCCGTGTTTTCCTGAGGTATAGACAAAATGATCATCTGTATAAATAGCTTTGACTTTTTTTAGCAAATCGATAATCGTATTGGCTGACCGGCTGTGCTTCATAAAAATAATTTGTTATAAAAATTTAAATATCGAGCCAAATCATAGTCGGTATTTGTTAATCTCGTTTCGTAATTTTTCTGCTTCGGCTCGAGCTTTGTCTGCAAAATCAAATCTGTGAGAAGCGTAAATGATACTTCGCCCTACATTGAGAATAAGTCCCTGTTTTTTGCTGTTCAAACCATAGGATAATGTCTGCCTTAGATCCCCGCCCTGAACCCCAATACCAGGAACCAACAATGTCATATCTCCGACTAGTTTTCTGATCAATTTTAATTCTTTTGCATAGGTAGCTGCAACCACCAGAAAGCAATTTTGATTATAGTTCCATATCCTGATCACATCTTTTGCCAATTTGATATACAACTTTTGATTATTATTTACTCTTTGATCTTGAAATTCTTTCGCACCCGGATTTGAAGTCCGACAAAGAATCATAATCCCTTTATCTTTTTGCTCAAAAAAAACTTTTAGTGCTTCCAATCCTTGATATGGTTGTAGTGTGACACCATCCACACTAAGATATGCAAATGCATATTTTGCATAAGCTTCATTGGTACTGCCGATATCTCCACGTTTGAAATCCAGTATAATTGGTATATCGGGAAAATTTTCTCTGATATAATCGCAGGTCATTTTCAGTTGCCAGATTCCTTTACTGCCCAAAGCTTCATAAAAGGCGCTATTTAGTTTATAAGCGCAAACCAAATCGTAAGTAGCCTTAATGATAGCCTGATTAAATTTAAATAGCGGTTGCTTGTTCTGGCGCACCGAAACAGGCATTTTATCCAAATCCGGATCCAATCCAATACACAGCAATGAATTATTTTTCCAAACAATTTTTTCCAATTTCTGGATGAATCTCATATTATTTTTCAGTCAAACTCTGCAATAACTTATTAAGCTAAATTTTTGGCTCTGTTTTCACATAGCACTTTTGTTTATCTTTTTGTGGATGGATGATTAAAACTCCAGTAAATTATTGGAAATTATACAACTGCCGGCCAATTTATACCTCACTTTATGCAAATTGTCGATATAAAAATATTGTTTGAGCTATTTATTTGGGCCAAAATAAATAATTCCGACGCCACCAACAGCTGTATAAAGTTGCCTACCAATATTTGTACTCACATCCCATGATATATCCTCATAAATTCTTTTGGTTTATAAATCATTTTCGGATATACTGCCCTTTTGGTATTTGTATTCGTCACCTGCTTTAATCTTTAATCAGTCATTTTTTACCGGCTAGCCTTGAGAAATAATCTACTAAATCTCACCGCGTCATTGGCACTATACTTGCTCAACTGGAGCAACTGCATGAGGATACATTCAGATTGTACACATGATTGATTTTGTTTAAGCTAGTTAAATCTTATTGCAGCTGGCTTTCTGCTTTATATACCCGTCTATTTATGCTCGGATATTTTTAGTCAGAGGAAAAATACACTTTAACTTATAGTATAAAAATGTTTCGAAACATCGAAGTATTTAGCCTCAAAAAATTACATAATAAATATATATCACTAATATAATTTAATTTAAATATTTTTCTATGAGTCAGTGTGTTTTGCCGATAAGAGACTTAAGTGATTTTATTTTGTATTTCTGTAGATAATTTTCTAAATCCAAGATAATTTTGTGTAAAATTCCAAAACCATGTCGATAAATAGCTGACCCGACTCCCACAAGTGTAGCCCCTGCCAGCATCATCTCTATCACATCTTCAGCTGTTTCCACTCCACCCATACCGATAATAGGGATTTTGACTGACTGGTATAAATCATATACACAGCGAACAGCGATAGGTTTGATACCTGGTCCTGACACTCCTCCCTCTTTATTTCCGAGTAAAGGTTTTTGGGTTTTCAAATCAATTACCATCCCCGGTCCTACTGTATTTATAGCGGAGATGGCATCAGCGCCAGCCTTTTCAGCTGCTTGAGCTATATCACCGATATTCGCCACATTTGGGCTGAGTTTGGCAATCAACTTTATTGATTTGGGTATCGCTTGTCTGCAGGTCGCCGCTGTTTGATAAGTTGAATCAACTCCCATTCCCAAAGATTCTCCCAGTTCATTGATAGTATTGGGACAAGACAAATTTAGTTCAATAAATTTGGGTTTGAGTTTGGCCACTTTGGTTACCAGCATTTTTAACTCTGGAACTGAAGTGGAAAATATACTGACTATTACCTTATTTTTTCTGCGCTCCAAGATCTGTCTTAATATGCTCAATCCTTTATCGATTCCCGGATTGCGCAAACCTACCGAATTTAAAATTCCCTGGGGATATCTGATGACTCGGGGCAATGGATTACTCCGTCTTTCTTTTGCAGTTATGGATTTGGTGACCACACCTCCAGCGCCCGCAGTCAGAGCTTTGAGCGATTCAGGAATTTCTTGGATAATTCCTGAAGGAACAATCAGTGGATTGATAAATTCTGTTGCTAAAAATTCAATTTTGAGCATCAAACATTCCTCTGTTCAAAACTAGTTTATTATTAAGTACCACTTTTTCCACTTTTCCATAAAGTTCCCAACCGGCAAACGGTGACCAGCCACACTTGGTTTGTAGATTGCTTTCTTCAACCATATATGGTTTATCTGGATCCAATTCTATATATGTGCCTGGCTGATTGGGGATATGAAAAATATGCCTGGGGTTGTGAAAAAAAAATTGTTGTACCTGGTCAACAGTTAATAGCTTTTCATTGACTGCTTTTAAAAGCAAACCCAATGTCGTTTCCAATCCCGGCACACCATAAGGCGGATGATCCCCTAATTTTTCTTCCTTGGTATGAGGTGCGTGGTCCGATTCAACTAAATCAATTGTTCCGTCAGTCAGACCTTGCCACAAATAATCTCTGTCTGGAGGTGTCAGTTCAGGTTTCATCACACCGAAAGGACCTAGTTCTTTTTGATGTTTTTCAGTGAGAAATAAATGATGAGGTGTGACACCAGCTGTTATTTTCAAATGTTTGGCTTTTGCTTTTTTGACCATTTCCACCTCTTCTTTTCTAGTTATATGACAGACATGCAATCTTCGTATATGCTTTTTAGCTAAATTTATTGCTAGTTCCAATTTTTCTTGTTCCGCATGCACTAAAATCGGTTTTTCGCTTTGCCACGCTTGAAAAACATTATCCAATCGCTTTTCCTCTTCAATGAGTAATGTTCCCGTAGTATGATTGCAATAAACTTTCAGTCCAAAAACTTTTGGGCTTTTAAATACCTGGGTAAAACTGTCCAAATTGACTCCGTCAGTTCCATAGTGAAAACCAACTTCACAAACAGCTTTCTTTGATAATTTAATTTTTTCCTCAAGTCGCGAAATTGAAATCGTAGCTAAGGGATTATTTTGGGCATATCCAAAATATAAGTAAATCCTCCAGCTATGGCTGCCTTGCTTCCTGTAAAAAAATCTTCCTTGTGAGTAGCTGCCGGTTCGCGTAAATGGACGTGGACATCAATCAGTCCGGGGAATTTGCTTAAAGACATATTTTAACCGAGCAAAATTTTCTCAAGTAACGCCATGCGGACATAGAGACCGGAGCGCATTTGTTTAAAATAATACGCCCGCTGATCTTCATCTACTTCATGCATGATTTCACCTACCCTAGGCAAGGGATGCATAACGATTGAGTTTTTGGGCATTTGTGATACTAAGTGCCGGGTCAATATATATTTGTCTTTGAGCCGTTCATATTCCTCGACTTTTCCAGCTTTTTCAAACCACTCTTTTTGCACACGAGTCATATACACTACATCGGCACTTTTTAATGATGAATAAAGATCCGTAGTTTCTATCACTTTTATTTTGCGTTTCAATTGAGCGACTAAATCTTTTGGTGCAGCGAGTTCTTTGGGAGAAACAAAAGTGATTTTGGTTTTTGAGTTAACCAGAGCCAAAATTTTAGCCAATGACTTTATCGTACGGCCGTATAGAAGATCTCCCACCATCACTACATGCAAGCTTTTCAAATTCCCAAAATGATCGTAAATCGTATATAGATCCAATAGTGCTTGGGTCGGGTGTTCCAATTTGCCGCTGCCAGCATTGATGATGGGCACGGGTGATACTGCTGCGGCCACTTGACTAGAATTGTCGTCAGGATGACGGATAATGATAGCTTCGGCTGCTGTAGTCTGGTAAATACTTCTTATAGTATCTTCCAAGGACTCACCTTTGGCCACAGAGGAAAATTCCGCCATGCCATGTATAGCTGTCACATAGGCACCAAGTCTTTTGGCCGCAGCAACAAAAGAGGAAAAGGTACGAGTACTTGGTTGATAAAATAAAATGGCAAGACTTTTGCCGGCTAAAGGTTCATACACAATACCATTTTCCACATTGCGCTTCATTTTGTCACAGGTGGCAAACAACTCATCAATCATAGCTTTGGATTTGAGTTGGTCAACCGAAATATAACTTTTTTGAAAAAAAGCTGATTTGGCCATTTACCTCCTTAATAAATTTGTCTTTTTTCCCTCTTAAGTATCTGGGAAACCAAGCAAGAATTAGAACCAAATCCATGATCCCTGCTCTAACTCTCGCTTAAATTAAGAAAGGTGCTTATTTATGATTTTTCTTCAAATACAGCATGATCCCTTTTTGCGCATGCAACCGATTTTCTGCTTGATCAAAAATGATTGATTGTGGTCCATCAATGACCGCTGTAGCCACTTCATTGCCGCGATAAGCTGGCATATCATGCATAAAAACTGCATCTTTCTTGGCCAACTGTAGCAATTTTTCTGTCACTTGGTATTTTTTAAAGGCTCGGAGTCGGGCAGTTTTTTCCTTTTCATCTCCCATACTCACCCAAGTATCAGTGTAAACTACATCGACTCCTTGGACTGCTTCTTCAGGTTTGTGGGTAATCAGAATTTTGGCGCCAGATTTTTTGGCTAAATTTTTTGCTTCCACAACTACCAGCTTTTTCATGGCATAGCCTTTGGGATGGGCAACCCGAAAATCCATTCCCAATAATGACGCAGCCAAACATAAAGAGTGAGTCACGTTGTTTTCTCCATCACCCACAAATGCCAATTTTAAACCTTTCAATTTGCCTTTGTGTTCTTGCATAGTCAATAAATCGGCCATGATTTGACAGGGATGTTCCAAATCAGATAAAGCATTTATTACCGGTACTGTAGAATAACTGGACAATACGTTTAAAACCTGGTGTTTAAATACCCGCGCCATGATCATATCTACATAACGGTTCAAGGTACGAGCTATATCCGGCACAGTCTCTCGCACCCCCATAGCAATATCAGCCGGTCCCAAATAGATTGCATGTCCACCCAGTTGCGTCATTGCAGTTTCAAATGAGACGCGAGTACGCAGTGATGGTTTTTCAAAAATCATGGCCAAAGTTTGATTTTTAAAAACCGGTCTGTTTTGACCGGTTTTTTTGTAAGTTTTTTTGAGGTGTAAAGAAATTTTCAGAACCTGAAGAATTTCTTTGGCTGTAAAATCAGTTATCCGTAAGAAATGTTTGGTTTTCATCAAATAAAAAACCCAGAACTTGTTATTTATGGTTCTGGGATTTTAAAATAACAAAATTTTTACTAAATTGTCAAGAGCCAAAAATTGTCGCCAACAAAAACTTCAAAATCTGAAAAGTGTTTCAAGACAGCAAAACATAGTACCCCCAAAAAATGCTGATTCTAGAAAATATACCTCATTTTATCACTCGTTTGATTTTTCTGACCAGCAGTTTACAAGCATCAATTGCCATCTCCAAGCTGAATTTGCTGGTCAACAGTCTCTTCAGTTCATTTTCAGTTAAAAATTGACGAATAAATTTGTTCTGAAAGTACATGTGATTTAACGGATTGGGCAGTCCCTGCTCGACTTTTTCCCAAGCTAGAAGTGTAAGTTTTTTTAAGGTGGCATATGCTTTTTGTCTATCAGCACCTTTTTTGACCACTGACACAATGATTTGTTCCGCAGTTGCAAAGGGCACAAATTGCTCTAGATTGAACTTTACTTTGGATTGTCTAATTTTCAATTTGTTGATTAATTCTCTGGTCGCATTCAAAATCTGATCACTAGCCAAAAAAGTTTCTGCAATCACAATCCGTCGGTTGGCGCTGTCATCCAATGTTCTTTCCAAATAAGAGTGAAGGTAATTTTCCAAAAGTATTTGTGGTTGCGCAATCATCCAACGAGCCAGTGAACATATATTTTCTGCAGTAACAGGATTCTTCTTGTGCGGCATAGCTGAAGATCCCACCTGATCCTTCACAAATGCCTCTTGCCATTCCCCAAAAAAAGGTGCCTGGAGAATACGCACATCTGTCGCAAATTTATATGACGATGCAGCTATGAGAGCTAGCAAACTGACTACTTCAAAATCCTGATACCGCGGATAGGTCTGGTTGGTGATGGTAAAAGCAGTCAAACCTAATTTTTTAAGTGCCATTTTTTCCATTTGTGTCCAAGATAAACCAGTGTTTTTTAATAATTGTTCATAACCCACCATACTGCCTACAGCTCCCTTGAAGCCTTTTCCCTTGAGATGTCCTAAGGTCCAGACCAATCTGTCATAGTTCTCCCAGAAATTTTGTGCATAAAATGCTAATCTGTAACCCACAGTAGTCACTACAGCCGGTTGCAAATGAGTGTATCCTAGACAGGGTACCTGGGCATATTTTTCAATTTTGATGATGAAGTTTTTTAGCAATTGTTTAAGCTGCTTCTGGATGAGGATTAAAGCCGCTTGAATCCGCAACGTATCTGCATTATCAGTAATATCAGTAGAAGTGGCTCCCAAATGCAATTTTTTACCACCAATTTTAGCCTTTTGGGAGAATTCTTTGAGTGCAGCTACTAGATCATGCCGAGTAGTTTTTTCAATCTCTAATATTTGAGCAATATCAACTTGGTGAACATGTTTTGTCAGATCAGCAATTTCTCGCTTATTCAATAATCCTGCCTGATATTGAGCTTGGGCCAACGCTAACCAAACCCGCCGCCACTGCCGGTATTTATTTTCCTCACTCCATATTTGTCTCATTTCTTCCGAACCATAACGCCAGGTAAACGGCGATTGATAAGTAGAAAAATTTATTGTTGGCATATGAGGCATTTGAAAAATTGCAGTTTCTAAGTCTTTAGTATTGTTTGAGTTGTTTGCGGACCGACAGAAATGATTTTGACTTTGACCCCGGTAAATTTTTCGATTTTTGCAATATAATCATGGCAGTTTTTGGGTAACTTGGAAAAAGACTTACTTTGGGAAATATCAGTCTGCCAACCAGGAACTTCGATATAGACTGGCTCTACTTTTTCCAAAAAATATGCATCACCGGATAAATAGTCGACCTTCTGGCCTTTATATCGGTAACCAATACAGATTTTGATTTTGGAAAAACTATCTAAAATGTCCAATTTAGTCAAAGCCAAATCAGTATAACCATTCAATTGGGCAGCAAACTTGACCAACACGGCATCAAACCAGCCGACACGTCGAGGACGACCAGTTGTGGTCCCATATTCATGACCAAGTTCACGAATCTTTTTTGCATGCTTGTCAAATAATTCAGTTGGGAAAGGGCCTGCTCCCACACGTGTAGTATAAGCTTTTGCAACTCCGGTAACTCTAGTCACATCTTTGGCCACAATCCCGCTACCGCTGGTGATGGCTGAAGCTACGATCGATGAGGCCGTGACAAATGGATAAGTCCCCCAGTCATTGTCCAGTAAAATCCCATGTGCTCCTTCATACAACAAATTTTTACCTACCTTGACAGCATTTTGTAATACAACCAAAGGCTCTTTTATAAATGGTTTAATGATTTTTATCTGTTTTAATTTTTCTTTATAAATTAGCGCAAAATTTAAAGGTTTTTCTCCCAGGGATTTGATAATTTTATTTTTTAGTCGCAGTTGAACTTCTAGTTTTTCTTTAAATAATTGAGGATGCAATAAATCATAAAGTCTGATCCCATGATAAGAAACTTTATCTGCATAAACCGGTCCGATACCTCTACCCGTTGTTCCTGTTTTGGCTTTACCTTTAGCTTCCTCATATAATCGGTCCAAGAGTTTATGATATGGCATGATGACGTGGCAACGAGGTGAAATCATGAGTCGCGCTGACAGATAGGGCAATACTTTTTCCAGAATTTTTATTTCCTCAATCAACACTTGCAAATCCAAAACAACCCCATTGGCAATCACAGCTTTGGTTTTGTTACTGAAAATACCTGAAGGAACCAAATGGAGGGGAAATTTACCGTATTGGTTGACTACAGTATGCCCCGCATTATTGCCACCATGAAAACGGATTACATAATCGGCTTTTTTTGACAAAAAATCTATGATTTTACCTTTACCTTCATCGCCCCATTGCGATCCCAAAACAACATGAATCATAAGCAGTTACTTTGGGCGAATTTTTTGGAAACTTTTTTTACCTAATTTAAATAAATTGTCAAATATATCACCTTTGGAAATCATTCCGATGACCCGATCATCATCATCAAGTACTGGTAATTGGCGCACTTGTCGCACTATCATACGTGACAAAGCTCTCATAATCAAAGTCTCGGGGCGAGCATAAATCACACGCCGGTTCATGATATCACGGGCTGTCAAATGCTTGATTGCTGCCAGTTTTTCATCCAAATCTTCGGGCATAAAACCTGTGGAAAAATTCTCTACCACCTCGCTGATATCCGGATATAGCCGGGATAAAATATCCTCTTCGGAAATAATGCCCAATAATTTTTTGTTTTTGTCTACTACCGGTAACCCATGAATTTTTTTAGAAAAAATCAACTTCCAGATCTGGGGAACTTTCGTATCTGGAGACGTAGTTATGACGCGGGAACTCATGATCTGACTGACTCTAAGCAGCATAAATTTTTTTTGATTTCACAACTTTACCTAAATTAATGTTTACTTGTCAAGAAGAATATGTTTGGCGCTTCCGTCTGCGTAAAATTCGTATATCAACCAAGCTTTGGCGTAACATGGCTTGGGCGGCAACTAGTTCTTTACCGGTAGGTTTGGCTTTAAGTGCCGCTTCGGCCGCTTTTTTGGCATTTAAAACTTCCTGTTCATTGAGTTTGTCAGCATTTACAGCACGAGTCACTAGTACCTGTACTAAATTTTTGGTCACTTCCAAAAAACCACCTCCGATAGAAAGATATATCTCATCTTTATTTTTGCTAAATTTGAGTTCACCATAAGTAAGTTCAGCAAAAAGTGGTGTGTGGTTGGGTAAAATGCCCAACGTACCCATCTTTCCAGGAGCAGACAGAAATTCCACTTCATCGGAGTACACTACTCGCTCTGGAGTGACTATTTCCAGTTTGAAAGTTTTCATAAGCAACTTGCTAAAGTAACATGGCTTAAGTCACCTGACCTCAGATATATTTCCCACCATAAAAAATGCTTGTTCTGGTTTGTCATCGTATTTGCCCTCAAGAATTTCTTTAAATCCTTTGACTGTGTCCTCCCGAGTAACGTATTTACCTTCTTTAGCGGTAAAAGGTTCAGCCACAAACATCGGCTGGGAGAAAAATTTCTGGATTTTGCGAGCCCGTGACACGATCAACTTATCTTCATCAGACAGTTCTTCCATGCCCAAAATAGCAATAATATCCTGTAGTTCTTTATATCTTTGTAATACCTGTTGCACCCCGCGGGCTACCTGATAATGTTCCTCTCCGACTATTTCCGGAGTCAAAGCTCTTGAAGTAGAAGCCAAAGGATCAACTGCTGGATACAGGCCCTGTTCAGCAATAGAACGCTCCAAAGCAATTGAAGCATCCAAATGAGCAAAGGTGGCTACAGGGGCCGGGTCAGTATAATCATCCGCCGGTACATAAACTGCCTGGACTGAAGTAATCGAGCCTTTTTTTGTCGAAGTAATCCGCTCCTGCAGCGCACCCATTTCTGAAGCTAAAGTTGGTTGGTACCCCACAGCTGAAGGAATCCGACCCAAAAGTGCAGAAACCTCACTTCCTGCCTGGGCAAAGCGGAAAATATTGTCGATAAAAAGCAGAACATCCTGGTGTTCTTCATCACGAAAATATTCAGCGATGGCAAGTCCAGACAAACCTACCCGCAGTCTGGCTCCTGGGGGTTCATTCATCTGGCCAAAAACCAGAGCAGTCTTGTCTATCACACCAGTTTCTTTCATTTCCAGCCACAGATCATTGCCTTCACGAGAACGCTCGCCCACTCCGCAAAAAACTGATACACCGCCATGGACTGTCGCCACATTTCGAATCAATTCTTGAATCAACACTGTCTTACCTACACCGGCACCCCCAAAAACAGCTACCTTGCCTCCTTTGACAAAAGGAGCAATCAAATCAATGACTTTTAAGCCAGTTTCAAAAATTTCCGCTTTGACTTCTTGTTCCCGGAGTTTGGGTGCTGGTCGATGAATTGGATAATATTTGTCTGTCTGTGGTTTGGATTTACCATCTATCGGCTCACCCACCACATTTAAAATCCGACCTAAAACTGCCTTGCCCACAGGCATACGGATTTTATCTCCGGTATCCACCACCTCCACCCCACGTTTCAAACCGTCGGTTGGTCCAAGTGCGATACTCCGCACTTTGCCACCACCTAAATGTGCGGCTACTTCCAAAGTCAAGACGCCACTTTTGACCACTTCGCTTTTGACAATCAGTGCTTGATAAATAGCCGGAGGATTACCAGAAAATTCCACATCCACCACTGGACCAATGATTTGACTGATTTTACCTATTTTGTTTTGAGCCATAATTCAAATCCTCAATTTGCTAATTTTTTTTGTAAATTTACATTATGGATTGCCCAAATTGCTGCTGATTATTCTACAGCTAATCTGGCTGTCACCATATCTGCAATTTCAAATGTGATCTTTTCCTGCCGAGCTTTATTGTACTCGAGCGTCAATATTTCAATCAGTTCTTTGGCATTTTCTGTGGCATTTTTCATCGCCATCATCCGTGCACTGTGTTCCGAGGCTTCTGACTCCATAACTGCATCTCGGATCTGATTTTCCAAATAATTAAACAACAATCGGTCCAAGATTTGATCGATATCAGGTTCAACAATAAATTGCAACTCTTTAGCTTTTGCTTTATTTTGCTGCTCCTGTTGTTCCTGAAGCTGTTTGATGAACTCAGTTATGGGCAATATAATTTTGCGCATCGGTTGCTGCGTGAGGGCATTAAGAAAATTATTATAAATTAACGTGATTTGCCTAAACTCACCTTTTTGATATCCTTCAGTAATCAAAGTAGTCAAAGCTGGAATACTTTGTGTAAAGGGCACTTTTGCAGAAAAATCAGCTATTAATTGTCGTTGTTGTTTGACTAAAAAGTTTTCTCCTTTTTTACCCACAGTTACAAAAACCGCGTTTGCCAGTTGTTCGGACGTATACCATTTGCTAAAACTACGAAAAAGATTGGTATTTAAACCGCCCAAAAGGCCTTTGTTTGTCGATATCACAACAAACAAATCTTTTCCTGTGACGTTTACTCGCAAAAGCGGATGTTTGGTCGGATCAATTTTGGCTACAAAAGTAGCTGTCATCTGGGCGATTTTGTCCGCATACGGCCTTCCTGCAAGAGCTGCATTTTGTGCTTTTTTCATTTTTGAAGCCGCTACCATCTGCATCGCATTGGTAATTTGCGATATATTTCGCGCACTTCTAATCCTGCTTTTGATAAATCTTTCTGAAGTCATAGTCTGAAAATAATTCTCACCTATTTTCTAGACAAATTTTGCGTCTTTTTTTAAACATATAAAATTTGGTTCAGAAAATGGCTAAGGAAAAACCAATGAGATCAATTTTTACCTTTTCCACCCTTTCTTAAAATCTTCCACCATTTTTCTGATCTTTTTTTCCAAATCTTCGCTTAATTTCTTTTCTTTGGCAATTTCGGCTAACAATTTTTTTTCAGTTGTAGCTAAAGTTTGTAAAAGTTGTTCTTTAAATTTTGTGATGTCTGATACAGCTATATCATCCAAATAACCATTGGTACCTATCCAAATCAAAACTACTTGCTGTGCAAAAGACAATGGTGAAAATGGCGGTTGTTTCAAAAGTTCAGTCATCCGGGCTCCCCGATCAATCTGGGCTTTGGTGGCAGGATCTAAATCTGAAGCAAATTGGGCAAAAGCTGCCAAAGAACGATATTGGGCTAGATCTAGCCGCAATTTGCCTGCCACCTGCTTCATAGCTTTGATCTGCGCTGAACCGCCTACACGTGATACTGATAAACCGATAGAAATTGCCGGCCGCATACCAGAATAAAATAAATCTGGTTCTAAAAAAATCTGTCCATCGGTAATTGAGATCACATTGGTGGGAATATAAGCCGAAAGATCACCAGCTTGGGTTTCTATAATTGGTAACGCAGTAATTGAGCCGCCACCCCGACTATCACTCAAACGGCAGGCTCGTTCCAAAAGCCGGGAATGAAGATAAAACACATCTCCTGGATAAGCCTCACGGCCGGACGGTCGGCGAAGCACCAAAGAAATCTGCCGATAAGCCCATGCATGTTTTGATAAATCATCATAAACTATAAGCACATCCTTGCCTTTATCCATGAAATACTCGGCAATCGCACATCCAGCATATGGTGCTAGATACTGTAGTGACACCGAATCAGATGCTGTTGCTGAAACAATAATCGTATAATTGTCTGCTTGGTGTTTCTGTAAATCAGCTATTACGCGAGCCACACGGACCGCTTTCTGACCAATAGCTACATATATACAAATGACATCTTCCTGTCTTTGATTGATGATTGTATCCAAAGCCAATTGGGTTTTACCAATTCCCCTATCACCGATGATCAATTCTCGTTGTCCACGACCTATAGGAATAATAGCATCGATAGCTATGAGACCGGTGGCCAGTGGAGTGTTTACTGGTTGTCTTTCTGTCACTCCTGGAGCAATTTTTTCTATAGGATACCTTTTACCGACTTTGATTTCACCTTTTCCGTCTTGGGGATTTCCCAAAGGATCTATCACTCGCCCCAGAAGTGTCTCACTCACTGGTATTGACAAGAGCTTACCAGTACTTTGAACTTCATCGCCTTCTTTTATCTTCAAGTAATCTCCTAAAACAATAGCTCCAATTTCGGTTTCTTCCAAATTTACTACTACTCCCATCACGCCTTGGGGAAACCGTACCATTTCCAAGTTGGCCACACCGTAAAGTCCTGATATTTTGGTAACTCCATCAGCCACCTCTTTCACCGTACCGGTAAGTTGTTCCCGAATCTCCGGTTTATAAGTCGTAAGTTTATTGATCAGTTGTTGAGCTATTTTTTTACTATTATCCATAATTTTCTATAAGAAGTATTATCAGTTAAGTCAAATTTTGTTTGGCTCAAAATTTAAGCTTTCTTTGAGATTTTCCAATTGCGTCTTTAGTGATGCATCCAATTTCCAGTCTCCTACGCTGATGGCAAAACCACCGATAACAGCAGGTGTGACGCGATAGTCGATATCCAGCTGTCTCTGTAATATTTTTTTAAGCAGATTTTCTATCCGTCTTTGTTCATCAGTGGTCAATTCTACTGCTGACTGAACCAAGGCAGTTTTCGCCCGGGCATTATCGACTACTTCCCCAATTTTTTGGGAAAGTTCTTCTACAAATAACCCTCGGCTATCGCTATCGATGAGCTTCAGAGCTTGAGTAAGTTTGGTCTTATGATCTCTTGCCATAAGTTTTTTCCAGTTTTGTCAGCTGTTTGTCTAGTAATTCATGCTGGTTTTTGTCAGTAAGTAGTTCTCCCAAAAGTCGCTTTGTCATTTCGGCTGCTATATCCACCGTGTGCTTGGCCAGTTCTTTTTCCAAGGTCCCCCTCCGACTCTGAAGTTCTTTTTCCTGTCTTTGGCGCAAAATTTCCAATTCTTCTTTGCCTTCAGCCACAATACTATCCTTGAGCTTGGTAGCTTCTTTGCGAGCCTTTTCCAAAATCAATCGAGCTTCTTCCCGAGCTTGAGCCAGGGTTTCTGCTTGTTTTTCCTGTGCCTTAGCTGCTTCAATTTGAGATTTTTCTGCAGCTTTAAGACCTGCCTCTATTTCCTGCCGTCGTTTTTTTAAAGCTTTGAGTATCGGCTGATACAAAAGTTTGGTCAAGACCAGTACCATCAAGCTGAAATTTACGATTTGGGTCAACAGTAATGGTAATTCAACTCCTAATTTTTCCATGTACAAATGAAAATTTTGTTAATCAACGAATAGCATCCGCATGCTTTTACCATCTACGAATATTTTTTTAAAAATTCGTAGACCACGCATGTTATTCGGAGATTTCAATTATGTTTAGGTAAATTTGATAATCAAAGCTATCACCAATGCATAAATTGCGATTGCTTCTGCAAAGGCAGCACCCAAAATCATCGCTGTTCTTATGTCTGCTGATGCTTCCGGATTTCGGCCCATCGCTTCAACTGCTTTGGCAGTAATAAAACCAATCGCCAAGGCTGGTGTGATACCACCGATGGCAATCGTCAAACCGGTCATGAGAATTTTTGCGTCCATAAGCCACCTCCCTTCAAATCTCTAATACCAATTTCATGATAAGTTTCATGATCAAGACCAGTCATAAAATAATAAAATACAAATTGTCTTTCGATTTAAATCCGCATTTCTTATCTCTTATATATCATGTGTCTAAATAAATAAACTGGTACTAGATCAATGCTCCTCATGGCTCATAGTGGCCATATTCAAAAATACAGCTGTGAGCATCGAAAATACCAAAGCCTGGATAAACCCAACAAATAATTCCAAACCTAAAAAGGGTAGCGGTGCTACCAAAGGTAGCAAAAAAGCAATCACGGTCAAAAGTACTTCACCAGCAAAAATATTACCAAAAAGTCGGAAAGCAAAGGAAATGATCCGGGAAAATTCAGATACGATTTCCAAAAGACCTACGCCAAACATGATGGGATCTTTGAAATTAAAAAATTTCTTAAGATAGGCAGCACCCAAAGTTTTAAATCCATAATATTGGACGGAAACTACTGCGACGATGGCAATAGCCAGAGTCGTATTTAGATCTGCAGTTGCTCCGCGAAATAGGGGGACAAATTTACCAGATTTTGTCTCCTGTTTGGCAGTTGCTTTTGCTGATTTTTCTTCCTGTTTTTCATTTAATGGTGTTTGAGCTCCTTTTGTATTTACATCCTGGGCGTGATCACTTTTTTGCGGCTCGGACACTGTTTCTGCTGAATGATTTGCCTCAATCTGGTCGTCTATTAAACCTATAGTACCGACACCTGGCAACAGCCCACCCCAATTACTCACTATCACAAATAAAAAAATTGTTGCCAAAAGCGGAAAAAATTGGTCGATGTGTTTTTCACCAACAACACTTTTAAATAAATCATAGAGTCCACCAATAATCACTTCGGCAATCTGCTGCAAATATGTGGGAATTCGTTTAATATTGCGGGTGGCAAAATATCCAAATGTAGTCAAAATGAGCATGGTCAACCATGTCATCAGGGTGGAATTGGTGAAAGGCAGGCCAAATATTGACCCGATTTTTTCCGCTGCCAGTGATATATGTGGTTGTCCCATTATTTTTTAACTTTCTTGGAAAAAACTCTCACAATGTAAAACAAATTGACAAAGCTCAAAACTATCCCCACAAATAGAAACGAGAGCGTATATTTGGGGTGGCTTACATATTTCTTATCCAGCCACAGGCCAAATAAAGCTCCCAAACTTATTGGTAGGGCGATGGAAAATCCGATTTCAGAAGCCTGTGAGAGAAAACTTAGTACCGGAACTTCATTTGCTTTTTCGGCAATTTGTTTTGCGATTATTTCCGGCTCCCCCTGACTTCGAAATTGGAGCACCTTTTTGGTTTTCAGCCTCATTTTAAAATATAAATCATAATTCGTCAATCATCTAGTTTAAAAAAAATTTTAAAATTCAGTGGATATATTTTTTACGCTTGTATGACACTTTCAGCAATCAAAGCCAAGCGACCATCTTTTTCATCCACCCGACCTTTTATAAGCACTATAGCATCGGGTATGAGTAAGTTCTTGCAGGTAGTATAAGTTTTGGGGAAAATCACCGCTTCAATGCTGCCGGTCAAGTCGCTGATTCTGACAAATGCCATTTCGTAATTGCCATTTTTGGTGATGATTTTTTTGATTTGGGCTACATGTCCACCCAAGACCACTCTGACACCTGCATCTTCTAGGCCAAGTTCTCCGATATCATGGGTAATTTTGTTTTTGATTTTGTGCATTTCACTTTTCAGCGGATGATCGCTTAAGTAAAAACCTAGCAGTTCCTTTTCAAAACGTAACATTTCGCTTTTAGAAAACTCTTCCACCTCTGGTAAATTAGCAGCTACAGCTTCTGTTTGGTTTGTTTCAAACATACCTATTTGTCCGTCCTCGCTACGTTTTTTTTCTCGATTGACTGTTTCCAAAAGCCAAGTCAGTGCCGCCAGCATTTGAGCTCGAGTACCAAATTCGTCAAAAGCACCGCTTTTTATGAGAGATTCGACAGTTTTGCGATTGATCTTGGATGTATCTACCCGACGCAAGAAATCATGTAACGATTTAAAATTGCCCTCTTTTCTGCGAGCAGTCAATATCGAATCCATAGCTGCAGTCCCAACATTTTTGATGGCAGCCAGACCAAAGCGGATCTGGTGGGTACCTCTGCCTTTTTCAATGGTGAAATCTACTTGTGATCGATTTATATCCGGACCCAAAAGCGGTATGTTCATTTTGCGACATTCTTCAACCAGAATGCCAATTTTTTCCTCCCGAGCCGGTCCTGTAGAAACTCGTGATTCAGCTGCCAGCACTGCAGTCATAAACTCCACTGGATAATGAGTTTTTAAATACGCTGTCTGATAGGCAATCATGCCATAAGCGGCTGCATGAGCTTTGTTAAAACCATATCCGGCAAACGGCTCGATCAGATGAAATATTTCTTCGGCTTTCGCCTTGGGAATGTGGTTTTTTTGGCAGCCAGCAATAAATTTGTCATGCTGTTTTTTCATTTCCGAAGGTATTTTTTTGCCTACGGCTTTACGCAGTTTATCGGCATCTCCCCAAGAATAACCAGCCAAAGTGATCGCAGTCAGAAGCACATCATCTTGATAGCAAATCAAACCATATGAAGTTTTTAAGACTTCGGCCAGTTTCTCGTGCGGGTAAACGATTTTAGAAGGATCGTGTTTGCGAGCTATAAATTCGGGAATCACTTGCATCGGGCCAGGCCGATAAAGGGCCACCATGGCCATAAGATCAAAAATACTCGTCGGTTTGAGTTCTTTGATATACCGGCGCATGCCAGCAGACTCAAGTTGGAAAATACCTGTGGTGTCACCTTTGGCCAAAAGTTCAAAGGTGGGTCTATCTTCAAGTGATATTTGCGTAATGTCAATTTTTTCTCCGTGTAGTTCTTTGACCAGTCTTAATGTTTCACCAATGATTGTCAGATTACGCAGTCCCAAAAAATCCATTTTTAAAAGTCCGATTCCATCTTCACCCACGGTATACATGTCATACTGAGTGATGATTTTTCCGCCTCTAACCTCTTTTTGAAGCGGGGTATATTCAACCAAAGGCTTATCCGCAATCACCACTCCTGCTGCATGCACCGAAGCATGACGAGCTACCCCTTCCAGTTTACGCGCCAAATCTAGCAGTCTTTTGGTTTCTGGTTCAGTTTCATAAGCTGATTTCAGTTCTGGATTTATTTGCAGAGCTTTATCTATGGTCATGGGAAAGCCCTGTACCCCAAAGGGAATCATTTTGGAAATTCGATCCGGTTGACTATATGTCATTCCCAAGGCCCGGCCGGTATCACGCACTGCTTGTCTCGCCTCCATCGTGCCAAAAGTAATAATCTGCGCCACTTTATCTTCACCGTATTTGTTGGTAACGTAAGCAATTACCTCATCCCGGCGGTCATCAGCAAAATCCAGATCTATATCAGGTGGGGATGGTCTTTCTGGATTTAAAAATCTTTCAAAAGGCAGATTGAAATAAAACGGATCCAATCCTGTTATGCCAGTGACATAGGAAACAACAGAACCGGCGGCCGAGCCCCGACCTGGTCCGACAAAAATACCTCGATTTTTGGCCCAGTTGACAAAATCAGAAACGATGAGGAAATATGTGGCATAACCTTTCTTGTCTATGATGGACAATTCATAATCCAATCGATTTTGTACTTCGCTGGTATATTTATCGGCATAAATTTTTGGGGCATTGGCGTAAGCCAATTCTCGCAGAGCTTGGGAGGGGGTTTTCCCTTCAGGCACCGGAAACGGAGGTAAAATCCACTTGCCCATTTCTATCTCCAGTTGACACATATCAGCTATTTTTTGGGTATTGGCTATCGCTTCAGGATAGCGCAAAAATGCAGTTTTCATTTCCTGTTCATTTTTGAGATAAAAATCAGGGCTATCAATCATAGATAAGGGACGGTTTTTTTCTAAAATCGTCCGTTGTGTTTGTACACAAAGCAATATCTCATGTGCCTCGGCATCTTCCTTTGTCAGATAGTGGACATCGTTGGTCGCTACCAGTGGTATACCTAGTCGGCGCGACAATTTGACCAATTTATCATTTACCACTTGTTGTTGCGGTATTTTCGGATGATACTGAAGTTCCAAATAAAAATTGTCTTCGCCGAAAATTTCGGCAAATTGTTTGGCTTTGTCTGCCGCTGCTTGTTCTTGTTCCTGTAGCAACAATTGAGGAATTTCACCTGCCAAACAAGCTGATAGACCTATCAATCCTTTGGAATACTGCTTCAAAAGCTCCATGTCGATTCGAGGTTTGTAATAGTATCCCTCAAGGTGCGCCAAAGTCACCAATTTCAACAAATTTTTATAACCCAGGTTATTTTTGGCTAAAAGTACCAAATGGTATTGGTCTTTATCCAAAGCCGGCTGTTTGTCAAAGCGCGACCTGGCAGCCATATATGTCTCCACACCAATGATCGGTTTTATTCCAACATCTTTAGCCTGTTTGTAAAATTTGATCGCTCCATACATCGCACCGTGATCAGTAATTGCCACACTTTTCATACCCAATTCTTTGACCGTTTGTATAAAGTCTTCAACTCTTGAAAGACCGTCTAAAAGTGAATATTCGGTATGCGCATGCAGATGGACAAAGTCTGACATATTTAGTTCCTTGATTTGTTTATCTTTGGCATAGTCATTCCTTCAGACCACATAACTAACTGTGTCCCAGGAGTCTGTTTTGCATGATACATAGCTATATCTGCTCTTTTAAAAAGCTCTTCTGCGGTAATCTCTGCTCCCCCAGTCACAGTAGCAGAACCCACGCTATAACAAATTTTTTCCATGCCTGAAACTGAACTCAGATTTTTTATTCTGTCTTCTTCAATTCTTTGTATAAAAGATTGCTCAAGTTTTTCATCTCCATCAAAAAACAGCACCGCAAACTCATCTCCTCCTAGCCTAGCTACCACATCATAAGCCCGTACATTTCTGCGTAAAATGGCAGCAATCTGTTTGAGTACCGCATCGCCTTGATCATGTCCCAAAGTATCATTGACTGTCTTAAAGTTATCAATGTCTATCATCAGTAAACGGAGGTTACCTTTTTGTCTTTTGCTAAATGTAATGCCTTGTTTGACGCGATTATAAAATTCTGCTTTCGAATAAAGTCCGGTGAGTTGATCTTTCAGATTTGCCTGTTCAGCTCTGAATTTAACTGCTACAGCAACCCGGACAGCAGAGTCTTCATACTGTTTACTCCTGGGGCCTCTTCTTGATGTCATAACTCGCGCAATAGTACTTTTTATTTGCTCATATCTAGCCCTTAAATGATTCTTCTGGATTTGTTGAGGCGTTTCCCCCTCACCAGTTTGTTCAACCATATTTTTAGTGGATAAATTTGAAGTTAGTTTATTTTAACTTTTTTTCCAGAAGATTGCGAATAATTTGGGGGTCGCCTTTCCCCTGGAGTGTTTTGAGCGTTTGACCAACTAGAAACATAATAGAATTGACTTTTCCTGCTTTGTAAGATGCAACTGCCTGTGGATTTTGAGTCAAAACTTCATTGATAATTTTATCCAGTTTTTTCTCATCCACTGCCACTCTCTGTTGTTTTGCTGCAATTTGATCTAAAAATTTATCTGGTGAAATTTTGGTAATATCTAGCCTTTTATTCAACAGCCAATTCACTATCGTTTTGGGTTTAATATCTTGTCCGGCGCCTGATATCATTTGGAAACTTGCTGCTTTCCGCGCCAAAAAGGAACTTCCAACAGTCAATTCAAAATAATCTGCCAATTCTTTTTCCTCCACCAATCTCTGCGCATCTCCCAAAGGCAGATGGAAATCTTTGACAAAGCGATTAATTTTGGCTTCTGGTAGCTCCGGAATTTGGCGCCGCAAATTTGCAATAAATTTATTTGTCCAGCGCATCGGTGGAATATCCGGTTCAGGAAAATAACGGTAATCATGCGCCTCTTCCTTACTCCGCTGGGGAAGTGTGATACCTTTTTTTTCATCCCAACCTCTGGTTTCCTGTTTCGGTGTTTGTCCTTTCTCTAAAATATCGATTTGTCTTTTAACTTCAAAGTCAATGGCCCTGGAGGCAAATTTGAATGAGTTGATATTTTTCACTTCGACTTTATAATTTGGCAAATTTATTTGGTCATGTTTAGACCTGCCGGTGGTTTTTTTGATTGGCTCCGCTCTTATGGAAGTAGAAATTTTCTTTTGTTTGGTAGGATCTACAAATGATCTTTTGATTACACTGATATTTGGTTCCAACCTCATGCTGCCTTCTTCCATATTGGCATCACTGATTCCCAAATATTTGATGATCTGATGCAATTTTTTCAAAAATGCGCGTGCCTCTTGGGCACTTCTGATATCCGGTTCAGTCACTATCTCAACTAATGGCACTCCGCTTCGATTAAAATCGATCAAACTCAACTTTTTCCCATTTATGGTCGCATGCTGCAGCTTGCCTGCATCTTCTTCCAGATGTACCCGGGTGATGCCTACTCGCTGGAAATTTTGATTTTTGTCTGGTGCATGTGTTTCGGCAGTCCTGCTGGAGGTTCCCAATTCTACATCTAACCAACCGTTGACCGCCAGTGGTTGATCATACTGTGAGATCTGATACCCTTTGGGCAGATCCGGATAAAAATAATTTTTCCGGTCAAATTTGGATTCGAGCGGAATTTCGCAGTTTAAAGCCATTCCCAGCATCAGCGTCCATTCCACTGCTTGCTTATTGGGAACAGGTAAAGCTCCCGGCAACCCTAAACACACCGGGCAAGTATATATATTTGGCTTTGGAGCATGAAACGGATCATTTTTGCACCCGCAAAACATCTTGCTCTTAGTTTTCAGCTCCACATGGATCTCTAAACCTATAATTGGTAGATAATTATCCATATAGTTTAAGTCGATAAATGATAAATAATCAGCTCTGTATTTTGTCCAATGTATCGCTCGATTGTAAACTGATATGTCTTATAAGATTTAAATAAATTCATTTGGTCTTATTGAGCCAAGTATTCCATTTAGTCGCTTTCTCATATGCTAAAGCGGTTCTGATGATGGTGGCTTCATCCCATTGTTTGGCCATGATATTCAGTCCGATAAACAAATTCGTCTTTGGATCCCGATAGCACGGCACACTAATTCCAGGCAAGCCGGCAATCGAACTGGCTTCATTTAACATATCCTCCAATTCGCCAAACATGGGATTATCAGCAGTCGCACCATGTTTTTGGGCAAAGCCGGGTGAAGGTGAAGATATCAATACATCGTATTTAGAAAAAAGTTGGGCAAAATTTTCCAAATAGAGGCTCCGGACTTTTTGGGCGTGAAGATAATATTTATCTGCATAACCTTTTGATAATGTAAAAGTTCCCAACATTACCCGCCGTTTGGCTTCAGCACCGAAAAATGACCGGTCCTTTCCGTAGCGAATACCATCATAACGAGCTAAATTACTGGAAACTTCACTGCGCTGGATCACAGTATATAGCCCTATAGAATAATCAGGATTTAAAATTGTGTCGTCTCTAAGTTGGTCGGACAGAGGCACCTGGTCGATTTTTGCACCTAAATTTTCCAATACTTTGCCCGCCTGTCTCACTGCCAAATCTACCTGAGTACCGCGGATCTTGGGGTGATCCATATAACATATTCCTACCCGCAAACCTTTAATATCGCTGTCTATTAATTTATTAAAATTGGGTTGAGGTTTGTCACCGGTTGTGGCATCAAACTCATCTTTACCTGCAATTATGGAATAGACTAAAGCCGCATCACTGACTGTTTTAGTCAACGGTCCAGGACTATCAAGTGATGAACCCATAGCCACTACTCCATAACGGCTGACCCGACCATAAGTCGGTTTCAGCCCCACACAGCCAACCCACGCAGCTGGCTGTCTGATAGATCCAGCAGTTTCTGATCCTATTGCTGCCAAGCACATATCTGCTGCCACAGCCGCAGCACTGCCTCCGGAAGAGCCGCCCGGTAAATATTTAGGATTGCGGGGATTTGCTGTAGCTCCAAATTGCGAGGTCTCCGTGGAGGAGCCGTGTGCCCACGCATCCATATTGGTTTTGCCAATGATTATTCCCCCCGCTGCTAAAATCTTTTTGGTGACTGTGGACTCGTACTGGGGTAAATAATTTTCTAAAACTAAGGATGCAGCGGTGGTGGGCATACCCATGGTGAGAAAATTGTCCTTTATAGCAATTGGTAAACCCTTAAGCAAGGTGTTAGTTTTGGATGCGGCTTTCTTGAGAGCTTCTTTGTCTATTGTCAAATATACATTCAAGCGTTTATTTAATCTTTCAATCTGCTGAAAAATATCATGATATATTTCTTCTAAAGAAATTTGTTTTTTTTCCAGCAATTTTTTGGCCTCAAGCAAAGTCAATTGGTGTGCCTGCATATTATTCTTCTAAAATTTGGTCGACAACAAAAAAGCCATTATGTTTTCTGGGAGCGTTGGAGAGTGCTTGTTCTTGGGTCAGCATATTTTTTTCATTGACCCTATCATTGCGAAAGACGTTTTCCAAGCCGGTCACTTGGCTCACAGGGGTAACTTGTGACACATCAAGTTTAAATAATCTGTTCACCACTTCAATTACAGAGTTGAATCCAGCAGCCAATTTTTTCGCTTCAGTATCAGATACCGTCATTTTGGCTAATTTAGCGATATGCTGGACATCTTTTTCGGAAAATTTTAATTTGGTATCCATATGCCTTTGTTATTATAACTTAAGATTATAACTCATGACTCAAGCACATGTTGAATTTCCTGCTGAGACATTTATTGACCCACTTTAACCAAACGTCTCTTCACACACCAGGTTTGATACAGCTAGACACCTAAGGAATTCGTGGGTAGCGGATCTAACAAAGCCAATCTTTCAAGATCTTAATCAATTCTTTTCACCATTTGGCTTTGGTAAAAGAATTATCTGATCCTATCAGTAATCTATTTACCATCTGTTTTGGTCTGCCACCTCGTAAAAAACTTTCGTTGGTTGTTTTTGGCTTAATTGCATATTTATCGCTTTTTATTAATCAAATTTTCCCCTTAAAGTATGATACTGCTTTTACATCAAGGTTATTTTTGCATGATGATATTTTTACCTATAAAAATGTTATCAGTTTGAATAAATTCAGCTGTAGGCGTATCAAACTGGCTATCAGGATATAATACAGGAGAGCGTAAAACGAAATTAAACTTGTCGGACACTTGTTAATAAACAGACCAAATATCCACCGAAATTAGCCCCAACTAGAGAAATTTCTTTGGCAGATTCTGACTGATCAGCTAAATAATCATTTGCGTATGCACAATCTTGTAAATGATCAGCTCTACTAAAATCTTTGGAGACTCCGATCACTTTCCCCCTCTGCTCGCAAATTGAAAATCACACGAGTAAAACCTAATTCCGACAGAATAGTATCACGAGACAAATAACCGGTTTTATAGCTGATCCAACCATGCATAAATAAAACACCGCAGTTTTTGGATATGGATTTTAATGATCTAAAAAAGTACCGCAAAGATATTGTTTGTTTACCATAAACTGGACCTTGGTCAGAGATTTTTTGCAAAATTGTGTGCCAGCCATTCGAGTGAATCATCAAGTTTTTTCAACATAATTGTCCTTTGATATTTGACTTCCAAAGCTTTTTGGATCAACCAATCAGCAAGATGAGGGTTTTTGGGCAATAGGGGTCCATGGAAATATGATCCGATGGCATTTTTGTAGATTGCACCTTCGCTACCATCCTCACCGTTGTTCCCATAGCCCGTAATAACTCTGGCTAAAGGTCGCAATTTCGGACCCAAATAAGTTCTGCCACCATGATTTTCAAAACCTACGATTGTCTTTCTCAGTTCAAAATGTATTAACTCTGCCACCACATTTCCGATCAACCGCTGAGCCTGATCGCCCGGATGTTCGGTATATAGGTCAAAAATTCCGGCACCGGGAATTTTGGCTCCTTGGTATGGTTTGTAATAATGGCCCATAAATTGGTATGCAGCGCACACAAACAGTGCCGGAATATCCTCATCTATCAATTGTTTCACAATTTCTGCTTTTTGACCTAAAAAATCATCAGCTACCAGTTTTTGCTGGCGGTCTTGAGCCCCACCCATAAATATCAGATCAGCAGATTTCAGTTCGCGACTATCGGTTTCCAAAGTCATTTCCTTGATATTGACTTCAATCCCTCTCCACTCACACCTTTTTTGCACAACAATCATATTTCCCCGATCACCGTATGTCGACATGAGATCAGGATATAACCAAGCGACGGACAGTTTCATTTTTGTATCTTTTGCTGGTTTCAACATTTTTTTAAAAAATTTTGCGGCCGGACAGGATCTTTCGCACGTGCAACATCGCTGAATACGTTGGTAATATGTATAATGTTTCATTGGTGTCTAGCAAATTTAAACCCGTGGTTATAGCCCTTGGTAAATAATTTTCGATTTTGATTCCTATACTGCCACTATGCCTTTTGTCCTGCGGGGCTTCATAGTGTATCAATTCGGAATTTGATGTCAGACTGATCTTTGCAGGTTGCCTGAGAGAATATTTTAGACGTAATCCTAGATCATAAGCTCTGTCTCCACTCACAATTAGCTGGATGTGTTCCGGAATGTTTTCAAAATCTACATCCCAAATCCAACTGATGTCTTTGCCATCAGGAATCCGATCATTTAACACCAACAAAATGACTTTGGGGTCTGATTCCAATACAGTTCTTAATGAGACATTAAAACCTGCCGGATTTTTGGAAAGAAATAATTTGATTTTTTTACCATTTACCAGGAATTCTTCTTGACGACCAAAAGCTGGCTCAAAATCAGCCAAGGCCCGAGCGATGAAGGACTGACCGACTCCCATAACTTGTCCCACACTTTGTGCAGCCAAAAAATTGTACCGATTATAAAGTCCAGGTAATGAGTTCTGTCCGCGAAAAATATCCGGTCGGGGTCTTTTTTCACCGCAGCGATCACACCGCCATATTCCTAAATGAGAAAAATATATACCGCCATAACTCAACCTTCCTCCGCAGTAAAGACAAAATATGGAATCGGTAGCATGTTCAAGTTTTGGGATAAAATATTTCTTATCGTTGATTCCAAAATAAACTTTCCTTTTGCGATAGCCTTTGCCTAAATAGACAATCAAAGGATCATCAGCATTTAATATTAAGACTGTATCAGATGGCAGTTTTTTCAAGGACTTGTGCCATTTTTCTGCAATCAAGTCTACCTCTCCGTATCTATCAAGTTGATCACGGAAAAGATTTAATAAAACTAAGATAAATTTTTTCTCTCTAGGGAAATTTACCTGCTGCAAATTGAGAATCGCCGTGGGTAAACTATTTTCATCTACTTCAAATACACCATATTCAGCATTGATGTGGGCCCTCCAATCCGCCTTTTGAATCAAAGCCGAAGCAATCCCATTTAACAAATTGGCACCCGTAGCATTGTAAATCGTTTGAAAACCGCTTTTAGTCAAAATCTGATTGATCAACTTGGCAGTTGTCGTCTTACCATTGGTGCCGCTGACAATGATAATCCCCCGTTTTATTTTACGAGAGAGTTGCGTTATCAATTGCGGGTACAAACGAAGTCCTATTTCTCCCGGCCAGGTTCCACCGGCACCCAAATTGAGAAATTGGCAGATATGAAAAAAAACCTTGGCTACAATGACTGCTAAATAGCGCCGCATCAAAACCAATTATCCTATGAGAAGTTTATTTTTGCAAAATATTAATTGCGTAATTTAAATTTTACCTGACCGGCTTGATAATCAATTTTGATCTGACTGCCCGGCTCCAATTTATCTTCAATCAAACGCAAAGCCAGCTCATCCAATACAGTTTCTTGAATAAGTCTTTTAAGTGGTCTGGCACCATAGACCGGATCAAAACCAGCCTCGGCCAAATACTTTTTGAATGCTTCGCTATAAGTCAAAAGTATTTGTTTAGTTTTCAATCTTTGAGACACTTCTTCAAGCTGTATCTCAACTATTTGTTGCATCAATGGCAAAGTCAAATTATTGTAAATCACTATTTGATCCAGGCGATTGATAAATTCTGGTCGGAAATTCTTTTGCACCAACTCCATGATTTTTTGCCCTGTGTTTTGGGTGAGATTTTTATTTTGAGTCAGTGTCTGCAACAATTCACTGCCAATATTGGATGTCATGATCAATATGGTGTTTTTGAAGTTGACAGTTCGACTTCTACCGTCAGTCAAGCGTCCCTCATCAAATATTTGCAAAAATATGTTAAAAACTTGCGGATGAGCTTTTTCTATTTCGTCAAAAAGTATGACTGAATAAGGCTTTCGTCTCACTGCTTCAGTCAATTGTCCGCCTTCTTCAAACCCGACATAACCCGGTGGAGCTCCGATCAGTCGAGCTACATTGTGAGCTTCTTGATATTCGCTCATATCTATACGGATCAACATTTTTTCATCATTAAATAAATATTGAGCCAAAGCTTTGGCAGTTTCAGTTTTTCCTACTCCAGTAGGACCCAAAAACATAAAGGAACCTATCGGCCGGGAAATTTCTCCTATCCCCGCCCGATTTCTTCTGATCGCAGCGGCGATTTTACTTATAGCTTCATCCTGACCGACCACCCGTTTTTTCAATTCTTGTTCCAAGTGGAGTAATTTTTCTGCTTCAGATTTCAGCAATCTGGTCAAAGGTATACCCGTCCATCGAGCTACAACTTTGGTAATATCCTCATCTGTTACTTCTTCTTTAAGTAGGCGTTCATCTTCGGGTATCGCCATCCAGTCTGCTTCCAGTTGGCGGATTTTTTTCTCCACTTCAGGAATTTTGCCATATTTAAGTTCTGCTGCCCTCTCTAAGAGAGCCTCTCTTTCAGCTCTCTCCAATTCTAGACGTTGTTGATCCAGTCGTACCCGTTCTTTTTGCAAGTTGTTTAAAATATCTTTTTGACTCATCCATTTTTCATTCAACTTGACTTCTTCTGCTTTTAATTTCTTCAATTCAGCTTCAAGTTCGGGTCGTCTGACTTTGGCTGCGGTCTTGTCTCTTTTGAGTGATGTCAACTCAATTTCCAGTTGCGTAATTTTGCGTTTAAGTTGGTCTAAAATATCAGGCATCGATTCGGTTTCAATTTTGAGCGCTGAAGCAGCTTCATCCATCAAATCAATAGCTTTGTCCGGTAGATACCTATCACCGATATATCTGACTGACAATGTGACCGCAGCAATCACCGCATCGTCAGTAATGCGAATCCCATGATGCAATTCATATTTTTCTTTCAGGCCCCTGAGGATAGCTATGGCATCTTCGGGAGTCGGCTCAAATATGTAGACCGGCTGGAATCTGCGTTCCAGTGCGGCATCTTTTTCGATGTATTGTCGGTACTCTTTGACAGTTGTCGCCCCAATAGCATGCAAATCACCGCGGGCAAGTGCTGGTTTTAGTATATTAGCCGCATCCATAGCCCCGGTTACCGCTCCCGCTCCGACCAATGTATGCAACTCATCCATAAACAAGATGTATTTCCCTCGACCTTTTTCAATTTCTTGAAGCAAGTTTTTTAGCCTTTCTTCAAACTGACCTCGAAAAGCCGAACCTGCCACTAAAGTGGCTACATCCAAGATTAACAATTCTTTATCTTTTAGGGTTAAGGGCACGTCATTGGAAACAATCCGCTGTGCCAAGCCTTCAACAATTGCTGTTTTACCGACTCCCGGGTCTCCCAGCAGTACTGGATTGTTTTTCGTTCTGCGTGCCAATATTTGCATCACTCGGCGAATTTCCTGGTCACGACCAATGACCGGATCAAGTTTGCCGTTCCGGGCTTTTTGCGTCAGATTGATGGTATATTTTTCCAGCGGGTTACCTGTTTCTGGTGCAATTTCCATATCCATCAAGATTATATAAAATTTAGCACTCTTTTGTAAAGAGTGCTAATTATATGGCGCGCAATCTTTTTATCCTTTCTTCAAGTGGCGGATGAGTATTGAAAAGGGAGGCAAACCAAGCTCCAAAATCTTTGTTTTTGAAAGGATTGACTATATAAAGATGAGCTGTAGCATTGGTGGCTGCCTCCAAAACCTCCCGATCCTGTCCAATTTTTTCGAGGGCTTTGGCCAATCCTTCCGGATATCGGGTCAAATAAGCACCTGAAGCATCTGCCAAAAATTCCCGTTGACGTGATATGGCCAACTGAATAATTTGTGCAAGCAGTGGGCTGATTATGGCCAGGACTATGCCCAGCAACAAGAGAATTCCACTTCCCCCGCGGTGGTGTTTGCGTCTGTCACCCCACCAGAGACTGCGCAAAAACCAATCAGTCAAAAATGCCAAAGTACCAACCAGTACTGTTGTAATTAATAACAAACGGATATCAAAATTTTTGATATGAGACAATTCATGAGCGATTACTCCTTCCAACTCTCTTCTATCCAATCTCGTAAGTATTCCGGTGGTAGCTACCACCACTGCATGTTGGGGGTCGCGGCCAGTAGCAAAAGCATTCATCGCCGTATCTTCAATCACATACAATTTCGGTTTGGGAATTCCTGCTGCTAGTGAAAGATTTTCGGCGACTGTAAAAAAATCAAAATGTTCCTCTCGTCGTGCCGGTTTGGCACGAGACATGGCCAGCACCAACTGATCACCGTAATAATAAGTTCCGATATTGAGCAAAAGCACTAGCACCAAAGCTCCCACTACCAAATTTGTTCCATATCCGCTAACCTCACTCAAAACCCACGACAAAAGCAAAAACATTGCCATAAATCCAGCCATCAACAACCAGGTTTTGGTTTTGTTTGCAGAAATTTGCGAATAAATATTCATTTATTCAAACTTCACCTCCACTTTTTTCTTCTCCTCTTCTTCTGCTTCAAAAAACTCCTCTGGTTTGAAAGCAAATAAATTTGCTACCAGTGCATTGGGAAAAATGGCGATTTTTGTGTTGTATTCCATGACTACGTTATTATAAAATTGTCGACTATAAGCTACTTTGTCTTCGGTATCGGCAAGTTCCCTTTGCAGCTGTTGGAAATTTTCGCTAGCGCGCAAATTCGGATAGCTCTCTGCCACAGCAAACAAAGATTTCAAAGCACTGCTAAGCATATCATCAGCTTTTGCTTTTTCATGAGGTGTCCCAGCTTTCATCAAAGCCGATCGCGCCTTGGTGACATTTTCCAACACCCTTTTTTCGTGTTTTACATAACCTTTGACGGTTTCCATTAAATTAGGGATCAAATCAGCCCGTCTTTTCAGCTGCACATCAATCTGACTCAAAGCTTCTTTGATGCGGACACGAAGTGTGACTAATGAGTTGTAAAGCAACCAGACAAACAAAATAATTAAGACAACAATTCCTAAAATAATCAACATATAATTTATTCACCCCCTCTACCAATTTTTAATTTTACAATTTTATATTTACTTCGAATCTTTGATGACATCATTTTATAAAACTTGAGCAAATAAAAATTGCCAATGGACATAATAAAATTGAGAATCAAAAATCGGTAATTAATTTTTGAGCCAGCGGCTGAATTCATTATATCCTAAAGTATTTAAAATATCTTTCTTTTCTGCCCAACCTCGGCGGGCAACATACACACCATACTCAATCAGCGGCATTTGTTGTCGAGCATGACTGTCGGTGTTGATTATCAATTTTACGCCACTAGCAACAGCTTCTTTTACCAAACGATCAGGTAAGTCAAGACGTAAAGGCCAAGCATTGATCTCCAAGGCTTTGTGATTTTCTTTACAAAATTTAAATATTCGTCCCCAGTCAGCCTCAATACTTTCGCGTTTATCCAAAAGTCGACTGGTGGGATGACCAAGTATTTTGGCTTTTGGATGAGATAAGCCTTTCAATATCCGCTCGGTCATTTCGGTTTTTGTTTGCTGAAAAACCGAGTGAACAGAAACAATAAATGCATCCATATATTGATCCGCATTTCTTGGCAAAGCAATATTACCCTTAGGATCAATATCCACCTCCAACATGATAAATAAATTTACCCGTTTATTTGCATGTTGTAACCATGAGTAATATTTTTTCTCAAAATAGGCCCTCCTCTTTCTTAAAATATCAATTATTTGATGGTCTCTCAATTGTGAAACCTTGGGATTGTGATCGCTGATGCCTAAGTATTCATAATTTAAAAGCGCAGCCTGGTCCAATAACTCTGATATCTCATTTTCCCCTAGATCGTGCGAAGGCTGCAAATCATAATTTGAATGAACATGTAAGTCACCCTTGATATCTGTCGTTTCTACAAGTTGGGGTAATTGATGGTATCTTGCTGCCTCTACTTCACCGTTATCTTCTCTTAATTCTGGTTCGATATAGTCCAGTCCTAAAAAATGATAAAACTGCTTTTCTGTCGCAAATTCAAATAGATTTAACTTCCGATTGTAATAAGGATCCTTTTGACCTGGCTGGTGATCAGTCTTGAACCGAGTGAAGGATCGATATCTAGATTTGGCATCCGGAAATTTCACCAATGGTTTGATACCGTACTCTGACAATGACAGTCCTTGTTTTAAGGCATATTCCCGCAAGCGAATGTTATGATTTTTGCTCCCGGTAAAATATTGTAACATGGCACCAAAAGCCTCTGGTTTCTGTACTCGCAAATCCACCTGGCGTCCGACTTTTAAAAGCACAGTAGCACCTTTTTCTCCCCGATCAATAATCCTTTGCACTTGCGGATACTTTACAAAAACCTCAATCACTTTTGCAGGATTTACCGTGGCTACAGCCAGATCAATATCCCCAACAGTGGCTGTCTTGCGGCGTAAACTACCCAAGGCAGCAACTGTTTTGACTTCTGGTAAATTTTGCATATAACACATGATTTCTTTGGCCAACTGATGCGCATAAGGTAGATTCATCCGTTTTTCTTTAATTTGGCCCTTTTTGAAACTTTCAATCGCCTCCAGCACATCCTGTTGCGATTTTTCTCCCCATCCTGCCAGGCGAGCGATTTTACCTTGTTTGGCTATCACTTCCAGCCTCTCGATGGCGTCTTTTGCCGAATTTATGTGAAATTTTTCCGCCAGTTCATAAGCTCTTTTTGGACCTATACCCGGCAACTGTAGCAATTCAAATACAGCAGGAGAGATGTTTTTAAAAGTCTCCTCAAAATGGCGCACTCTCCCCGTCTGAAAAAGTTCTTTTAGATATCCAGCAATAGTTGATCCGATTGCCGGAATAGTATTTAGCTTGTTATCGTTCCATAAATCTTTTAATTCACTGGTCAAATGTTCGATGGAATCAGCAGCCTTTTCATAAGCCATGATGCGGAAACGATTGGCACCTTTGATGGTCAGGACCGCGGCCATATTGCGGAGAAGTCTTACTACCTGCTCATTACTCATGAATTGATTATACAATCTTGTGAGAATAGGAAGAAGATGGTAAGATAATTAGATAATTATTTAAAAATCAGCTAATTTTTTCGTGACCTTCTATATCTGGTGCGAAAACAAGTTCAGAAATGTCACAAAAATCATTTTGCTTGTTGACATTTGCTGTAAAACTTTTTTATTATGGGCTCGTAGTGTAGAGGCCTAACACACGTCCCTGTCAAGGACGAGATCGGCGGTTCGAATCCGCTCGGGCCCGCCAAAAAAACTGTCGCAGGTTTGCAAATAGATGCTCATCAAAAAAATAATTTTCTTGAAGTCGGTTTAAAGTTTGTATTATCAGGTAAATTTTCTTCTGCCCCTCCGCCAACTGGCGGATCATCTGCCTAGAAAGGAGGAATTTTATGGCACGTGCTGTTAATGAAAAAGAACCCCTGTCAGAAAGCTATATTTCTATAGGATTGGGTATCTTGGTAGTCGTAGTGGTGGGTATCCTTATCTATAATTTTATTAGTCAAAGAGGACAACCAGCACCCTCTCCTAGTCCCCATGTGACCGAGGAGGCAACCACTGCTGCTCAACCTGGCTCAACTTATGTGGTACAAGAAGGTGACACTTTGTGGAGCATCTCGGAAAAATCATATGGTACTGGCTATAATTGGACTGATATTGCTCAAGTCAATAATTTGCGTGAGTCGGACCTACTTGAAGCTGGTCAAATACTCAAAATTCCGGAAGTGACACCTTTGGCACTTGCAGTCAGTCCCAGTCCAGAGACAGTGGAAGCTACTGCGGTGGCATCTCCGGTCGTGCAAGCATCTCCGACACCAGTTGCATCACCGGTGGTTACACCATCACCTGCACCCATTACCGGCAACACTTACACTGTTGTCAAAGGTGATACATTGTGGGATATAGCTTGCCGGGCATACGGCGATTGTTACGCTTGGGTAAGAATTGCCCAAGCCAATCAATTGGTAAATCCGGATCTGATCCACCCTGGAAATGTCTTTACGCTTCCTCGCTGAAATCCTGGGTAGATTTGGCTTGAAACACAAGTGTATCTGGTGGTACAAATACCCTGAATTTAATGCCGGGGTGAATATGTGGTGCTTATTTCCAAGTGAAGGAATAAACCTCATATACTGGTAAAATTTTTCCCAACCCGCTAAACTTGATAAATAAAGCAATATTCTAGCGGTGGTAGTTCAGCGGTAGAATGTCTCCTTCCCAAGGAGAAGGTCGGGGGTTCAAGTCCCCTCCACCGCTCACCTGCAAATCACAGATTTATCTTATGTCATCTCAACAGTAAATTGAGCTACTGGATAATTGACTAGATAAATATATAGTTTGGGGATATCCCCAAACCAGAATACATCATTACCAGCTGACTTTTGAATTTGGTCCAGAAATTTGATACGTGTGTCGTCCCAAGGCGCACAGAGGCAGATCCGTCAAAATAAGCCTCAAGTATAAATAAGCGGCTGGCAAGAGATGATTTTCCTCGCTGGTGCCTAAAAAAAATAAAGATTTTTTCGGTATATCAGACTCGGGTTATAATCTTTGCCAGTGAGAGACAGAATACAAAACAATGCCGATTTTCACCTTGTGGCTGTTTTGGGCAGCCAGCTTTATCAAAACCAATTTGTTAAAATAAACTTGTGCCGTCTTAGCTCAGTTGGTAGAGCGGCGCTTTCGTAAAGCGTAGGTCGTCGGTTCGATCCCGACAGACGGCTCCCAAAAGCAGATAAGAGGATACGCTCATCAAGTCTGGGTCATTTAGACAATCTTTTAAGTGATCCAGGTATGAAATATATATCTCTGATACAAATTTGCAAAAATTGATAAACTAGCCCGGGATCTCAAATAGACTATTTTAAAAAAACACTACTGCTTTTTAGCAGCCACCGGTTTTTAAAAAAAATCGGAAATTAAACTGGAAATAAAGCTAAAAATGTGATTTTCTCAAATGCTATAATGCATGTATTATGCCTTCAAGACTTTCGCGCTTGGAAGAAAAACGGACCAAAAAACAACTTTTTACTGTCAGCATCGGCATCATAGTTCTGATTGTTGCTCTGATGACTATCGGTATCCCGCTGCTGATCCGCATTAGTGTCTTTTTGGGCAATTTCAAAAGCGCCAATCCGACCAATGAAGACGATATTACTCCTCCGGTGGCGCCGGTATTGGCTCCAATACTTGAGGCCACCAACAGTGCCGTCCTTAAAATTGAAGGTTACGGCGAACCAGCAGCAAACTTAAAACTGTATCACAACGGTTTGCAAGCAGATGAGGTTGTGCTTGGCAAAGACGGAAATTTTGAATTTGAGGTGAAACTGCAAAATGGTGATAATACTTTTTATGCTGTAGCTATTGATGCTGCCGGAAACGAAAGCCAGCGTTCCGCAGAACAAACCATAGTCTACAAAAAAAATGGACCTCAGCTGGAAGTTACCGAACCTGTTGACGGTCAAGAATTCGGGGAAAATTTTGCCACTATCCAAATCAAAGGCAAGACTGACATTGGAGCTCAAATACGAATAAATGACCGGTTTGTGAATGTCGCCGATGATGGTACTTTCACTTTTGATCTACAGCTGGCCGCAGGTGAAAATCACATCACCGTCAGAGCCTTTGATTTTGCCGGCAATCAAACAGAAAAACAGCTCAAGGTGATATACAGAACGGATTAATTAATTTTCTCCACTCCCCAGCAAAATAAACAGCCAATACATCACCCAAGGATAAAACAAACTATTATCAAACAAGCTATGAACACCTACAGCCGTCAGACTCGCCCAAACATAAATCTGCTTGTTACCAAAGATTTTGCCTTTAAATTTTGCTTTGATTAATCTTTGCCAGATGTCCAAATAAACGAAAAAGCCACTGATACCCGTTGTAGCAAGTAAAAATAGCCAACTGTTGTGAAATCCGGCTTGTAAGCGCGTCAAATCGTCTGTAAAGGCTGCATATCTGACAAAACGGAGTGTGTTAAAGCCGTAACCAATCACTGGTGACTGACGCCACAAACTAATTGCTTCCAGATTATTCTTCCAGCGTGCGGCAACCGAAATTGTCCGCAAAATATTTACCCCTTCACCACCTGGTTTGGGCAACAAGAACAATATGATGAAAAACAAGCCAATGACGGCCCCAATCAGCCTGCTGTTTCTTTTTAGCCGCAATACCACAAATATACCAGCCAGAAATGCTATAAAACTGCCGCGAGAATATGTCAACAACAGGGCAAGAAATGTCTTTCCCAAAAGAAGCCAAATTATGGCTGGATTGATGATTTTTCTTAGTTGGCCGCTTTGCCATAAGTCAAAACCCACAAACAGCGTCAGTACCAAGATAATTCCCATAAAATTGGGGTCAAGTAAGGTGGAAAATAGCCGATACTGGTGCGGATCCCAACCCAGATAGCTCAAATTACGCAAATTTGGATATAAAAATAACTGGAATAAACCCAAAGTTGCCAGACCTAGACCGTTTATCAGCAATAACCGTTTCCCCCACTTGGCAAAATTTGCTTGGGAAAAGATGATAAATAAAAGACTGTAAAAACCAAATCTGACTAAATACAGACCCGATAGGGCAATTTGCCAGATAGCTAATTTTCCGACTTGCCAAACCAGGGAGAAAACACCGATTGCTAAAAACCAGCCAAATATTTGTAAATATTTTTGCTTTTGTTCGACTGTGAGTCTGAACAAATTCCCTAATCCGAAAAGTACCACTACCAGATCCAGAGGTATCAGTCTCACCCCGTTTCCCAAATCCCAACTTATAACCTGTCCCGCGCAAAAGGAAATAGTCAAAATGATTAGAAAAAATAATGTCATTTTAGCAATGTATCAATATAGGACTCATAAATCTACAAGCTCCTCCCGCTGCATTGGCCAAAATCCCCCCTGTCTGCTTGTTATCAAAGTGACGCACTTGCCTCTCTGATGTACCCAACAGCTGGGGAGTGATGGGTGTAAAAATACAGCTTGGCTCTGGTTAAAAATGAATGAAAACTCATAAAAAGCGCCATAATCAAACCGGGCATACCATCGAGAAAACCCAATCTGAAAATATAATTTAGAATAAATTTACCGACCGGATACACAAGGATTTTGCCAAAATTGGACCGGATTCCCTGCTTATAAAATACTTGAGCATCCAGTGTGGACCAGCGCTGAATTCGTGCCAGAAATTCTGAAATCGTTGGATGCGGATAGTGACGCAGTGTATTTTTCAGGACCGCCGTATTTTTTATTTGCCACACTTCATGCACCGCACGGACCCATTTTCCAGCACCTTTTCGGCCCAGTTTTAAAAGTTTTATCTTTCCTGTTTCACCATATTTTAACCAGCGGCCTAAAAAATAATCCCGTCTGGGAATATAAAATCCATCTGCCTGCGTGTTTAAAATTTGCCAATTGATCTCCCTGTGCAATTCTGGCGTCACCTCTTCATCTGCATCAATAAATAGGACCCACTCATTTTTTGCCAATTTCAATGCTTTATTACGTAAATAAGCAAAATCATCTTTTGTTTGATTCTGGTATATTTTCAATTGCAGAATGTTTAAATTTTGAGCTTTTACAATAGTTTTATCTGTTGAATCATCGATTAAAATTATTTCCTGACACCAGCTTATGGATTTTAAACAACGGACAATATTGTCCGCTTCGTTTTGTGTCAAAACTACTGCAGTTATTTGAGGCCTCATGTTTTTATCTGTCTCACCCTCGCTAAAACTTACTTTAAATTTAATAAATATTTCTTTTGGCTTGCTCGGCAAACTTAGGATAAAAATTTGGTCAAGTTACAACAATTTTGTATTTATTATATTTAACACTTTTTTGGCCAATTTTTGCTCATGGTATTTGCCAGCTCTTACTCGTCCAGCCCGCGATAGTTGCTGATAAAGATCTTTATCAGCCACCAATTGCTTCATCGCCTGAGCGATCTCAATATAACTTCTGGCATCAACCAAAATGCCTGCCTTACCCACCACTTCTTTCATCGCCGAGTTGTTTCCGGCAATCACTGGCGTCCCTGATGCCATGGCCTCCAAAAAAGAAAAACCAAAACCCTCCAGAAGCGAAGGTGAAACAAAGGCAAATGCACCCCGGTAATATTTGGCCAGATTTGTATCACTGACATAACCGGTGAGTTGGACATGTTTTTCCAATGCCAGTTGCTTTATCATCTGCTGTATTGGTTTGGGACTGCCCATTTCCCCGGCAAGGATGAGTCTAAAATTCAAATTGGTGTCTTTGAGAAATGTCTGAAAAGCCCGCAGCAGTAAAGGTAAATTTTTCGCTGGTTTAAACGCTCCCACATACAAAAAATAAGGTTTGTCGCTGAAAATTTTTGCGCCTTGACTTCGAAATTTCAGACTGACTCCAGCTGCGGCAACGGAAATTTTAAACGGATCGATATGAAAATTTTTTATCACAGCTTTTTTGGTAAACTGGGAAAAAGTCAACAAATGTTTTGCGTATCTTACCAATTTTTCCGTGGCATCTGCCAAGCCACGACGACTAGTTTTTTTGAAGCGAGGTTGCAAAAAAGCCAAATCATAAACAAAACCCAATGCCACATAGCTGCCTTCCGGCAAATATTGCGAGACAGCCAAGATGATGTCTGGTTTGTCAATCTTTAACCATAAGGGGAACCAGATTTTGCTAAATCCTCTTTGCGGAAGTACCCGCTGTTTGACCCGACTTTGACTATATTCAGGTAAATCCAAATTGAGTTTTTTAAAAGTATAAATGAAATAAAAATTGCGGCGGTCAAGACGCGGTAAAAATTGGACTAGAGTTTGACAAATCCGGGCAATCCCACCCTGATGTTTTGCTGGTGCTGCAAGTGAACCGGCATCAATGGCAATTTTTAAAGGTATTTTTGGCTTCCTGCCAACAACAGTTTTTACCGACATATAAGTCTGTATTATATGTTAAAATTATGGAGTTGAGAAATTCATCATACATAAGTCATAATTCTAAATTCATATAATGTGGGTAATTTTCTCTTTCTTAACCGCCTTTTTCGAAACCGGCAAAGATATCGTCGGCAAAAATTTATCCCAAAAGACAAATGCACTTTAGACTGCCTTTTCCATCCAATTTTTCAGCTTGAAAGTTTTGGTTCCCTTAGCTTTTATTGTTGAAATCCCCCGAATTCAACCTAAATTTTTGGTAGCTGCTATTTTGGCATCATTTACCATCCCCTCAGCCAACATTCTTTACATGTATGCCATTAAACTTTCACCTCTCTCCGTTGCATTACCAATGTTGGCCTTTAACCCAATTTTTACAGCACTGCTATCTGTCTTTTTCGATCAAAAAATTCCCAATGTTTCAGGCTGGACAGGAATTGTGTTTGTTTGCATGGGGCTATATTTATCAAGGATTAATAAAATTTAACAAGAAACTCATTTCTTGAACCAATTCTGTCAATTAAACAGGAATCAGGAACCATAGCTATGTTGGGAGTGGCTTTAATTTGGGCTTTGGGTGCCCATGTAAGTAAAATGGCCATCGTCAATTCATCACCTTTTTTTACCGCACTTGTATTTTCCATGATTGGAGCTACAACAATATTTTTAATTGGTAAATTAACAAGACGCTTTTATATTCAAGTTCTGATTAATCATGTTCGCCAATTCTCGGCACTGAAAATTATGGATAGTTTTTCGCAAATCTTTATGAATTTGGGACTCACAACAGGCTTAACACCTTATGTAATTTCTATAAAACGCAGCAATATTGTGGGGAGTTCAATATTGGGAAAATTTCTTTATTATGAATCTCTGACCCGAAATAAAGTATTTGGAATATCTTTAATGTTTATCGGAATTGTACTGAATTTAATATGATAATTCCTCTGGAAATAAACTGAAATCCAGGCTGAAAATTGCTGTATTGGCAAAAAAAATTGGCCAGTTGGCAAATCACTGATAACTGATCCAACAGGTGATAAACCAAATATCGCAGTAAAATCATCCCAGTCACATCACAGGTGATTTAGCTATACATTTTTTAAATCTCGTTTTCTATTTTTTTAAAGTCTTGACACAAATTTTAAAATCCTGCAAACTGAAGGTAGTATAAAGTTTTAAAAAAGGAAAATAAATATGGCAAAAAGAAAATCAAATAGTAAAAGATCAACCTTGCAGCAACCGGTTCCTCATTGGATAGCCTATGTAGTTTTGGGCGCTTTGTTTTTACTAGCTATCAAGTTGGTAAAAATCATCTCCGGTTTTAGTAATTTATACTGGTAAGACCTTTCAACTCTTGACAGGTTATAATTTAGCGAAATCCTCCAGAATCACCTATTGCAGCCTGATTTGCTTCCGCGACCTATCACCATGAGAAACCCGGTGACTTCGCAGTTGGTTGTGATATCTAATCTTGAAATATAAAGAAATAAAGTTTCTATGGGTGGGATTTTTACAAGAGAAACCTCTGTATGGATCTCATCATTTATTATCATTTTTGCTTTAGAGAAAATAGAATAATTGTTTAATTCAAGATTCTGATTTCTGTTGGGATATAAATGTGTAATTTTATCCAAATTGATCAGGAAGTTTTTGCATATTTTCCGTATTTGCAACTCAAAGCAGTAAATTATTCAGTGACCCAACTGGCGAACCATAAGTTATGTAAAACTCAGATATTGTATTTAACAGCAAATATCCTCCCAGTGAAAGTTCTTAAATTTCAATATTTTCTCAAAGCATAAGCCTTTCTTAAATAAATATCAGGTATTTCAATAAAATTCATTGAGGTTTAAAATGCGACTAGTCTTGGTTAAATTCAAGTTGTTTCTGACATTTGAAGCGGAAAAAAAGACATGTATAAATTTGTAATACAAAAATCAACTCTGCTTTGCAAATAGATTGAGGTAAATAAATTTTGGATCAAAATTCTGTTTGTGTGTAATTTAAGACCAAATTCGGCCGCAACCTGCAAGTTGTAACTTTCTAATAAAATTTTATGGATTAACCTGCTCCGCCACCGCCACCAGCAAAGCCGCCACCACCGCCTGCTGAATAGCGAGCGGCAGATGTTGAAGCCGCACTCATTTGTGACGTCATGACACTTAGTGATGATATCAGAGAGCTAAGCGCTGTAACTGAAGTGGAACTATCATCAGTATGTAAACCCGCAACCTGATACCAGGAAGAGGAAACTGCTTGGAGATTTGCCAAAATAACCGGCAGCAAGTTGATGATTTTGTCTGCAAGACCGAAAAGTATCCCAAAAACTAGATAATGTTCCCAAAGTTTGTATGCTTCCGGCGGAATGGTTTTGAATTTGTGACCAGCAAAATCTTTCAAAAAATGTTTAAAAGCTCTCCATTCTGCCACTTCTTTGGCCCAAAACGCGGTCCATCGTTTGAGATTTTGGCTCAAGACTATAGCTATAATCATCCATATGAGAGACATGCCACCAGTCAAAGGTATACCAGTTAACCCGAAAATGATGGCACTGATGGTCGCTTTTAAACTGAGTCTGGTACCTTGATTTTCCAATATTTGGTGTTTTTCCATTTCTGCTTTAACGTTTTTTTCCAATCGCTGAACCACGACTGGAATTGAGTCGGGTACCGCTTGAGGTAAGACCGGATTACATCCACAGTCACCTGGGTATCGGTTTTGTCTTCTCCAGCTCCTCCTTTTTTTAAATAAATAATTTGCAAATTTAGCTGGGGCTTTGCCGATGTCAGAAAATATAAAATTTAACAGATCGAGTTCATAATTTTTTAAATTACCTATCGGGACCAACGTCTTTAAAGAAATAGTCGTTTTGTAGATCTGTTTGGTGCGCAACCAGCCGCTTTTGGGGATTACCGTATCTTTGATTTCCAAAAAACCTTTTCGAGCTAGATCAAATAAAGTAGCTGTAAAAGCATTCACTGTAGGTTCACCGCCTTGCCTTAGCAGACAATCCACTTCTGCCGGTCCCAGATCAGTTGGTAAATCCCGCAAATACTGGGGTACATCCACTGGCAGGTATTCTTTACCATATTTCTTCCACAGACCATACCACCAGATAAACCAAATGGATCCCGCAAGCAAAAACAGCAGCGGACTAAACATCAATAATCGGGCTATGAGCTGTTCTCTTTTGACTGCTGCAATGGTTTCTTTGACAAATTTAGACTCCTCGTCTTTGATTTGCTGGCTGGTTAACTGACCATCTATGGCCCCGCTGATCAACTCTGCCGGAAACAATGTGCGGATTTCCATAAATTGGCCGCTGGCTACCTTGGCAGCGGAAAATTTGACAGTTTGCCCATCTATGATTTCTGACTTGCCATTTAAAGGCCCATGACCCCAAACCAAAATTTGGGAAATATCAGAAACCTGGCGAGGCAACAATTTGACAGTGACTTCCACATTTTGATGCGCCACGTCCCAATCCGGTCCCACAATCTGCCAGTAAAAATCTGCTACCTCTGGATACTTTTTGACTGCATTTTCAATGGTATAATTTATCAAAAATGTTTTTGACTCATCTTTAGCTTTGTATCCTCATTTGCCATAAAATCGATCTTGGTTTTGCAAAATGCTGGTGAGGGAAACTGGCGTACCGTCAATGGCTGAAATTGTCAAATCCCTAATTTTGGTCTCATAACTATATCTTTGCCTCTTGATTTGGGTGGGAGTATACATCTCTGCCTAAGAAAACGCACCGACAAAATCATAAGTCAACCTTTCGGCAACTGTTACAGATTTGTCAGAGTTGATTTTTAATAAAAAGTGATCGCTGACAATAGAATAAGATTTGGCCCTCACCGGTTGGGTGGAAAATAAAAAAGGGTCAAAAACAATATGAGGACAATTTTTCTCAGAAATATTTTTTAGCACCAGTATTAGTGGAGCACAAAATGGATCTTCTAGACTCTTGTCGGAGGAAATCCCAAGCTCTGGCCCAAGGGCTACCTAGCAATTTCCACAAACTTCAATTTCTGTTATTGTTGCTGGGTTCCCCCTGCTGGGAAAAATTCTGCCTGCAAATAAGCTATTGGATGAGGTTTAAGAAAATATTTGGTAATAAAAATAAGTGCTGACATATACTTAGCCTGTTGGCAATATGACTGTAAAAGTAGAACCTGTGCCGATTTTGCTTTTGATACTGATCTTCCCCTTATGGTTTTTGACTATTTTTTGAGCAATAGAAAGGCCAAGTCCATAACCATCAATTTCCGATTTGGAACGTGTCGTATCTGCTCGATAAAACCGATCAAAAATGTGTGGGAGATCTTTGGCGGCGATCCCCACCCCTTCATCTTTCACCGAGATTTTTAGCTGACCAGCAGTTTTTTTTGCTGTTAACCAAATTGTCTTGCCTTCACCACTGTATTTGATAGCATTATCCAGAAGAATCACCAGTAAATCGATTAGGCCGTATCTATTTCCAATTACTTCAACCGCTGGAGTCTGTTTTATGATAGTCAATTTTTTCTTTCTGGCCAAAAGGTTGGTTTTTTTGATGGCCTCATCCATAATTTGCTCCAGCGGTAATTTTTCAAATTTCAAACTGCTGTTGGGTTTTTGGTATTGTGCTAAAGACAATAATGAATCGGATAATGATTGGAGTTTGTTTACCTCTTTAAGACTTTCATCGATCAAGTTGCGGGTTTCAACTCGGGTGGGATTTTCTGCCCGTAAATACACTTCCAGAGCGCTTTTTAAAGATGTCAATGGGGTACGAAATTCGTGTGAGGCATCGGAAATAAACCGGTTTTGTTCCTCCATCATATCTTTGATAGGAGCCAAGGTACGTCCGGCTAAAAAATACGCCAGGGCCGCAGAACAAGATAAAATACCTATATTGATCAAAAGCAACGTCCACCTGATTCGATTTTTCACTGCCAATATCAAATCTGGATCAACTAAGCTGACGCTAAACAATTGGGTGTGAAATCCGGGTGATAAAAAATTGCGCTCCAGCAAACGCCGTTCAATCCGCACCCTTTGAGCTTCACTAAAACGGTTCAATTCGTGGGTCAGATATCTATATATCACCAAGCTGAAGGAGATGCTAATCAGCATGATGATAAATACATACCATATGGTGAGTTTTAGACGGGCCGATGTGAACATATTTTTTTGTCATCTGACCTTATTTTGCGGCTGGTAGATCAACAGCAAAAACCAGTCTATCCACCGCTAACTTACTAAGGCTTGGACTGTCTCCTTCTGACTAATTTCCAATTTTGTATCCAAACCCCCTGATTGTTTGGATCAACGGTTTTTTGTTTTTATAAGGTACTTCAATTTTTAATCGTAAATTGCGGATATATACTTCCACTGTGTTAGGTAATATATCGGCATCATAATCCCACACATGGGCGATTATTTGATCTTTGGTCAGGATTTTACCACTATTGCGCATCATATATTCCAACAGCCGGAATTCTTTACCGGAAAGTTGTATCGTTTTGTTGGCTCTTTTGACTGTATATAATTTTGCATCAAGCACCAAGTCATCCACCACCAGCTCGTCTGGCAATGTCTGTTTTGGCCGGCGGGCTAAAGCGCGGACTCGAGCCAAAAGCTCTTCAAAAGAAAACGGCTTGGTCAGATAATCGTCAGCCCCTGCATCCAACCCCATGACTTTATCCTGAATCTGACCTTTGGCGGTAAGCATCAGTATAGGGGTATGCCGCTGATGCGATCTCAGTTTTTGACAAAGTGTCAGTCCATCCATTCCAGGCAACATCAAGTCAAGTATTAGCAGATCATATTCCTCTCCCATAGCCAGATCATATCCCTGGTTGCCATCATAAGCGATATCTACCGCATAATTTTCTTGCTCAAAGCCTTTTTTGATACTACTGGCAATCCGATGCTCATCTTCCACAAGCAGTATTCTCATGCTTCAATTATACCTGGAAAACTGAAATTTTGCTGAAAATTTCTTGACTCAGGTTGACAATATTAATTTATTTATTTAATATAAAATTAATACAAATTGTGCCCGACACAATACTAAGTGATTCGGGTAAAGGAGGAAATTTTTATGAAAAGTTATTTAATTTATTTAGTGGCAGCAATAGTTGTGGGAATAAGTGCAGTATTAATTTATAACAATTTTATTGCTAGTAAAGGTAATACTGTCACATCTAGTAAGCAAACAACTGCAGAAACAAATGCACCAGTGGTAGTTGAAAATCCTGTTTATAAAAATACTTTGACTTTGACAAAATTTTCTCCTGGAAGCACCGTCTCTGTTGAATCAGCAAATTTATCAACTGCCGGTTTTATTGTGGTACATGAAGATAAAGACAACCAGCCCGGAGTAGTAATCGGCAACAGTCAACTGCTGACAGCAGGATCGCACAGCAGTATAGACATCAGTCTCACTCGTCCCATCGTCACAGACGAAACAATCTACGTCATGATTCATACAGATAATGGTGACGGTACATTTAATGCCACAACTGATAGGGTAGCCAATGATAATCAAGGCAACCCAGCCATAATCGATTTTCGGGTAGGATTGGAATAATAAGTTTTATTTCAATTTCCTACTATATTTGCAAATCAACCAATATTTGGCAAAATCTAAATAGGCATTAAGCACCGCAAGTATTAACCTATATATTCAAAGCAGATAATTTTTTTTAATGGATTGGTCCAAATCTCCTCAGAATATAATCTATAACACCCCGGTAGCCGCCTCGTTCATTTTTTATTAAATGTTCCACTATAGTTTTAGGCAGTCTTACAAATTCATGCAATTTAATTTTCCATGGAGCACACCTTTCTACAAAAAGCAGATGATTGCGGGCCAAATAGTATTGATGTTCAAATGAATTAGGACTCAAAGTCAGAGATTCCTGGTGTCTAAAACTGGGTAAAAAAATACCACTTAATGGAAACCCCGCTTTTTGTGCACGAATACACAAGTCAGAATCTTCGTAATATAAGAAATACTTTTTATAAAACAATCCCACTTTGCTCAGGACCCTTCTATGAATTGCCATAAACGAACCGGAAATATAGGTTTGTCCTTTGGTTTTTTGATTTAGTATGGTGGTCCAACGCTTTGCATCGAGCACACCTTGTACAGGACCCACTATTCCCGGACTGGAAATACATAACTGATGAATGAATTTTCGCACATCATTTTTAGAAATGATGACATCTTGATTTAGAATCACTATCCATTCCGCACTCCGCTTAAGGGCGATCTGGATGCCTTTATTTGCTCCTGCAGCAAATCCCAAGTTTCTTTTCATTTTAAGCAACAAATTGTCGGAATGTATAATATTGGACTTACAACCATTATCAACAATTATCAGCGGATTTGCTTGCAGAGATCTAATAAGTTCATTTAGTATTTGCTTGTCAGGATTATATGTCACGATGATAAAAATAATTTTTTTATTCATAGCTTTTTTCCGGCAGAATTTTCAATATTTGCTTCGCGGTAATTCAGAAAACAAGAGTAATCCATTATACAAGTCCTTCCATCCAAACAGAAAAAGCAAGCTAAAACTTAGTCGCCCCAACGAGCACATAATTTTTATCTGCAATAAGTTGATCCACAACAACTGAAAGCCAATAAATAATTAGGTAAAACAATTTTTCCTTTTTCTTTGCACTTCTCAAACATTTAATTATACCTAGTTTATATATTATTTAATGATAAACTTGATAAAGTATTTGATTTGTCTAATGATTGATTGCACCACAAAGGGTTCCGAGTTTGCCTTTTATAATACTCTCCTCATCTCAGGGCATTTTTCTAACTTCTCGCGCACGTTTTATGTCGCCCCTCCTGTCAAAAACTTTCTCTACCAGAAAAAGGTTTTCCAAAAAATCTAACTTACTAAGGTATTAGTTGTCCATAAATAACATGGCTGAATATCCAGCTGTCAAACTCATTGATTTAAACCATCAGGAAATTGACCATATGAAATGGACGGGTCCGTTTTTTTAATCAGGTTTATCATTTTTTTTGTAAGTGAAGAATACCCCTGATTATTTGCGTTAAAACAGTCACTAGTCGGAAACATCATACAGAGAGTGAGTGAAGTTTGCTGAAAGAACTCAAACAATCAATATTACTGCTTACGATCTACGAGGAAATGAAAACCTTGGTTTCATAGCTTTTATCCCTTAAATTATTTTTTATCAACGACTTTGTAAATATAACTGTGGACGATGAGGGATTTGAACCCCCGACATCTGCAATGTGAATGCAGCGCTCTACCGCTGAGCTAATCGTCCTTTTTTAACAATTTAAATTAATTTCAAGTTGTAAATATTATAACATTTGTTATACTTATTAATTAAGGACATTGTCTGTCTTTTTTTATTTGAATATGATTTTGCGCTTCTTTAAGTGGTTATTCCACACTTTTCTTGATGTCTTGGAATCAATTGTCGTAGCCATGGCTATGTTTGTGGTGGTCTATTTATTTTTATACCAACCGCATCAGGTCAAAGGTGCATCCATGGAACCAAATTTCCATGACGGAGAGTATATTTTGACAAACAAATATGAATACCGCTTTCATCAGCCACAGCGCGGCGATGTGGTGGTCTTTAAATCTCCGCAAAATCCGGAAATTGATTATATAAAGCGCATTATAGGTCTGCCGGGTGAACGGATTAAAATCGTCAACAATCATTTTTATATCAATGACGTGCAACTTGAAGAACCATATATTGCCAATGATTTGTACACTTATAATGGTTCATATTTAAGCGCTGGTGAAGAAATTACCATACCCCCAGATTATTATTTCGTTTCCGGCGACAATCGTCCTCGCTCTAGCGACTCACGCGAATGGGGTCCGATCCACAAATCCGCTATCATTGGCAGATCACAACTACGTTATTTTCCTTTTGACAGATTTGGGGTAATAAACAGGCCCAGCTACCCGCAGCTGGGAAATTAGGAAGCAGAGGTAATTTTCCGATGAATCTCCTTGATCATATTGGAAGTTTTTTCCAAATTGCCCCTGACGATAAAAACTAGTCTGGCCTCCACCTTTGATTGAGTAATTTTTACCAAACCTTCGATCGTTTGCGCTATATCTTGAGCAATTTTATCCAATTCTTCACTGTGAATTCGCTCAACTCTGGTTCGTTGCTTCTGCTGCAAATCAGCCTTGATCCGTCGAGCTAGATCTTCGGCTTTTCGGACGCTGGCATTTTCCGTCAAAATGGTTTTGTAGGCATCTACCATAAGTTTGGTATCGCCCAAACCGGCAATGGCTCGGGCGTGACCTTCGGTGATGGCTCCTGACATCAAGCCGTCTTTGATCGCGTCCGGCAGGGCCAATAACCGCAATGTATTTGAGACATACGAATCGCTTTTACCAATCCGTTTGGCAATTTCTGACACCGGTAACCCAAATTCTTCAATCAGTCTTTCAAAACTTTGAGCTCGTTCTATAGGATTCAAATCTTCTCGCTGCACATTTTCCACTATCGCCATTTCGAGCATTTCCCGAGCAGTAGTTTCTTTGATAATAACCGGAACGGTAGTCAGTCCGGCCAATTTGGCTGCTCGCCAGCGGCGTTCTCCGGCAATGATTTGATAACCAGCAGGAGTTTTGGCAACAATCAACGGTTGTAAAATCCCGCTTTCTCGAATCGAAGCCACTAAATCTTTGAGTGAATCAACAGAAATATTGGCCCGGGGTTGCAATGGGTTGGGCTGCAAAAGTTCGATATCCAAATCTACCGCTTGTGCGTTTGCCATGTGTGATAAATTTCCTTTTCAGACAATAAATTTTATCCCGTCTCAACCGAGACTATCTGCTTACCTAAATGTGTGGCAAAACTGACTACACCATCTTTCAAAGCATAAAGAGTAAAATCTTTACCCATGCCGACATTTTTACCAGGATGGAATTTGCTGCCTTTTTGTCTGACAATGATATTGCCGACACTGACTTTTTCACCGCCATATTTTTTGACACCCCGCCTTTTGGCCTGGGAATCACGGTTGCCTTTGGTAGTACCTGACTGTTTGATGTGTGCCATATTTTAAATATAATTTAGCCAAATTTCCCAACAATAAGCTATATTTTTATGGCTAGTTGGATAAATTGGTTTATTAGGTCAATTTTCTTAAGATGTATATATTTCTTTTTACAATTGCTTGTGGGCGGGCGTATTCTATCGGACCTTGGACGAGAGTATAACTGAAGCTTTCACACTTGTCAATCGGTTTTTTCACGGGGTAATTTTTCTCTTGCCAACGGATCTCTGGAAAAATTATCACTATTTTTGCTGCCGGTTTTAAAACATGCGCCCAATCTTTAAGACATCCCAAATAAAGTTTTTCCAGTCCTCTGATTGTATTTTGGATGTCTTTTGTTCTTACCGGTTGACCCCGGTAAAGTATGTTTCCCGAAAGATTTTCAAACGGCGGGCCTAAAAAAGGTTCTGTGACGATCGCATCAATCGTATTGGGATCAATTTTATGAGAAACATGTGTGGCATCACTGACAAATAATTCCCACTTTGCCACTACTCTGTCTCGATACATGGCACTGGCCCACTGCAAATTTTTGTTTGTTTTGTCAATGCATTCCTGGGCAATATCACTGCCAAAAATCTGCCAGCCGCTGAGTAGGGCTTGGGAGATGATTGTTCCCATGCCACAAAATGGATCCAACAAGGTTTTGTGTCTGCTGGGTCGATCGGGCAAAGCCAGATTTACCATCATCCGGGCTACTTTTACCGGCAACATACCGCTTTTGCTGTCGGTATGCGGACGTCCCCTATCTTGCTGAGTCCAATCATCTACATTCTGAAAATATCTGGTAATCCCAATGAGCCAAGACTTTTCCTGGATATTAAATAAAAGACTAAATTCTGTCAGTTTTTGTTTTTGCAAAACTACTGCCGAAATGTCCTCCTCGTCTTTGCGGGGAACTACAAACCGATTTTGTCTATTTATTTGTGACTTGATTTCGCCTGCCAGTTTCAGCAGATTTATCTCTTTTCCGCTATAGTTGCTTAAACCCCAATCGCCTTTTGCGTAACAGCTGACTATTTCTGCCAATTTTTTTGGTTCCAGTTGCCTCATTTCATGGGTAATCTCCCCGATTTTGATCGTCCCCCCAACCAATTGCTGCAAATTCTTAAAATTGATTCGCTCAAGAAATTCAGCCACATAGATCCGCTGGGTCAAGTGAAATGTGGCTCTGGGAGTTAACTTCAAATAGATAAATAACTGCTGCAGTTCGGCTAAAGATAGCTGTGGTGTATTGCCGAAGACAAAAAAGTAGAGACTCATTTGGACTTGGTTTTTTTTACAGGTTTTTTTCCTGCGGACGGTGTTGCCAATTTATTTTGGTAATTCACCCCGATTTCTTCTATTTTAAGTTCTGTAAAATAGGGGCGAAAGCCGATATGACGGCGGTACCTGGATTTGGCACGGAAACGCCTAACATCAATTTTATCACCCTTGAAGTGTCTGATGACTCTGGCTCTCACTAACAAACTAGCAGCTTCTTTACCGACTTTGACAGTCTGACCATCAACAAACAATAGACTGGGATAACTGACGATTTGATCAACTTGGCTATCCAATTTGTCTACGACAATACTTTGACCCGGCTCAACTTTGTATTGATGACCTTTGATATAAATTACGCTGTACATGTATAAATACCAACAGTCAAAAGCAAAATGCCGACTGTCTATCCAACTTGAAAGAAGTTTTTTGATTTCGGAAATTTAGCTCTGGCTTTTTGATCAGTGACTTTTGACTTGATGCCGCTAGTTTAGCAAAAATCGGCCGGATTTACAATTGGCTGAAGCTTTTTTGCCTGCGATAAGCAGAAAGGATAAGTCCGATTGAGGCCCAAGTGGTAAACAAAGAACTTCCACCGGATGATACAAATGGCAAAGTGATGCCGGTGATGGGTACTAGACCCAAGTTCATTCCCACATTTATCAATACCTGCGTCAAAATTTGGATCGAAATACCACCCACAACTAACAGCATAAAAACATCATCTTTGCTATTGCGGGCAATTGTAAACATATGCCATAAGAGCCAAAAATAGATAAATAGAAAAACCAAACCACCCAAAAAACCAAATTCTTCGGCAAATGTAGCAAAAATAAAATCAGTATGTCGTTCGGGCAAAAATTCTAGTTGACTTTGGGTGCCGCGACCAAAACCTCGACCAAACAATAGTCCGCTACCTATAGCAATCATCGCTTGAATAGCATTGTAACCTGCACCCTGCGGGTCCAAGTGGGGATTGAGAAAGGAAATCAGCCGCTGTTTTTGATAGTCTTGTAAAAAATCATATCCCAAGGGCAAAACTACTGCCAAAAAAATAATCATCAGCAAAATAAATGGCCAAGCTGCTTCGCTTAAAATCAGCATCCCAAACCAAAAAACAAAATATACGATACTGTTGCCCAAGTCTGGTTGTTTAAACACCAGTAAAAACGCCGGTACAAAAAGGGCCAGATGCAGGAGGAGATTCTTCTTCCGCTGTAATTTATATTTGGTTAGGCTGCCAGCAAACGCCAAGATCAGCAGTGGCTTGACCAACTCTGATGGTTGGATCCTTGTGCCCGCTATTTCAAACCAGCGCACAGCCCCGCGAACTTCAGTTCCCAAAAATGTCAATAACAATAAAATGATGGCCAAAACATAAAAAAAATTATAAAAGTACGGCCAGATACCAAAATCCACCCGGAATATCAGTATGCAGACTCCGATACTGATACCAGCAAAAATAAGTTGCCGGACAAACAAAGTCGGATCTATAGAAAGCAGTGTCACCAATCCCAAACAAGTCAAAATGAGTGCCGGAGTAAATACTAACCAGTTAAAATTTTCAGTGTTTTTCCCCATACTGCTGATTTGACTAAAGTCTTGCGCTTAACATCAGCCAATAAATGCGTGGGTAAATTTTGATAAGCTTCAGGCAACTCCAGTTTCACCGGTTCATTTACTTTTAGTCCCGCAATCTTCCGTAAATTTTGAATTTGCCGCAGCAATTCTCTAGCCTCACCTTCTGCCTTTAATTCGTCCGTCAGATGCGTGTCCAATGCCACTTGGAGTTCCTTTCCGCTTTTGCTTAGCTCAATGTGCTTGACATTTACTTCATCTTTTATCAGTTCCAACAAATTTTTTGTTCCTTGCCAGCCGATATAATTGATAGTTAATTTATGTAAAGGTTGTCTCACTTTTATGCCGGCGGCTTTCCGTTGCGCCAGCGTCTTTTCTACTACCATCCGTGTCAACTGCATATTTTTTTCCAATTGTTTGTGAATCTGTTCAGTCTGTGCTCTCGGCCAATCGGTCAAATGAACCGATGCTTCTCCGGTCAAATTTCTATAAATACTTTCGGAAATAAATGGCGCAATAGGCGCTAGCAATTTCACCAGTATAGTCAAGACTTGATACAAAGTCCCATAAAACGCATTTTTGTCTGCTTGATTTTGGGCTGTAGGACCCACTCTTTTTCGACTGCGGCGCAAATACCATGTGGACAAATCATCGATAAAATATTTTATTTTATTGATGGCTGCAACAGTATCATAAGCATCCAGGGCTTTAGTGACATCGATGATTAAATTATTTATCAGCGAAAGAATCCAGTGGTCCAAGACATTTTGGCTTTGGAATTTGGCAATATTGGGACTCCATTGATCAATCAACGCATAGGTAACAAAAAAGTTATATACATTCCATAAAATAAGTAGGGTACCCCGAACCTGCAAACTGTATTCAGCTTCTGAAATCCGGATGTCCTCACCATGCATCACCGGCGAGCTCAAAAGATACATCCGCAAGGCATCACCGCCGTACTTTTGCAACATTTGCCGTGGATCGGGATAATTGCCATAATTTTTACTCATTTTCCGGCCGTCAGTTCCCAAAATCACCCCGGTGACAACTACATTTTTATATGCATGCGAGCCGTATAATGCCGTAGCAATCACATGCAACACATAAAACCAGGCACGGATCTGACCCGTATATTCGACAATGAAATCAGGTGGGAAGAAATCTTCCAGCTTGATGTCTTTGGTAAATGGCCAATGTCGTTCTGCAAAAGAAGCAGAACCAGCCTCTATCCAGCTATCCAGGACTTCGGGTACCCGGTGAGAAATCTGGCCACATTTTTCACAAGTCACTGTCACCGCATCAATTTCTGGTTTATGCAAATCAGTTATTTTCACCCCTGATGCTTGCTCCAATTCAGCAATAGAACCGGGAACAAATCGCTGACCGCACTGGCATTCCCACACAGGTACCGGTGAACCCCAATATCGAGAACGGGAAATACACCAGTCCGGTGCTGACTCTAAACTCTTCAGATAACGACCATATTTGAAGTGTGCCGGCACCCAATGCACCCTTTCATTTGTTGCTTTAAGTTGAGATTTGAGATCTTGGACATTGACATACCAGGCATCTTGAGGGGCATAATAAAGTCGGGTGTGACAGCGCCAACAAGTGGGCACTGTATGACTGTAGTCATCAATTCGATAAATCAGTCCCCGTTCCTGTAAATCCTTTATCACCAATGGATCAGTGTCCAGATAATACATTCCCGCCCATTTGGGGACTTCTTTTTTCATCATGCCTTCCTCATCCACATGTAAAACCAGCTGGATATTTTCCTTTTGCATCACTGCCAGATCTTCTTCACCGTATGCGGCGATAGTCACAATACCGGTACCCTCTTTTGCTGTGACAAACTCACCGGGGATCACCTTAAATGCTACCTTGCCGGGTTCGATTTTATAAAAGTTATAATGTGGGACAAATTCTTTACCGACCAATTTTTTTCCGGGAATTTCCTCAACTATTTTATATTTTGGTTTGTCCTGAAGAATTTTTAAAGTAGATTTTGCCAGAATATAAAAATTGCCCTCTTGCTCTACCTTGATATATTTTAGTTTGGGATTCACCGCCAATGCCGGGGTAGCGATTTTGTTCCAAGGTGTGGTGGACCAGGCCAATAAATAAGTACTGGATTCATCTTTCAATTGATACATAAAAACAGCGGTTTTTTCCGTGATCTCTTTGTAGTTGTCCGCATCCATGGCCACCTCAAAATTGGAAATTGGTGTGGCGCAATGCGGACAATAAAGCGATACTCGCAATCCTTTATAAATAAAGCCTTTCTCATACATTTGCTTAAACACCCACATCACTGTCTCCATATAGGTCAAATCCATGGTCTTGTAGGCGTTTTTAAAATCGACCCAACGGCCGATGTGGTCTACATACCACTCCCATTCTTTGGAGGACTCGCTCACATATTTCCGGCACAATTCGATAAACTTTTTCACTCCTATCTTTTGCTCAATGTCTCGCTTGCGTTGCAGTCCTAATTGGGTTTCAACTTTATTTTCCGCTGGTAAACCATGCACATCCCAACCCCAAACTCGGCGAACACGATAACCTTTCATAGTCCAATATCTCGGAAAAAGGTCTTTGGGAATACTGGCCAGGAGCGTCCCGTAATGGGGCAGTCCGGTGATAAACGGCGGACCGTCCAAAAAATTCCATTTTTTGTCTGCCGGCCGCAACTGAATTGACTTTTCAAAAATCTGATTTTCTTTCCAGTATTTGATAATTTCCTCTTCGAGTTTGGGAAAATCAACTTTTGGTGAAACCGGTTGAAAAATGTGTATAGCCATATACTTATTGTATATCATTTAATTGACGTTGGCGGCTGCATTTATGATTCTAGCTGCCTCCTGTAACAGTGGCGGCAAAGGTTTAGTAAGTGCCAATTCTCTGATTTGGTTGGTTGTAAAATAGCCACTGGTACGTAGCGCAAGCAGCAAAAAACACCCACAAAATCAGTTGGTCTCAAGTCCAAAAGTCGTGGACGCTGTTTGTTTTCCATAAATAAAAAAACTCACCCAGTGTAAAAGGGTGAGCTGATCACGGTACCACCTTTGTTTAGTTAGTTAGATGATTTGTAAATCGTTTGACCGTGTGATCCCTAATCAGCTAACTAACCCTCGAACAGCTATCACGGGCTTACCCGGAAGGTTCTACCCTGCGACATGTTTCACTTGGGCAACGAAAAATTCTTTGCGCATCTTGTAGTCGCAGCTCTTCCTTCAGCGCCGGAAACATGGTCATTTCCGCAAATGCGGACTTTTCTTCCTCTCTTCCGTTGATAGCGGAATTGTATCCGGTATCGCTTGAACGACGATGGATAGCGCTTTTCTCTTATTTGTGATTTTTATATTATAAAGGAAATATCAATGGCAGTCTATCACTGAAACTTTGATTTTAAAATTTCCCTCATCAATCGGCTTGAAATCAAGTCACCAAGCTTAATTTAAGATTTGGTGCCAGGACTTACTTCTCCAAAAATTTGTTGTATAAAAAGTGCACGAAGAAGCCCCAATCTTCTATTATAGTAAACTAACCTAGTGATAGGTTCCCTGCGTAAATCTCCCACAGTTTTAATTTCCTCTGAGTTTTTATAAAAACTTAAAGCTCCGCTTATTGCCTTACGTTCTTCTGCAGTCAATTGACTTCCCAACTGCGTTATATCTGACAGCTTATTTCGTTCTACTTCTGAAAGCTGGCTTAAAATTTCATCTAAATCCGGACCAGCATGATGGCTGTAATGTCTTGATCTATATCCTGCCTGAAATGCTTTATGGACTGCGGCAATAGGCACTTCATCTCCTACTTGCGCAAAAACAGATTTAACTTTCTCAACTAAGGCAGCGGTTAAATATGGCTTATGGTTACCTTGCTTCTTCAATACTTGTGTATGTTTCAGGATGTCTGCTCATTTTGGTTTGAGGATTAATGCCTCTGTCTTAAAAATGCTGGAATATCAAATTCGTCTTCTTCAGGTAGCAGTTCTGATTCAGGTTTTGGCGGTTCTTCTTTTTTCTCCGCATCCTTTGGCTCATTTGTGGGTTTTGCAGCAAGTTGAGTTTGGACAAGCGGCCGTGTCAACCCTTCCATGGTGCGGCGGGTTTCATCAAACCCTGTGGCAATTACCGAGATTTTTATCTGGTCTACCATATTTTCATCAATGGTAGCACCAAATATGATGTTGGCGTCGGGATCTACTGCTTCGGCAATAAGTTTGGCTGCCTCATCCACTTCCACCATGGTTAGATCTTTGCCGCCGGTAATGTTAAACAACACTCCCTTTGCTCCTTCGATAGACATCTCCAAAAGCGGTGAGGATATGGCTATACGGGCTGCAGTTTGAGCCCGATTTTCACCGCTACCAGTACCAATGCCCATCAATGCTGAACCAGCATCAGTCATAATTGTTTTCACATCAGCAAAATCGACATTTATCAGTCCTGGTGTGACAATTAAATCAGAAATACCCTGCACCCCTTGCCCTAAAACACTGTCGGCAATCCGGAAGGCATCCAAAAGTGACATTTTCCGGTCAACGGTTTCGATAAGCCTTTGATTGGGTATCACAATCAAAGTGTCAACTTTTTCTTTCAATTCTTCGATACCCTCCTCTGCTGTCACCATTCGCCGCGTGCCTTCAAAAGCAAAAGGTTTGGTAACCACTGCCACAGTCAACGCTCCGATCTGTCTGGCAATCTCGGCAATGACAGGTGTCCCGCCAGTGCCGGTACCACCACCCTCACCACAAGTCAAAAAGACCATGTCCGATCCAATCAGATGTTCCTTAATTTTTTCGCGAGATTCTTCAGCTGCTTGGCGACCGATCTCCGGATTGCCACCACTACCCAAACCGCGAGTAAGATTTTCACCAATCTGGATTTTGGTTGGAGCTTGGTTCGTCAAGAGAGCCTGGGCGTCAGTGTTGACGCTGATAAAATCTACGCCTTGGATTTGGGTGATATTGATCATGGAATTTATGGCATTGCAGCCACCGCCGCCTATTCCCATGACGCGGATTTTGGCAAATCTAGCAATATCGGGTTTGATGAGCATATTTTTTACTCTATATGTGATCTACAATACATAAATAACTAAAAAATCTGCAAGATGAGTGGGGCAGGTGAAAAATTTAAGTATCGCCACTTTACACCAATCTTGGATAGTTGTAAAGTCTTAGGGCAAGAAGGGTTTGAGCGTATCAATGATTTTCCCGAGAATTCCTTTTACCGGTAGTCTTCCGGTCAATTTTGTTATTCGATTCAAAATTGGTTGTGATGTCAAATCCGATGCCTGACGGGCTCCATAATGAATCAGACCGACACTTGTAGCATATGCTGGAGTCAAAATTTCATCCACCAGACCAGTGATATTTGTTGGTACACCGATGCGCACCGGCATAGCCAAATTTTTCCGAGCTGCCTCAACAATTCCTACTGTTTCCGCACCACCTCCAGTAATCACAATCCCTGAAGGTGTCATACCACCAAAGCCACTTTTTTTTAATTCCAGTCCCACCATAGTAAAGATTTCATTTAGGCGTGGTTTAATAATCCCTTCCACCAAAGTTTTTCGGGAAACTTTTTTCAGATCTTCATTCAAATTTAAATCGCTGATGTCCATCTCGTCTTCGACTCTGATTTTTGCCTCATTCTCCTGCGGTAAGGCTACTTTTTTGGCTTTTTGTGACAACAAAAGTTTAATTTTTTCCGCACTTTCCAGGGAAATCCGCAATCCAATGGCCAAATCATTGGTAATATTTTTGGCACCAATCGGGATGACTGAAGAGTATGATAACGCGCCCTCAACAAAAATAGCCACATCGGTCGTGCCGCCTCCAATATCCACCAAGATCACACCCAATTCTTTTTCGGTCTCTGTCAAAGTCGAATAAGCTGATGCCAAACCAGCGCAAACAATACCTTCCACACTTACCCCCAGTTCCTCTACACACCTTTGTAAATTTTTCACAGCTATGAGTCCTCCAGTCACGATATGAGTATCTACCTCTAACCTTACACCAGTCATCCCTACCGGATCAGCAATACCTTCCTGACCGTCGACAATATAACCCCGCGGTAGAACATGTAATATGGTTCTGGAGGAAGGCAGTGATATTGCTTTGGCCGCATCCACTACCCGTTCCACATCAGAGGGACTGATTTCTTTTTCCGGCTCAGCCACCGCCACTACTCCATGCGAGTTTTGCGAACTGACGTGATTACCACCAACACTGATAAATGCACTACTTATTTGTACACCCGCCATACGTTCTGCTGCTTCCAGAGAAGGAGATATGGCGGTCACCGCATCCTCAATATCTACTATTTGGCCTTTGCGGATGCCCTTGCTATCAACTGTAGAAACACCGGTGATATGTATTTCACCTTCTTCTTTGACAGTAGCAACAATGGTGGCAATTTTTGAGGTACCGACATCAATTCCAGTTATAACTCTATCTTTCATACAGAAGTCAAATAATTATTGAGCAGATTTAGTGGCGCCGTGAGGCTGAACAATTTTTTTCTCCTGCAAAACCGGCTTGTCAAACCGTAAATCTAACAGCTGTGGCCACTTGCCTTCTATTCTAAACTGTTTTACTAAAAAAAGTAAAGAGGCGATGGTTTGGGTAGGATCTTTACCAACATCAAGTAATATTTCAGTGCCATTATCCAAGACTGCAGAATAATACGTGGCATTTATACAAGTCAGTGAAACTATTTGCAGTTGGGGTTGCCGGTTGATTTCGCTTATGATTGCAAGCAAAGGTTTGAGTGCTGGAATATCTTTACCTTGTCCATTTATCACGGTTAATAACTGACATCCAATTTCTGGTAATTGCAATTTTGCAAAACGGGGCAACAGCGGAAGAATCACCCCCTCTGTATCCAAAAGGTAAGTCTGGTCACTACTGCGTAACCTGACCACTGGTGTCCTTTCATCAATTGTTATAGATAATTTGTCGGGAAAAATCTTGCGAATATCTGCTGATTTGATGAGGGTTTCAGTCATAAGTTGCTGCTTAAGCAACCTGGTATCCAAAAAGAGTAAATTTTGTTGTCGAAAAATTTGCAGATCAGATATGCTATCTTCATGTCCGGTGATGATCACTTCATGTAATAAAAAATCCGGTCCGGTTACATACATGACTGTCCAAGTGATCAACCCGGCAAACACAACATAAGTTAAAAAATATGCCGAAAATAATATCCACCGTCGTCTCACATTATTGATTCTATCATCTGGGCAATTTCAACAGCTGCGTCATCGGGAACCAAATCATTTAATTTAGCCAAATCAGTCTTTATCTGCTCTCTTTTTTCCCATAATTGATTCAGACTGGCAAGCAATTTTTCCGGCGTCAAATTGTTCTGTTCTAGCATTTGGGCTGCGTTATAGTTTTGTAGAAACTTTGCCTGCCGCAATTGTTCACCGGCTCCGGCCCAGGGTAAAGGAATTAACAAAGACGGAATCTGAAATTTTATGATTTCCGCCACAGTGTTGGCACCTGCTCGAGATACCATCAGTTGGAGATTATTCAGTACCCAACCAATATGCTGGTTGTCAACAAAAGAAGTTATAAGATAGCGCTTTTGCAGCTGCCGACTCAATTTTGATTTCAATTTGTTAAGTACTGCTTCATCATTGTAAATGCTTGAGCCACCGCACTGATGAATGATGTTATATGATTTCAAAAGTTGAGGAATGATCGGCGCAATTGCCTGGTTGATAGTGTGTGAGCCTAAATTGCCGCCAGTGATGTATAATAAGGGCTTATCCATGGGCAAATCATATTTTTGCTGAACTTGAAAAATTGCTCGACGCAGCGGATTACCTGTAAGGACAGTCTTGGTTTTTGGGTATTGCTCTAGGTTGATAGGCCAACTGACACAAATTTTGTCGCAAAATGGAGCGATGATTCTGTTGGCCAGACCCGGAGACATTGTCTGCTCATGAGTCAGCGTGGGAATATTTAGTATTTTGGCAGTGATTATGGGAGCCACAGCCATGTATCCGCCAAAACTGACAACCACATCTGGTTTGTATTTGAGTAAATAATATAATGAGACCAAAAAGCTGACGGGGAGCAACATTAAATTTGGTATAATATCCCATGTGAAATAGCGGGGTATTTTTCCGGCCGGCAAATGGAGAAATCGCCAATCCCTGCTTTGGCTTTCTTTATATTCCACTGAAACAGTTTTTTCTCCGGTATAGGAGGTTTTGCGACCAAGATAAAATATTTGGCAGTTTCGCAAAATCAATTCATCAGCCACTGACAATGCTGGTGTGAGATGTCCGCCGATGATAAAAATTTTTTTCATTTTTTTCTGATGGGTTTGACTGTCTCTTTGGTCTGGCGACTAATATTCAGCACCACCCCCAAACCGATAAGCAGCATCACCAAACTTGAACCACCGTAGGATATCAGCGGCAAGGGTACGCCTGTAAGTGGTAGTAAGGCTACCATGGACGATAAATTAACCAGCGTCTGCACCCCAAACCAGATAGCGACTCCCGCTGCTACCAGTTGTCCAAACCTATCAGGGGCTTTTTTGGCTATCTGGAATATCCGCCAGACCACAAATCCCATAATGACAATCAAAATTACCGAACCTAAAAATCCCACCTCCTCGGCAATGATGGCAAAAATTGAATCAGTATTGGCTTCAGGTAAATATTCATATTTTTGCCGGGATTTACCAAGACCCAACCCCCAAAAGCCTCCCGACCCCAAAGCAATTAAAATCTGCCTGATGTGATACGATGTACCTAATGGATCGCGGTCAGGATTGAAAAATGTCAAAAGTCGAGCTAGACGATAAGGCGCTATCACAGCCAGCAACAAACCAACTGCGCCTGTAACTGGCAACAGTAACAAAAAATCCCACAGGGGTGCTTGGGAGACAAAATACATGAGCAGAGCCATGATGGAAATGATAGAGGCTGTTCCCATATCAGGTTGCAGTATGATCAATCCTAAAAATACCAAAAGCAATACAATAAATGGCACAAAGCGACTACGCTCTTTGTAAGTGAACCACGCTGACAAGTACAAAACTAGTGCCAGTTTGGCAATCTCTGTCGGCTGAACACTGGTAAAACCCAAATTCAACCAACGTTTGGCACCCTGGGTTTTCACCCCGATTCCCGGAATAAATACAGCCACAAGCAAAATCAGAGTCAAACCCAAAAATGGAATTGAAAGTTTGAACCAATTGCGGTAATCAATCACAGACACAATATACATCAAAGTAAAACCGATAAGTGCAAACTGCAATTGATCTTTGACAAAATAATAAGGATCGTTAAAATCCCTGATGGCCATGACAATCGATGAGTTGTAAACAGCCAATAATCCAAAACCCACCAAACCCCCAATTGCCAAAAATAAATTTCTGTCCCAACTTCTCCACATATGTGCGGGTTTTTTTTTATGCCAAGCCATATGCTGTCACAAATTTTTTAAACTGATCTCCTCTGTCGGCATAATCAACAAATAAATTAAAACTGGCTGCCCCAGGTGAAAGCAAACATATTTTGCCTGCTGGTGTATATTTATAAGCAAATTTGACTGCACTTTGCATATCCGCCACACTTAACAAATTTTTACCATGATTCGGTTTTTGCCTCATTAACTGGAATATGATCACGCCAGTTTGCGGAAACAGAATCAGATTTTTGATGTGCTTTTTACGAATTATATGATTGACGAGTTTTGTCATGTCCAGTTTCCGATCCAAACCGCCCAGGATCAGGGTATAGACATTTTCTCCCAATGCTTCGCAAGCGGCAATAGTCGCCTCTGGTGCGGTGGAGAGTGAATCGTTATAAAAATCTATACCTTTATAAGTTCCGACGAATTCCAAGCGGTGGGGCAATCCAGAAAATTGACTTACCGCCAGAATTATTTTTTCATTTGCAACATCCAATGTTTTGGCTACACTAATTGCGGCCAAAACATTTTCTAAATTACCCAGACCTTTCAACCCCACTTCGGCGGTAGTCATCAAAGCAAAGACTTTATCTGCCTGCCTGACCATAATCTGCTCATTTTCCACCCAAGTATTTGCAGTCTTTGAAGTATTTACCGAAAAATACAATTTTTTTGCTTTGGAGCTAGCTATCAAGTTAACTAAATTGGTATCAGCTTCATTGATCACTAGTATGTCACTTTCTGACTGCCATTTGCTGATATTTAGTTTGGCCATAATATATGATTGGTAATCTGGATAATAATCTAAATGTTCCGGAAACAAACGGAGGATGATTGCAATTGCTGGACTAAAACGGACATCTTCAAGTTGATGACTGGATAACTCCATGACGATTTTTGTTTTTTGAGTCAACTGCTCCACCAAATCAAGTGCCGGATAGCCAATATTGCCCATAAGTTGCACATCATTAAAATGAGTTTTTATTATTTCAAAAACCAGTGCTGACGTGGTGCTTTTGCCTTTGCTGCCGGTGATACCTATCACTTGTTGCGCAAATAACGAAAGAAAAATATTGGTGGAAGAGGTGACCCAACCACCTTTATTGTGGTATGCTTGTATTTTTGGGTGGCTTAAGGGTATTCCCGGTGACCTAACCACTGTATCAAATTCTGACAAATAATCCAGATAATTTGTGCCGAAGAAATTATGGACAGTTGGAAGATCAATTTTTTCAATTTTCTTTTGATCCGCCAGGCTGATATGTATATCTGGAAAAAAGCGGGTAAAAAATCGGTGTACGCTTCTTCCTTCACGACCATAACCTAGTATCAAAATTTTGTTGCCTCTGATTTCAGATGTCAGAAATTTGTTCATATGACTTTTTGACGATATCTAAATATGTGTCGGGAAGTCCGTGGTGCTGATTCCAAAAATTCTCTAATAATTTTCTGGCTTGAAAAATTGTCATTTTGGAATCCACAAAACGTCTGATTTCGGAAAGATGAATTGGCAAGTTTTGATTTGGGTAGTGTCTGTTTAGAAGTAAAATCACAGCCGCTTGGGCTGTGGAATATGCCGCCACGCACTCAAACGGCTTCTGTCCTGCTAGACCAACAATTTGTTTCAGAAACTGACTATTGTCTGGATTTGCCACAAAATCATTCATAAAAATCTTGGTCAAGTCTTTTTTGGGCAAAAACGCCGCCAAAACAAGATAACTATTTACGCACTTGGCACACTCACCACACCAAGTCAGACCGTGTTTACGATTACAACTGACAAACACTTTATGATATTGCGGCATTTTGCGAAAAAGATAAGCGATTTGCAGTTCATTTAATGGACGCAACAAACTAAAATAGTATTGCGGTACATTTAAATGTTTTATAAGTCTTTGAAATTTTTTCTCGAAATCCCCAGCTTTAGAATATTGGTGATTGATATTTTGGCCTAAATAAACTAAATTTTCTTCCTCTGCATCAGCCTCATTTCCCACAATGACATTTTTCAATCCATATAATTGGGCGACCAAAATTCCTAAAAAAGCCAAACTGGCAGAAAAGGGCGTGTGACCGTTGAGAAAGCCTTCTTGATTCAGTTTTAAAAGCTGCGGGTCTATTTGCCGAACGATCTGTATCACATTTTTGATTCCGGCCACGTCAGTCATGACTTGGGCTGCTGGAGTCGGATTGACATGCATGACAGTTTTTGGGGTGTCCAACTGATTTACCAGATCTAGCATTAGTGCCGATTCCTTGCCCCCACCTACCAAAAGCAAATCTCCACTAGCTTTTTTTGGGGCATCTGGGATGATAAACTCTTGTTGAGACTTGTTGACAAATCGCACAAAGTCGGGATCTCGAAAATCAATCTGGTTTTTATAAAAAAATTCACCCAGACCGGCTCGCAGTAAATGTTCAAAAAATATCACTTGTTCTCTCGTCAACCGACCGGCTTTTATGATAAATAGGGGCGAACAGGTAGCTTTCCAATAACTTAGTGCCTCAACCATGCCCAAAAGAAAAACCATTTGGGCAATTTTTGTCGGTTCCACAAAAGAAGATACGGGTATCGTCAGATAATGTTGAAACTGCACCAGCTGACTGATTTCAAAATTATATCTAATCTGCAAATTGGCTTTTTCCTGTTCCAGGGTAAAATTTCGATATACGAACTCGGGATAGCTTTGGCGAAGCCGCATCAACTCCATGCCTACAATTATACTATTTTGGCAGACAGCAATAAAAAGCCTACCAGAAAAAAATTATGGACAGCAAGCTTGATGCTGACTGAGCCATAAAAGATAAACCAAGATCGCTGCGCGCAGCTTTTTGTGATTCAAATAAATTATATCTGCAAGGCACAGGGGATTTATTGATCAACGATTAAGTAAAGCCAACCAGAGGCCGAATGCAGCCAAAAAGATACTTATGAGCCAAAAACGCATGACCACTTTGGGCTCTGGCCACCCCTTGTATTGCAACCAAAGATGAAGTGGCGCCACCACCATCACTTTTTTACCTAAATATTTTTTGGACAACAGTTGAATCAATGAGGTAAATGCCTCCACCACAAATATGCCACCGATCACTACCAAGGCAAACGTTTTACCCAGTAAAAGGCCAATTACTGCCAATGTGGCGCCAAAAGACAATGCCCCGACGTCACCCAGCATGATCCGAGCCGGAAAAACATTGAAGTATAAAAAAGCCAGAATTCCTCCCAACCACAAAGCCAAGAAAACCGATATGGGTGTATCCAGAATCGAACCGGAAATCACCAGAAATGTTACCAAGGCAATCATCAAAACTCCAGCTGCCTGACCATCCAAACCATCGGTGATATTGTAGGCATTGGAAAAGGCAATGATAGTAAATGCGGCAAAAGGAATAAACCACCAGCCTAAATCCAACACTCCAAAAAACGGAATATGAAGAATTTGTATTTTGAAAATATAATGCAGGATCACTGAAATCACGACTGCCAAAAAAATTTCCAGATAGAGTTTGTGCCGGAGCCGCAAGCCAAAAAATTTCTCTGATCTGATAAAAAATGATTTTTTCAAATCGTCAAAAAGTCCCACCAGACCAAAGCCGATAAAAGTCAAAAGAATCAGGAGAATCTCAATTTGATACAAATAAACTTGAGTGACTGGGACTAAAAAATATTTTAAAAGCAACAAAAGCAGGGGAAACAAAATACTTGTAGTAATGATGATCAAAATCCCCCCGCCTACGGGTACTCCGGCTTTTTTCTGATGCAGTTCATCAAAAATGGGTGTGGGTCTTTCAAACGCATCTTTTGTTTGCTGGTGTTGCCGCTGCAGACGGAGTCTGTATAAAAGATTAATAAACGGCACATAAAGAAGTGCATTTAGTACCACGGAAAATAAAAATACAGTCAAAATTATTGGCATAACATCTGTGGAGGAAGCAAAACCCATCGCAGCTTGGCTCTTGCTGACCTTCCTCCTTCATTTGTATCTTAAGTCTAGTACTGTTGGCTCTATCATCTACTTATATCTTCGTGTGAAAATACATTCCCGCCAACTAAAATACTAAAATTTTTGGCAGGAAGATGATGGCTGCCACCACAAGCGAACCCATAGCCACAGTAAGCATCATCCCTGCAGATACATCCTTGGCTATCTTGGCCTCTGTGCGCCATTCCTTGGTCACCAGGTCGGTAACTGCTTCAACTGCGGTATTGAGCATTTCGGTGGCCAGTCCCCAAAAGATGGTAAAAACCAGCACTAACCACTCGGTCTTACTGATCTGATAGTAAAATCCCATAAATAGCACTATGAGTGACAGGGTTATATGGATGAGGAAATTGGGTTGAGTGGTCAGAGCCAGTTTGACACCGGCAATTGCATTTTTGAATGATATATGATGATAACGGATGACTTTACCCATAAAATTTTAATATCCTCGACTCACTTTTCTTACCCATTCTATTATATAAGATAGCGCATAAAATGAGGAAAAAGCAAGATCAGAGGCATGAAGATATTCCTGCATCTTCCCACCGAAACCCTTTTTAAATAAAGTAATTCCCGCCCAAGGATGATTTGGTTTAGCAACAGGAGCTATTCCCCAAAAATTGTACTCTTTTATGCCCAGCTTTTTGGCATAGCGAATCGCTTCCCATTGGAGTAAATAACTGGCAGGAATCTGGGATTTGATAGATGCACCGTGGCGATAAATCATTTGATCTGCAAATCTGACAAATATGCCACTGGCAAGAATTTGCTTTTCATATTGAGCAATAAGCATGTGTGCCCGTTTTGCTTTATAAAAAGTTGCCCATTCTGCTTCAATATTTTTGTGGATGACAAACTTTTGTCTGGCAGCAGTTTCTTTGTAGAGTTTGGCAAAAAGTTGAAAATCAGCTACTTCTTTAATTTCAATTCCCAGGCCCCTGGCTTTTTTCACCAAATAGCGTGTTGTTTTGCGCATGTTATTCAACAATTTTTCCTCAGGTGGAGTTATATCCAATACCCAGCAAACTTCCGCATCCAGAGCATGAATTGGGGCAGGCTGAAATCCAATTTGTGTAAGTATTTTTTCCGTTTCTTTATTTACGGGTACATAAGGACTGACACGGATCCACCACATCCGGTATTTGGCAAATTCTTTTTTTATAAAGTCTAAAAATTGCTGCCAAAAATAGGGGTGATTTAAATATTTCATTTCCACTACCGGTCCGTGTCTCAAATGGAGAAATGTTCCGCGTTTGGCTCGCACCAAATGGACCAAAGCCAGTCCTACGAGCCGATTTTGATCATAAATGCCCAAAGACCAACAGGCAATCTGTGATTTAATATAAATATCCCGCCAAAGGAAATCCTGAAAAAATGCCCGATTGTTGACTTGGATCAGAAATTGATTCCAGATTTTTTCATTATTTATGATTTTAAACTCCAAATTCATCTTTAGTGCTTCTGGTGCTGATACGAAATTTTGGGTGTTTTCTTTACAGCCCGCAGCCAGTTTTTCAAAAAAGAGATTACAAAACAATGAAAAATCATTCTCCCCTATCAGTAGGGGAGACTGTTGGATTTTCCCAGAGACGGCAGCTCCAAGTGCCATCTATGTCGTTGCAACAAAAATAAATACCCAAGCAGTCTCTACCCCGTTCTCCAGCTAAACATGAGATTTGCGGATTCCATACCCCACAGCGACAGGCTTCCGGGGTCCATACACCCGCCTCACAAACAGGTGAAGCGGCCGGTGACCGAGCTTGTTGGGTCATATTTTTAGTAAGTTGCGTCAAGTGATATATAGCCGGCAATGTCAGCAGTAAAAAAAGGCTGATTCCGGTTTGGATTTTTCTGATAAATGTCATTTGGCAATCACTGCAGACAGCTTTTAGAGTCAAAAATGGCACCAATGTCATTTTTCCACAATTGGCACAAGGAATTTCGTGATATTCATTTACGGTGGCACTTCTGGATTTGGCAATTTCAATAAATGCCACCAGCGACATGATGATACCCAAGGCATAGGCGGTCAGACCGTAAAACGGACTCCAAAAAGGCAATCCCAGTCTGATGATTTGCACTCCGCCAAACAACAAACCCAACGCGATGACCACCAAACCGGCATTTTGGAAAATCCGAAAACTTAGGTTTTGCCTCATTGTGTTAAAAAATTTTTTTTTGCGATAAAATTTGCTGCAGTATCAACTCAATCAAACCACCGCCTCTACTTTAAAAAAATGAGTATTACCACTACTGTCCAGCCTCCTGCACACAAATTTTACTTACAAACTCTACGCCACAATTATCTTCATATAGATTCTAAATTTTGCCTCTCCTCTCCAATTGTCGTTTCTGCTCCGTGTCCGGGAAAGACCAAGGTGTCATCCGGCAATATCAGCAATTTTTTCAGTGATTGCTTAATCTCTACTTGTGATGAATAGCTGAAATCGGTCCGTCCTATGCCATTTTTAAATAAAGTGTCACCGCTTAATAAAAAGCTGTTTTTTTTATTATACAAACAAATGCTTCCCGGAGTGTGTCCCGGCACATGTAAGACTTTGAGGCTTGCCTGACCCAACTTCAGTTCCACTTTTATCTCCCCGTTTACTTGAGGCGGCAAGTACTGTTTGGCCGAACCCAGAAAATAATTGACATGGTGGGACAAATTTTTCAGCAAAAATACGTCTTTTTTGTCCATCAGAAACGAGATTTGGTAAGCCAACTGTAGTTCCAAAGCTGCCCGGACATGATCAAAATGACCATGAGTGGCAATAATCAGCTGGGGATTTAGGTTGAAGCGACTGATTTGCGTCTCGATATAATCTGCGGCATCCCCGGGATCGATGATAATTGTAGCACCGGAAATTTTGTCCGAAAGTAAATAACAGTTGGTGTCCAATTCGCCCACCACCAACCGATAGAGTAGCAAATCAGAAAAATCAAATTTCACAGGTTTATTCCTTTGGCCCAGCCGCAAATATACCTCATCAGGATAAACTTTTGTCTTGTACAAACTTGAGCCAGAACTACTGGAAACTGGAAATCAAATACTTAGTCTTTGCAGTACCGCCTTGGCTTCTTTTCCTTTAAACAAAACTGCATCGTCCTTGCTGATGTTTTCGCTGATCCAAGCTGCTATTTTTGCCGCCGTATTTATTTCCACTTTATCCATATCTTGGACCATAGCGGATACAAAATCCCGATAATTATTTTCGTTGGTTAAGAAAATCCGGTCACAAATGTCGGCAGCTACTTGCCCCACTTCTGCATGAGCAGCGGCAGCATATTTTCCTAACTCTTTCATCGGCTGCATCACCAGATATTTTTTACCTTGGGCTAGTTTTAATATTTTTAGTCCGGCAATGGCGGCATCGGGATTATTATTAAAAGTGTCATCGATAAACCAGCTGCCATTTATCCCCTTTTGTAAAAAAGTCGTCCCCGGTACGGGCTGAAAGCTTTTCAAACGCTGCAACAATTGGTCAATTGATAAACCCATATTTATTGCCACTGTCAAAGCTGCCAAAATATTTTGCACATGGTGTTCTCCCAATAATTTAGCTGTCACCGGATATTTTTTATTTTGATATACCAAGTCAAATGTGAGTCTTGAGAAATTTACCTTCACAGCCACTGCAGTAAGTTTGTTCATTCTTTCTTCAAATTCAGTTAATTTTCTCTTTACAAAATATATCCAAATCTGATAATCAGCCGAGGTTTTTTTAGCCATTTGCCAGGTATATTTATTATCTGCATTAAAAATGGCTACTTTTGGTTCTCTCAATGATTGAATTAATTCGTATTTTGCGGCCACTGTATTTGCCAAACTGCCAAAAAGATCTTGATGTTGTGCGTTGATCGCAGTCACCACTCCTACTTGCGGTTTGACTAGTTTGCATATTGCACCAATCTCACCCTTTTTATATGCTCCCATTTCTACTACCATAACTTGGGTCAAGGGGGTGAGTTTTTTCACAATCAACTCGGCCGCAGCAATGAGTGAATTCTGACTTTTTTCTGTTTTTATAACTTGAAATTTGTCAGCCAATAAAAATGCCGTAATTTCTTTGACAGTGGTCTTCCCATAACTACCCGTGATCCCAATCACTTTTAAATTGGGATATTTTTTTATCTTGGCATAAGCCATTTGAATGATCATCCAGTGCCAAACCAGTGTGGGAACTTTCAAAACTAAAACCCAAAATGACACAATGGGAAATGTCAAAATCAAGGTCACCAGAAATATCCACCACGCGCTTATATAGGAATAATACCAACTCAATAAATAAGTGGCTAGAGAAAAAAGGGTAAGCAGAAGCGTCTTGGGTGTTTGAGGCGGAATTTTTAGCGGCATGAAATAAAGTCTTCTGCCCGCATCAGTTTTGAGGTAAATCCACATGCGGTCAAATCGGTATTCATTGACATACCAAAGAAATATAAAACTCAATGTCAGTTTGATAATCAAAATAAACCAAATAATTGATAAAAACAGCTGTAATAAAAACCACATATGACTTACTCTTAAGGAAAAACAAATCAATGCAATTTTTGATTTACTGGCATTATTTCCCTTTTTTGAGCTTTTTCCCGCCAATCTGAAGCAAGAGTCAGTTTAAGTTTCTTTGATATTCCTTAGAAAACTGATCACTTTTGCCACCACAACTTCTGGATTGCGGTAAACCAACATATGTCCGGTTTCCGGCACTACCACCAGTTGTGAATTTTTGATCAAATTCTGCATCCTCCGGGCTGTTTTGACGGAAACCAGGACATCCTTTTCTCCCCAAAGAAGTAGTGTTGGGACACGGATTTTTTGCATATAGTTGATAAGTTGTTCTCTGATGATATTTTGAAAAGTTTTTTTGAGCGCTCCTGTGACTTTGAGGTAATCCGCAGAGCGGTTGGAGCGATAGACAAAACTTTTGATCTGCCGGCGAAAAAATATAAACGGCGGGATATAAGTGATAGGTTTTCCCAAAAAAGTCATCAACCTGGTAAAAATTAAACGCCAATTCCCCACTTCCGGAAAGCCGGGTGTGCCCGATAAAATCAGTGCTTTGGCGATTTGAGGATTTTGACTGACAAGTTTGAGTGCTACTCGGCCGCCAAACGAATGGGCAATAAAAATCACCCGGGATAATTTTCGCTGTTTGAGAAATTTGTTTAAATACCTGACGTAATCTGTCAGATTTAATACCTCCTGCAAACTCCGGCTTTTAAATCCGGGAAATTCCGCCACATAGGTGGTAAATCCTTTACTTGTAAGTGCCCCTGCCAAACTCTCATATTTTGCAGCTGGTAGCAGCCAACCGGGCAAAATCACTACTGGATAATTTAACAATTCTTTGTCCATAACTGTTGTAGGATTATTTATGAACAATTTGCTTGCGGAATTTTTGTCGGTCATGGATATTGGACAGCAAATTGTCAGTGATCTCAAGTTGTTGTTTGATGAGCAGCTGACGGTTCTCTTCCACATCTGTGTTTAAAACCACCCCAGGACCCACAATACTATTTTTACCGATTTTGACTCCCGGCATGAGCAGCGCCCCCACTCCAATTCGCACTCCCACTCCCACCATTGCTCCCAATTTTTGTCTGCCCGTATTGGTATAAATTCCTTTAACAGCTGATTTGATCAAATTTTCATCAAACCGCAAATTTGCCAATACTGCGCCTGATCCAAATGTACAGTGATTTGAGATGACACTATCCCCAATATAATTATCATGAAACCAACAATCCGCCCCTACCCAACTGCGAACAATTTCACTTGAAAAACCCACCACTGTATTTTCCCCAATCATCGAACCACGAATCAGAACCTGATTGCCAACAACTACGCCCTCTCCAATAATTGTAGGGCCCTGAATTTTGGCATTTTCCAAAATCCTGGCATTTTTTTCCAAAATTACCGGACCGGACAAGCTGGCCGTTTGATGAATCTGCGCTGTCTTATGTATGCGTGAATTTTTGATTTGACTCAAGAAATATTCCATCACTTCAAGAGTCTGCCAGGGGTATTTCAGCGGTAAATATCTACCCGAGTATTCCAGCAATTCAAATTGCTCGCCGTTTTGCATCATCCAAGAAAGGGTTTCTTCATAATGCGTATCGGGGTTTTTGGCTTTGACTTTTGCCAAAGATGCAATTAATTTTTGACCATTGACAAAGAAATCACAAACCAGTTTTACATAATCGCTTGGCTCACGGCCTGCTCCCGGTTTTTCATGCACAGAAGCAATTTTTTTACCATCCAAAACCAGGTAACCAGCAGGCAAATATGAATGTGTTTTAAATCCGACAATCAAATTATGATCCAAATCAGCAGTCTTTAATATGGTTTTGAAAAGCTTTGCTTCTACCACATCATCGGCGTTTAGTACCAAAACCGGACCTTGGTCCAAATGATTATCAGCTGAAAGTATGGCTGCGCCTTGCCCTTGACCTTGCTGGGTGATGAGTTTGATTGATCTTTCATCCAAGTCCAAATCTGTTTTAGCGGAAGTTACTACCAAAATTTGCTTTACCGGCAATTTTTGCAATTGTTTCAATAAATATTTTAAGACTGTAGTGTTTTGACCAAACTGCAGCGTCAACTTGTGGGGCAACGGCCAGAAGCGACGTGACTCGCCACCGGCCAAAACTAAAATTGATACGTCTTTGATCATATTGTGACTGTTTCCCTTTTGATATCTGCTCCCAATTTTGTCAGCTGTTTGTCAAAATTTTCATAACCGCGATCGATGTGTTCGACTCCATGAAGTACCGATGTGCCTCGGGCAGCCAAAGCTGCCAAAACTAAAGTCGCTCCAGCCCTAAGATCTGTAATTTCCAAAACCGCCTCATGAAGAGGAGTCGGACCCAAAATTTTTATTCCCTGGTGAAAACCTTTGACCCGATCCTGCCAATTAAAATTGTAAAGGGATTGGGCATCTTTCACAACCGGATCAAAAAAAGTGATTTTGGCCCCCATTTTTTTTAGTTCCGCCACATAAGAAAAGCGGCTTTCAAAGACTGTTTCGTGGATCGTAGACAACCCCGTAGCTTGAGTAGCCAAAACCGCCCAAGGTGCTTGCCAGTCGGTCATAAATCCCGGATGCGGCGCTGTCACTATGTGAGAAGATTTGAGACCGTCTTTCTTATAAAACCGGGTACGATCTTGCCCGCTGGGTTCCCAACCAGCTCCGCATTGGTCTAAACTTTCCAAAAAGGCTTTTATATAATGCCTTTGTGTCCCCTGCACTATGACATCTCCTCCTGTGACTATGGCAGCTGTGGCATAAGTTACTACTTCATTTCGGTCATACATGATCCGAAAATCGACTCCGTGTAATTTTTCCACTCCAGTTACCAAAATAGTGCGCCCTTGGCGTTGAATCCGTGCTCCCATCTCATTTAACAACCGAATCAAATCATCCACTTCTGGTTCTTCGGCGGCATTTTCTATGACTGTTTTTCCTTTTGCCAATACGCTACCCAAAAGTACAGTTTCGGTACCGGTGTGGGTGTTTTTCTGAAATTTGATCTTACCCCCATACAATTTACCCTCAGCATAAAAATATCCCTGGCGATATTTGATAACAGCTCCCATTTCCTTCAATGCCTCAATGTGTCTGTCAATCGGTCTTTTTCCCAATCGACAACCTCCTGGGTTGGGCACCACAGCTTTGCCAAGTCGTGCTAGTAAAGGCGCCATGGCCATAGGGGCAGTCCGGTAGAGCCCTCCCAATTCCAAGGGTACCTGATAATTTGTCGAGTCGCTATATTTGAGTTTTAAAATATGACCGGAGATTTTATATTTGACACCCAGTGGCGCAACTATCTGCAACGTCCCTAAAACCGATGAGATCAAGGGGATATTGCGAATTGTCAATTCTTCATCTGTTAGCAGTGAGGCTAAAATGACTTTCATGGCTACGTTTTTAGCCCCTGCTACTTTCACATTGCCATGAAGCGGTTTACCGCCGGTGATGATGAACTTATCCATAAGAAAAATTTACCCTCCAAATATCAAAGTCGACTGGTGGTATCTTCTGCCACCAGGGGGCTGATGTCGATATGACCCAGCCGATTGCACCTGAAACAAAAAAATACTCTGATTTTAGATTTGGACATTTAGTTTCTGTTTATTTGAATTCTCCCAACAATACTATCTCTGGTTCAATTTTTACTCCAAACCTCTCCATTACCCGCCTTTGAGCCTCATCAATCAAATGCTTGACATCTTGGCTAGTGGCACCACCCAAATTGTAAATAAAATTGGCATGTTTCTCGGAAAACTGTGCTTGGCCGTGCCTATAGCCTTTGAGCCCAACTTGATCAAGTAGATAACCGGCGGATTGGGTCAGATTTGGTCCATTTACTTTTGCGGCATCTGACTCACTAATATTGCGGAAAGTGCAACCGGCTGTTCGGACTCCGGTTGGTTGCGTCTCCATCCGGTATGCCATCGAGGCGTCGGCCACTCGCCATAAAGTTTTTGGATCGGCTTTTTTCAGTATAAATACTGCACTCACAACAATTTCCTGAGTTTTTTGCAAACTACTCTGATCATAACCAAACTCAAAATAATCTCGATCAACCTCTTTTATCTTCCCTTTTCGGTCTATTATTTTAGCTTTAAAAACTACATCACCCACATAAGCAGGAGGATGAGTCCATTTGGAATTCATATAAAGTGCTCCGCCGACAGTTCCTGGTAGTCCCAAATGCATTTCCAATCCCGCCAGGCCTGCCTCACAGCAATATCTGACCAAACGATTCAGCAAGACTCCACTGTCCACTTGCAATAGTACAACTTTTTGCATTTTTCCAAATACCACTTTGCCGATTTCTCGCAGTGGTTTGATTTCTCGTGTTTGGTTGTGGATGATCAGTCCCGGAAAACCGGAATCCGATATAAGAATATTGGAACCACCACCCAATATATAATAGGGCAAATTGAGCTTTATAGCTGTCTGGACTGCTTTGATAAGTTGCGCACTCTTCCAAGCAGCGAAGTAGTATTGTGCCGGACCGCCGAGTTTGAAAGTCGTGTAGGTAGCTAAGGGTTCGTTTTCCTTAACTTGTCCATCTAAAGCTTGATTTAACTCGGTAAGATTATCCATCTTTTAGATTCAGTACTGCGGTTTTCCAGTTATAAATGTCTCCCGCTCCCATAAGCACCACCACAGTGTCACTTAGATTCTGATCGCTTAAATATTTTATCACAGCTTGGGGAGTCGGCGTAAAATCCACAGCGGGGTGGTGTTTGTGAATTTCCTTGACTAGTTTTGCCGCAGTCACCTGAAGTATCGGCTTTTCTCTAGCTGATGCATATATGTCAGTGATCGCCACCTGATCAGCGGCGGAAAAACACCGACTAAATTCACCTAATAATGCCTGGGTACGTGAAAAAGTATGCGGCTGAAAGATGACTACTAGCTTTTTGTTCGGGTACTGGTGTTTGAGAGCCGCAATACTAGCTTGAATTTCATGAGGGTGATGGGCATAGTCATCAATAAAAATAGTCGAATCAATTTGACCGAATTTTTCCAAACGGCGTTTTGTGCCGGTAAAAGTAAACAAATGCTTTATAATCATCTCGTTTTTGACACCAAGCTGTTTTAAAAGTGCTGCTGCCGCTGCCGCATTGGCTGTGTTATGAATTCCGGGGACCACCAATTTGATATTGCCCACATGACGCAAACAAAACTTTGTCGTACTTCCATTTATTTGCACATCAGAGATTCGGAAATCAGCTGCCGGACTTTGCCCAAATGTGACTTTTGGCACTTTTACTGTATCGTATAAATATTGTGACTTCTTGTCATCGGCATTCAAGACCAAAAATTCTAAGCGCTGATTCTTTTTTATAAAATTCGCAAATGCCTCCTTGACTGCCTGTAAATTTTTGTACACATCTGGATGATCAAAATCGATATTGGTAATCACCAAAAACTTGGGTTTTTGCCACATGAAGCGCGGTGTTGTATCTGTGGCCGGATCAGTGACATATTCATCAGCTTCAGCCACGAAATATTTGCCCTTTCCCCACCCAGCTGGGGTCTGCAGAGATAAAATTTCGCCACAACCGATGCTATAGGCGGGGTCCCACCCAGCTTTGACCAAAACATGGGCAATCATCGCCGACGTTGTGGTTTTCCCGTGACTGCCTGCTACGGAAATCCCGATTTTTTGATTCATCAACTGCCCCAAGGCTTCACCATGAGACATGACCGGGATATTTAATCTCATGGCTTTTTGTACTTCCGGATTATTTTTACCGTTGTGCGCCCCAGTATATATGACCAAATTTATTTGCTTGGTGATATGTTTTGCGGCAAAATTGGGATAAATTTTTAGACTTAAATTGTCTAAAATTTTTTGTGTCGGAAACTGTTCATGGGTATCAGACCCGCTTACCTTTTTCCCCAATTGTGAGAGCATCACTGCCATTGCCGTCATTGCAACGCCCTTTATCCCCACCATGTGTATATTTGTAGCATTGAGAATCTCCATCATTTTCTAACTCCGATAATCCCGATCATCCTGCCAACTTGATGTTTATCTTTTCGGAAAGAGTGATAAATCTCATTTTGACACGAAGTACACGTAATCGGCGCCTCAATATTTTCTGGCAAAAGACCACTCTGTTTTAATTGTTCACGGACAATATATCCCAAATCCAAATGCCAATCCTGGTTTTCCTGAAATATGGCTTTTGCAAAAACCATATTGGCAAACTGATGAACCCGCAAAGCAGCAACTGTATAACAACAACCTCCAATATGCGGCCCAATGGCCACCAGAGTGTTTTCCAATTTGTTACCGACGTTTCTCCATTTATCTATAAAATTCAGCACAATTCCCTGTAAAATGCCTTTCCAGCCCGCATGTACCACACCCACATTGTTTGTCTTTCGATTATAAAAAAACAACGGCAGACAATCAGCCACCTCGACCAGTAAAAATTGACCAACAGAGATTGCAATCAAACCATCACTTTGGGAATAGGTATTTAGTTCAGACATAATCACCCTGATCTGGGTGCCATGCACTTGCTGCATTTGAAACACCAAAGCAAAGGGCAGATCAAATTGTCTGACCAACTTATCTTTTTGCTCTTTACTTTCTGATACCGAATTTACTCTATCCCACAACTTGGTTGTTTGATAACAAATCAAATCAGGAAATTGCTCAAATATCGTAAACTTCACCAAACCATCCTCTTGTATTTTCAGCATAATTTATTTTTTTTTTGCGGGTGGGCAAAACTTCGCACCCTGATTCATTCAACTTTTGAGAGCTATCTTTACCGCTTCGTATTCGCTCCAGGGATATTCGATTTTACCACGGCAAAGAGATTTCTCATGTGCTTTACCGGTAAGAAGTACTGTATCATTTTTCCGAGCTAACTTCCTTATGGCAAAATTGATGGCCGCTTGTCTGTCTTTGATCTTGAAAAAGACCGGCATTTTGGCTTTTCTGGCTGACTGATAATTTGAGACGGCAAATTCAACTGCCCCGTTTTTGCTGCAGCCTTGGGCAATACTATCTAAGATTTTATCTAAGTTTTCTGTCCGATAATCCTCCTCGGTCAGGATTATAAAATCAGCGTATTTAGCCGAGATCTCTCCCATGATCGGTCGCTTGGAAAAATCTCTCAACCCCGCACAACCAAATACATGAATCAGATTCTTGGCTGTTGACTGTTTGACGGTGGATAGCACCTGAACAAATGCATTGGGAGTATGAGCAAAGTCGATGATAATGCGGATGTTTTTATGATTTTTGATTTCTTCAAATCTGCCTGCCACGCCAGTAAAATCTCTGATGGCTTTTCTGATATAGTGACTTGGAATTTTTAATTTAATGCCCACTGCTATCGCTGCAAGGCAATTGTACTGATTGTAATTTCCAGGCAATCTTGTAATAAACGGAAAATTTTGCGGATTTACATCTGATTTCTCTGTCAATCCATAAGTCACCAGATTTTCTTTGTCAGGCAATTTCAAAAGTCTAAAAGCAGCGTCGTCCTGGTTTACCACCTGCGTCTCTGAACGGAGTAATAATTTTCTTTTTGTCGCAACATATTGCTTATAATTTTTGTGATAATCTAAATGCTCATGCGTGATGTTGGTCAGCACTCCCACGACAAATTTTTGGCCCCAAAACCTGTTCTGATCGAGTCCATGGGAGGTCACTTCCAAAACCACATACTCACAAGCTGCATCTTGAGCCATTTTTAAATATTTAGGAATCAGATGCGGGTCTGGCGAAGTCACATGAAAGCCAGTATCAAAACTCTGATTTCCTATTTGTGCATAAACAGAAGATATGAAAGCAGCTTTTTTACCAGCAGTTTTGAGTATCTCATAAATCAAATGCGTAGTAGTAGTCTTACCATCAGTGCCGGTGACACCGATAAGCTTAAGCTTTGTCCCCGGCCAACCATAGTAAATATTGGCCGCCACAGCTTGAAGCAGGTGATAAAAATTTTTTATTCTCTGCCACATATATCAGATTCAAATTATGGAGCTTTATTATAACCTATCGATGTCAATAAATTAATTGAACCGCTCAAGCAAATATAAAATCACCCAGATCAATCTGCTGACAGATCCAGCCTCAACCCAGATGCAAAACCACTGACTGATTTGTTTAGCAAAACATCAAAGTAAAAATATTACCAATATTGCCTTGTGCCATATTTTTTTTATTTTCAGCTTTTGCTGGTAGATTTGCTAATTTAAATTTGGCTTGATTTTAGTCTTCGGGGGCGATTCCGTAATAAGCAAACAACTCTTTGGCAATGTCAAAAAAAAGTGGCGCAGCAGTTTCCGATCCCCACGGACTTGACTTCGGCTCTGCCAAAATTACCAGCATCACAAATTTGGGATCGTTCGCTGGGGCAAAACCTACAAAAGAGGCGATGGTTTTTTTCGTATCATAGTGTCCTGCTACTGGAATTTGCGCTGTTCCTGTCTTGCCAGCGATTTTATACCCCTTGGGCTTGGCCCATTTGGCCTCACCGTTGTCTACGGCATTGATCATCATTTCTGTCAGCTTTTTGGCTGTCTGTTCACTGATAACAGTCCGTTTTATTTGTGGCTTCTCAATCACTTCTTTACCAGTTGAATCCAGAAACTTTTGCACCACTTTGGGTTGGAGGAGTTTGCCTCCGTTGGCCAAAGCTGATACCGCCGACAACATTTGGATGGGAGTCACAGAAATTCCCTGGCCAAATGAGGCGGTCGCCAGATCGATCTCTGACCAACTTTCATCGCTTCTGATACTGGCTGCTTCTTCACCCTCAAGGTCAATTCCGGTTTTCTGCCCAAAACCGAAATTTTTGAGGTAAGCTCTAAATTTGTGAAGTCCCAATTTCTGTGCCACAAATACCATTCCCGGGTTGGATGAATATTCAATAATTTTCATCGGAGTCAGCTCTCCGTGGTATTGATTATTCCAAGTGCGAATCTGATAAGGTCCGACCGTCACCGGTCCAGTTTCGTTATAAATGGTATTGGTGTCAATGACTTTTTCGTTCAAAGCCGCGGCCATTACTAATGTTTTAAATGTCGAACCCGGTTCATAAGTGAGGGCCACCAGGGGATTGGGATAATATTCTTTGCTAAATTCATTGTAGCTGGCTGGGTCGTAGTTGGGAAATGAGGCAGAGGCTAAAATTCCGCCTATTTTAGGATCCATGATAGCTACCAAACCGCTTTTGGCTCCGTACTTGGCTAAACCTTGAAGTAATTTTTCCTCAGCGATGAATTGGACAGTTTTATCCAGATACAACTGAAGTGACTGACCATTTTGTGCTGGTATTCGCTTGGTGTTGCCCAAGATGATCGGCAAACCTCGAGCATCTTTTTCCGCCAAACTCACCCCGCTTTTGCCGGACAAGGCCAAATTATAATAACCCTCCAAACCGAAATATCCTGTATCATCACCATTTTCATTACTACCCACAAAGCCTAAAAGATGCGCTGCCATTGAGCTTTCTGGATAAGAGCGCAAACCCGCTTTTTCAAATCCCAAGCCCTCAAGTTCCAATTTTGACAACTGCTGATATTGCTGTTGTGTGATTTTTCGCTTGATCAGTACCCAGAGTAGATTCTGATTTGAGATTTTTTGCTCAATCTCCGCCGGCTCCAATTCCAAAATTTTGCTTACTTTCATGGCAAAATCTCCCGGTCGCTCGATTTTGGGCGGCTCCCCATAAACTAAATATGCTGGCTGGTTAACCACCAAGGGGCTACCGTCTTGAGCTAAAATCGATCCACGAAGTGCGGGTATATTCAAGTGAAAGTAATACTGGTCGGTCGCCGCAGCAGTCAGTTGCTGACTTTCAATCACCTGCCAATAAAACAGCCGGAGTAAAACAGCGATAAATCCCATCAGAAAAACCAAAAGTACCAGTCTGATCCGTATCATACTACCAATAAAAATATAATTTGATAATTAATTGATTTTTATGGATGTGCTTCCAAAGCTACAGGAAACTCCGGAGAAAAATAAACAGGCGTGGCATTTTCCACAAAACCGAGTTCGAAGGCTTTTTGTTTGAGTGTCAGCATGGCTGATGCAGAAGCGACTTGATTTCTCAATTGCAGGTTGATTTCTCTCAATCTGGTGATCTCCTGTTCGGTTTTTGCCAATCGTTCTCCATAAGAAGCCAATTGGTTGGACACAAATATCTGTGCGCTCAATAGCAGTCCGATGACTACCAAACTGAATTTTAACAGTTTTGTTGGTCGATGTTTGACAACTTGTAAACGGTGGTGTGTATCAATTTTCATAAAATTTTTGCTGGATTCAAAGGGGTGTTTCCCTTTCCAGATTGTCCACCAGTTGACAATAAAATTACCTTTGCCGCCAGTCCTGGCTTTGAGCAAGAACAGCTGACCAGTAAATTGGTAGTCTCCAAGCAGAGATCCATCAGTCTGCTGACTGTTTGGCGATCAAATTTATTAAATTTTAAGTATCGCTCTTAGTTTGGCTGACCTGCTGGACGGTTTTTGTTTCACTTCTCTGATGCTGGCTGTTACCGGTTTTTTAGTTAAAATTTTAAAAGACCCAGTTTTTTGAGCTTTATTAAATATCTGTTTGACAATTCTATCTTCTAGTGAATGGTAGCTGATGACCACCAATCTGCCTTCTTTTCCCAAAAGTTGCAAAGCTTTGGGTATTGCCTGTTTCAGTGCTTCCAACTCGTTATTGACATAAATTCTGAGTGCCTGAAATGTTTGCGTGGCCGCATTTTTCCTGGTTGCCTGTCTTTGTCGTTTATATACTTCATCTACTATTTGGGCCAACTGTCCGGTGGTTGCTATCGGAGCTCTAGTTCTAGTACGCACTATGGATAGAGCAATCTCGTCAGCCAAGCGTTCTTCACCCAGTTTGCGAAAAATTTCCGCTAGTTCTTTTTGAGAAAATTTATTCACCACTTCAAAGGCAGATATCTCTTGATCCTGATTCATGCGCATGTCCAATTTTTCGTCGATCTGAAAACTAAAACCTCGTTTTTCCCCTTTTAATTGCTGATTCGCAACCCCCAAATCAAAAATGATACCGCTCAAATCCCCACTTCCAACTAACTTATCTAGGTCTACAAAATTGCCCTTTTTTACAAGCAAATTTCCCTTTTTGATATCTGCCCAAAATTTGTGTTGTAAATGTTCAATGGCGTTTTTATCCTGATCAATAGCAATTACCTTACCACCAAGCTGCAAAATTCCTCGAGTGTGACCCCCACCTCCGGCAGTGGCATCTGCATACCGCTGACCTTTTTTGACAGCCAACAATCCTATCGCCTCATTCAAGAGCACCGGGACGTGATAAGTATTTATCTGAATTCCGTTTATCATTTTGTGACCCTGAACCGTTGTCATTTGCCGCTTGTTCCAAAATTCGGGCTAACCGTTTGCGCATTTCTTGTCCGTTGAGCAGTAAACTCATGATTTAGTCTCAACTAGCCTCACAGATCTGATTAAACCGCAAAGTTTAATAGTATATGTGAGCCAGTCATTTTCCTGGGCTACCCCTGTCAGACACCCGTAAACTTTTTAATAATACTTTCATCTTTGAGCCAGCCGGCAGGCCAAAGTAGGCTCAAAGCATTTTACTGTCCGATTTTTTTGCTTGATTTTCTGATATTTTTTACTTTTTTTGCATCTTTTCCCAGCGCTGTTTATTCCAAATCTCGAAATGGTCGCCGACCCCAATAATTGTCACCGGTTCCCCCACCCGGCCGTTCAAATCTGCCCATTCCAAAAGTCTTTCTGGTAATACTATTCTTCCCTGGACATCTATTTCTGCAATCATCGCCGAAGCAAAAAGTTTCCGTCTTAACTCTCGTCCCCGCTCTTCGTTCAGCTGTACTGCCAATTGTTCATTGGCAATTTGTTGCCATCTCTCTTTATCAAATCCGTATATGCAATTGTCAAAACCTTGTGATAAAATCACCTCATTTCCCTCAATTTCCAGGCGAATTCTTTTGGGCAAAGATACTCTATTTCTCTCCGTCAAATTATGTTCATACTCCCCCAGGTACCAACCAAACTTGCTAACTTTTACCATATTTCACCATCTTACACCATTTAAGCAAGTTTTCACGCTTTCTGTCAAGGTGTTTTCACCACTGCTGACACACTAGTTGTAGTGTTATAAGTAGAAGAAAATGTTCAGGGTGGGTGTGAAAAAAAGTCTGCAAAACAAATAACAAAATTTAAACTTTTAAATCAAAGCCCAAATATAGCGGCCGATATTCTGCAGAAGTATAAATGGTGTGACAAAAAAAGAAATCGTTCCCCACCAACCCAAAAAGAAAGTGATCAGAGTATATTTCCAAAAATAGCGGTTGATACAATTGAAACATAAATTGCCCTCCACCAACGCCCATTGCCGAGCTACTAAAAAGCCGATATTATAGTAAAATTTGACAAATTTAGTCCCGCCTTCAAGACCGCAAGTCCGACATTTCTCGGCCAAATATTCGTCCGAGATTTCAGATTTGACCACTGGCTGGTGGATAATATTTGAAGCAGTGATTTTTGCAGGTGGAGCCGCTTTTTCCCAAATAAGTTCGGCACCGCAATTTTTGCAGAATTTCTGCTCTAGTGTGACATCTGTCTGACAAATAGAACAATACATGAATTTAGAGCAGTTGATTAGTAAATCCGGGCGAATTGATAGTGTCTTCCGGAAAATATATGTTTATCACAGCTTCCAAAGTGCGTTGGTTGCGGGCAGTTAAACCCAAATAATAATTTTCAAAGTCACTACCAACAACACTTTCTGACCATAAGCGATTGATTTCTTCCTTTTCTTTTTCAATTTCTGCCTGAAGGGTCATGATGCGCTGGATCGACTCATTGACGCAGTCTGCCTCATAAATACAGTCATCTGAAAGCGCATACCCAACTTCCAAATATAGCTCTTCACTTTTGGTCCAGGCTTGTTTTTGTCTACCTACAGTTTTAAATAATTTGGACATGATATTTACCGCCTGGTCATCGCCAGTCCCATATACTGCTCCCCAAAAGAGCGAAGTTAGAATAATTCCTCCCACTACCCAAAGACTAGTTTTCCAAGTAAAAGTTTTCCGGCTTTGAGATTTTGTCGCCCCAGAAGTAAGCTTGTTTGCAAACCAAAGTGTGACTTTCTCACCGCAGTTAGTACAAAATTTACTGTCAGAAGGGATTTGACTACCACATTGGGGACATTCCATAAATTCGTTTAGAGGACAGTATTTAAAAACTAGGCGAAGCAAATTATACTGTGGTTACTGTATAAATGCAACAATTTGCCTATTTCCAGAGAAAAACCGCCAAAATTATTTTTTAGCACTCAACTTTACCCAAGGATAAAAGCGGGAATGATTTGGGCAGATTTTCCCCCATCAATGCTCGCCTTAAATGCTTGTCTAAATAGCCGAAAACACTTTTGAAAGCGGTGAGGCGGTTTTTGAATGCCCAGCAGAATTTTTTAAAAGATCATAACTATGCTGACATTCTTGGAAAAGGTAGGCGAAATCGGAACGACTCAATACACAAAAAGCAATATACAGCTGAAATGATTTTAAGGAAGTATAATTATCTGTTGTATTATAAATAAACATGTCAGAAATTATATCTCCTGCTTTACACCTAGAACAAATCAGAAACATAATTCGTGAAAAAGCCTGGTACGGAATGGATCCTGCAACAGGTGCTTTTGACTGGAAAACAAGTATTGTTAAATTGGCTCAAGCAGTGGGATTAGTGCCTGAAATAGTACAAAGTACGATTGAAAATGCTTATACACCAGATTTTTATCACAGATTCAATTGACTGTAGGTAACCGCCATATACAGATGCCGCTTGTGGCCGGATTGCAGGGATTGGGAATAACAAAAATAGTGGTTTGGACTGTCGGTGATCCAAATTGGCAAAAGGAAAAATTTCAACGATCCGGAGCTGTCAAATATATAGACTAGGAAAATTATTATTGCTTTCGGGCAAATAAGATCGCTGAATTACCCGGCATTTTAGACAAGTTTGTTCCTCAAACTACTACCACACCTGTAGATACTGTCGTGGTTGATGACAAACCCGAAATACTACATCAAGTCATGAGTTATTCTGAAAGTTACCGAAGGCGGGAGTTAGAAATAAGCAATTATCACATGAAGCTGGCAGATCCTAAGGCTGATGCCCAGGCATTTTATGAATATACCAAAATCTCTCCACAGGGTGATTATGCCAACCGAATTTGATTTTGGACTTTGATGGAGTGGTGGCTGATACCAACAGTGTTTTGTTTGATCCTGTAGCGGAAAAACTCGCAAATTTATCCCAAAATATTTCCCTCCAAAATCTTTAGGCTATATGAATCACAAACAGAGTCACTTAGGTTTATCTGGACTGTACAAGATAAATTCATCCCTGATGCGCAAGATTTTCTACTTCACCCAGAAAAATTCAAGTCCAAGCTGTTAAAATGGCTCATCTGCTATAAAAACCAAAGACCACACCAGTCATTTAATTATTTATCACCTTACTAGTATTTACCAAAAGGGGTTTGCCTTAAAAAGTATTGAACTAGAACAAACTCTTAAAAACTAAAGAAAAGGGAATATACTTGGGATAGTCTTCTACCCGAAAGCGAGGTGATAATAATAGGAGAAATAGAAATAAGACAAGGAAAAAACTTGTACTTTTTGTCTGACGAAGTAATCGTTGAACTTACATCTCGCAGACGCTTTGGAATGCTTTTTACTCCAGACTATCCATACCACCCTACTCCTGAAACACCTAATAAACTTAAACGTGCAAATAAAATCACTGAAAGTTGGAGGGGGTTGATGGATTATGATGATGTCTTGGGACTTGCTTTGAGGAGGCAATTGTTGCCCTTTGTGACCAATTAATGGTGCAAGGAATGATTACTTAAGAGCAGTATTTAAAACTTATTAAACTTTATAATAATGCATTTGACAAAGCCCAATCGAATTTAAAAAATCCATCCATCTGAAAATCCAGTGAAGTATATCTTAGGTGGTTTGCAAGTGTATATAATTATACGAGACAACCAGCAGAATCAGAGCTTTCAGGTTGTTGAAACATAAAGCCCTACCAGTAGGCAGACTTTCTACTTGACTAAGCGTTAGAGTGATAGACCTGACCTCTATCATACCTTCCGTGACGCTTGAAAACACCCGTGTATATTTTCTCCTCATCATAACTGACAAGCTTCCAGTATGCTACAGGGGGACTGTTGATAGTTCAAGTTTATTCTCTTTCAGACGACACAAGGAAGGTACCAGACACCAGCCAACTTTACTGGGCCTCTAGGACAAATTACAAATACATCTCAAGGTACCGGCAGAGATGAAATGACTTTTACTTTTGGTATATGATCAAACAAATATAAGTGGTTTGTCAATTACTGCAGTGGGTATTCTTTGACAAATTTGGAGTTGCCATTGGGATGATGAAATATCAATACCACTTTGGCTTGCGTCACGCCGGTGTCATAGGTGCACCTACCGCCTGCAGAACATGTACCCAGCAAAATATCCCTCTCCACCTGGGTATTACCATGAAGCTCAATCTCGCCCAGAACACCCTTTGGCAGACCTTCTTCGGTGTTATAACTCAATTCATACTCAATTGAAGTGGTGCCTTCGGGTATATGAGTTATTGTCAAAACTACTGATTTACCATCAGCTGTTTTTTGCAAATTTACCACAACGGCTGGATTCACATCAGGCAGATCCAGATTTAATTTCTTGGTAGACGATGGTTGCGGTTGAGTTTTTGGGGAACTGCGGATAACAAAAAATCCACCCGATAAAACACCTAATAAAACTATAGCGGCAATGATGGTAGTTTTATGTTTCATGAAAAAAATTTCCTGATATTTATATCTCCCGCCTCACAAGCATTTCAGACTTATCAGGTGAGCCTCTCCCGAGAGACATGACTGACTCAATAAAACACCTATTTTTAATTTTTAGACTGAAATTTATCACTATCAGATCCACTGGTTTGACCGGTATCACTGCCTATCCAGTTTATGTTTGACGCACTCTAAGATGATTTAAATCAATTTGCTAGATTGCCTGTCTCATTTTAACTTTTTTTCAAAATAGTCTGCAAGTTGTGCAATAGCCACACGTTCTTGTTTGGTGGTATCCCGATCACGCACCGTCACTGTCTCATTTTCCAAAGTTTCAAAATCCACAGTCACACACCAAGGGGTGCCGATTTCATCTTGAGCATAGTAACGCTTGCCAATATTACCCCGATCATCCCAACTACAGCTTAAAATTGGCTGAAGTGTTTCAAAAATATTCCGAGCTTTGGTCACCAAATCGGCTTTATTTGCCAGTAGCGGGAATACTGCCACTTTGTAAGGTGCCAAATGCGGTGAAATACTTAACCACACTCGGGACTTATTTTTCTCTCCTTCTTCCCGATAACCGTCAAACATGACGGCTATTAAGCTTCGATCCATTCCAAAAGACGGCTCGATCACATGCGGAATGAATTTCTTGCCCGAGATCTGATCGGTATAGCGCAAATCAATCCCCGATTTATTCATGTGATTTTTCAAATCAAAATCCGTCCGATAAGCCAAACCATACAATTCTTTGAACCCCCAAGGATATTTATACTCAATATCTTCTGTTCGTATGGAATAATGCGATCGTTCCTCATCTGTGTGTAGCCGCCATCGTAAATTGGATTCGTTCAAGCCTAATATTTTTGTCGTCCACTGCCACATCTGCTGTTTCCACTGCCTAAACAAATCTTCCCAGGGAGTAACTTGCGGATCGAAAAAATATTCAAATTCGCTTAAGTTAAATTGCAAAGTGCGGAAAGTCAATTTTCCGAGGGTAATCTCATTTCTAAATGCCACTCCGCTTTGGGCCAAACCAAAAGGCAGTTTCGGAGACAAAGAATTTACCACATTCTTAAAATTGACAAACATACCTTGAGCTATCTCACCCCGTAAATAAACAAGTGATTTGGCATCTTCTAAAATTCCGATATGAGTGGCAAATAGCAGATTAAATTTTCTCAATTTGGTCCAATCAAAATTACCGCAGTTGGGACAGGGAATTTTCTCGAATGCTATAATTTGGTTTAACTCATCCGTGGTTGCGCCCTCCACCTTTTTTTCTTCTCCTTTGTTGTGAAAATGATCCTCGATCAAATGATCTGCCCGGGTGCGGATTTTACATGATTTACAATCAACTACCACATCAGAGAAGCTGGTAGTGTGTCCTGATGCTTCCCAAACTTTGGGACTCATCAGTATATTGGTATCCAGTCCGTATATTTCCGGTCGTTGACTGACAAAAAAGTCCCACCAGGCATTTTTGATATTCCGCAACAATTCCACTCCCAATGGTCCGTAATCATATGTATTAGCCAGTCCGCCGTAGATCTCGCTGCCGGGATAAATGAATCCGCGTCGTTTCGCCAAAGATGTGATTTTGTCCATCAAATCAGCCATATCATAAATATGAATCCAGTCAATATGGTGAAATTTGTCCCGCACCAACTTAGTCAAAACAATGTCATGACTGCATCATGCACGTTTTTACCTAAATGTATTTTTAAGTACCAGCGAATTTTACCAATGAGCTTATACACCACCATAATAGCAAAGTGTCTAGCTCCAGTCTAGCTAAATATTTATCAACAGCTGGCTGCTTTTAGGTTTACGCTCCATCAACTGTTCCAAATACTTATCAATATCCTCCCGATAATACTGTTTATCTTTCACCAAAAATCCTAAATTGCCTAAAAGCTGGACTTTGTAATCATGCAAAGTCTGTTCAAATACCAAAGCTGACAAAGATTTGTCGTTTAGTTGCTGCAAAAATTTTTCCAGTAATTTATACGCCAGCAAATTTGGCTCATTTTCAGCCATGATGGCATCTGTCATTTCCAATACCTGATAAGCATAAGCTGTGCGCCAGAGTTCATTTCGAATGCCTGCATAATTTCGCAATGTTGTCACTTCCGCAAGATAGTCAAAATTTTTGCCTTTTCTGACAACTAGATAAATTTGGGAAAAAGGTTCTAAATGCGGAGCACGGCGGCTGTGGATGCGCCGGACACCTTTGGCTACCGTCTTTTTCTTACCGTAATATTTGGTCAGTAGGGTGACGACTTTGTCGGCTTCGCCAAAATTTTTGCGACCCAAAACTATAGCTTCAGTTTTGTAAAATTTGATCACAGTTACATTTTGCAGTTTTTGATTGTGCGAGCCAAATCCAGAATAAAAAATGACTCAAGACAACTTCTCAATTTACTTTGACTGTTGCTGGGTATAAAAAGCGGCAATTATATCGACAGATTGATCTTTTTGTCGGAAATCAATTCAAATTTCTCGACCGCTTCACCAGCGACTTTTATCACATATTCAGGCCCCAAAATCCCAGGTTGTTTTTGGATCAACAATGTTATCTCACCAGCTTTGATATTTTCCGGAAGTGCATAAGTAATTTCCAGTTTGGCTGCACCCAATGGTCTGACGGTCACAAAACCTTCAAACACAGTCTTCCCCAGCTCTTCGCGAACGACAAAGTCATTGCTACTGCCATCTTTGGGTGATTCTGAACCTTTGCCGTTAATCAACTTACTACCTTTGGGAACATAGATGCGCACCCAATTCCGGAGAATTCCATTCAAACATAAACCACCTGACTCCAAATTGCAATTTGAAGCTTCAGCTGGATTTTTATAATCAATCGTCAAAGTTTTGGTGATTTTACCATCTTTTACCAGATAGTCCTGGGTCACGGTTTGCTTGACGAACAAATTGGACTTAGCACCGGCCATATTCGCGTCATTGATGTGTAAATAATCCCAACCTGCATCATCTTTGTAGCCTAATATCGAAGTCCCATCGGCAATGCGTCCGGCCATATTCATTGACTCAACACCAATCTGCGCTTTCTCATCTTTCATGTATGCCAATATATGTTTCTGATTGATTTGATTGAGACCCATCTGGAAAAGTTGCCCCCAGTACTGTGATGGTGATACTCCAAGAGCTCTTTTCATAATCTCCAACAGCAATTGACCGATGATATCTTTGCGGGTTTCCCGCACATAAGCGACCGGGCGGGTGGCATAATCTTCCAACTCGTAAATGACTCGTGGACAATCACACCGTTTGTCAATTTCGGCACTAAATTTTCGACCGGCGATGTTAAACTCTCCCAGAATTTTGATGGCCTCAACCAGTACATTGGTATCCACGGCAATAATTCCATCAAAATCAAATTTGCCCGGATATAGCTCCTCAAACTGTTGCATTGACAACTTAAAATCCGGCGACAGATTGCTATCACGAATATTGAAGGTATAAACTCCCTTATGAAAAGTCAGGATCTCTGGCGGTGCACCTCTTTTGGGGGTGATGCGATTATCAAGTTCATAAATATCTTCAGATGTCTCAACCAGCATTTTTCCCTGATCAATTTTAAAAATCGCGTAAGCGGTCAAAAATCCTCCTGTGGGCCGCAATTCTTTATCATTTTGAAACAACACTAAATAGCGTTTGGGATCAGGCTGGCCTAAAATACTGGGTAATTGTTCCAAAAGCGGCTGGGCATCCAAAAATAAGCGGCTGGTATCTGCAACTAGTTTTTTCCCATTGGCGATAGAGGATCGGATTTTATATTGACCGAAGTTTTCCGGATAGCGATTGGGGTCAAGACCGTTCATCTCACTGTTGATTTTTTCAATAATATCAGCTATTGCGCCGATTTTGGGAGTGATTTTATCCAGTGCCGCCACTGCCGTTTGAATCCGTTCATCAGCTGAACCAGCTACAAAATTGGAACCGCTTTTAAGTCCCAAAAGATCGGCATAGGGCTCAATCGTACTGATGGATATTTCCAGGGCTTCGATACTATATCCTCCAACATTTAAGATCCGTTCACCATCTTTGTAGTAATTATTCAGTAGAGGCAACTTTAATAAATAGGCTTTAGAATAAGCTGACCGTACCTGGGCTAAGCTGTCCTTGACTTGGGGCAACTGGTTTTTAGCGCCTTCCAAATCCTGGTTTTTGAGGGTATCTGCCAACATGCGGCTCTCATTAAACAAATTTTCTGCTTGGCTCTTGGTGTTTAAAAGCGGCAACACCCCGGTAAAAAGAACCAGCAGTATAAATCCCAAAAAAAATCCGCCAACGATCAAGAAGCGCTTCCAGTTTTTTGAGCGATTGATTGGCGGAGTCTGCATATTGACCTCAATTTTGGAAAAATTACTTCGATCCAATACTACCTCTTTTGTTTCAGATTGATTTTTTAGAGGATTTGTCTGGAGTGTGATCTTTTTCATGGCAGAAAATCGATTTTACAATCATAATAAACTTCAGAAAAATAATCAAACTGCGCCTTTGCCCGTGATCATCACCCAAGGACTTTTGCAAAGAATATACAGATCTTTAAGAATTGATTTACTCCTGACGTATTCGGCATCAATTTTGATCCGCTTATCAAAATTGACTTCACTGCGGCCTGAAACTTGCCAACTGCCTGTAATTCCCGGTTTGGCTGACAACACGATTTTGACCAACTTTTTTGTTTGCGGGTACTTTTTTTGTTGTTCTGCCAACTCATCAGGATAGTACGGCCGCGGCCCTACCAAACTCATATCTCCCTTAAGCACGTTGATAAGCTGGGGTATCTCATCGAGTGAGTGTTTACGAATAAATTTGCCTACTCTGGTTACCCGCGGATCTTCATATAATTTATAGCTATTTTTTTTGTACTGTTCATATAATTTTTTAAACTTAGGGTCTTCCCGAAGCAAATCATGAGCATTAAGAATCATTGAGCGAAATTTGTAAAGTTTAAACAGTTTGCCGCCCTGACCTACCCGTTCTGGTGTATCAGCCAAAACCGGTCCGGGTGAATCGAGTTTGATGGCAATTGCAGTAACCAAAGCTACTGGGAGAAATATTATCCCAATCAGGATTGATCCAACGATATCGATCAGTCGTTTAAGCAAATGATACATATGCCCAAGCTTATTTATAGATCCCTCTTATTATAAGTGGAGGCGGGTGAGTTGAAAAAAATCACCTTCTCCAAACTATACTACTGCCTCATCTCCTCTTTATAAAAAGAGGGAAGTAAAATATCATGTCAAATGTTCATCTTTGGTACCGTTCAGACTTTCAACAAATTTCTTGATTTTGGGCACACTGTCTTTGTGGCAAACAAGTAGCACATCGCTGGTGTTTATTATCAGGTACTGTTTTAAGTCAATTGCCACTACCGCCTGATCAGTATAGTTGTAAACCAAACTGTCAATTGTATCCAAAAGCATCACTTTGCCGAGTGTCACATTTTGTTCTGGCTTTTCTTGTAGGGCTTCTTTCAGCGCTTCCCAGGCACCGATATCACTCCAACCAATATTTTCCGAAATCACCAAAGCGTCTTTGTGGTCAATTTTTTCCAATATGGCATTATCAAAGGAAATGGTTTCCACTTCCGGATAAACTTTTTGTAAGGTTGAAGCAAATTTCCTACTGCCGTACGTCTTTTGGATCCGACACAGCTTTTGAAAAAGATCTGGAGCCCATTTTTTGTAAAGTTCCCATAAAAATTTCGGCGTAGTTACAAAATATCCGAGATTCCAAGCAAAATGCCCACTCTCAAAAAATTGTTTTGCTGTTTGGGCATCCGGCCGGTATTTGAATTTTTTGAATTTGTGAAAATGAACTCGGTTATGGGTAAAGGCAAGATCGCCAAATTCTATCCAGCCCAGATTTTGACTGGCAAAACGCGGTTTTTGGGCTATGAAAATGATCTTGTCAGATTGTTCTGCCACCACTTCCCCAGCCGTACGTAAAAGTTGACGGAAGAGTTTATCATTACGCACCAAATGATCACTCCAAAGGATGACTATCGGCTCTTCCGCCCGATTTTGCATCAAAATCGCAGTAATTAGACCTACTGCCGGCCCCACATCTCGCATCACTGGCTCACCAATAATATTTTCTTTGGGTAGCTTGGGCAATTGTTGTGCAATAATATCGGTGTAAGCTTGGCCCGTAGATACATAAATATCCTTCCAGGCAAAATCCGGTTGGAGTCTTTGTGCAGCCAATTGTAAGGTGGACTGGCTGCCGATAATCTGCTCAAATTGTTTGGGAGATTTTTTCCGCGATAACGGCCAGAGTCTTGTGCCTACCCCACCGGCAAAAATCACAGCTTTCATAATAAATTGTTGATTATCTTTGTTAGCTCTCTTTTAAATCTCTCCTTGCCAAATTTTTCTGCTTGCTTGCGACAATCTTGCGGCTGATATTTATTATAATCAAAATCTTTCAAGATGTCAGTCAGACTAGCAACATTTTGCTCAGCAAACAATTCCCCTGTCACTCCAGGCTCTATCAGCTCCGCAGCTCCTCCCCGATGATAGCCGATCACTGACTTACCGCAGGCCAGTGCCTCAACTGCCGTGATTCCAAAATCCTCTTCCTGCGGAAAGATTAAAGCCGTGCATTTTTGATAATATCCGCGCAATTGAGCGTCAGTCAAGTGGCTGACAAATTCAGTTTTAGGTCCGGCAATTTTTTTTAAAAATTTTAATTGCGGACCTTGACCCACCACTTTTAACGGTAAATTCAAATTTTTACAGGCTGTGACTGCGATATCAAATCGTTTATATTTTACCAATCTGCCGACAATCAAAAAAAAATCACACCGGGGATTTTGGGCGGGATAGAAAAATTTCGTATCTACCGGTGGATAAATTATTTCCGCCTGGCGCCGATAATATTTTTTGATCCGTCTGGCAACTGTATGTGATATGGCGATGAGTAAATCGGGCTTTTGGGCTGCAGAAAAATCCCGCAGCCGCAAGACACTAATAAGCGGCAAACTTAAGGCTTTAACAATTGGATTGGCGAAATACTGTTGATAATGACTCCATAAATAGCGTGTGGGTGTCAAACAGATACAGACATGTTTGGTAGGTGGTCTGACCTTTATGTCTTTGGCTTCGGCCGAAGTCACCGATATCACCAAATCAAAACTACTGAAATTAAATTTGGCAAATGTAAAAAAGGGGACTCCAGGCAGCCACTCATGATGGCTTTTCAGAAAGGGGATTTTGCTCCAAAATGAACTACGGATTTGATAATGGGCCGCCCAATGTGCTAATTTTGGATCATAGACAAAAGTAAAAATAGGCGCTTGGGGAAAAATTTCCTCAAGTGCAGTGACAATTCTTTCTGCACCTCCGACCCGGTTGATCCGATCATAAACTAACGCAACTTTCATATATCGCAAGTGTTTGTATGGCCATCCGCTTCCAGGAATATGTTTGAGCTCTTGCGGTACCATTTCTGATCAAATGTTGCCGCAGTTTTGTATCAATCATGACGGCTTTTATTTTCCGAGCGATATCCTGGCTGTCATACGGATCAAAATAATGAGCGGCACTGCCGTATATTTCATGAAAAACCTCGATATCAGAAGCAACCACCGGACATTTTTGCCACATTGCCTCCAGTCCCGGGATGCCAAATCCTTCAGAAAGCGAAGGAAATACCAAACAAATAGCATTTTTGTACCAACTGCCTAAGGAACTGTTATCAATGTTTGAGTAAATCTTTACCTTGTCTGATAATTCAGCTGTAATCATCTCTTTATGCAATCTTTTATAAAAGAAATCTTCCTTGCCAATCAGCACCAATTTTAAGTCGGAAAATTCAGACACCAGTAATTTAAAAGCCAGCAATAACTTTTCCAGATTTTTATGCGGATGGGCATTGCCGACATAAAGTAGGTAATTATTTTCCCTCACAGTACTCCCTTGATGGATGTTTTCCAGCTCACCAGATTCATAAATCACCTTGACTTTGTTTGCTGCATGAGGATATGTGGCTATCAATTCTTTCTTAACGGTTTCTGAGGGCACGATGATTTTCTGACTGCCAAAAATAGCTTGGCGTAAAACCTGTTTGTAGGCTAGCCATTTCAAAAAATAAATTGGCCGGCTGCGACTTGAGGCTCTACCGGTGGCAAAGCGGGATATCGTCAAATCGTGCAGGGTGAAAATAAAAGGTTTGGGAGTAAATATAGGCACAGAAAAATAAGGCACGTGCACTAGATCCAAAGCAAATTTTTTATAAAAGCTGGGCAGCAATACTTGTTCTGCCAAGCTATGCCAGGAAATTTGGGTTTTGACTTTATGAAAGTTTTGAGATAACTGGATCTGATTATATTCACGCTCCAAGAGGTATATAAAATATTGGTTTTTTTTATCTATGATCTGTAAATTGTCCACCAAACCCCGAATATACCGTCCAACTCCAGTTTCATTCCAAAATCTGGCGTCAATACCAATTTTCATATACCAATTTGAGTAATTTTTTCTTTCAGATCTATCCCCCAAAAAACCAATCTGGTTAACCAATTGGGATAAACATTTTGGTAATGTTTACGGTAAAAGATACGCATCACCTCAAATCGGGATCTCTGCGCCAATCTGATAGTCGTCTGACTAGCTAGGCTTAGATACTGCGAATGTTTCTTGATACCGGAGGCAGCGCCTTTAAAGTGAGTGATATATACTTCAGGTAAAAACATGATTTTGTAACCCAATTTTTTGACTCGAAAACATAAATCCAAGTCCTCTCCGTACCAGAAATAGTCCTCATCAAAATATCCCACCTGCTGCCAGATTTGGCGCCGGATCATCAAAAATGCTCCGGCACAGGCTTCAATCTCATGTATTTGCTGCATATGTCTGTACCCCAGATGATAGCCGTTAAATACATATGTCCAGGGAAACAGTTTGGCCAAGCCCAGGAAATATGTCAGCGCTCGCCAGGGCGTGGGAAAGCCCCGGTGACAAGCATCATCCAGCTCACCGTTCTGCAAAATGACTTTGCAAGTGGCAATCGCCACATCCGGGTGTTTTTCCAGGTAATCTATCACTGATGCCAAAGTTTTTTTGGGTACAATCGTATCTGGATTTAAAAATAATATAAAATCACCAGCAGCCTCTTTGGCAGCTTTGTTATTGGCTTTACCAAATCCGAAATTGGTCCGGCTTTGTCTAAATTTGATCCAGGGGAAGTCGTTTTTTATTTGATTTATTGAGCGATCGCTTGATGCGTTATCAATCACTAATACCTCGTATTGCTTATTTTTCAGCTCTCGTTTGTAACCCATCCACAGCGAATGCAAACACTGTTTAAGTAATTGGTAGGTATTGTAGTGAACGATGATAATAGATAGTTTCATTGTTTTATACAGGATAAACTTGATGAAACTGTTGTCAATGACCATACCAGCCAGATCACCAAACTAGCTGGAGTAAATTAAGCTTCCACCAAGCCATTTAAACATAAATAGATTTCACCTGTAAGTCCCTGCCGGTGATGCAAAAATGATTTTGATTGCTTCCATATATATTTTACGACGGCTCTTTTTATTTACTATTGAAAATAAAATTATCCCAATTAGGACTTTGAGCAATAAAATTATTCTAAGTAACTGAAATTGTACCTGTGAATGGTGTTTTTTATAAAAATACAACAGACCTCGAAAAACATTGACAATCGGGTGAGTTTGCCCGCCACTACTGCCGGCTCCTGCATGGTAAAATCGCGGTTCATGAAAATATTTGACCTTGATTCCCTGTTTTTTGGCACGGTATAACAAATCTATTTCTTCCATATACATGAATATACCTGTATCAAATCCGCCCAAAGTCGTAAAAGTGGCTTTACGCAGCATCATGCACGCTCCCATAATCCAATCAACCTGCTGATCCTTATTGGGTGAATATCGCGTCAGATTGAGATAATCGCCTTTGAAAAACAATGCCAAAATGATATTTGGTAAAGTATAAGCCGGTCCACAAGAGGGCTGCGGCGTACCAGTAAAATTGAACAACTTACCACCAACAATCATTTCCTCTTTTTCCCGCATAAACTTTTCATATAGCAGTTCGATGCTGCGGTTAATCACCCGGATATCCGAGTTTAACAGCAAAATTGTTTCTCCTGCTGCTACAGCTACTCCCTGATTGTTGGCTGCACCAAATCCCAGATTTTGTTTATTTTTCACCAATTTGACTTTGGCATATTTCCGTTCAATCAAATCCAGCGACCCATCTGTCGAATTATTATCCACCACTATCACCTCGTACCTGATTTGGGTATCCTTCAGACTTTGGAAAATCGAATTGAGACAGTCATCAAGCAATTTCTTCGTATTAAACGAAACAATGATGATAGACAGATCAATTTTGCTTTTCATGGTGAGCTACTTCAAGATAGATTTCATCCAGCTTTTTACCGATATCAGTCCAGTTGTAATTTCTTCTCACAAACTCATTCGCGTTTTTGGCAATCTCTCCATATTTATTTTTATTGGCAATAAGATTAAGAGCTGCTTGAGCCATTTTTTCCCAACTCGCTTCAATAATAGCTTCCTTCCTATTTCGCACTCCCAGCCCTTCAATTCCCTGGGGAGTCGTAATCACCGGTACCCCTACAGCCATGGCCTCAAGTATTTTATATCTGGTGCCACCCGGACCATATATCGGAGCAATCATCAAGTGAGCTTGTTTATAAACATCTCGGATATCATCAATATCACTCATGATTTTCACCCTTTCATCACCCAGTGCCAGAATTTCATCCCCGGGATACCGACCGACTATCCACAAACGCGCTTGTGGTAGTTTAGCGCTGATCTGGGGCCAGATTTGCTTCACCAATATCATCACCGCCTCACGATTTTGCAGCCACTTGAAATTGCCCACAAAAAGAAATATCGATTTGTGGGATCCGGATTTTTTGGTAAATTTGAAAAATTTTTCATCTACGCCATTGGGCACGATTGACACATTTAAATTGGGAACATCTGCCTGCATGACTTTTTTATCTGCCTGACTCATGGCCACCACCCGACTAGCCTTTCGCCAATAAAACTCTTCCCAAAAGCGGATTTTTCCTACATCCAACCGCAAAAGTTGACGCAGCGGCCAAAATTTCAGTGTGTCCACGAAATGCTGATAGACCAAATACTCAATTGTCTGTTCTACCAAAAGTACTGGGATGGTCGTCTCGGGTATATGGGGCATGACATAAAAAGTTTCTGCATGAATCAAATCAAATTTTTGCTGAGCCAGTTCCTTCACCACAATATCCTTGGCTTCCAACGAATAATTGCGCACCACTAAAAATGGGTATTTACCAAATCCAGTTTTCAAAATATTTTCCCAAGTCCAAGGTTTTTCCGGCCGTTTAGCTGCGATGATTTTGTGACAATATTTGGCTACATCCAAGATGTACTTTTTTTCATCAGTGTGCTTGATAAGTGATACGAGGGTTATCTGATGTTTTTGGCTCAAATTTTTAAGTAAATTGTAGGAGCGGATCTGACCTCCGGATGACAGGGGATAAGGCAAGTATGGTGTGAGCATGAGAATTTTCATGTCAGTTAGTGCGGTAACTCCCTATCCGGAACAAGTTGAATAATGGCATATTTAGAGGTCAAACTGATAAGCTTATAAGGATAACCGGTAGGTTCAGCTCGCTCATTTTTTTGGGCAATACTTATCAGTTGTTTAGTCAAATCATCAAAATTGACGCTAATATAATAATCCGCTCCCTTTGCAACCATCTGTTCTATCGATCCTTCTATGATAGGCCAGCCACGGTGTTTTGTCTGGTAGAGAAAAGCCGTATCACCGTTATAAGGTGCGATCACTAAAGCTTGTAAATTGGGGACTTTTTTTTCGAATTCTGCTCCTGCCTCCACAATTTCCGGATGGTTGATATTGTAAAAATCCCGCACCTGATACCATCCAAACATGAGCATGAACCATATAATTACTAACAGTGCTCCTCGGGAAATCCCAGGATAAAATACATTTGAGTAATTGGTCCAAAGCATCTGGGCGCCTTTAGCAAGAAATACCGCCAAAATCGGCACCAATATGATTTGGTAATAATCGTGCTGCACATTACCGGTAGCAAACACTGCCAAATAAACAAACATGCCCAATAACCAAAAGTAAAAAAGTCGATTTTCTTTTGCCGCTTTGATGTGTTTTATTGGGCTTATTTGACTGATGAGACCAAGAACCAAAAGCGCTACCCCCCAGCCGCCTAAAATCAGCTTGCTGATCCGCTCGGCAAACAACCACCACCACCAAGCACCTTTAAAGCGAATACCATTGCCGTTTAAAAGCCACTCCCAAGCCGGGATGCCTTCAGGATAACGGCTGATATGCCATCGCCACGAGACGAAAGGCAAAACTGTACTTATTACAAACAGATAAAGTTGCCACTTTTTGTAGGCAGAGAAACCCCACTTTTTAAATATCAGGTATGCCAGTGGTACAATGAAAAAAACCGCGGTAAATTTTACTAAAAGCGCACTCATAGCAAAAACAAGCGCTAAAATATAATATCGGAGTTTGTGATGGTCCAACCATCGGTCAAACCAAAAGACCCATCCAGTAGTCAAAAATACCAAAGTGGGTTCAGGAAGTATCGTCCGGGACCAGAAAATGTTATAAGGTATGGCAGCCATGAAAAAGGCAGACCACCAGGCAATGTATCGACCGTAATATTTTTTTACCAGGAAATACAGGAATGTGATGCTACCCAAAGACATAAAAATTGAAGTGAGTCTGCCAGAAAATTCGATATTAAAACCGGTGAAGATTTTATCTACCACAACTGTCAATATGTTGTACAGCGGAAATTCTACAAACCGGTAACCTTCGGGATTGGGTTTGCCTGATGCTGTTTCCGACAGGTCATCATAGCGGGGGTACAACGGGTCGATTCCGTAACGGACGAAGTTGCGCGTCACTGCCGAAGTATCGGCCTGTCGCCAGGAGTGCCAATCGGCCAAAGGACCAGTGCTTTTGTACAGCCGCAAAACAAATGCCAGAATAAGTAGCAGATATAAATAAGTTCTATCATTTTGCCTTGTTTTTATTAAAAAGTTTTTCAAATCAGCCAGCGATTGACGATAATCACTAATTTTTTGCAATGACGGCTTTTCCTCTGCCTTCGGCAAAGTTTTCACTCCTCCAAGGATAAGCCCGGTGGTCGCCCAGAAGAAAAAAGCGACTTTGGATGCTTCAAAGATATCGATGTACAAAGCATTGACCAAAAGTCCGACAATAGAGGCAATCAATGCCAGCATCAATGCCAACATCACTTTATCTTTTACTAAAAGAAACTTCCTCCATAATACCTTAACCACTGTAAATAAGATCCATCCAAAAGCCAAAAACCCTAAAATGCCGGTTTCACCTAAAGCTCGCAAGAAATCGTTGTCCGTGCTTTCAGCCTCAGTAAATTCTTCAACTTGGGTCTTGGTCAATGTCGAATAACCACTCCCCAACAAAGGATTCCTTTTAAATCCGGCAATCGCCCGTGGCCAGAGTGCATCAAAGCGAATACCAATGGATAGATCATACAACATGGCTGTCCGGCTGTATGTCCGCTCTTTGGTGATAGTCCCGCCATCAGCGGTGGGGATTTCTAGCGGTATATCTTCATATACATCCGTCGGTTTGGTCAACGACGGCGGTTGGTCACTCACTGAAGTCACAGCAGCCAAATTGTTTTCCAAAAGCACAACATTTTGACCTGACGGAGGTTTACCCAAAGGCTGCAAAAGTAATGATTTGAGACCACCAATGCGTTGATCCAATTTTAAAAGTTTGGTAAAACGGTCTGATAAATCACCAAATGAAAGCATTACCACGATACTCAAAATCGTCACCACCATCCATTGTTTCACCGATTTTTTTATCCCCTGTTTAAATGCCAAGAGGACAAACAGCACTGTCACGCCTGCCAGATAAGCCAGAAAAGAAGTCCGCGAGGCAGTCAAAATCAAGAGCCAAAAAGCCCCGGCTAAAATGAAACCCACGCTAACCTTCTGCCATAACTTTGGCAATTGGAAAAACAATGACCACAATATAATAAGCACCACCATCACAAATGCAGCCAGATCATAATGCCCGCCAAAAGTGGACAATACCCGCGCATGTTCAGTGAGATACAGTGCCCAGCCTTTGGCAAATTCACGGTTCATAGTCGAAAATGCCGGCCAGTAAAGATATTTCTGACCATACCCATAAAGAGTGACCGCAACAACAGTTATAAGTAAGATGATGAGATACACTTTGACTTGTCTGAGAGACTTGACTGTAGAATAAAACACAAAAAACAAAGAAAAATACTCTACCCGGCGAAGATAATGAAGTACCATTTTGTTGATATGCAGAGTCTCCATGGGGACTGTCCGAATAATAAATACTGCCGATATCATTGAAAAAATCCCCACTGTCAAATACGCCAAAATCGGTTTGGTCAAAGGATTGGGTCCAAATGAGACTTTTTTCCGCCACAGCTGAATCAGCCAAATTACCAAAGTTCCCGCAACTATAAAATCTTCCAGTCTGATCCGGACAATGTAACCGGGAATAGCTTCAACCAGCGGTAGTTTGGGAAAAAGCGGAATAAAAACCAGCAGAAAACAGGTAAGGCCAAACAATAGATTTTCATCCAGCCAAGCGACTATATGACGCATAAATTAAGTCTTTATATTATAACATTGTCCTTTTAATTGTATAAATTAAACCTGTACTGCAAAAAGTTAAAGACAGGCAAGCTATTGAGAAACGCCCCAGCAACCAGAAATTTACATTCGGTTTTTTGGGGCTGCCCGTAAACAATCGGGAAAGAGGCTTTCTATTCACCATCCAGAAACAAGAGATGCGCCTGCCTCTTAAATGGCAGATTTTGCTGATTTAGAGAATTCAGCTGTTAAATATTTGCTTCCCCACATGGGTTTTGTATTTTTCTGCATCCGCTGTACCAGCGTAAAAAAAATTCCTTAACCTTAAAAATATATTTTGCACCAATTTTTATATAATATCTTCATTGAAACAGCCGGAACCACCCTAAACGGTATTTGAGATTTTTGAGCTGCCGCTCTCCAATGACTTTGGCCGGCACACCGCCAACAATGGCATAATCGGGCACATCTTTGGCTACCACGGCTCCCGCTGCCACAATCGCACCTTTACCAATAGTTACTCCGGGCTGCACGATCACCCGCGGGCCAATAAACACATAATCCCCTATCTCAACCGGAGCAAATACAGGCCGGAAATCTTCAGCTTCATAATCATGTTTACCGTTGTAAATCATGACAGATGATGCAATATCAACGTGATTACCGATGCGGACTTTTTCCCGACCGTCAATAAATGCATGATCACCGATGATGCTGCCTTCGCCAATCACGATGTTTTTCGGCTCATAAAAGGCAGCCCACATATGAATAGTGGAATTACGACCGATTTTTATTCCTGCCAATTGATAAAACAATTTGCGTAAAATATGGGAGGGGATACATCCGACCCAGCGCAGCAACATCAATTTAAAGTCCAATCCGATACTTAAGAGTCGATTGACACCTTTTTGGATAACCTTTTGCCATGTCAATTCTCGGCCCATGCGATCTTTGAACATAATCCAGTTAATTGCCTTTCTTACGGAATTAGGGCAACTTTTTATAAAAATCAACCAAGAATCTATTTAAATTTCTGAAAAACTTTTAAAGTGTCTTTGGCACATTTTTCCCAAGTAAATTCTTTTGCTCTTGCAATCAATTTCTTACTCAGTTTCACCCTTTGATTCTGGTCTAATTGTACAGCCTGACGCAACCCTTGAGCAATAGAGGTGATGGACATCGGATCAACATAAATCCCCAAATCCCCGGCAATTTCCGGCAAACTGGTATTATTTACTACCACCACCGGGCAACCTTGTCTCATGGCTTCAAGCACCGGTATACCAAACCCTTCATAAAGCGATGGCAATACCAAACAAACTGCATGTTTGTATAAAGCACTAAGTTCTTCATCACTCACAAAGTCCAAAAACTTGATCTCGTCCTTCATGGGTGATTTTTCCCAGGTCTGAAATATCGCACCATACTGCCAACCTTTTTTGCCCACAAGCAACAACTTTAAGTCTGGCTCTGTCAATTTTTCAAAAGCCTGAATCAATCTGGAAATGTTTTTTCGAGGCTGGATGGTACCAACAAACAAAATATATTTTTCTCCTAAGTATGCCTTTTTATCCAGAGCCAAATCAAATGCTTTGGCCTTCGTATCACCTCCCGGATAGGTGACGGTAATTTTGTCCAATTTCAGTTTATAATATTCAGAAATTTTCTTTTTACTATGATGGGAAATCGTCATGATATGATCTGCTCTTTTTATAGACCACCCCCCCAAATAGCGTAGTTTAATCAAATCTATTGGTCTAAACATTTGCGGAAAATAAATATATGATAAATCCATCACTGCCACGATTTTGGGAATTTTGACTGTAAATGGACTGTAGTGAGTCGGAGAAAATATCAAGTGAGGTTTGGTGTGCGCTATCAATTTTGGCAACTCTCGGAGCGTCCAAAGTCTACCGCTTTTTCCAATAATATACCTCCAGTGGGAATCTGCTTTGGGCAAATCTTCAAGCGGAGGATGAGGTAAATAAATCAAATAATCGTTTTCTTTGTCAAGTCTGTGAAATTGTCTTAAGAGTTGAAACGCATATTGACCCACGCCCACACGCTTTTCTACATTTGCCTCATAACCATCAATGCCAATTTTCATAGCTTTTCTCCCAATCCAATGTATCGACAAATTGGAAAGTAATTTTATTCATTTAAAAAAATGTTTTCATAGATCTGCATCACCTGTTGTGCCGTTTTTTTCCAGGTAAATTTTTGGGCAAATTCCAGATTTTTTTTGATCATCTCCCTAGTATTGGCAGGATTCATTTCCAACGCATGTTTCAATCCCTGAACAATCGACTCTACTTTTTCTGGATCCACCAATATGCTGGCATGTGCAATTTCTGCCAAACTGCCTTTGTTGGATGTGACTACTGGCACTTCACACTTCATCGCCTCCAACACAGGAAGGCCAAACCCCTCATACAAAGAAGGATAAACAAAACAAAAGGCTCCGCAGTATAGTGCGGGCAAATCATGGAGATTTATGTAATCCAAGACTTTGACTCTGACACTGGCAGACACCTCATCTCCCCACCCTTTTCCGCCCGCAATCACCAAATAGATTTGGTTGTTTTGCACTTGGTGAAAAGCTTCAATCAGCCGCTGTAAATTTTTTCGCGGTTCTCGTTTGCCAACAAACAAAAAATATTTTTCCGGTAACCGATATTTTTCCTGAACCTGTTTTATTTCTCTGACTGGTCTTTTATAATATTTATCATCAACCCCTAAATAAACGACTCTGATTTTGGCTTCCGCAATTGGTAAATACTGCATAATATCTTTTTTGGTACTTTCCGAATCTGCAAAAACAAGCCGACTTTCTTTGGCTACCAATTCCAATTTTCGCTTTTGTGTTTCGCGAATGGTTTTATGCAAATGTTGCGGAAAACGGTAAACCACTAAATCATGGATGGTGGTAACTTTGATTTTGCGACTGGGAAATTCTACCCAGTCTGAAGTATGCAAAATATCAAATCGCCCAATCAAATCTTCTATGTTGATTTTGTGCCAGAAATTACCCCAGATGTTTACTACATGATGCGGCCAAGGAATAAGTTTGGTAGTCACATGGTTAAGTGATGCATACTTTTTCAGAAAATCTCTCAGGATTTTGCGCTTGCCCCAGCTATAGCCGAAGAGCAAAAAGTCATGTTGCTTATATTTCACCAACTCTTCAACTAGTTGAGCTGTAAAATTGGCGACGCCGGTTCCTGCAAAAACAATTTGGGAAACATCAATAGCGATTTTCATAGCTGATAAATTTTATTGTCGTAATTACTGATAAAACAAATAAAGTCGTATTGGCCATAGCCAAACTATAAGTTGGGCCCAGACTGCCATATTTGGGAATAAAATATAAGTTTCCTGTACCAATTATAATAAGTTGTACCAATACCAACAGAGTCATTATTTGTGGTTTTTTATAAGTATAAACCAGAAGAGTCATAAAAGGTACGCTTAGCACATAACCGGTCATCGCCAAGAGTAAACCTTTAAAGACAGGAATCGACTCCAAATAAGTAGAGTCAAATAAAAACAAGATGATCCAAGGAGCAAAAAGATAAAATATCAGCATGGTTCCCAAAAACAACATCACGACTAACAATGATTTTCTCAAAAACGGCAACGCATCTCGTCCTTCATAAGCTGCCATTTTCGGTGCTAGCACCTGACCAAAGCCCGTTAATAAAAATGGATATATCTGGGATATCCTCGAGGCCGCTCCATAAACCCCGGTTATCGTCGCTCCGGCCAAAGGTAACAACATTAATAAATCCAAACGGTTAGCCAAAGCAGACAGTAATTTGGTTATACCCATAAATCCGCTGTAACGGAAAATTGATTTGATGTTTTTTAGATTTACGTGCGAAAAATTTAAGGGAAATTTTTGATATTTTTGAGCAAACAAAACATTAAGCACAGAGGAAATCAGTTGAATAAGCAGTATGTTTAAAACTGTCACTTGTTGCCAATACCATAACCCTAAAAGCAATACCAGACGGCAAACTCCGAAAAACACCGACACAAAAGCAAATTCTTTGAATTTCTGGTAAGCAGCCTGGGTCATGATGGCAAAAGTTGTCAGTTGAACAAAAAAAGTTTCTACCACTGTAACTATTAGCAGAATCTTGGGGGTGCTGATAAAAATAGTCCGATTGATCAGCGGTAATAACAAAAAACTGATCAACATGACTGCACTGCCGCTGATCAACTCCAAACTAAATGCCACCTGATAAATCCGCTGCACTTGAGCAATTTTTTTTTCTTTAATTAGTTTGGGGAAAAATATTGACAAGGAAGTATTGATACCAAAATCCGATAATTCAGCCACCAACGTGCTCCAAGAAAACAATGCCAAATACATACCGTACTCAGATTGGGTGATAAAACGCGCGATGATTATAGTAGCCAAAAAAGCCAAAGCTATTGCAGTCAGATTCCCACCAAACATCCAGTACAAATCTTTGGCCGTAGTAGTCGTGGTCAATTTGATTGTATTTTTAAACAGATTTATCATTTATTTTTACAAAAATTATCTTGCGGTAAGTTGGTGGCTGATTTAAAAACAAAAATACCGGAATACATATAAGCATCATTTTCCGGAAAATGAAATTGATAAGAAGATTTTTACTCATCCAGCCGCGCATCAAAAACAAACGAAAATTTAAATTTATGTTTTCGCATATTCGAATTTGAATTTTTCTCTTCCACTTTTCAGCAGCTGTTTTTATCTGCTTGATTGTAGTTTGTACGTCAGGCACTCCAAATTCCACTTGTTCCTGCAAAAATTGATAATCATAACCGAAGCGGGATTTATATTCCCGACGCAACTGTTCATCTTGTTGGTGTGCTGCTTGTCCCATCGGGGCACCAATCACGACCAACTTTTTGGCTACCCGCAACATTTCAGAAATCACTTGGAGTCTTTCATTTGCAGGAATATGTTCCAACATATCCAGAGAGATCGCTGCCATAAATGATTTATCAGCAAACGGTATTTTTTGAGCCAAACCTTTTACGGGAATCAATTTGTCTGAAATCGGCGGAGCAAAATGTGTATCCAAGCCTATCACCCGTCTTTTTAGATATGGGGCAATACCCAAACCGCCACTGCCTATTTCCAAAACATCATTTTCTACAAGTCTGCTTTTAAGCTCTTTTACCACCGGCAAATAACGTAAGGCAATCTTTGGATGCCAGCGGTAAACTCCGATAATTTTCTCAATTAAATGCCAGATATTTTGCATATTGACTCACAAAACCTACCCCGGGGAAATCAGTTTTACTTTTTTCTATATATCCCAAATTTCTGATATATTTTTCCGTCATGCCCTGTGTGTCTGTCAAATCAGCCAAATAATGAAAATAAAAAATCTGGTCAGCCTGTTTTATCTTTGTAGAATAATTTGCTAACACTTGTTCTGTTACCCTGAAATTTGGCGCCACTGCCAGAAAATCGACTCTACCCTGACTGTACCACAACCAAGGGGCAAAAGCATCGGGGAAAACAAATATGGCCAGACTGTTTCCACGGCTAGTATTTTCGACAAACCTTACAGCTTGCCGCCACTGTTCCCGCTGGACATAAGGATTGGTATAATATTGGGTAACACCGGCTAAACTTATAAGGATCACAACTACAACAATCAAATAAAACAGTTGGGATTTTAGTTTTTCCAATCCGATAACCACCAACAAAATAAAAAAGGGGAGCAAAAAAATCAATCGCTGCGGTGCCATTACGGGTAAAATAAAAGCCACTAGTTGCCCCAAAATCAGCGGCAACCAAAACAAAATCAACCAAATTCGCAATTTTTTTTCCCTAATCGACCGGAAACTTCCCCAGAAAAATTGACCGACAACTGGTAAAATCACCAGGGCATAAACTATATTGTTGGCAATCGATCCGCGCCCGTAGATAAATTTGGCCAAAGTCAAAGGAAGCAGTTTCATCGCCGAAACGGAAACTACATTAGTCCAACCCGAAAGTGCAGCACTGAATCCGATTTGCCATGAACGCCAGAAGTGTGGCATCCAAACCAAAAACATCAGTATTGAAAAACCCAGACTTTTAAACCAACTTCGCAATTGTTTTTTATCAAGCATATAGATGAAAACAAAATGCGCTGGTACCATAAGTATTGCGGTATACACAGAGTAAAAAGCTCCAGTCAAACTCATTACATAAGCCTGGTAATTTTTTTTGACCAGAAAATAAGTTGCCAAAACTGAGGTAAATACAAACAATATATAAGGCCGGCTTTCTTGACTATACCAGATATGATATGGATTGATCGCCAGCAATAAACTAGACAAAAGAGCTTGTTTTTCATTGAGAAATAAACAAGCCAATTTATAAAAAATAAAAATTGAACCCAATCCTAAAATTACACTCAAGATTCTGATTACAACTTCACTATGTCCCAAATATAGCCAAAAATGAAGTAATAAATGAAACAATGGCGGATGAAAATCACTGGCAATATCCAATTGCTGGGAAAGCGGCCGGCTGGATTCGATTACTTGAGCCGCCTCATCCAGCCAAAAGCTCTGGTTCAAATTAATAACTCGTAATATTAAACCAAAAAGCAATATCAGATAAATCATATTTTTTGCGCTAAAACCACAAATACCGATGCATCAAAGGCGTGTTTGTCATAAAACAGTAAATTTAAAAAATATAGCAATAAATTTCCAGTCAGCGAAATCAAAAAATAAAACGGTTTACCCCATATGCCCCATTTTTGAAAAATTTTAGCAAAGAGTAGTAATTCAAACTGGAGAGTCAGGGCAAATCCGGTCAAAATTGGAGTTGTACTGATGATTTTAAATCCATAATTTGACAATAAATTTTCCAAACCGGTACGAGTCCATCGGTGATAATCATAAGGAAATTCATGATACGGCCAGACTCCGTGAGTTGATACCAGCAAGTAACCTTTTGTTTTGACCAATCTTTGACACTCGCTCATATAAAAATCAGTGTCTCGTACATGTTCCAATACCTGGGTCGAAAGTAATAAATCAGCAGAATTGTCCTTGTATGGCAACTTTTGATTTTCCTCAATCCATGTACTTGCTCGGGGATTTTTGCCTATATCAACTGCTGCATAATTCTGAAATTGTCCAAATACCTGTTTGTATGGTAAATCACCACAACCATAATCAATCAGTAACTTTCCTTTAGGAATTTCCTCTGATATTTTCTTGATTATCCGATACAAATCTGTCAATACGTGATAATCGTGCTGCCAGATTGGCGGATGTATTCTTTTATTTCTTTTCATTTTTCAATTTTAGAATTTCCCATCTGACCCACCATAAATATTTTATTTCCAAAAATGCGATAAACCAACTTTTAGATCCAGAAAATAAAATTCCCCGGATCAAATAAATAATGAGAAATTTGACTGTTTCCACTGCGGCATTGAGAAGCGGATATTTGACCAGATTTCGGTAATATTTTATTAGTGCATTTTGACTTTTGTCTGGGATATTATAAGTCGGGGCTTGATCAATATCATATATTTGCTTGGCTTGTATTTTTGCCCATTTGATCCACTTCTCCCGAAAAGCAGCCTCAGTGAAATTGTCTGCTGCTGGTTTGTGTTCTAGCAGTAAATCCCGGCGTTGCATCACTTTGCCGTATGATCTGGGGTATTCATGTACCACTCCTACCATAAACATTTCGGATTTACGAAATAACACTGCTTTCAGAGTTTTGGCAAAGGGGCCTGTTTGCAGATATTTTTTACCGTCAAAATATGGCCAGGCAAAATAGTATCCGTCAATATTTTTTGATTGAGTCAGCATCCTGATTTCTCTTGCGAGTTTTTGTGATAAAAACTCATCCGCATCAATTTGCAAAATCCAGTCTCCTTTTGCTTGTTGATAGGAAAATGGCCGATGCCATTCTGCCTCACCGACATATGCATTTTCAAATAATCTGGCACTAAATTTTCGGGCTAAGCTCCTGGTGCTATCACTCGCCGGACCATCATGTACCATCACTATCTCATCTACTACATCTCTAATGCTTTGCAAACATCTCTCCAACAAGTTTTCCTGATTATGGACTACCAAACAAGCTGTGATCATATATTCTTCTCTAATAGAATTGCCTCGTTTATTTTACTTTTGATTTGATATTTGCCAGATCGTGTCGCCTCTTGAACCAATTCAACTATCTCACTTATGCTGACAGGTGCATATTTGTTTGGACCATCATGTAAATCTACTGCAATATATTCTGCTTCCCCTGTTTCCGGGAGTAAATAAAAATTCTCCCGCTGTGACAAATGCGGGATGAGACTGTTTTGCGCTGCCACTGTTGCGGAATCAGGAATTTGCTGTATCATTTCTTGGTTATCTTTGACAAATGTTTCAACCATATAAAAATTTTTTTTAAACAAAGAATGTAGCGGCGCTTTAAAATAAATATCTTGAAATATCGTAAATGACAGCAGCCAAATCGCGAATACTAAATAAGTTTCTTGTTGATTCCACTTGGTTTTGGTTTGAATAAAATAAGTTAATCTCGGAAGCGCATAAATTACGGAAATAGCCAAAAGTATGGCAGTCGGAGCTGCGTGATGATTGACATTTTGCCAGACGGTAAATTGTGGGCCGGTATACAAAAAACGCATCAGAAATTGTTCGAGTAAGGGGATAAAGACTCCGATCGGCGCTAAAAGCGGTAAAAATCCAAATGCCCACAAACTCCAAAATAGTGTGTGAAGTTTTTGTCGCGGCGTCACTAGACTTTTTAGTATAAATACCGGATCAGTTAGCGCCAATTTAACAAATTCCGCTGGACTTTTGACTCGGTCGGATAGATGCAGGTGCTGATAGACTCCTTTTTCCGAAATGGTAGGCATAAAAATTTCCGTTAGAACAAAAAACATAAAGATACTTGCCAAAAACAAGGCAATTCCCAATTTTGGTCTTTTAAACTGCCAGCAAACTGTCAAACCAATAGCAGCAAGCAACAGCGAAAATTCTTCTTTGGTGCCAAACAAACCCAAAACACCCCACCAAAACAGACTGCGATTTTTTTCCAAGCCATAAAAAATGAGACTGATAAAAAACGGTGCAAATGTAGCCTCATGGTACTCATTTAAGATACTCCACTGTGTTCCAATAAAAAGTAAGTATGCAAAAATTACTGCAGCCGAAAACCAGAAATTGGCTGACTTTTTCATTGCTAATAAATACAATGGGTAGGCTGCCACCACCATAATAAATGCTTGAAAAATCAACAGTGATTTCGCATCAGACCAAATCCAATATACTGGAGCAAGTAAAAATAATATGGGAGCAAAATGCCCTGCCAGAAGATTTACTTTGGAAAGACTGCTTAAGGGATATAGTCCCTGACTGACTTTCCAAATCAATTGATCGAAGTATCCCAAATCCCAGCCAAAAGTTTGATGTTTCAGATGCAACATCACGGAGATAAAAGCATAAACTACAAACATCGCCAGCAGGAAAATAATAATTAATCTATTTTGGATTTTGTCGGATGACATTAATTTTTTCATAATAAATCTCTATTGGAATCAATCCATCCCAAGCAGTTGGGAAAAATATACTTGTAACTTATGATTGTCTATCCCAACTTTGAAGACTTCATCTCTCTGCCATTCATAAAGCAAATTATGCTTTTCCAGTAGGCATATCATCTGCCTCCCCTCATTGTTGTTAAATATAACCGACAGATTTTTTCCTGCCATTTATAACCATTTCACTTTTTCTTTTACGCCAATGTATAGGCCCAATTTGCGAAATGGCTAAAAACGACGAAATAAACTTGCTCCAACTACGAGAACCAGACATCTGCCACAGCCAATAATAATGTAATTGAACCGACAGTAGCCGATAAAATTGCAATGCGAATAAAGGTAGAAAATAATTTGTTATTTTTGTCCAGTTGGTATTTTGTGCCCAACGTAAAAACAGCCAGGCCATCTGAATAAATGCGTTTGCCATAAATAACGATATAGCCAAAGACTCAAGATGGCAAAAAAATCTTACCCCAAAAAACTCATGAGGGTTTTTATATAATCTGTTTAAATAATGCTTCATACCGCCTGCTGATTTTGTCCCAAGAAAATTTTTCTGCTTGTTTCCTAGGCAAATATCTCCAGTCATAATCTAAAGCCTTCACCAAAGCGTTGGCATAAATCTTTGTATTTGTAGGATCCACCAAAATTCCCCCATTTCCAACAATATATTTCCTACTCTCATCATTGGGAGCCACAACTGGTAGATTTGTGGCCAGAGCCTCCAGAAACACATTGCCAAAAGCCTCTTGAGGTCTGACTGCGGATGTAAAAAGTCGGGCTGCTCGATAAACTTGAGGCATTTGTGCAAGTGGTAATTTTAACCAGCGAAACCTATTGCCTAGTTTTTGTTTGGCTGATTTAACAAACTTATTTCTGTATTTTTCATCCCCCCCACCTACCAACAACCAACTGACATGTGGCAATCTCTCTACTGCTTTAAGCACCAATTCATGCCTTTTCCAGGGAGTGATTGCTCCTACGGTCAATATGATCGGTTCAGGCAAATCAATTTTCAGCGGCTTGACATGAGGTGAAAACTTTTTTATATCGACACCGTTGGGAATTTGAAAAATTTTGTGGTGGGGAAAATAATATTCAGCCCATTTCTGGTGCGCCGGGGTCAAAGTCACAAATGCATCTGGTTTGCACAAAAGATTTAATCGTTCATCAAAACCCGGCCCAGATCTGCCGGTGATGATCAGCTTTGTTCCCTGTAACCAGGTTAAAATACGACAGATAAGACTTTGCCAGCCTCCGTTTGTCGGTATTACGATATCAAACCTTTCTTTCCATAAATAAGGCAAACATTTCACTGTGAATTCTGCCACTTTACATCGATCATATCTTAATAAGGAAAAAAAAATTTTCCAACCAGTCGTGTCTTGATCAATCCGCTGGAGATCTAAATTAATCTTAATTTCGTGAGCTGGATAACCTGCTTTTACAACCTTTCCTTGAAAAACTCTAATTTCATGATTTTTGCTTAACCTTTTTGCCAATTCAGAAATCGATCGCTCCACCCCTCTATTTACCAAACCGGAGTAAATATTTAAAAACGCAATTTTCATAGTTCGATAAATCCGAGTTATCGATATATTAAACTCGAACAAATATCTTACCTGTTTATTTTGCGCCAGATTTTCTTAATCGGGGTTAATACTCTGGCTGTTGCTTCATACATTGAACTTCGTTTTTCCGTAACATTTGGCACAAATTCCGGTTTTTTATTGAAAAAAGCTTCAGGAATTTTTTCTTCGATTTCCTTCCCCAGCTCAACTTTATATTTTTTCCGGTGCAATGTATGAGTCAAATTGCCACCCAATGTTGATCTTTGTAAATACATCGCATGCCAGTACCTGTTTTCGATAAAAACAAATTTATCCCGACCGGCATTTTTTATTGATGCACCTTTTGCATCAGCGAAATATTCATTGGGATATGTACCCTTTACCGTCAATCCCGGAATTTGTGCTTGATTTATTAACCGCAATACATAATGCCCTTTTTTGCCAAACTGGTCATAGGCACCCACTTTTTCATCTTGAGCGTGATAAATATCTCCCAGTAAATCATAACGGTGCAAAATCAATCCATATTTGTCCGGATTATTTTCAACCGTTTCTCTTACTTGCTGGGCTAACCTCCGGGGATATATTTCATCTCCATCAACCAACCAAAACCAGGAAGTTTTGGTTAACCGAATTTGTTCATTGCGCAATTTGACTAAGTCGGCGGGGGTTTTCAAATTTTTTTGCCAAAAGCTGATTTTTTTATCTCTAAAAGACTTAATGATCTTCACCGTTCTATCAGTTGATCCGGTATCAAATATCAATAACTCTCTGAGATAGGGCAGCACTGACTGAATGGCATACCAGATGAAGCGGTCTTCATTTTTCACTATAATATGGCCGGTAATTGGCGATCTCATAAACGATTTAGGGACAGCCGCTTTATCAATTGTTGGTGGAAATACCAGGCGGAGAATGTACCAATCGCAAATGTCGATGCATACGCAATCGTCAAGGTCCAAACTGGTCCAAAACTGCCATATTTTGGAATAAAATACAAATTGCCCCCAAAAATTAAAAGCAGTTTTATAAATGTATTTATTGTTGAGATAAAAGGTTTTTTGAGACTATAGATCAAGTAATTTACTGCTGGAATGGTTCCGACAAACAACGCCATCGGCAGAAGCAATGCTTGAAAAACTCCAATTGATTCACGATATTGTTCCCCAATTACCACGACTACTATTAGGGGGGCCAAAATATAGGCTACTAGCATCGTTAACCAAAGTCCGCCTACAACCAGAGTAATTTTTTTTAGATAAGATCCTGTATCCCTTAAGTTCATCCCAGCGAGTCTTGGAGCAATCACTTGGCTAAAACTGCTAGCTAAAAGAATATACAAAGAGGCGATTTTATATGCTCCTTGATAAATTCCGGCAGCATAACTGGATGATAGTGGAATAAGCATGACGGCATCCAATCTATCGGATACTGCTGAAAAAACTCTTGCCAAACCTAAAAAAACTGAAAATGACAAAAGTTTTTTTAAGCTATTTATACTAAAAGTGGCAGTGAAAAATTGCGGCGGATTTTTTATCAAATAATAGGCCAAGGACATGAGCGGTGCTGCAGCAAAAATACTGACAGCCATAGTCAAATTCAGTCTCTGCATGACAAAAAATAAAATCACCAACAGCAGTTTCACAAAAGTTGAAATCACCATCACGATCGCTAACTGTTTAAATTTTTTTTCTGCGGTAAGGATTCCCGTTGCAAAAGCCAGCATCATCAAAACTATAATGCCTAAACCAGCCAACATAATCAGTTGATCTAAGTTGCTGGATTTTAGTATCACTAGAGCTATCGGCCGGGCAAAAACCAATGTCACAACTGATAAAACCGACATCATAACTGCTTGGAAATAAAATGCAGATTTTATAAAATCATAAACTGATTGAGTCTTTTTTTCTTTGATAAGCGGTGGTAAAAAACTAGCTAGACTACTACCGATCCCAAAATCACCTACATCTGATACCAAAAGCATATAAGCAATCACCGCAGAAAAAATCCCCAAGCCTTCAGGGTTCAATACTCGAGCCAAAAATATGGTGTATAAAAAAGCCAGAAACGAAGTAAACAAATTGCTACCAAACACCCAGTATGTATCTCTGGCAGTACTAGTAATTGCCAGACTGCTTAATCGGCCAAGTAGTGCTTTCATTATCCAAATTATAGCTGCTTTGACCCTTGATTACCAAACCTGTAAAAACTGGTCTAGTTAAGCTACAATAAGGCTGTTATGACCGCAGTACTGCTAGTTCTCACACTACTTTTTCCGTTTATTTTTAAATACCAGTACCTGATCACCAATCAGTTCACCCAAATCCCCATCATCAACTCAATTCTTGACCCAAATTATTTAACTAATGATTGGTATGTATCTCTCAGTCGCTCTTTTGGGCCTCGGACAATCTTCGCCTATTACATGTCAGTTTTTGCCAGATTTGCCACTCTTCCCGGAGCTTTTTTTATCAATTACTTGCTATATATCTTCTGCATCATCTGGTCGACCTATAACCTGGCGCAAATGCTGTTTCAAAACAAATTAATTTCTTTTATGACAACTATATTTGTGCTATTTGGAACTACATATGGCATAGGTGGCAATATCCTCATCACCCGTGACTTTTCTGCTCCACAACTTCCTTTGGCTTTGATCATCACGGCTTTGATCCTTCTGCTTCAGGAAAAAATTTTTCTCTCCCTGTTACTGATCATTTTTGCCACATACTTGCATCCGCTTATTGGTTGGGAAGGAGGCAGTCTGATTTTGTTTGGCTGGAGTATATATGATTTATTTCTCAAAAATCAAAAAGGCCAATTTATTCCAGTCTTAAAAATTTGGGGATGGTTTGCCCTTTCTACCCTGGCTCTTTCTCTGGCATATTTTTCGGAATTATCTACTACCCCGGTTGGTATATCACAACAAATTTTGATAAACATTTTGGCTTTTTCACGTAATCCTCATCATAATATAGCATCAACCTGGCGGCTTATGGATTTTGTTCGATTCCTAATTTTCCTTGCTACAGCATTATTTATCAGTTATAAAATCTACCCCAGCTCAAATCAGGCAGCCAGAAATTTATTCAAGCTCCTTTTTATTATTTCCGGCATTATTTTAGTATTAAATCTCCTAGGCTTTGTTTTTACGGAAATTTGGCCCATCTATCAAGTTGTGGTAGCTCAACTTTTCCGGAATAATCTTTTTCTCTTTTTTACAGCAGCGGTGATTTTTTATGGGGGAACATTGACTTTGGTAAAGAAGCGACAATTACCTACGATTTTTTTAACCGCGATATTTTTGTTCAACCAACCTCTCTTTTCTCTTACGGGTAAAGCCGACCTTTTAGCCTTCATCGTTTTTTTAGTTGCGGGGCTTTTGTATGTTTATAAAAAATATTTTCTGGTCATTGTCTTATTGCTATTGGCCTTTTATCTGACGAATTATCATATCCCTTTCCGTTACGACTCAGACGTTGATCAGTCAGCATCTTTTATTCAACTCATCAATTGGGTCAAAACCAATACACCTGAAAAGGCTGTTTTTATTATTCCGCCAGAGATGGAAGACTTCAGACTTATGTCTCAACGAGCAGTTGTAGCTGACTGGAAAGGATTTCCTTTTCAGAAAGTCGGGATGTGGCAATGGTATCAAAGAATGTGTGATTTGGGAAATATAAAAAATTGCAAAGATGGATTAATACAAAGAAATGAGGTCGTAATTGGCTATCTGACACTTACCCCAACTGATATTCTAAGATTGGCCGAAAAATATCAGGCTTCTTATTTGATTTCATCACTTTACTACCCATCATTAAAATTGGTTTATCAAAACGACTATTTTCTTTACGAGATCAACCAACACCTTGATCAGTAAATTAATTTGTTTAACCATATTTGATCCCATTAAAAATCAAAAATTATAATTTTTGCCTATTGACCACGGTTCGCAACTTTGTACTTCAACATGTTGAGCCTTTTGCATGATGTTATCTATTTGATTAGCTCTTTTACTCGCCGAGTAAACCGCTGCAAAAAATATTTCTTGAACGGGTTTTTAGTCAAATATTTGCTTTCGTTAGAACTTATTTGTTTATTCACGTATATAATTATTGATATTGGTCCAAGTTCTGCTACGGATAATCAAATCAGCTATGAAGCCGGTGGTGACAAACTGAATCCCGCTCAAAGTCAAAAGTATTCCTAAAAAAAGTAGCGGTCTGTTTCCAATCGACTCGCCACCCAACTTAACCAGAAGTAAATAAAAATTTATCAATGTCCCAATTCCAAATAACACCACGCCCATGGCACCAAATAAATGCATTGGTTTTTGACTGAACCGCCATATAAACCATGCTGAAAATAAATCATATAGTGTATTTAAGATTTTGGTATAGGAATATTTAGTTTTGCCATATTTTCGCATTCGATGTTTTACCGCAACTTCAATGCCTTTGAAACCATTCCAGGTCAAAATTAATGGTAAATACCGGTGAAAATCACCGTGTAGATATATTCCTGCCAGTGATTTTTTTGTAAATACTTTCAAACCCGAGTCGATATCATGAAATTTGGTTTTAAAAATTTTGTTAATTATCAGATTAAAAAGTTGAGATCCCAAAATTTTACATTTTTTATCTTCTCTGTTTTTCCTCCACCCAATGACAAAATCATTATTTATATTTAAGGTTCTAATCAGGTGGGGAATTTCTTGAGGATCATCTTGTAAATCAGCATCAATTGTGATGATAATCTCTCCATTGGCTTTCTGAAATCCGATATTATAGACAAACGACTTGCCCGAGTTCCGTCGCAAAGTTATCACTCTCACCTCTTTTATTTGACTTAAATTTTGCAAAATCTCACCTGTGGTGTCGGTTGACCCGTCATTTATATATAAAATCTCAAACGGCTGTTTCATGCCTTTCATAACGGCAAATAATTGCTGGTGCAACTCCCGTAAATTTTCCGCTTCATTAAAAATTGGAACAATGACAGAATATTTAATCTTCATTTTTATAAATCGCCACACCTATTTTACCAAATTGGGCTGTCACAAAAAGATCATCTCTCAAATCTAGGCGACTTGTATCTTCTACTTGAAATAAATAAACTTCGTTGCCTCTAAACTCCTGATCATTTTCATACAACCAACCCAAATTATTATCAATATAAGATTTGGCAGGAGTTTTGCCATACCTGGTAAACAAATAACGGTAACCGCCAAAACTGATCTTGTCATCATCCGCATTCAAAATATATTTGCCATCCTCGACAAATACCGAGGCAAAACGCACGGCTTTTTGTTTTTCTGCAAGAGAAAAATTCATGGTGCTTCTGAAAAACGTTATCATTTGAGAGATGAGAAACAAAACAATAAATATTTGAGCCACAACTGACTGCTTTTTCCAAAGGTAATCAATGTAGTAAGCGAGCCAGATAAGCAACCAAGGAGCAATATATAGTAAATAATAGTCACTGATCGGTTTTTGATAAAACACCGGCAGCAACAGGGTTGTTGAAATCAGCAAGAAAAAATATCGATTCATTTTATTTTGGCTGCGCTTTTGCCAACTGTAAATCAACCCACCCAAAAGTACTATCCAACTTATTGGACTGACTTTTACTTTATGGATCAAATTTGCAGCTACCGGACTATTTTCCAAAGTCAGCTCTGGTTTACCCCAAACTCCAATAAATCTTGTGATTCCGACAACCAAATTCAAGTAATTGGTGGCGGTGTTCGCGGGCATACCAGATTTGGGATGGTACAGACTTTTACTCATGGCAAATTGATGACTCAAATCAAAAATTATCAGCGGTGAAACTAATATCAATAATATGCCTAAGGCTTTTAATAACTTTGGTCTCAATGACCGCCAATAACGCAAAACTACATAGATAATCAGCGGCAAAAACATCACGATCTGTAAATGACTAGAAAACCCCAATCCAAATCCCAAGACTAACAAATAAAGAAATTTTTTTTGGCCATTTTCAATCTGATAAAGACTTAGAAGAATCAATAACGATAACATCGGGATCCAGGACGGATTCCAAAATTTTCTGTCCCAGACGACCAAGGGAAAACTCACAGCCCAAAACAAAGCAGCCAGAAGTCCTATTTTGTGATGAAACACTTTTGTTGCTACATAATAAATCAGCCACGTGACAAATACTCCCATTCCCGCAGCCACTGAAGAAGCAAATACCGGATCCCCTTTTCCCCACCAGTGCCAAAAGCTACCAAAATACAAAAACAATGGTCCTAAATACAGACCGGTATCGGAAACATTGACACCAATCAACGGATAATTTACTCCGCCAACGATCCGCTGTATTAAATATATGGTATATTCCTGATCCAAACCAAAATAAGTCCATTCACCCAATTTCCAATATCGGAGAATAGTCGAGAGAATTAAAATTAAATAAATCATGGGGTTTTATGGTTTGACAGCACAGACAAAAAACTGTTTACCAAAAATAAAATGCAACGGTCTCACTCTGATATACCATTTCAATAATAATGTTGACAGTGGATATATGCGATATTTTACTGAATAAGGTAAAAAGGGACTTTTAATTTCCAAGATTTTGTAGCCGGCAGTGAGCAAAAGTTCAGTCACGCTTCTTTCTGTCAAGGGGATTTTATGATCAAAAAAATCCCAATATGCTCCTCCCACCCGTTTAATATCCGGCTGCATGATCAGAATCTTACCACCCCGAGGCAATAAATTATAAATATCATGAATCAATTTGAAAACTTCCTCTTTACTCCCCAAATGTTCAAGCAAGTTGCTCAAAAAGAAAACAGTTGTTTTTTGACCACGCAAAGATTGTCTCAAGTTGGTTATTGATGAAATGATCACCTCCACACCAGAATTGGCAAATTTTTTCACATCTTGATTGATATCCACAGCAATCTTTCGTCCAGCCTGTATTTGATTGATAAATTCACAATTCCCTGCCCCCAAATCAACTATTGTGTCATTATGAGACACAAATCGTTGTAAATAATTTTCTATCAAGACTTTCCACAACTGCAATTTATGAACTCGCTCATACTTGGTAAACCGCTGTCTATAAATCTGGGAAATATCTAGACCCATAAAACACGCTCCATCTGGTCAGATTTTTGTTTTAAGAAAAAATGCACAAATTTTGATAAACTGACACAATAAACAAATAAAATTAAGATTAAATTAACTCCTTTGAAGATTTCAGGTTTGTACTGGCTGGCTTGAATTATGAAAGTCCGAAATGAAGACAAGTCATAATAAGCATTTGCTACCGTCCACAATCCAATTATATTTAATATAAGCATTAGTATCCCCAATATTTTTATGGCTGGGTTCTTATATTTCTCTGGCCAAATTTGCTGCCAACCAATAAGAATAATCAACATGTGGATGCCAATTGTCGGAAATAAATATCTACCCTGAATTCCCAACTGATAATTGCTTAAATACCAACTCAACCAATCATATATTGCCAATGAACTATAAAACAAAATCGCCACCGTTAATAACGTCAACACCAAAAATAGTAATGGCTTTTGAGGTTTTTCTGTCAGTCGCTTCTTTATCCACAATCCGAATCCCACCACGGATATAAGTAAAATGATGTTTATTGTTCTGTGAACTGATCTGGAATAAGTAACTCCAAGCCATTTGTAAACTCCGAAGTACCAGGGTAAAACTTCTCGATATGTATGGGGTAAAGTATATTCAACTGTATACTTGCTTAAACTTTGGATAGAAAAGTTTTGTACTAAATCCACTACAGCTGAACTGGGTCCAAGATTAGATTTGATAAATAAAAACAATAGTAAAATCCCCAATGTAGATACACTTAAAATCAATTTCACTGCTTTTTTCCCATACTTTAAAAGTAAAATCAATATGATAAAAAGTATTGACAAGGGTATGGTCACAATAAATTGTGGTTTAACAACCGATGCCAACAAAGTCAATAGTACAAACCCAAACATACTTTTGCTAAATAATACTCGCTCAAAAAACACTACTGACATAAAATAGATATAAAGAATGAAAATCAAATTTCCCAATCCGTCACTGGTAACCCCGATATTGGAATAAATAAACATCGGTTGAAAACCAATCAACATCATTAATGTCTGGCTTAATATCCGGTTATTTTTGAATAGCTTATTGGCCCATTTCCAAATCACATATAAGATGGAAATAAAAATTCCCAGATTTAATAATCTTACGGCGTAAACTCTGGTAAATAAATCTCCGCTCGAAAACAGTTTTAAAACCACGGCTGCTACAAAATAATAAAGCGGCGGGTAGCGTGATGCTTCCTTTTTTATAAAATCGAAGCGGGCGGGAGTCTTGGCCAATGCCGAAATTTTAGCTTCGTGAATTCCGCTCAAAGCATCAGTATACTCGATTTTATATTCCGGATGATGAGTGAATTTGTTATTTCCAAATTTATCTCTTTGAGTTCCTAAAAATATCGTAGACTGATCTATTTCAGCGGAATAATCAAATTCCTGTTTCTGGGGATTACGCCATTTTACAGAAACAAATATTGCTTGAGCAAAATGAGTTTGTTCATCTGGTGTCTGCCAGATAGGGACTATGACTATCCAAACCAGGCCCGCGATAAGCAAAAACCACCAGAATATTTTCATGATTTTTGGTGCAAATTATTATAAATATTAATTAGTTTTTTCTCCTCATGTTGCCAATTGTATTTTATTCTGACGGCACTTAATGCGTTTTGCCCGTGTCTTTCTAATTCTGTTCTATGCTCATTATAATACTTCAAGATTTTGACAATATTTCGCCAATCAGGTTTATCCAATAAACTACCGCATTTTGTTTCATTTACCACTTCCCGGAGTGCGGGCAAATCACTGGCTACTATCGCTAGCCCAGCCGCCATGCATTCAAATATTTTATTTGGCAGTATATAATAATTATTTAATGAAAGAGGAATGAAATTTATCATGCCTATATCGGCTCCACCGGCTTTAAGTACTAAATCAGATGGTAAAGCTGGCTCATCAAAAAATACTTTAGAATTCAACACTCGGTGTCTGCGAGCATATTTGACCAGTTTGGGAAAATAATCATTTTTAGGGCCCCGGATAATGACTTTTATATTTACCGGAGTATGTTTACTTGCTAAAATTAAGTGTTCCACACCTCTCTGGACGGCAAATTTTCCTTGATACAATACCAATAATGATTTTTCCGGAAGTCCAAATTTTCTTAAGAGTGTCTTTCTTTCTGTCTGAAATTTTTTGGCTAAAATTCGTTTATATCTGGGACAATTTAAAATCACCTCAGGTTTTTTTGCTAAACGATATTGATGATAAAAATGCCCAGCGATATGATCATTCACTGTGTAAGCAACGTCAACACGCCGCATCAGAAATGCCTCTACATATTCGATCAGCCGGATACATGCTCTGCTTTGTCCTGGTTGCTGATGTGGCCATATTTCATGAGCGTCATAAACCAGTTTGGCATGGCTAAATTTCGCTAATAAAAATGCAGCCGGTAGAGTATCAAAATCATTTGCATGATAAATATCAAAACCACGCGTCTTTTTGGTACTAATAAACAGAAATGTCCTTTTTGGCAAAAGCTTGAAAAATATGAAATTAATTTGCCTGATAGCTCGAAAAAAGGCAAATTTTCTTAAATATAGCAAAAATAAAATATATTTTTTGTGAAATTTTTTTAACTTTGTAAGTACGAACTGGTTTAGCTTTACTAATGTCATTTCATTGATTATCATCAAAGGATTTTTAACTTTGGGAAACGGATCAAGATATTTTTTCACCAAGTACAAACGCATCCTGTCCAGAAATTGCCAAAAAGTATTTTTGCCACCAAAAAGAAAAACTCTACCAGGCAGGAGAATTATTTTGAAGTTATTAGATTGATTTTTTGACTGGCAGACCTGATTTGTTAATCCAAATACAGTAACCTTTAAAATATTGGTAATTCGGTCCTGCTTTCCAAATCCGAGTCCTTTTGATAAGTGCGTGCGGACAATATCTCCATCTAAAAGAGTGGGATTTCTCCCATATTCCATCAGTTTTATTGACAAAACTTCAGCTATGGTCGATTTACCAGAACTTGGGAGACCAGTAAACCAGATACAAATTCCCTGTTGGTATCGAGGTTTGTAGACGGTACGTAAAATATTAGCGATTTTTGGTCTGACTGCCCAGTGTGGAATTTGCAATCCCTTTGCCAAATAATGATTTCTGATTTTTGCTCCGGATATGCTCAAATATTTTTCGTCTTTTGGTAACATTTTTTTTTCAACGAATTTTTTGTTTTTTTTTAAGTAGACGATTTCATCCATTAAAATGAGTTTGATTCCGAGTTCCTTTTCATATTTTACTAACATTTTTTGTGCCGCATCAGCAGGATAAAATGATTGCCCGGTTGCAGTTTTACCGGGGCTAGCATGATCTCTTCCGACAATAAAATGGTTCGCTCCATAATTTCGATGAATTATTGCATTTAACAAAGCCTCTCTGGGACCAGTTAACCGCATAGCCAATGGTAACAAATTAATAATCACTTTATGATCTTTTATTTCTTTTTCAAAAAGTAATTTTAATATTCGAACTCGTGTGTAATAATCAATATCATCGTATTTGGTGACTCCAATAATAGGCTGTAGCAGTAATAATCCTTCTGATTTAACTAATGCTTTTTTTATCAACACTTCATGTCCGCGATGAATTGGATTTCGACTTTGAAATGCTACTACGTTATGAGTAGGTAATTTTTCCAAAACTTGTCTTAACTGCCTGGGAGTTTTTCTAAATTCTCTAAAATCATGATGATTTTGTAAATTTAGTATTTTTAGTTCCCCACTCAAACAATACTTTCCCCAAGTTTGCATCTCAATTGTCAAGGGATGCTGTTTCCAGAATTTACCACAAACCATACGTGCTTCTAAATCATTGTCTCTTTGATAAATTTCCTGAATTTTCATGATAGCAAGTATTTCATTTTTGGGAGAGCGTAAAGTTACTGAACTGCCGACCTTTAACCCCGAAATGTCAGAAACAGGTAATGTAATTGGAATAGGAAAAAGAGTGCCGTTAATCAGACGCATATTATTAATGACACTTTTATAATTTGCCTCGTTCATAAATGTCGTTAATGGTGAAAATGCACCTATACCCAGAAGTTCCAAATCACATAGTGAACGATGACTTAATTGTATAGAAGTGAAATATTTGGCTTCGTCAAACAGTAGGGATCGCTGCGAATATGGAATAACCAAATTTATCAATCTTCCCCCATATGGCGAAACTAACTTGTGCATATATTGTGATCAAAATAGAAGATAATAGGCACCGAACTTGTAAAAGTCATCCATTATAACATTAAAATCAAAATTTAGTTGGTGCGTAAAATTTTAGTGATGTATGATATTTGCTTGGAGCTAAGTTCCGGATACATTGGTAGAGACAGAATTTCTGCGGCAGCTTTTTCGGATTCCGGAAAATCCCCTTTTTTATAACCTAAAAATTTATAAGCCGGTTGCAAATGTAGAGGTAGCGGATAGTGAATTCCACTACCAATTCCTTTTTGTCTCAGTCTATTCAATATTTTGTCGCGGTTTTTGATTCTAATTACATACAAATGATAAACGGCTTTAGCATATTTGGCTTCATATGGGGTAATTATATTTGTGTCAGCTAATAATTTATTGTACATGCTGGCAATTTTGCGCCGTGCCAGATTCCATTTTTTTAGATATTTTAATTTAATTAGCAGTATAGCCGCCTGTAGCGTATCAATCCTGTCCCCGTACCCAACTTGCTGATGAATATATTTTTCGGTCCGACCATGGTTGCGCAACAATTTTATTTTTTGAGCTATTGTTTGACTGTTTGTGACAACTGCTCCCGCGTCGCCATAAGCTCCCAAATTTTTCCCTGGAAAAAATGAAAATATGGCTGCGTCTCCCAATGTGCCAACTTTTTTCCCTTTATATTCCGTACCATGGGCTTGAGCTGCATCCTCTAATATTTTCAGGTTATATTTTTTGGCTATTTTAATGATCGGATCCATGTCTGCTGGATGGCCGTATAAGTGAACTGGTATTATTACTTTGGTTTTTTTAGTGATAACCTTTTCCAGCAAATTCGGATTTATCGTATAAGTTTTCGGGTCAATATCCACAAATACCGGTTTTGCTCCCAACCATATAACCGGTTCAACTGTAGCAGTAAAAGTATGCGGCGTGGTTATGATTTCATCACCGGGTTTGATACCTAAAGCTATCAGTGCTAAATGGATTGCATCTGTACCCGAACTGACGCCTATACAATATTTTATTCTCAACCATTTCGCAAATTTCCACTCAAATTTCTCCACTTCCTCACCCATAATAAAATTGGTATGGGTAAAAATTTTTGCAATCGCCTGATCAATCTCCCATTTTATTGATTTATATTGAGTTTTTAGATCAACTAAGGGTATTTTAATCATAAACCTTGCCGCCATCACTAAATCTTAAATTTTTAATATGATTAATTTTTTTGGCTGGATTTCCGGCAACCACAGTAAAAGCTGAAACATCTTTCGTTACCACGCTTCCTGCTCCTACAACAGCTTGCTTACCGATTTTGACTCCGGGTAATATTACACTACCCGCTCCAATTTTGGCACCCTCACCAATTTCAACTCCTTGCAAAAAGTCTTTCGTTCTTTTTGCTCCCGGATATTTGGCATTAGTCATCACAACTCCGGGGCCTATCCAAGCTTTTTTCTTTATCACACTATATTCCGGAATAAAAGCATTGGAATGGATTCGTACTTCATCTGCTATTTTGACATGATGTTCAATCACACTGTGACTACCGATGCTCACATGACTACCGATGCGATTTTGTTCTCTGATGAGTACACCATGACCTGTCTGAAAGTCATCACCGATAATGTTTCCAGCATAAATCACAGTGTGAGATCGTAGCATTATATTTTTCCCCAGTTTGGTATCGGGGATTGAAATCTTGCCTTTTGGCCTGACGTTTAGTAACACGCCCTTTTCCAATTGAACCGAATTATTGGTACTTGATTTCAATTTCCCTACCTCCTTTTCTCAATGATTTATCTGCTGCTTCCAATATTGATAAGATATCAAGACCCATTTTGCCATCAGAAACAGGTTCTTTATCGGACAAGATACAGCTTAAAAATTGATTGATTTCTTCTTGCAATGGTTCGATTGGAGACAGCATGGGAGTCGATACATTTCCGAAGCGTATTTTCATCTTAAACTCGCCAAATGTTTGCCATTCCTTTTGTGGCTCCACTTTTTCCGGTTCCACGCCTTTATCATAAATTGTCAGTGGAGCGTAAGTACTTACGTCATCAAACACAGCCATTTTTTGACTGCCAACTATAGTCAACTGCCTGACTTTATTTGGGTGTAACCATGAAAGGATTAGGTGTGCTAAAGTATTATCTGCATATCTTAGGTTTACCAATGTGATATCTTCAATATCTTTTTGCAGATATGATTGACCTGTTACCGACACAGTAGCCGGTTTTCTATCCAGTAGATACAATAAAATAGACAAATCATGCGGAGCGAAGTTCCACAATGAGTTTACATCATTTCTGATAATACCCAAATTCAACCGTTCAGAAATTAGATAGTAAATTTTTCCTAAAGCATTGTTGTCAATAATTTTTTTTAATTCAATAACTGCTGGGTGATAAAGATAAATATGACCGACCATCAAAATGCAGTTTCTTTCTTTGGCCAGCGTCATCAATTCTCTTGCTTCTTTGGATTTTAATACGAATGGTTTTTCCACAAGCACATGTTTACCCAACCTGAGTGCTTTTCTGGCAATTTGATAATGACTTCCCGGTGAGGTGACAATGGATATAGCATCCACTTTTTTAAGTAATTTTTTGTAATCGGTGAAAAATTTGACTCCGTAACTATCTGCTAAAATTTTTTTTTGCGGATCAATATCACAAATACCTACCAACTTACAATCACTTTTGGCAAATGTGCGCAAATGGTGTTTACCCCAATAACCTGTACCAACAATACCAATTTTAATCATTTATATAGTATAGTCTAAGGTTTAACAGATATTTTTGTCAATAAACGAATGAAATTACTTACTTTTAAGCAAATTTAGTACCTTTTTTGCTCTATTTTCCCACGAAAACTCATTTTTAAGTTCCATTTGCCACTTTTTTCGCGACTTTTCATCACATTTTGCAATATTAATTACGATTTTGGCTAAATTTTCACTATCACCTCTTTGATGAAAATAAACGGTCTGCTGCTTTTTTAAATATATTGTTTCTTGTATTTGTGCCACTACTAGCGGCAAACCTGTAACTAAGGCTTCCAGCATAGAAAGTGAGGGATCACCTGGCCAGATCCCAATATCTGCGGCTGAAAAAAATCCAGGTAATTCATTATTTGCCACCATCTCGTGCAATAGCAAACGAGGTCCTGATTTATTTTTTTGTTTGATTCTCTCGGTAAATTCTTTTTCCCCACTCCCCAGTATCAACAGTTTAAATTTACTCGGCAGAAGATTCAATGCATCAATTAATGTTAAGATCTCCTTGTTCGGTGATAATTTCCCAGCATAAATCAGCAGTAAATCGTTGGGTTTAATATTGAATTTTGATCTGATGCTTTCCCTCTGCTGTTTTGAAAACTTAAATAAATCAGTATCCACCCCTAGCCTGATAATCGGTATTGACTTTTTTGGTAAGCCAAAGGTCGATTCCAATAATTCCCTTTCTGACTCACCGATAGCAAAAAAACCATCGGCTGCCGATGTGATTTTTGCTACTGCAAACTTGGTAAACCAGGCCAAATATAGCTGCTTGATTAAGGTATCAGTTAATTTGGTGTTAAACGCTGCTGCATGAGTATCAAAGATTAATTTAAATCCAATTTTCTGTTTCATGAGGGCAATCTGATAAGAAATAAGCAAATAAGGATTGTGGCAAACGACGCAAGCCGGTTTGATTAATTTAAGTGTCTGCGATAAATTACGCAACCATACCTGTGATCCCGAAATTAGCTCAACCGTAGGTAAGCGCCAGATAGTTATCCCTGATTCAGTATATTTTCCTGGTCTCAAGTTTCGTCCACCTAATAATGTTTGGAAATTCTTATCGTATTGGGGATAAGGAAAATAATAATTTGAAGTCACCACATGTGACTCATAGCCCATTTCTGCAAAAACTTTGGCAAAATGATATTCTTGATATCCAAGCTGTGGTTGATAATAATTGACAAACTGAATAATTTTATCAGCCATTGCCGATATTATACCAACAGTAATGAAGATACAGAAATGAGAGTTAATAAAGTTTGGGAATACGTTCGATAGTGGCCAGAGCCGCCTCACCGTCTATACCGATTTGCTGAAAATACCAAGCCAACCCTTGATATCTTGGTGCATTTTCACCCTCTACCAATTTTAGAGCGGTATTGCGATCCATCTTGCCTTCTCGGATTTGGTTACTTCTGAAAGTATCATTTTCGGTAAAACCTTGCACCGTATAATAAATATAATTGTAAAAGGGAACAGATCCATCGTCTATCCGCCAAGTAGTTTCAGTTTCTGTGGATTTCTCCCAACCATATTCATTTATCAACGTTGAGGTAATCTTTTCCTCATCCCACATGATGTAGTGCCACAAATAATGAAAATCTAGTGGCATAATATATGCGACGAAATAAGCAAAGAGAGTATCCCAAAGCGAAGAATTAATGTAGGCTGGATTAGTTAGGTATTTGATACCATAATAGGTCGCCAACTGCAATTTCCCTTTGACTGATAAATTGTGCAACACGCCCCGAGGCGATCCCTCTTTTATCCCGCAATGCCCCCACTTAAACTCCTCATTCTCAAATTCATTTCCCCGGCAGTAAATAACTAATTTGATACCAGTTTTCTTTTTCAATTCTTGAGCATAATATTCTGCTTGTTTATCACCTGCCATAAACAACGGCACCATGCCAAGATCGGGTTGTTTCAACCAGGCAGTTACATTTTTGCCGATATTTTGTCTTTTACGCCGGATATCCGCCGACACCCAAACATGTTCTACACCCAGACTACTTACCATACGAGACTGGTTTCTACGCGCCAAATCGGTCACCATCCCCCAATCATAGGTATAAGCTATCGGATTCATTTTCATTTCTTTTTTAAGATAATGCAATCCATAGGAGCTGTCACGGCCTCCGCTAAAAGCGACTATGCAATCTGGTTCTCCATCATTGCGTCGGTATGGTGCAAGTAACTTTTCCAGTGCATCTTTGCCGGCAACTCTGATTTTTTTGTGATTGCGACAATAGTTACAAACTCCATTTTCATCAAAATCTATCATCGGCATAGTAACTGGCAAAATACATTTGGCACATCTTTTCAAAGCTCTGATTTTTTGTATATCTGGTTTATATTTCTGGAGTTTTTTTACATCGTTTGGCCGGCCCAAAACTAATAGTTCTTGTGAGGAAACCTCGGTATCTGTATCTGATAAGTCTTTAATTTCAAAATACGACGTTCTTTTAGAATTACTAACTGAATCTATTTTTTGATCTATTTTAAATACATGGGTTTTGGCGGTCTCCAAATGCACCAAAGCCGCTTTACCAGCATGCAAATGTTTTATCTGTGGATATTTGATTAAATCTGACCAAGGTTTCCGATCGAGAATATTTCTCAAAATAAAGGATTCAGATGTAAAAAGCGCAAATGCCGGAGATTTGTGATCATAATAGTAAATTGAACCTGTGTTAGTAGCCAAGATCATGTAGGGACATTTATCAATCGCAGCTCCCACCGATGTCTCACCCTGAACTTCTGCATAAGTTAAGCGCACCGCGTCCTCAAGGGAATAACCCAAATTGTAAAAATAACTCAAAAGTGCCGCAAACACTTCTGTGTCCACTTCAAAATTTTGCTTCAAATGGGAGTATTTTTTCCATAACTTACTATCATTCAAGATGATACCATTATGCACTACCACGGTACTATCTGCCACTACTGGTTGATTGTTATGGTTTTTCACCTCAATTCCATTTGTTGCCAAACGGGCATGACCTAAAACAGAAATTGCCTCTGTCAAACCAGTTGTCAAATTTAAATAATCCGAGTAAATTCTATCCAAGAATCTTCGGGTAACCAATTGTGTACCAGGGATCGGTTTTTTGTAAACAAAGGCCTTTCTACCGCTACGGATAAATATACCGGCTGCCTCTTTCCCCCGGGAAGTGGATAAGTTAAATAGTTCCCTTATGGCCGTTTTTAACTGTTTTCGGCCTAATCTGGTATTTTTTGCTGCAACAAATCCAAAAATGCCACACATAAAACTTATATATAATTTCACAAATCGTCCATCTTAGCAAGTATCGCTATTAACTGATTTATTATATAAGTCTGCTCTGCTTTGTTTAAACCGGGGAAAAATGGAATATTGATGATACTGTCAGCTATTTTCTGACTATTGCTAAACTTACTACAATCCCCGGTCATTTTAGCCGGACAGGAATAATCAAATACCCGACCGATTCTGATACCCTTCAAGTGAGCTTGTTTAACAATATTGTCAATATTTTTATTTTTGTATAAAAGTGAAAAATGCGAAGGAGCCGGCTGACATAATCTATCTCTTTTTAACACCTCAATCGAGTTTATTTGTAAAAGATTTTTTTCATAATAATCAAATAATTCTTGTCTTTGTCTTATTTGGTCTGAAAATCGCTTAAGCTGTGAATTTATTAATGCCAATCTTAGCCGGTCAATTTTTTTCAATTCAGTATAACATCTCTCTCGCACAGACGTATTTAGACTATTCTCTCCAATTGTTTTGTATGAATTAAGAAAACCGTAAACCCAAGGATAAATCCATCTGTGATACAACATGATATATGCCAATGTTTTTAATATTAATTTAAATCCTCCGGACATTGGAGATTTAGTTTTCAGTATTGTCTGAAATTTTTGATAGATTCGTTGGTCATTTGTTGCCATCCATCCTCCACCAAAAGCCATAATTTGCTTACCGATATTAAAACTGCCAATTGAAACATCTCCAAAACTGCCGGCAGGCTTATTGTTATAAACTGATCCCAAAGCTAAAGCCGCATCTTCAATGATAAAAATATTTTTAGATTTTGCCCAATTGATAATTTTCTCGACATCGGACATCAAACCAAAAATATGGGTCAAAACTAGCACTCTCGTTTTTGAAGAATAAGCCCGTTTAAAATGGATCAATCCTGCATTGCCTGTATCAGCATCGATATCAACAAATTTGACGTTATAACCTCCAGCAATAATTGCTTGCGGAACTACTTCGCAAGTATAAGCTGGAACTATTATTTCTGCGTCCCGGGGCAAGGCAATAGTATCCAAAACAGTTTTGATTGCAACCCGACCCGAATTGGTAAATATGACATATTTTCTCTGAAAAAGTTTTTTCAACTTTTGCGCGGTTTTTTGCTCAGATACATCAAACATTCCTAGATAGGCTCTAATCAAAAAATCCAAATCTTTCCCAGCTAATGGTGGGGGCATGAAAGGTATAAGACGCATATTATTTAAAAATGTTTTTCCAGACTTTCAACAACTTTGTTCCATGTATATTTTTTGATAATTAATTTCCTCCCTCTCCGACCCATATTTTCTCTTAAATTTGGATTTTTGAGTATTTGGCAAATTTTGTTACTTAAAAGATTTATATCTTCAGGATCCACAAAATATCCTGCCGTACCATCTGCAATATGTTCACTTGCTTCGGGACAGGTAATTACTGGTGTTTCACAAGCCATTGCTTCTAAAACTGCCAAATTTAAGCTTTGGTTACGACTTGGTTGAACTAGCACATCAGCCAAACTCATATATTTAGGCAGGTCTTCACGATTTAGTTTTCCCAAAAATGTCACCTTTTCAGTTAAATTATAATTTTCAATTATTTTTGTGTATTTTTGTTTCAGCAATGGGTTGACCACATTTTCTGTAATCAGCAGTAACACTTCTGGTATGTCCTTTACTAATAGAACTAAAGCCCGCAATAATAGATCAGTCCCCTTGGTAGCAGTAAAATCCGTACAATGCAGGATAATTTTTCTTCTGCCATATTGCTGTCGTAGCCTAGCAGTCGCAATTTTTTTAAAAATTTCCGTATCCACCCCACCACCCAAAACTTGGATATCCTCTCGTCTATAAAATTTTTCAGTCAAAAAACGACGGTGCTGGCTAAGTGTAAAAACTCTCCTAGCTTTTAGCAATGCTTGTCTATCCCATTTAGCATATATAAGTCTTATAAATCTGAAGATTAGTCTTTGAGTAAATGAATATGTTTGGAGAAATTCCCGATCATAGAAAAAGGCAAGTGGTTCGTAAAGAATTTGTATATATGGTTTAGCCAGACATTGTGCCCACAAATGTGCTGGAAAATAGCTGGTGATCACAATATTGCTTTTCTCAACCAGGGGTTTAATAAGTCTGATATCTGACTTGATAAAAATAGGCAGAAACAGCCAATAAAACGGATTATTTGTGGTGGGACGATGTAGATTAGTGAAATTTACTCCGATTTCCTTAAATCTAGCAGCGGCTTCACTTGTGGCAGCACTGGTAATCAAAGTCACCTGATGTTTTTTTGTAAGTCTTTTACAGATTTCATAGACATACTGATGTCCACCCATCCAATTGAGAAAATGCGAGTGCATCCAGCAAATTTTCATACGTTTGGAAGTATTATAGCTTAAAAAAAGGCAAGGAGTGACTTATTGTCTTTGAGTCAATAAAATATTGAGATTTTTTGCTACTGTTTTCCGGTCTTTATTTTGAAAATACCAATCAGCAGTTTTGTGCAGGCCTTCAATAAACTTCACTTTTGGTTCCCAACCTAGGAGTTTTTTGGCCAGTTGGTTATCAGCAACTCGGTTGAGTGGTCCTACAGGCATATTTTTTAAAAATTTTAATTTGGCCCTGTGACCAGTATAATTCATAATTTCGGTGACAGCATCTATGACTCTGGTTCTTTCGGTTGTGCCCAGGTTCACGGCGGTCGCATCAGCTATTTTTTCGGCGGCCAAAATTGTCCCATCGACAATGTCTCCCACATAAGTCCAATTGCGGATTTGCTGTCCGTCACCCCAGATTTCAAATGGATCTTGCTTGATAAAAGCCTTGGCGATCAGTGATATTACGGCATGATTTTCCAGTCCCCGCTCACCATAAACCGTAAAATAACGGCAAGAAACAGATTTTAAACCAAAATCTTTATAAAAAGCTTTGAGAGTCAGTTCGCCCATCAATTTGCCCCAACCGTACATATTGTCAGCATCATAAGGTGGTTGCACCATATCCTCTCTAAGGTATATTTCCTTTTTGGTATCAGTTTGCAAGAAATTGGGGTAGACGCAACCTGATGAGGCAAACACTACCTTATCCACACCTTCATCAACAGCGGCCTTAAAAACTGACCCATCTAAAAGTAGATTTGTCGCCGTGGCTCCTTGATGGAGATCTACATATCCTCGTCCTCCGTGGTCACACGCCAAATGAAAAACTATATCAATACCTTTGACGCTTTTTTTTGCTTCTGACAGATCTCGCAGATCACGGGTGTAAAAGTCAATTCTTTTTTTTATTACATGTTCGGAAAAATTTGGCAAGTGTTTGTCGGACTGGTTGACCACTCTGATATCTGCTCCCATTTCAACCAAACGATCGATCAGATGCGATCCGATAAATGAAGCACCGGTGATAAGTACCTTTTTATTTTTCCAAAATTTTGTGTTTGCCATACAAAACTCAAGTATAATGTTTGTTTGGGCCACTGTAAATACTTTAACTAAAGTTTTCTGAAGACATTGTAGGCTATATTAGCTACTTGCGCATGCAAATAATGTACCAGTTGCCATAAAGGATTCTGCAGATATTTCAATGATAATAAATACTCCTGGCGAAATTGTTTCCCCGGGTTGCCTCCACCTTTTGAACTTATGTGCATCCGGTATTCGGCCAAATAATCGCTTGTGATATAAGGTCTATATTTTTTACCAAGTTTCAACCAATAATCATAATCCATTGAATAGTCCAGCTTTTCATCGAGATATCCGATATCTTTGTCCCAGAGTAGTTCTTTTCTCCAAAAAGTTGCCGGCTGGGAAATAAAGTTTAATATAGTCAGGGCAGTAAATGTATAACGCTGCAGCCAGAAATTTTTGTAGGCGGTCACTGTTGTAAGTATTTCTTGACCCTTTTCATCGATAATGCGGCATTTACCAGTTAACCATTTAATTTCGGGATAATCAACAAATTTTTGTGCAACCGATTTTAGTGCATTTGGTAATAAGCGATCATCTGAATTGATATAACCAACTATATTTCCACTAGCCATTTTTAATCCTTTGTTGATTGCATTTGACTGACCAAAGTCCGGTTCTGATATAAATTTTAGTTGCTTCTGATATTTTTTTAAAATTTTTAGAGTACCGTCGGTTGAACCACCATCAATCACCAGATACTCCAAATTGGGATATTTTTGTTGCAAAACTGATTGAATGGTCTGTTCGATAAATTTTGCCTGATTAAAAGATGGAGTAACGAGGCTGATTTTCGGCCAATTTTGCATAAGATCTAGTGTTGTTTTTGGGGAGATTTGAGAGCTAATTCACGGATAATTTTGGCAATATCGCTTCTTATATCATCCAAAAATACATACAGCCGATAAACCAAATAAAATAAAATAGCAATTGAGACATAAATGATAAAATCCACCCCCCGACCAATTCCCAAATAATTGGCTGCCAACATCGTCATATCAGGAAATACCATCGTCAAGAGTCCGGCTCCAAATAGACTTGTCCAAAACAAAAAACCAGCTATAGCTAGGGAACGGGATTTAAACCTTTGCCACACTCGACTGATGGCAAAAATAAAAAATGTTCCCAACAAAATTCTCAAAATGATCCGATCTCCCATAAACATTATCTTATTATACGAAAAATCAGTCTGAAAAACACGCCAGGAGCATTCCTCAATTGCTGACCCTTAGTTTGCGAATAATCGGTATAGATAGCAGGTATGGCAATTTCGCTATATCTGAGATTATGCATTTTGACTTGTGTCAAAATTTCGCTTGAAACTTCCATCCCTCTTGTTCGCAGCTTGAGCAGATTGAGGGCTTTTTTATTTATAGCTCGCAATCCTGATTGCGAATCGGTTGACCAAACACCCCCTGTGAAAAAAGTCAAAATATTTGCAACATAGTTGATCAATATTCTGCTTAACGGCATCTTACCCAAACCTAATAAACGACTGCCTATGACTACATCAGCTTGATTTTTCTGAATCGGCTGGATCAACTTCCAAATATCTGTCGCCCGGTGCTGCCCATCAGCATCAAAAGTCACCAATATATCAAACTGGTGTCTTTTGCCATAAATAAATCCAGTCGAAAGTGCAGCTCCCAAACCTTGATTTGTCAGATGATTCAGAACCAAATCACTGTACCTGGCAGCCAGGGTCGCGGTTTTGTCTGACGAGCCGTCATTGATCACCACTACCTCTTTCTTGCTAAATCCAGAAATCTTTTTCAATGCTTTTTTGACAGATTTGACCACGCGGACAATCATCACCGCCTCATTATAAGCCGGGATTACTACGAGTAGTTTCATCGGATGAATTATAAAATAAAATTAGATATTAGGCTATCCATTGACCACTTAAGAAGCGGTGACTGAAATATAAAAGAAGTATGGCGGATATTACAAATATGACTGATTGCCAAAACTTGTTTTTGATGCCAGCAATTACCGGATAAATAATAAAAGCAGGCAATAAATATCTGGGAAAACTGGAAAGTGTGCCGCTAAGTATGGGTAAAAGTATAACCAATCCTGAAAATATCAAATATGACACACGAAATTTTCTTTTCACTGCTAGATAAAATACAACCAAACTGAAAATCAAAGTCGCAAATTCAACCATGGCGACAAGAAAACTAGGCGAAGTCCAATCGACAGTAAATAAGATCTTAAAATAGCGTAAGACCGTCACCAGTGGAAATACCATAGCTCCACTGCTTCTTTGCGCACCGTAGGCACTTTGGGCGTGCCAAAACATAAGTGCGTCACCAAAATTTATCTGAAGAAAGATCATATAACTGATCAGACCTAGAGGAACCAGGTAAATAAATGGTTGCTTTATTGTCATGAGAAATTTTTGCTTGAACGCCGATTTTTGAGGTAAACCTTGCCAATATTCGTAAACTAAAGCTGGCCAAAGTAAAATTCCGTTCGGGCGGGTGGCTGTGGCCAGAGCTCCCCAGAAGCTGGATAACCACCACTTCCTTCGTCTGGCAGCCCAAAAAGCCAATACAAGTAGTAGGAAAAATAAACTTTCTGTATAAAGAGCACTGAAATAGAAGGAAAATGGGAAAATCAGCAACCCAAAAATACTTTTTTCAACTGATTTATGATCAAAATCCAATCTTAATAAATTATAAAAATACCATAGCGCCATAAAAAATGCTCCGTTGGATATAACTAAACCGCTGATAATCATGAAGCGATCATGAAAAATATTGGCGACCAATCTGATAAAAAGTGGATACAGGGGAAAAAATGTTTGGGTAAATTCAGCCGCATAAGAATTCAGCGCAATCGATAAATAATGTACACCGTCAAAATTTCCCCAACGCCAGATAGCTGGCGGTAAACGACTGATCATTAACAGATTACTGGCGTACGGAAAGGAAACGGTAAAAGGAAGAGCCTGAGCGATATGATATGCCCAGGCAAAAAGGATGGTCCGCCAATATATCCAGGCTAGAACTAGCATAGTCTATTTATATGCCAATAAATCTCAACCATTTGTTTGGCTGTTTTATCCCAACTAAATTGAGCCGCATGTTCTAAACCTTTTGTGATTAATGTCTGCCGCAAATTTTTATCAGATTTGAGTTTGATGATTGCCTCTTTTATAGAGTCAATTCTTTCCGGTTCGACTAGCAACGCTGCTGTACCCGTAATCTCTTTTAAAGATCCACGATTTGTGGTGATAACCGGACAACCGGCAGCATAAGCTTCAACTACCGGTAATCCAAAGCCTTCGTAAAATGAAGGGAAAAGCAGAGCCCGGGTACCGGCATACAAACAACTCAATTCCCTATGAGAAATATTTGTTAACGTATATATATTTTTCTGGTTGTGGATCAACTCATAGGCTCTTGCCAAACTTTGGGTCCATGGGTGTTTTACTGGCTGTTTATCCAAAGCCGAACTGACTAACACTAAATTTATTTTTGTTTCCAAAGCCGCCTGAATCAGAGACGGTAGATTTTTATTCCAGTTTCCGTCCCCTACATAAATGAAATAATCCTCGGGCAAATTGTATTTGTTTAACACTTGACTGATATCCGACGCCGATCTTCTGATGGTATATTCTCTGCCTGGAGCAAGATAAACGACTTTGATTTTATCTGCATCAATATTTAATAAATCGATTATATCTGCCTTAGAGGCATTTGCATCGGTCACAATCAAAGCAGCTTGATTTAAGACTTGTTTTTGGATGGCATATATTATTTTTCCTTTTATTCCTACAGGAAAATGTTCCGGAAATTTCACTGGTATCACATCATGTACTGTCACGACTGACTTTTTTGGTAATACCAATGGCAGGGTCAAAAAAAACAAATCAAAATACGCAAAATGATATACATCAGCCTGATGTTTCAGCTGTTGCCACCTCCCTGTTAGCAGTTCAATAGCTGCAATTTTGCTTAAGTGATGCTTCAGTTGTTCAAAATAAATGCCTGTACCCCGTAATTTGTGACCGGTAATTGGTGGTTTAACGAGTGCGACGCGCATGAGTCAGTTTTAGAAATTTATAATAAGCGATGGGAAATCTCAGTGATGATAAAAAGGAAAATAAAAATCCTTGCCAAGAGTCGACAAAACCTTTGTGTCTGAAATAACTCAATAAAAACCAAGACCAGGGTTTCAAAAAGTTATACGACACAAAATCCCAGATGCTAAAACCTGTCTTTTTTTCAAGAAGTTGAGTGGCTAGCAAATCGGTATAACGGGATTGCCGTAAAAAGTATCTTTGTAATGAAATATCTGAATAGTGTAATAAGGGATTTTTTAAGTAACCCACCCTGCCTTCAACTATCGCCTGTTCATGCACGTCTTTTTGCGGCAATTTACCTTTGCCACGACGATAGAGCCTAAGTGTGTAATCTGGATATTGACCGCCTTTGGTTAAAAATCTGCCTAAGAAATAATTTTTCCGCGGTATCCAATAGCCGTTAATACCTTTTTGGGGAAGCACCTGATCGATTTCGCGACGAAGTTCTGCCGTGACTCTTTCATCTGCATCCAATTGCAAAATCCACTGCCCCTTGGCCAAATCAATAGCCTTTTGTTTATTAATGTGAAAAATTTGCGGATTGTCAGTAATCTTGACTTTAGCTCCGTACTGTTTGGCAATCTCCACAGTTTTGTCAACAGAACCCCCGTCCACAATCACGATCTCATCACACCAACCGCGTACGCTTTCCAGACAGTCTTTGATATTGGCTTGTTCGTTATAGGTAGCAAGTACCACCGAAAGTCTAATCATTTTTTCTAAACCTTATTAAACTATAACTAATATATATTATAGTCACCAGTGTCAGACTATCAGCCATAATCCGCAAAGGTGTTTTGATAAATCTGGCTGAAATCCGCTGTGAAGGACCTGGCCCAACAGCAAATTCCAACAAACCTGATTTCTCATATAAGAGGGGGACTTCTTTATTGGCAACATATACATGCCATCCTGGATAATACAATGTGTTTATTCGCACGGTACCCGCTTGAGCAATATTTGCAGTGAATTCCAGAAGATCGCTTTTTTCAGAAAATTGTGTCATCTGAATTTGGCCGCTAAATTCTACTCTGGGTTTATTTGGAATGATGAGTGCCGGATTGGTAAAACGCGGTAGGTATTCGTTGGCACTGGTAGTGTTTTTCTCCGCTTGTAAATAAAAGTCACTTGGCCAATCCAAGCTTTGATTGATATGCCAGTGATTTCGGTTGGCATAAACTGCCAAAAAAACCAGGCATAAAGATAAAGCCAGCTTGACACGTTTGTTTTTTACCAAATTAATCAGAAAGCCAGCTGACAATGAAGCGGCAACAACTACCATACCCAATCCTCTCCAAACATAATCAATAATCACCAATTTTTTTATAAATTGCCAGATGGGCTGAGAAATTGGCAAAACTAAATATATGCCCAACAAAAATAAACTGGGGAAAAATATCCCTGGCCATAAGTTTGTGACTGGTTTTTTCCGGTTTTTGAATAAAGTTATCAATAACCATAAAACTGCCAAAATCACGCTCAACCATTGGGCCAAACCAACCTGCAATGACATCCGGCCGGAAACGGCATTGACAGCACCGAACCCCCATGGTTCATAAAGCAAACGGGACAACGGTGCGAAAGTCTCATCGGTAAAGGCAAATTCCATAATTTGGCGGAATTTGGTATAACCCCTTTCCCCAAAAGAAGGCAATAAATAAAATGCAGAAATTCCTATAAACAGCAAAAATGAATATAAAAATTTTAAACCCAGTTGTAGACGGGTTTTGGTAAAATAAATAGTCGCCAACATATACCACCCAACTGCCAAAAGATAAAAAACAAAAATCATCGCGTGAGATAGCAAGAGTCCTGACAAAGACAACGCCAACATCAATGACCAAATCAAAGTGTCTTGGCTCTTGCCTAAGTTAACCAATGACAAAAAAATCACTGGCGGAAAAATAAATGCCGTGGCTTCACCAAGTGCCGCTCGGACAAAAATGTTTACAAATCGAAAAGGCGCAAACAAGTATATTATGCTTCCTACAAAAGCAGCCAGCCGGCCAAACAATCGTTTTTGAAATAGATACATCGATATTCCAGAAACCATAAATCCAGTGAGAAATGTCATTTTGACTGCATCTATTATGTTTAACTTCAACAGCAGAAATATTTCATTTATCCACCACGGCAAATGATAGGAAAAAATAAATAATGGATAACCAAACCCAAAGTTTAAACCACCAACCCAGCGGGGCGGGATCTGACCTTCAAACAGTAATTGGTGATAATAAAATGCTCTGACTATTTGATGCGGCCCGTCATGACTAGTAAAAAGTCCATGAAGAAACAAATCTTTTAAAGTCAAAATGGAAATCGTGCTGATAAAAATAACAGTCAACCAATCGAGTTTCTTTATATACCGCAACTGCGATTTGGATAGACAACCTGGAGTTTGGCAGAAGTGGTCAATATGAAAATTCTTTATGCTGAAAGCCATATAAATTTGTGCCGGCTTTAGTGGAGCTTGTTTTCCACATGCCGATCCTCTGGCAGCTCAATCCCTTTTCCCCGCATCCGTTTTTCTTCCAGGTATTCTCTCTCGATATTTACCGACTCGATATCAAATTTGCGTTCGTTTTCAATGATGTTCCAAGCGGCATAAAGTCCCATTTCGATAGAGTGATCCATGTTATTGTAGCGGAAAATGCCATTGCGACCAATAATTTGCAGATTGTTAAATCGCTTCAGATAGTTTTTGATGATTTTAAGATCATCGTTGTAACCGATGTGATACACCGGATATTCTTTGGGTATCCGATGCACATAAGCATCGATGATGTCTTTCTCTTTGATCAATTTAAATTCTTTGATAAAAGATCTGCTCACCATTTTTATCAGCTCTTTATCCTGCAGATTCCAGATTTTGTCACCTTCATTACAGGTAATCTCAAAAACCAAAGTGGTTGTCCCTTTTGGAGACAACTGCTCGCTCCAATTATCCATCTCCATAAACCGGACGTACGGCAAATTCAAGGAGTGAACATAAATCCAGGTATCAGGGGTGATTTTGGTTTTTTTGACAAACAAAGCCACTTGCACCTGATCGCGATAGGTCAATTTGCGGTTAGTTGACTGGATTTTCCGCGGAACTTGCGGGCTCAGCATTTTGATTAAATCGGATAAAGGGATAGAACTTACAAATTCATCTGCGGTCAATGTTTGTAGATGGCGATTTTTTTTAATCGCCACCGAGGTGATTTTTTTACCGTTGTGTTTTAGGCCTACAACGCTAGAGTTCAACAATATTTTTCCTCCGCCCGTTTCTATCCCTTCGGCCATTTTTCCGGCAATCCGACCGATACCATTTTTCGGATAAGAAAATTCATCTACAAATGAGACTACTTTTTCTGATTTAATAAAGATATCTTTAATAATGCTTAAGATATTAAATCCTCTACTTCTTTGCCCTAACCAATCCGCCGAAATATTTTTACAACTGGTCCCCCACAATTTTTCACTATAGCGTTGGAAAAACATCCGGTACAATGTCCAGCCAAATTGGGTGACAAATCCTTCTTCCAGGGTCAACGGCTCTTTTTTGACTAGTTGATTTTTCAATTTAACCAAAAAATAATCAACTACTGCCAGGGTAGTTTTTACCAAACCCATTCCTTGCAATGTGCTTTTGATTTTGATCGGGTAATTGAAAAATTTTTTATCAAAATAGATCCGAGTCAGGCGAGGTACTTTGATCACTTCCTCACCCATCAGAGACAGCATCCAGTTGTTAACCATATCGTTTTTGGTATACCAGCGGTGCGGACCGGTATCAAAACGAAAACCATTTATCTCGATAGTGCGCGCCAAACCGCCTACTTGTGACTCTTGTTCTACCACCGTCACCTCATAGCCAGCTTTGATCAGGGTATAGGCACAAGCCAGACCTGCCAATCCCCCACCCAAAACTACAACTTTTTTTTTAGCTGATTTTTTCATTTATAAAGTAATCGGCGGTCAGTTTTAAACCCAAAAGTAAATCAACTTGCGGCTGCCACCGCAGCTTCTGTTGCGCCAACGTGATATCAAGTAGAGACCGTTCCTGTTCTCCGGGTCGCTTGGGTGAATAACTTTTGGAGTAGTGAGTGCCGCAGACTTTTTGAATCATTTCATAAAGTTCATTTATTGTCGTACCCTTGGCAGTCCCGATGTTTACCAGTAAATTGTCTTGATAATCCAGAGCCGCTACATTGGCTGCCACCACATCTCCCACATATATAAAATCCCGGAACTGCTTCCCGTCGCCGGTGATTTGCGGTTGCTGTGCATTCAATAATTTTTGCGTAAAGATAGCTACCACTCCTGCTTCACCATGAGGATTTTGCCGTGGTCCGTAGACATTGCCATAACGAAGCGCAATATATTTCAATCCGTAAGTACGGGCATAAAAATTCAAATAAAATTCACTCGCCAGCTTGCTGATACCATAAGGGGATGCAGGTAAACAAGGATAAGTTTCCGGAGTCGGTAGTAGATGAGCATCTCCATATACAGCACCTCCGGTCGAGGCAAAAATGATTTTTTGCAATCCATTTTTTCTGCCCAGTTCCAGCAAATTTAACAATCCGATGATATTGGTCTCCGCGTCAAATTGCGGGTTGGCCACTGATTTACGCACATCCATTTGCGCTGCGTGGTGGTTTAGTACTGCAAATTTTTCCTGGATAAACAAATCTTCAAGGGCTTTTTTATCCCTGATGTCAATTTTGTAAAACTTGGCTTTTGGATTGACAAACCTTTCAAAACCGGTAAACAGATTGTCGACTACTACCACCTGATGCCCCAATTCAACATACTTGTCTACTATATGGGAGCCGATAAATCCGGCACCACCAGTGACTAAAATTTTCATGTTATTATAAAAATGCTTAATGAATAAAATTTACGCAGATCTCACTCATCCAGGACGTATCCATCAGAAAGAGGTGGCAATTTATCCTAAAACATTGAGACTCAAGTAAATTTTGTCCACAGGCAATGCTTAAGACATATTTTAAAGCTTTACCACTCTGAAGGCAACGCTGCCATTGGGAAATTTTATTTCCTTTACGATTGGAGCGGTAGAGGGAATTTCTTCCGCAGTACCAATGATCAATGTATTGGTCAATTGACTATCCTGCTCCCAATTTATCATTCTGAATTCATATTTGCCAAATTTTCTTGCAAACCGCATCACCTCGGCTGGACGCCACTGCGCTTGATACCAAACTGGATCAATCGGCTGATAAAACAACACAAATACATGCGGCTGATCATAAACGTAGGTCATAATGACTTTATCCACAACGCTTTCGTATTTTTTGATTTCGGCAACTGCTTGTTTATAACCATATTGCCAATCCCCAGCAGCCTCAACCGGAGTGTGAATATAGTAGGTATTTAAATAGTAAAACATGTTGCTTATGACCAAAACGGCAAAACCCACTCCTGCCATATTTCGCCAAATGGGTTTTTGTTTTATGAATTTATAGCTTTGCCATAGCCCAAAACTTGTAAAAATTTGCCAAGTGGGTAAATACAGGAGGGCTCTGACTGCATGTGGAGTACCGGTGGTGAGAGCCGAAGCGGCTGGGGCAACTAAAAACCACCAGAAAAGCGGTAAGCTTTTGCGATTTCTAGCAAGTACCCAGATACCTACTAAGATAAACAATGCTTCCCAAATATAGAGCATCCCCATATCCACTGGATGATGTCGCCCTGGGGCATCCCCCGTCAAAAACAAAAAATCAAAATTGAAATGATCCAGGTAGCCATTGAGGATCTCTTTGCTATATTCAATCCGCCTATTATGAACAAGTTTCCCCAAACCATAACCATATTTTTTATCATAAATTTGTCTGTCAATGGAATCTTTCAATCTCTCTTCAGGATTAATCACAGTCACTGAAGTAAATCGAGCTTTACCTGCACTGACTAGTTCATTGACAAATGGTAACAATATCATTGCCCCCAAGACAAAACTTGCAACCAGCCACCATTTTTGTTGCCACATTTTCTTGAAAAAAATTATCGTCCAGCCCAAAACCAACAACGGCACCACCAGACGTGGACTGTGATAAGAATAAAAAGACAATGCCCACAGTATCGCAGAAAGCAAAAACCATTTTCCATTTTTCAAGCCTTTGAGGAAAAACAATACTCCTGCCAATACAAATCCCAGTCCGATATTAGACTCAAAAGCGATACGCGAAAACTGCAAATGCCAGGGACTGATAGCCATCAGTAGAGTGACTGACAATGCCAGTTGGTATCTGCTTTTTTTTAATTTCGCATCATCTGTACCCAGCAACTGGATAAATTCCCGCACGAGAAAAAATACTACCACTAATGTTGAAGATCCAACAATGGCAGCAGGTAACCGGGTGCTAAATTCATTCAAACCGAACAAATAAATTCCCGGAATTGCCAGATACACATAAATGGCCGGTTTATAATCCTCAAAAGAACGGATGGATACCGGCCATTTACGACCAAATTCATCAGCACCGGTTTTCAGGATCGAATATGCGTTATATCCCATTGAGGCCTCATCCCAATCCAATGACGGCGGATTTTGTCCCAGCTGATAAAACCGTAAACAGATACCCAGAAACAGGATAAATACCAATAGCCAATATTTTTTCATGTTAATAAACACCGATCTCAAAAACAGTTTTGCCCTCTGGTGACACAATTGCAGAAAATTGCTGACCTTTGTCTTTAAACGTCCCTTCCCCTCCAACTATCAGTGAATTGGCTGGCACCGCACTGCCGGGATTTACGAAATAATACTTTGCAAAACTTTTGACTTCCCAAAATCCATACCAATCTCGGCTGGCATCTCGTGTCGCCACATAGTCCAGAGGATTTACTAGGTTGTACAACAGAAAGTAAATATAAGGTCTACCTAAAGACTCGGTGATATAAATTCGATCAAAACTATTTTCATATTTGCGCACCTGCTTCACCAGTTGCTTGTAGCCATATTGCCACTCTCCACTAAAGACCATCGGATAATGCACCCAATACTGGTGCATGTAATAAAAAATGTTGCTTCCCAAGATGATCACCAACAACCACGGCAGCAATCTAAATGACTGTTTTTTTTGTTGTCGACCCCAATGCCACAGTGCCAAAACTCCAGCTGCGGAAATAATCTGCCAACTTGGTAAAATTGAAGCCGTCCGCAGCATATGGGGAGTTTCTCGGGCTACCGCTGCCGGCACCACCGGCAATAACCACCAACCCAAAATCAACCAAGAATTTTTGTTTTTGCGCTTGATCAAAAAATACAGTCCTGCCACCACAAACAAAAGTTCAATAAAATACAATTCTCCGACATCTTGAATTGAAAGCCGCGGATTGCGGTCACCATGAATAAACAAATAATCGCCGCGGAAATGGTCAAAATAATGTTTCAGATATTCTCTGGCAAAACCCAGGCGCCGATTATTTACCAGCTTGGCCCACCAGGTATTTCCTTGCCGTTTAATCCGCTCATTTGCTAGCGCCACAGTTTGCAAATTATTAAATATAGATACTTCCTGCAATCGATTGCGGCTTTCTTGACTCTGAAAATAGAAAATATATGGACTTAACATGATAATTCCAAATATCGCAGAAGCTATAACCCAGCCTCTGATTTTCCATAATTCTCTCACATAGCTTAGACCCAAAAATAATAACCATATCGGCAACAATACCCGGTTGGCATTGAAAGTATAAAAAGTCAGACCGAAAAAAAGCGCGGAAAATACCAATAACCATGGTTTTTGTTTGCTGCCCTTCAAAAACAACCATGTTCCAATCAGATGAAAAATGGCCGCCAGATGTGCTTCAAAGGCTGCTCTCGACAATTGCAGCGACCAGGGAGAAACAGCCATCAAAACAGAAGAAACTAACGCCAATTTTCTATTTTGAAATAATTCAACCACTAACAAATAAGTTATTAATATAAATAATATGCCTGAAAGTGCTGACGGAAAACGAATTGCAAATTCAGTCGCACCAAAAACAGCCATAGCTGGTACGAGCGCATAAATGTAGCCAGGCGGTTTATAGTCACCAAAGGCTACAAAATGTGTCAGTGGTAAATATTTTCCATGCTCATCATGTCCGGTTGTTAAAATGGCAAAGGCATTGTATCCCAACGATGCCTCGTCCCAATACAAGGCCGGTGGATTTGCGTCCAATTGGTACAGTCGCAAAAATGCACCCAGAAGCAAGCTTATAAGTAGCATAATCAATACTTTAGATTTCATAAAAATTATAAACAGGCTTACCGTCTGGATAATAAATCTGCTTGATGAGTTTTGCTTCATTTCCGACTTCCACACTCGAGGGAACGGCCAGCAAAGACCCAGGTAGCAACTTCTCGCCCTCAACCCGCCAAGCAAATGAGCGAAAAAATTGATACTTACCAAAGGCGTCTACATGCTCAAAACCAAATACGTCCGGATGAAAATTACGTAGCAGTTGATCAGCTAAAACCTGGGGTGGAGTTTGTTCATAAAAAAGTTTAAATATATAAATTACCGTCGGATCTCCATAGATATTTATGATCTCATATTTATCTTCCACAGATTTCAGATACGAGAAAAGTTCTCGATTGCCATAATGCCACCAGTTTCCATGATGCAGAGGCAATACCATAAAATATTGCCGCAGAAAATAACCCAACTGAAGTGCCAATAACAGGGAAACAAAAACGAGCAATATTTTACTTTTATACTTGAGAGAAAACCAGACCCATCCCGCAGCACTCAATAGAATAAAAACGACAAGAGAATTGAACATCCGGTTGGATGAGGGTGTCACGAAAGTTAACGCTGCAGGGAGGATAGTAATTATCAACCAACCAAAACAGAATAAAACTAGATGATTGTGCCGACGCAGCAAATAGATAGTTCCCAAGACAATAAACACTGCATCAGTCAAATATAAAAGCCCCACATCCGGCAATTGGAAAGGTGAGTAAATATCGCCCTTGAGAAACAAAAAAGTTCCGTCCAGATGCTGTCCGAAACGCCTGATGATTTCCATTGCATAAAAAATTGGTTTGTTATGAAAAATTCGCACTAAAATAGGATGAGCAGCGACTCCATCTTGGGCAATCAATTCTGCCACCGTCAATCTGACTCCCGCGTCATAAAAAATACTTACAGTTTTTACCCGACCAAATATCACATCACTTTCCCTAATAAATGCAAAAAACAAGGGCAAAAGCAATAAAACTGCAAATATACCGGGCACAAGCACCTTGCTTCTTTTCTGCCAAATTTCTTTAGCAAATGTCTTTATCAGACCTAAAAAAAGCAGCGGCACGATCAAGCGCATGCCGTAATAAGAATAAATTGCTGCAATAAATCCGACAGCACTTATATACCACCAAAGTTGATTCTTTTTTAAACCCTTTAAAAAACCCAAAATCCCTAATAATAGCCAAAACAATGCCGGACCAATCAACATCGCCGCGCGACTTTGTAGTATGTGCCAAGGAGAAATAGCAAAAAAAAGAGCTGATATCAAAGCTATTTTTTGGCTTGTTGAAACGGAAAATTTGGTTTTTCTGATATGCAAAAATTCCCATATCAATTCATATATGACCCAGATAGTAAATACACCCAGGATCGCCGACGGCAACCGGACACCCCAAGCATTCAGTCCCAAAAGTGCTATTGTCGGTATCATGCTGTAAGTTGGCAATGGCGGCTTCCAGTCGCCAAATGATCGCAGAGATACTGGTAAATAAGTCCCGTACTCGTCACGACCGGTTTTGAGTATCGCATACGCATTGTATCCTTGGGAAACTTCGTCAGAATAAAGTGACGGTGGGATTTTGTCCAAACCAATAAACCGCAGGGCTGCGGCCAACAAAATAATCACTGCCAATAAACACTTGGTTTTCATTTAAAAATTCCTCTGCTCATTTGGCAATTCATTGCTTATGCGTTGAGAATAATGTCTGGTGTAAAAATGATAAAAAAGCAAATAGTTATAACTGATAAGGAAAATCAAAACTAGACTCACTATTTTTCTGTAAATATTTTGGGAGGTAAGGGATGTGCTTAACTCTCTGATACCCACACCCATAATATATGCTAAATAAGGTGTAACAAGGAAAAATATTCTTTGTTCCGGAAAATTGGGTTGTGCAGCTGCCAATAACCAAATCGCAGGCAGAGGCAATATCAGCCACCAATTGATTTTTGTGAAATTTTGTCCCACTTTGTAAAGTCCCCAAACAAAAATGGGCAAAGTAAACGGCAGCATGATCCCGACATCACGTAATCCTCCGCTCCAAAAACTGTCGTTTTTGAAAAATAAATATTGGAGAGACAACAAATAAAACAGTCTTTCTAAAAAGCGTGTTGTCGGAAAAATAACTAAATCTGCTCTCCAAAACTGCAACTGGGGAAATATCAAAAAAGCCACCAATGACATGAGGCAAATGATTGCTATCCGATAGATTCTGGGATTGATCAAAGTCATCAGCCAAGTACCACATAACAAAACCGACAAGGCCCAAACTACTGGCGAATATATCCGGCTTTGCTCAATATGAAAGGGTAATACGATCAAACTTAACGATGTAGCAAAGGCTAAATTTGGGCTCTGACTCAATTTTTTGACTATCAAAAATAAAAATATTATTGCTGCCACTGAAGCTAAAGCAGTCAGTAGCCGCAACATCATAAAATCTGGGTTCATGGGAGGCAATTGACCCAATGCCAGAAATCTGGTTACCGACGCTATAAAAATAATCACTATCAGCTGCCAATTTTGATATACCAACTGCATAATTAAATTTTAGGGCGGGGTGTTGTTGCCTTCAACTATCCAAATAGCGTCTTTGTCATTCAAATATTTTATTTTTTTAAGCGGGGTGAGTTCTTGCGCAAACTCTTCAGGTTTACCAATAAATAGGTAATTATTTTCTTTTAGGCTTCCGTAATCAAACGGTTGGAAGTAGTATTTATCAAATTTATTAGTCACTTCTCCCCACCCCCCACTTACGGTTCCTCCTTCTGCCAAATATTTCCTTGGTTCATACCGCAAATAATAGAGAAAAAATACATGTGGATATTCCAAATTGGTTGAGACCAAAATTTTGTCATATTTATTTTTATTGGCCTCGGCAAATTGAGCTGCTTGCCGCCGGCCATACCGCCAATCCTCTGAACTGTCTATCGGATAATGAATAAAATATTGGTGCAAAAAGTAAGCGCTATTTAGTAAATACAGACTTGAAATAATAAATATCCCTGTTCCAAACAGTTGCTTCTGTGTCAACTTTTTGATTAAATGAAACAGACCTAGAGCAATCAACACTTGAGGCAATGGCATCACTACCGCTATCCGCATCGCATGCGGCACATCACGCGTCACAGCAGAGGGCACAACTGAAGACAAAAACCAAATTAATATCAACCAACCGACTTTTTTATTTGTCTTATTGATCAAAAAGTACCATCCCAGTATAAGTAAAGGCAGTTCGATAAAATATATGATCCCTATTCCTTGCACATGGTGCCGTAGTGTATCGTTGTCTGCAAATAGCCAAAAGTTGGGATCCAGATGTTTAAAATAATTTTTTACGAGTATTGTGCTGTAAAATAAAATGTCATTGTGCCAGAATCGGCCAAGCCTATCTTGTCTTTGAGCATCCAAATTTTGCCAGGCGGAATTAATTTCTTTTTCCTTGGATATCTGCAAACTTTGGACTGGAGTGAAAATGCTGGCTCCAGTAAAGCGCATTTGTCCGGAAATCGAAGTTCCCACTTTTATAACTTGCAGAGCAATCAACAAGCTGATGATTCCGCTGACCCAAACCCCAACTGACCGCAATTTAATTTTCTTAAAATTTAAAATCACGAGGGCGCAAAGTATTATGGGAATCACAAATCTGGCTGAATGGTAAGTAAACATACCCAAACCGAAAAATATCACGGACAAAGGTAACAGCAGTGACTTTGTCAGACCTTTGTGAAAAAACCAAGTAGCAAAAGTTGTAAAAAATATTACATTATTGCTCTCAAGTGCCAAGCGGGAAAAATGCGTGTGCCAAGGAGAAATCGCCAGTATCATACTTGAAAGCAGGGCCAGTTTTCGGCTGTGGAATAGTTCTTGTACCAAAATATATGTCCCCAAAATACTTAATGTTCCCAACAATACTGATGGAAACCGGACTGCCAAATCATTCCACCCTAAAATTTTGATTGATAAAGCCGCCAAATATGTATAAACTGGCGGTTTGTAATCATCCAGCGAGCGAAAACTTAATGGTAGAAAATTACCAAACTGATCTTTCCCTGTCTGCAGTAGTGAATAGGCATCATATCCGGTAGCCACTTCATCCCAGGAAAAACTGGGTGGAATTTGTCCGACTTGATATACGCGTAAGAAAAATCCCAATATCAATATCAGTACCAAAGCTGATTTGCTAAATGTCTCAGAATACATTTTATTTATGTCTGAAACTGTGACAACACTTCAGCGTCAGATTGCGTATAAATTGTAACTTGTTTAGATCTGTGTCTAATAATTTCTGGCAACTTTCCCACAGCTGCGACAAATCCGCCCACAAGATGCATATTCCCTTTTATCAATGCTATAAACAAATATATGGGGAGCCAAAAAAGATGATTGAGAAGATATCTGGTATCAGTAATATTTTTCCACACAAAAATAAATTGATTGCGGTAGGCAATTTTTTCAATTTCCGCTGCTGTATATTTTGACTTAATACTCCCTTGTTCATGCAGATGTGTTACCTGACTTCTGACCTCAAAAACAAGTTTATAACCTGATTTTAATGCTCGATAACCTAGATCAAGATCCTCCCAATAAAATGGATTATACAACTCATCCATACCTCCCAATTTTTCCCAAATGCTTTTGCGATATGCACCACTTCCGCCGCTCACCCATAAAGTGTTATTTATATTTGTTTCACCCCGCGCGTGCTCCAAAAATCCGTGCTTGAATCTTCCTATACCCCGTCCGCGCTCAATGAACTGACCTTTCTCCCAGCTTTTCTCCAGACAACCCACGGCAAAAACTTTGTCGTTCTTAAAATGCTGTAATAATAGTTTTAGAAAATCGCCCTGCGGCAAAACGTCGGTATTGATAAGTACCACAATTTCACCTTGAGCTGCTTTTACTCCCAAATTTACGGTCGTGGCAAAACCGTCATTTCTCTCTTTTTCTAGCAATTTTATCTGCGGATAGTTTTTTTTCAAAAAAATCACGCTCTCGTCAGTCGATGCATCGTCAACCACAATAATTTCATGATCTATACAGGCTTTGATCACTTGAGGTAAGTTTTTCTCCAAAAGTTGCTTTCCGTTGTAATTTGGAATAATTATTGAGACAGAATTTTTCATATTTGGCGTAATTTTTTGCCATATATCCAAGCAAAAGACAGCCCAACGATAATCCATGATGCGGCTGTGATGGCTTTGGCGACGATGCGCACCTTGGTATCGGAAAAAATCACTTTTACCACAGATTCACCTTTGGGAATTTCAAAAGTAATCAGCCCCCGATAGTTTGGATTTTGAAATTCTATAGGTACTAGCTTATCATCAACAAAAACCCGCCAATTAGGATAATAAAACGTTTCATCAATCACCAGATTTTCCGTTTCTGATTTTATTTTATATACGTGTTTATCGCTACTGCGATATATCATATCAATCACCGCCGGCTCTCTGGTTTGGGGTAAAAGTTGTGCCCGGATGTAAGTCTGCGGATCCCCGGCCCAGATCGGAGTGGTAGAAATACCCTCGGTATTATTAGTCAGTTGATAAAAATAATACTGATCGGAAATTTCCTTATATCCATGGCCTTTGGCAAATGGCAAATTTAAAAGCAGCAAACCGCCGCCAATTAGGACAACAATTAGTAACAATTGTTTCATCCTTACAATTTTTTGTAACTCATTGAGCAAGCTGGCTGCCACGATGGCAATACCAACAATCGTCAGACTCATGAACCTCCAGGGAAATTGGATCTGCTGTAATAGCGGTATCTGGGCATAAAATATTTTCGAGTCGGGTAGTTGAAAAAATATTCCAGCGAAACTTGTCACCAAACCCAAAATTAATAATTTTTTTTCGTGATATTTTTTGAAAAAAACCATCAACCAACCGATAACCAACACCAAAATATGCAGTAGCCCGATTTGCCACGTCTGATATTCTAACTTGCCTGTAATATCAATAAAAGTCCATTCCGGCTTCAGCAATTTTTTCCAAGTTACCGCCTGATTGGACCAAGCGTCGCGGAGCGGATTGATGTTGTAATGCACGTATTTACTCTCCAAGGCAAAGGGTAAAAGTAAGAAGGCACTCAATCCCGCAGCCAACACCACAGCCAGAGCTACTTGCAATATAAATTTCCCATCCCAATGAAATTTTTTTTGCCAGCAAAGAAATATGAAATAAAATACATAAAAAAAGGAACTAGTGATCAGAATAAATGGGTGGGAAAGTAAAAGTCCGGCTAGTGCCAGACCCAAAAATATAGCGTTGTGCCAAGTTTTGTTTTTATAAAGTGCTTGTAGTGCCAAACCCACCAAGGGAATAAGCATAAAGGCCGTATGTTCGGACAGACTGCCGCGGGCATAAATATCGCTGATCCGATAGGGTGCATTAACATAAAATAAAGAGCCTATAAATGCGGCATTCTTTTGCACATGCTGCTGTAAAAATAAATACATCAGCCAAGCTGACAGAATAAAACTAAATAAAATATAAATTTTGGTCGTATCAACCAGTGAAAAACCCAGAAGTTTTATCGGAATTTGCAAATAATATGGTAACAAATATGTAAAAAACAGCACTGGACTGCCATAGCCGTTGGCCACATAACCTGCCCAACTGGGTAAAATATGCCCTTCCTTCATTGAGAGATAAAAAGCTGCGAAGCGGCCGATATTGGCTTCAATATCATGGGCGGTGAAAATACCTCTGCGAAACAAGGGTTCAATACCGGGTAAACTCGAAAGCAAAATGAGAAGCAGCGGGTAAAAATCGGTTTTGAGTTTGGACATCAAATAAATCTTAACACAGGGGGATAAAATTGCAATTTTGACATCTTTAGACTGGTGATGCCGAGGGTGATGGAGAGGCAACTGCACCGTTATATATAAAATTGACGGTCAAAATTTTTTCTGCAGCCGATGCCAGGCTTTTGACGCGCACATCAATTTTTTTGGGACCATTTTCTAAATTGTAGATATTGATCGATTTGTCGGTATAACTTGACCAGGGCCCACCATTTAAACGGTAAGACCAAACCACCCCACAATATTTGCCCTGATGGTCATATGCGATATCGATACTCACCAGATTGTCAGTCACAATCTGATTTTCTGCCGGGCTTATTATGGCCACTGGTCCGATTTCTGCCACACACTGGGAAGGTGTTGCTGCCGAAGGTTGGGGTGTAATTTGAGGCTGAATTTCAGCCGGATTTCCCGGCGAGCTTTCGATCTTTTCCACAATCGTCACCACTTGCGGACTGGTGGAGATAACTGGTTCTTGAGCATCCGACTTGCTGTAGCGAGAGCGCAAATTTGTGATATTTAAAATAATCACTGTCAAAAGTACCGGAATGGACAAAAAAGCCGTCACAAATTCCAGATAACGTTTCTTATCCGGCAATACTCGATATTGATTTTTGATTTTTTCCAAATATTTTCTCAACATTATTTTTTTTAATATCTAGATATCATTTATATTATAACAGTCGGCTGCAACTCAGTCATTTATCCTATAATATACAAGGGGGGGCTGATGCGCAGATCAATCAGGGTTGTTTGAAGTAATCCGGGGCATTACCACTTTTCCACTTTATATTGCAACCGCTACTGGGTATTTGCCTTAAATCAACTTGGCGGTTATTTAAAACTGCCTCAATCGCATTGCGCAAATCTTTGCCTGTTACTGGGCGGAAATTGCCGGGACGACTACTGTCGAGTTGTCCCCGATAAACCAGCCGTCTTTTATCATCAAACAGGAAAAAGTCAGGAGTACAGGCTGCAGTATAAGCTTTAGCCGTTTCCTGGCTTTCATCATACAACAGGGGAAAATTAAATTTTTCTTCTTGAGCAAATTCTTTTAATGATTCGGGCGCATCTTGAGGATAGGCTGTCGCGTCATTACTTGATATGGCTACAATAGCCACAGATTTATCAGCATAGTCTCTGCCTAGCTGAGCCAATTCCCTTTTCACATGCTGGACATACGGACAGTGCCGACAAATAAACATTATCAGTAGGGCCTTTTTATCCGCAAAATCGGCCAGCGTAAAATTTTTATTTGTTACCGTATCGGGTAAATTGAAATCAGGCGCGATAGTACCCAAAGCCAGCATGGTTGACGGTGTTAATACCATATATTTTTATTCAAAAAGGGCTAATTGACGGTATTTCTGCTTCAATTTTAAAATTGCTCCCCATTCAATTTGCCTCACCCTTTCTGCACTTACTTTAAATTTTTTGCCGATTTTTTTCAATTTCTGTTCTTGAAGTCGCTGACTCAAAACCCATTTTTCCCTTTCAGTCAATAACGGAAACTTTTCGATAAATCGCAAAAAATGCCTCACTGTCTGGTTGCCTATCATAATAAGCAAATTATACAACCACATTGCAATTTCAGATGCGGAAAACCACCTGGTGTTCACCTTGAGGCACTACTACTCCCCGCAATAGCAAATCTACCGGATATATGATACTTTGCTGTCCATCAATAAACACCTGCCAGTCCTCATAGTAAATATCTGTCAACACCAGGAGTCTGGTAACGTCAGTTTTGGTCAAAACCACAACTTCATTTTCGGTATTAGAGACAACAACCGCTGTTTCATTCACCGTAAGGGGTGTGGGTTTTATATACAGTGGTTTTTCCACATATGCAGTCCGCTGCAAAGTTGTAGGATCGGCAAACATCTGATCGGCCACCGCTTGTTTATTGGGCAAACTTTTAACTTCCTCAACCAAAAATGCCTTTGGAAAGACATTGACATTTTCATAAATCTTGGTCTGTCCTTCACTAAACACCAATTTATATTGAGGCTGGGTCAAATCCTCAAGGCTCAAAATGTATTTCACACCCAGTAGATCTGCTACCCAATTGGGGCTTTCTGGCGTGATAATGCGGTGAAAAGTCGCCGGAGTAATATCTGACGTGGCTCTGGTCCAAGCACCCACAAATTGGCTATAACTCAATAAATACAAAGGGTCGTAGCCATCAACACTGGCCAATTTGTAATAAGTTGAGGTATTGGCAGGCAATAATCTTCTATCCATAGTCATAAACCGATAATTTCCCAGATTTTGCTGTAAAAAATTTATGGTTGCGGTCTGGGGAAAGAAAAATTCCTGGGGACTAAATGAAGTAAATTTACTTGTAAATCTATAGACATCAAATATTGTTATTACCAAAAAAGCCAATATGACCCATTGAGTAAATTTTGGTCTAAAATAGCTCGTCAAAACACCAATTACAAAACTTGTGTAAATCAATGTCGGCAAGATCATGTTTCGTTGCATGATCATGATTTGTACCGGTCCGATACTTTTATCTCTCATTATCAACGTCATGAGCCATCCGCTGATAACTACAATACCAGTGGCCAACATTCTGGTGAATATTTTCCGCTCCAATTTGCTTTTTAGAAAAAAATCCAATCCTAGTGCAGATAAGACAGCCAATGAAAAACAAACAATGACCAATATTCTTGTAGGTTGGAGTGAAGAAACCAGAGGCAGGTTCAGTAAATATGGAATCTTGGCAATAAAGTTGGGGGTAGCAAGTAACAAACCTGCTATAGCTGCCAGTGCAAAAAAAACAGTTTTTTTGTCTCGCCTGAAAAATAAGCAGATTAATCCAAAAAGTAAGGGAAGCAACCCGATGTAGCCGACAAATTCTCCATAATTCCACTTTCCGAAATAATTTCCGGTTGCCGGATTACCAAAAAAATCCGGTGCCACAAACTGAATCAGGTGCTGATATGGCAAAAACCATTCCAACTTTAAATTGGGCGGTAAATCAAATTCACGAGCTGATACCAATATGAATTTGATACTGGGGATTAATTGTATGCTGATAAAGAATAATACCAGTCCGCTTTTTATGGCAAACGGAAGAAATTGTTGACTTATTTGATATATATTTCCTCCATGTTTCCACCATAATCTAGCTAAAAGATAAATATTGATAAAAATAAAAAAGTAAAGTACTATCTGCAAATGCCCAGCCAAAAAAGCCGCAGTTTCTGCAAAAATCAGAATCAAAATCCATTTCCAGGAAAATTTTTCCACCAGTTTATCATTTGCCAATAATGCCAGGGGTAACCAGAGGGCTACGTGATCGATGGTGTTCCATGTCAACCACGCCACCATAAAACCCGAAAAAGCAAAACTTATTCCTCCCAAAAATGCAGCCGCTGGATCCAGTTTGAGATTTCGCAAATACCAGAAAGTAAAAATAAAAGCCAATACCGGCTGTAAAACCACTAATAAGGTCCAAGCGTCATTAAACGGCATCAGCCAAAAAATAAAATTTAAAGGATAAAAAGCAGCAGTCTGGATATTTGCCAGTAGCGGGGTTCCGGAAAAACTGTATGGATTCCATTTTGGCAAATGTCCCCGCTTGAGTTGATCAATCGCTAATTTACGATACGGGATCTGCTGGCGGATCGAGTCAGTAATTAAGGGATTTTTATAAGGATATCCGTTGGGAAATTTATCAGCCAAACTATCACGCCAGGGGTGGTAAAGTCCGACCAGGGCATCTGTGGGCACTGGTAGTTTTCCCCTATTTATCGGCCAAAACACCAACAGAAACAAAATACTCGACAGTGCTATATATAAATGTTTATGACTGAATAACTTCATGGAAACGGCGGCAGAATTTTTCTTGAGAGTAATTCAAGGCAGTCTTATAAGCATTTTGTGCCAATTGGGTTCTGAATTTTTCATCGGTTAACAATTTTCGGGTCAGATAGATCAATTCTCCTTTGGTCTGCCAATGCAGACCGTTTATCTGATGTTGCACAATTTCCGTTTGTCCCCCACCGGGATAGACCAATGGTACTGCTCGATGTAACATCGCCTCCAAAGTGCTTACCCCAAAATGCTCGGCTTTTTCCGGGTATCTTTGCAAATCCTCACCAAATCCAGCCGCATGCCAATAAATTTTTGCCTGACTATACAAATCTACCAATTCCAAATATGTGACTTGAGTCAGCAGTTTTATCGGGTATCCTACAGCTAATTGCTGTACTTCTTTAAAATAATCTTCTCCTCCAGGATCAATGGATCCCACCAAATAAAGTTCTGTATCTTCCATACTTTCTATGAGCAAATCTTTAAATATTTCAACCATTTCCTTCTGTTTTTTACTGTGTAGATGGGGGAAAAATCTCCCTACTGATAAAATCAGATTTTTCTTGGGTACAGATTTTGTGACCGCCGTATTGAGCGGAACAAACAATACTTGACTTTCTATTCCTAATTTTTGCTCAATGATGTTTTGGATAAAATATGAGTAACAAATGATTTGCCAATTTTTGAGTTTATATAAATTAAGCCAAGATTTTGCTGGTATATGATTCGGGCTCTGGATAAGCAAAATATTCTTTTTGGCAGATGAAAAAAACAAACTACCATCTGTGACATAGATCAGCAAATCAAATTGCTTTAAAATTTTCCTTCGCTTGAACCAATTATTTTGCCAGTCGACAAAATCCAGCTTAGGGATGTCCAATCCGAACTTTTGTTCTGCCAATTTTACTAAATTTTCCCTGCCATTAAATAAGGTAATCTCTGCAGTCGCCAAACATTTAGCCATCGTCAGCACATATCTCTCCGCTCCGCCTAAAATATCTAAATATGGATTATAAATACCGATTTTATTTACTTGCATAAATTTCTCAAAGGAGCAATTTTTAATACTTTGCTGGTTCATTTGTTCGATATATCGAGTTATCGAACTTTTGAAAAATATGTTTTTTTACTCTCGCTTTTTACATTTTTTTACATTTTCCATGATTTCCGTTGCTGCATTTCCCACAATCTGGCATAGGTAATGAAAATACTAAATGCTTGATAAATACTTTCAATTAAACCAACAGTGCCAACACGCCACCCTCCTTGTTTGATGTAATAATCCCAAAATGTGGGTAACATAACTCTGGGTAATCGCCACCAGACGACTGGCGGATGATTTTGGTCAAGGCGCAATTTAGCCTCAATTTGTGACCATTTGAGGGTATTGCTGATCATTTCATTCAAATTCCGGTGAGTATCATGGAGCAGCCTGCCTGACAACTGACCAATCTTCCCATTTATTTGTGGAGTTTCATGCACATCTCCTATCCAATTTTCTAATGCCTCTTTTATTATGAACCTTACAATCCGTTCCGTTTTTGGCCATCTTTTACCCAGATAATAATTTATTCTAATAAGCTCATAGGCAGAAAATTTTGCCACCTGCTGTTTGAGCACTTGGTTTATCTCTGCTGCCAATTCCGGACTCAATCTCTCATCCGCATCAATATAAAGTAACCAGGTACCAGCAGCTTTTTCTGCTGCAAAATTGCGGGCTTCGGCAAAACTTTTAATCTGATGGTCAAAAATTTTTGCCTGATATTTTTTGGCAATTTCAACAGTAGCATCACTGCTCTGATCATCGATTAATATAATTTCCGAAGAATTTAGAGACTGAAGTGATTTTAAACAATTATGCAAAACTTCTGCCTCATTTTTGGCTAATACGATACAAGATACATCCATAAAATTATTTTTTTTCAACTTTTTTCCGTCTGAGAAAATTTGGCATTTGCGGCAGTTTTGGCAAACGTAAATTCTTCGGAAATTCCTGCACTTTGGGTATCTGGGGCATTTTGAGGCTGGGAAGTTTGGGCATTTGGGGAAATTGCCAATGTGTAGTACTTTGGGGACCGTATTTTTTGCGTAAAAAATCACCAATAGCTTTTTTCTGTGTCCTATTTCCCCTCATTAATAAATTTAAAGCCTCTCGATAAAGAGCTAGTTTGGTCCGCCAAGGAGCATAACGCATGCCGATAAGCATCCGGTTGCGGGTAATATAATAAATTTGGGTTTCCGATCCGGCACCGCCTGCCGAAACTGCATTTTTGTGCCAAAGATAAGCTTGGGGTACATAATATATACCATAACCTTTTCTGCTTGCTCTGATCGACAAATCCAAGTCCTCATAATACATATAGAATTTTTTATCAAAATAACCAACTGTTTCCCAAACTTCACGCCGTATCAGCATACAACAACCGGTAGCATATGCGGTTTTGATCATCACATCATATTGACCTTTGTCCACCTCATCCACCCCCCGATGACTGGCAAGCATATTTTCCCAGTCAATCTGACCACCTGCATACCAAATGACTTTGCCCAATTCACTGGATTTATATCTTTCGGGGTGAGTTTCAAAACCCGGAGCAAAATAAATTTTGGGACAAAATATACCGCCGATTTTTTGTTTCAAAGCCGCCTCATAAAGTATGGATATCAAATCCGGTGATATGGTGGTGTCATTGTTCAATAGCAAAACAAAATCTGCTCCATTTTTCAAGGCCCAGCGCACACCCACATTGTTACCTTCGGAAAAACCCAAATTGTACTGATTGAGTAGAAAATTGACCTCTGGGTAGGCGAGACGCAGTTTTTTTACCGAATCATCTGTCGAGCCATTATCCACCACCAACAGATCTACTTGAAAATCATTTCGTTTCAGTTTTTGCAATGAATCCAAACAATCTCGAGTGACCTCCCAACCGTTATAATTTAAAACTACCACGACAATTTTCACTTTTTGCCTCCGATTTTGGTTTTTATTTTACTGATTACATTTTCGATCGCTGACTTGTTCTCGACACTGATTTGCTTACCCCAGTGACTAAAATCCGCCTCGCTCTTTTCCACCGCCTGAAATAGTTGCGGTACCACTTCCACCTCTCCCTGCTCCGTAAATCCTGATTTCTCCCAACATTTCAACTCTACCACCAGAAAAGAAAAAGCTTGTAAAAGTGCCAGCACCAACCCATGCAGTCCATCTTTGTAACCTTCCCAAGCAAAGTAGCGCGCCAAAAATTCATTCACTGGCGCTGTCAATAAATTTTTTAGTTTAAATTCGTAGCCTGACCTGATTTTGGCTTCTGCTTCAATCCCGCTATACCGATTTAAGCGCGCCACAAACTGTTCTACAGAATCATAATTATAGTGCACCAGGGCGTTTTTCTCCTCTGGTGGCAGATCCATACCTTTTCCTTCCGTGATGGGGATACTGTGAATGTCATCTCCCCAGGTTACTTTGTCTTTTTTGAAAAAACGTATCTGGTGATCTGGCCACCAACCACTGTGCTGTATCCATTTCTTGAATATCAGATTTTTTCGCGGTAATCTGTAGAAATCATAATCTGCATGCTCGGCTAGGCGGCGCAATTTCTCACCGAGTGTTTCGGGCAATACCTCATCCGCATCGATCAAAAAAATCCAGTCACCTCCGGCCTTGGCTAGGGCAAAATTTCGAGCTGGTTCAACATAGCCGGTATTTTCGTGATAAAAGACTTTGGCGCCGGATTTTTTGGCCAGCATCACTGTGTTGTCTGTCGAATACATGTCGGTCACTACTACTTCGTCCACAAATTGCCGCACACTGTCCAAACAACGAACTATATTTTTCTCTTCATTAAAGGTGTTTACAACAGCCGAAATCTTCATTTAACTATATTGTAGTTGAAGCAGACAAGAAAAGACAAATGGCGAGTTTAAATCTGTTTTGTGAAGTGTTTAAACATTTTTAACCTGTTTGGGGTCAAGATTATTGCAATATAGGGCTGAAGTTCGTCTTTTAACTTCCGGTAACAATAAGCTGTATAAAACAATGAACCAAATAGTGTACCACCGATCAAAAATAAAACTGGAGCTGAAAGCACAATTTTCAAAAGCCATAATACAGCAATTAACCAAATACTCCCCATAAGGGGCACAGTGATTTGTTGCAGTAAGGTCACTTTGACAAATTTTTTCAAAATCAACAGTGGGATCAACGAAGTCAATGATATCACAAAAGCCGCCAGTGCAACTCCGTTAAGTCCATACCAACTGACAAATAAAGGCACCAAAGCCCAAGTCAGAACTGTCCACATCAACATCAAAAAGAAACTAATTTTCACTTTGCCGATAGCATTTAAAGCATTGACCAGAGGACTGGAAATCGTCGCCAAAACTGCTGAAAAAGTAAACAAATAAAATGAGAATATTGCCGGCTGCCATTTATCATAACGAGGGATTATTTCCATCAACGGTTTGATCATAAAAACCATGCCTATGGCCAGCGGCAAAATGAACAAACTTAAAATTTTCAAAGTCTTATTGATGGCATTTTTCAAAAACTGACTATCATGCTGCAACCTGGAAAAAGTCGGAAATGTCACTTTGATAATATTGTCCATAATCAGCCGCAGTGCAATTTCCGCCCATTTTTTGGCCCATCCGATATAGCCTACTGCAGCAAACGGTAGGATGGTTCCTAAATAAGCTGTAATCAAATCATCTTTGATCAACCCAAGTAGCGCATTCCCTTGGTAGGGGATACCAAAGCTCAACAATGATCTGATATGTTTTTTATTTATCCCAAGTTGTGGCTTCCAGGGCTGGATCAAATACAATGTGGCCAAGCCACTGATACCCCGAAGAATGGCTGCCCAAGCAAAACTCATGATTCCAAATCCCATAACAGCCAAGATGATGGCCGTCAAATGATATACCAAATTCTCGACAATTTGCGGCCAAACCAGTTTGGCAAATTCCAATTTTCGCTCCAGCATCACCGAAGGAATGGTTTTTAGGGAACTTAATATAAAAGCTATAACTAGCGCACGGAATAAAAATATTCCGTTTGGCCCAAAATTATAAAGTTTGTCAATTACCGGGGTCAATAAAAACGCTATGATGGCCACTGTTAATACAAGAATTTGTTGCAGGGTAAAGGTGCTTTTGTAATCATCCATATCAGGCTCGTTTTGTTTTTGGATCAAAGCTGCAGCTAGTCCCACATCGGAAAAATAATTAAGGAAATTGACCACCGCTGTCACTACAAAAAACACTCCAAACACACTTGGATCCAGAAGAATCGTCAAGATCAGCGTGGCCAGAAGTGCCACTATTTGCAGCAAAAAAGTCCGTCCGGTCAAAACTACTGCCCCCAAAAAACTTCTCCGTTTGATTTCCGCAACATCAGATTCCACCAGTTGTGTCATATGGCTTTAAGTATAGCAGAACTATCCCGAGAAGATTTTAAATCATTTTCCCGTGCCAAAATATCTCAGCAGAAGTAGCTCAAAATAAAGTTTGAGATAGGCCAGTGACATTTTCCAAAGTTTGAAATTTGACACGCCTTCAACACGATCATAATAAACAGTAGGCACCTCACCCAAGCGGTAACCAGCCAAATGAGCTTTGATAGCAAATTCCGGAGAGATAGCAAACCCAGAAGAAACAAGTTTGACTTTAGTCAAAAGTTCTTTACGAAAACCACGAAATGCATTGGTAATGTCATGCATTTTGATCCCAAACAATAATTTAGCTAACACTGTCCCCCGCGATGACAAAAAGGCCTTGGTTGGGTCAAGTGATCCCCAGGTTCCCCCTGGCATATAACGAGAACCAAAAACCATATCATATCCCTCTTTTAACTTAGCCACTATCTTGCCGTAAGTTTCTACCTGATCTGCTTTGTCTCCCATAGTCCAAATGATAAAATCACCACTGGCTTTTTTACTGCCGGCCAAAAGAGCTTTCCCCATGGTATTTCCCAATTCTTTGCCATCAGTTTTACGCCATACTGGTTTGACTTGAGGATATTTGCGTTTGTATCTTTCAAGGACTCTTTGTGTGCCATCAAAGCTTCTGTCATTTACCGGGATGATTTCAAAATTCCATTTTTGTGATTTGGCATAATTATAGACTTGCTCGATCATCGACCCGGCATTTTTCTCTTCGTTATGAAAGGGAATGACAAAACTTATTTTCATAAATATCCCTCTATAAATTGTTACAAGTAAGACTGATAAATACTCATTTTGGTTGGAAAAAATCGTCTGATTTTGTATAAATTTGTCTGCACCCAGTTTATTGGTATAACACTATCTCAACCCTCGTTTCTCCAACTCCTGCATTGCTTTCTCTACTAAATCAGTAGCCTGTTCCTTCTTCGACCACTCAAATACGTCTTTCATGCCTTGAATAAAACTGATTTTGGGTGTATAACCCAACAATTTTTTCATTTTGCTCGTATCAGCATAACAATGCCGCACATCAAAAGTGCGAAATTTACCTGTAACTTCGCTTTTAAGTTTCGTATTATACATTCTGATACAGACTTGAGCTACTTGCTTAATAGTTGTGGGAATGCCAGATCCGACGTTAAACGCTTCATAATTAGCGCTGTCTTTGACCAGTGCCAATTCGCATATTTTGACGATATCACGGATATGGATAAAATCCCGGGTTTGCTCACCGTCTTCGTTGATTAGTGGTGGCTTCCTATTTTTCACCCGGCTCAAAAATATGGCTACCACACCATTGTAGGGGTTGGATAAGGATTGACGCGGACCAAAGGCATTGAAAAACCGGAGTGATACAGCTGGGATATTATAAGCTCTACCAACAGAAAGAATTAGTTCTTCTTGGGTTTTTTTGCTGATGGCATAAACTGAAGGACTATTGAGTCTGGCTGTTTCATCGGTTGGCAACATTTTCAATTGCGTCTGACAATTGCGGCACAACGGTTCCCAAATACCTCTCTTTAAATCAACTGCTCTTCTAAGCGGTGGTTGTTGCACTAAGCCGCATTTTAAGCACTGATACATACCTTCGCCAAAGGAACTCATGCTGGCAGCGACAAGTATTTTTTTCACCGTATGCTTTTGGTTGGCCAAAATATCAAGAAAAATAGCTGTCCCCAGACAATTGTCTCTCACATAACGTTCGATCTCATACATACTTTGTCCAATTCCCACAGCTGCTGCAAAATGAAAGACGGCGTCAATATTTTGTAGGACTTTTAACCAATCATTGCGGTTTACCACATCACCTTTGATAAACTCGGCTTTGGAGTTTAAATATGTTGGTAGTTTAGCCTGCGGGTGAATTTGCGGATGCAAATTGTCTAGAATCCGTACATTGTAGCCTTGGTCAATCAGATAATCAGTCAGATGTGAACCGATAAATCCTGCCCCACCTGTTATCAAAATATTTTTATATTTCATAGACTAATCAAAATGACCGTGGCGGCAGATATCTTCGATAGTCCTATCAATATCGTATGTGTATTTCCAATTCGGATAATGTTTTTGAAATTTGGACACATCTGATATATACCAAATATGGTCCCCGATCCGTACTTGTTCACTGTATTTGATCTTCGCTTTTTTACCCAATATCTTTTCAGCTTTGTCGATCGCCTCCAAAATTGAGACGTTGGCAAAGCGGCCGCCACCTATATTATAAGCCTCACCTGGACGCGGCTTTTGATAGAATTCATAAAAAGCAGCCACCATATCTACTGAATGAATATTGTCCCGTACTTGTTTACCTTTATAACCGTTGATGGTATAAGTATCTCCTCTGGCAATACACCTGATTAAATAAGCCAAAAAGCCGTGTAATTTGGTTCCCGAATGAGCCGAACCGGTCAAGCAGCCACCACGAAAAGACACTGTATTCATCCCGAAATATTTACCGTATTCCTGCACCATCACATCAGCCGCAAGTTTTGACACACCAAAAATGGAATGTTTGGAATTATCAATTGACATACTCTCATCAATACCTTTATAAAACTTATGATTTTCCGGCAATTCCCATCGAGTTTCCAGTTCTCTGAAAGGCAATCTGTTGGGACTATCACCATAAACTTTATTGGTGGAGGTAAAAATAAATGCAGCCTCAGGACAGTGTTTGCGAGTTTGCTCTAAAAGTAACAAAGTGGATAAAGCATTTATCGTAAAATCTGTGATTGGCTCTTTGGCAGCCCAATCATGTGAGGGTTGAGCTGCGGTATGAATGATCAAGTCAAAATTGTACTTACTAAACAAGTTTTCCAACTGGGTATTGTCGCGAATATCTATCGCATAATGGGTGTAATTTTTATATTTGTCTTCAAGCTGCCTTCGATTCCATTGCGTCGAGGCCTCTGCACCAAAAAAGTAGCGGCGCATATCATTGTCAACTCCTACCACGAAGAAACCCCGTTCGCAGAACCATCTGACCGACTCGCTCCCAATAAGTCCTGCTGAACCGGTAACTAAAATATTTTTACCTTTTTTCATGAAAATAATATCTTTTGTTTGATAAAATTAGAACTGCAAATACTCCAACCAACGACAACAGGCTTACCATGTTTCCTACAAATCTGATCGGAGTATTAGTCAAGTAGGCAGATATTAAGTGTCGTCCTGGTGGCACTTGGGTATATAGAATCCCGTTTATAATTACCGCCTCAACTGCTACTTCATCGAGCACAATTTTCCAACCAGGAAAATCAGCAATTTTCAATTGGAACAATTCACCCAGTTCGCTAAAGACTAGCAATTTTTGTCTATGCGATTTGCTTTCCTCTCGTTCAATTATAGCATTATTTACTTGCGAAAGGGCTGCCAAATCTTGTGGTGTAGCGGGTCGAATAAAATTCGGTGTCATATATTCGTCTGAAATTTTTGATATTTCCCAATTTAGTTTTTCCAGTGCGGAAAAAGCATTTTTTTCTGGCTCGTATATAAATTGAGGTGTAAAATATTTATTATTAACCAGAATTAATATGCTAAGTAGTATTAGTGTCAGCAAAATTCTTGTTTTTCTTCCTCTGATAAGGTGGATGACACAGCCACCAAGCAGTGAAACAAAAAATAACAAAAAAACAAGTAACCGCCAGGGGTACTGGACAAATGCCAACGGCTTTAACAATTCCCATATGGGACGTGACTGTACCAACATCAGCACCAAAGCCAATAAACTTGCTGGTATTATAAAATACAATAATTTTCTATTATTTGAAGTTTTTTTAATAATTAAACTGAAACTTGCCAGAAGTGCCATCATTAGGTGAATTTTGCCAATCTTAAAAGACATACCATCGGCCAGTCCCGGTGCTGAACCGGCATATCCCCAAGGCCAATCCCATAGTTGCTTCAGGTATAAAAAGTGTTGCCGGAAATCACTGCCGCCTTTAATTAATAAATCAACCTGGGTAAACTTCGCTTCTAGAAGCGCTGGCAACCAAAAAAACGCAGCCAACCCCAATCCCAAAATCATTATGGTTCCGAACAATTTTAACTCCGCAATTCTTGTTTTTGCATTTTCTACGAGTATTAAATACAACGCCCACAATCCCAAAAATATTAGAGCCAACATGGCACTGATATTATGCGCCAAAATCAGCACGGCCCAAGCAATTCCTCCAGCAACTATCCGCAAACCAAAAGGCAACTTTTTATTTGCTAGGAAATAAAAAATAAATGGCAAAGTGGCATAAGCATATAATTCTCCAATCGCCCCTCTGACATAAACCTGAACTGCATGATAAGGTGCATACATATATAAAACAGCAGAAATGACACCACCTGCTTTTCCCCACAAATGCTGTCCCAAGTAATACATTGCTATACCAGCAAGTGACAATCCTATACTGAGCAACAATTTAGTCGCCGCAATTTCATCCGCTCCTAAAAACATAAAACTGGCTCCAATATAGTAAGGTAACGGGGAATAAAAATTGAACAACGGATAACCGAATCCATAACCCAAATCTTTCACCCAACGCACTGGAAATTGTCCATCTTTTAATGCCTGATACATCTCAAACACACGCGCCGGCTGTGTATCATCATGCATGGGGAAAAACCCGCTACTGGCCAAGGGCTTTATCGTTCCAAAACTTAAAACCAACACTGCCATATATGGCAAATTTTTTTTAATCAACCGCATAAAATTATTTTATGGCAAAATTTTTGCCCGCGACAATATAGTGATATATTGCAAAAAGCAATAATAAAATTGAAATAATATCTGCTGCTGTTCTGATTGATGTGCGCTGGTACCGCAAATCAATTTGATGTTCACCTGCCGGAACTAAAATATCAATCAACCCATTATATCCCGGCTGTTGCACTATTTTTTTCCCATCAATATATGTTGTCCAACCCGGAAAATAGACCTTATTTACTTTTAGAAGTTCTTGTGTATCGGAATCGGTTTTGGCAGAAAATTCGGTATCGGTATTTTGTAAAATGCTTATTTTACCCGTGCCGGTTATCCAGGCAGCATTTTTGGGTCTTTCTTGCGGATCATTTCCCACCCAAATCGGCATAAGTTCATTAGCCGATGTGGTAGTAGCATCATTTGTTGTATAATAATCATCGCTTTTATAAATTCTGGGTCGGGTTTGAATATATGGAAACTGAAAAATCATTATCAAAAGAATTCCCAAAACAGATATGGGGATTTTGTATTTGCCGCCAGCTATATTTCCTCCCAACAAAGACATGAGGAACAAAATAATACCTAAAATCCGCCACGGAAAATCAACCTGGCCAAACAGTGGCAGTTTCCAAAAATAGTGGGAATTCGAAAATAATAAACTGAATGAGACAAGCAACATCAAGGCAATAATATTTATATAAGCGTTTTTTTCAGATTTACGGAATTTGTAAATCACGATTATAAAACTGATAAATCCGATGATGAAATGAATCAATCCAATTTGTAATGGCGGACGAATTCCAAAACTCCAACCAAGAGATAACAATTCTTTAAAAGTCACAAAATTGGCAAATCTGTTTGCTAATGGAATAAATGACAAACGAATATATTGTTTTTCTATCAAAGCCGGCAACCAAAACCAGCTACTTACTCCCAGACCGATAATCCAACTATAAATAAAACTACCAACCACTTTGGCATCTTTTTCATGCCAACAAACAATCAAGCTCCAAACCAATAATACAGGTAAAAAAAGTAGCACCAACACATTGTGTGATATCATTAAAATCGCCATACTCAAACTGGTGAAAAATATCAATTGCCGCGTGGGTTTTTGGGCAAGCAAAAGAAACAACCAAAACAACAGCGGCATGAGTACAAATACCAATGATTCACCGATTGAGCCGCGAACAAATAAATTACTTATCCGATAAGGTGCATATAAATACAAAGTCGTGCTGACAAGTGCACCAGCAGTTCCCCAAAGTTTCTGGCCCAACAAAAACATGAATAATCCAGAAAGGATTACGGTTAGGCTAAATACAATTTTGATTGCATCTGTCAGACCAAAACCCACCAGATAAAAGATTTCAGCGAGGAAATATGGCCCCGGATAACTAAACTGAAAAAGCGGATAACCATACCCATGATTAAGATACCCTGCCCAGCGGGGAGGTATCTGTAACGATCGCAGTTCTCGGTGCATTTCCGCTAATCTGACCACCGCCCATTCACCGTCATGAGTTGGGAAATAACCTGGTTGTAAAAAAGGATAAATCAGAGGCAGAGACGCCAGAAACAAAAACAACAAAATCAATACTTTGCGTTTCATGTTTAGGGAAGCACGCGGTAGAATTTCATATAAGTGTCACCCTTACCTCTCTGGTACTGATGCACAAGTTGTAGCGGCCACTTATCCGGTATATTTTGTTTTTCTTTGAACACCAAGTAAGTCTCATATGTTTTGGCCAATTCTCGCAGTTCTTGTGGGACTTCATAAATCGGCCAATATGGTTTTACCATCACATTTTTATTTTCCCCTAAATATAGTTCTAGAGCCATTGGGAATAGACCAAACGTACCTTCAGTTCCGATCACCACCGGTTTTGTTTTTGATTTTTCATCCAGAAATGTCACAATTTCCTTGATGCCGTATCCTGCCGGCCAATCATTTATGAATTGGTTGTAATCAGCTTGCGGCAACGGAGCATTAACCGGATCAGTGATGATTTTAAATTGAAAATATCCGGGTAAAGCAAAAATAATAAACGCCCCAATAAAAATAAACTTTAAAGACTTTTCTTTGATCAGGTAGTTGATAAATATCGCAAACATTAGCATAAGTGGCGGTAGCATAAAAAGCAAAAACCGCGGATAAATCACTTTTCCAAACCAGGCTACGGCTACAAACGGAATTAGAAAATAACTTAAAAAAAATAACCCTTGTCGGAAATTGTGTAACAGATACCAAAAAACAGATATGACAATGCAAAAAAACACCGGCACTGTCAGGTAACCAATCAGCCAACCTGTAAGTCCCAGAAAATTGCCCCATAAATTTAGGAGTGGATTTTGGATAAACTCCCCAAATGAATAGACAAAGGTCAAATTTTTGATCCCGACCATTTGTCGGAATTCAGAAAGATACAATATTTTGACAATCAATTGACTGACTACTGTCGTGGCAATAAGTAAACTACACCATCTGCCGATCTTGTGTCGCATATCCTGTTTCTTAAATTCGATAATCAAAATTGTCAGGGGTAATAAATACCAGAAAAATCCCAGTGATGATTTGGTCAAAAATCCTGCTCCAATAATCCCTCCGAGAATCAGTGCCACATCTAGTCTCAGCGTTTTTGCCAGTAGATATGTCAGAAGCAGCGACCAGATGGCAAGCGTCAACACCAATGACTCATATAATGCCAAGCGATGATAAAGAAGAAAGAACGGTGATAACAAATACAAAACTCCAGCAATTATCCCTACTCTATAGTGTTTGCCTACTGCATGACCCAAACTCATCATCCCTATAAGTCCCGTAAAACCTATAACCACCGAGGTCAATCTTCCAGCCAAAAGCGGATCATGGATAAATTTGAGCACTGGCAAAAGCAACCAGATAAAAAGAGGTTGTTTGCCATCAACTAGTGAAATAAAACGCCACCGAGGATCAGCCAAACCAATTTGCGCCCAGCGCAAGTATATCGCTTCGTCGGTAAATATAGGTATATTTAATAAACTGGAAATCCGGGTAACAAAATATAAGACAGTTAAAATCAAACCCCCAATCACCCACCATTTGTTCCTGATATTTTTTGTCCTCATTGACTAATTTTAGCAAATTATTATTTTGGATTTAAATTGCGTAAACGTTTTTGCACCATAATTTCACCCGGCAAATTTTTTTCCCAGACGATTTCTCCATCATGCTGATGATCAGCAAGCCATTTTTTTCGTAAACCTTTATTCCAGAGGTCAGGTTCGACTATATAATAAACATCTTTAAGTACTTTATCCGTTTCTGGTAAATAACCGAATTGTTTTTCCCCCATCCAGCTAAATAGATATTGATAGTTGTAAGCGATAAGAGATGGTGAAAAAATTTCTAGATTAAATGGTGCTTTTTGGGCGTCCTGATAAATCAGCTTGACTACCGCAATTTGATTTTTGTACACAGCTGCGTCTCCTGTCCAATCAGCTTGCTCGAAAAATATGGGCCTGAAAATCAGCATGCTGACAATAACCAGCATCCCGTAGGCCACCCAGCGCTTAATTTTTATAAACTTATAAATCACCCACCCCATAAAGACCAAAAATAACGCTGGTAGGGATATTAGATAATAATCCCATAAATTATCAGGATAAAACAGTGCCAAAACTAATATCACTGATGTTGTCAGCAGGGAAAATTTGATAGCTTGAGGGATTTTGTCTTCGGAGTGATATCGCCCCCCAAAAAATATTCCAATCAGCAGTAGAAATACCCAACTCAACCAAGTCTTATCCATACCCACAAAATGCTTAAACACTCCAAAATAAGTCTTGAGCCGCAGAAAAATTCTTTTGGTTATCGAAAAACCGCTGCTTTCCAAAAGGGTTGGCGAAAAATAACCAGAAAGGTAGTCAAATAATGATTTAAGTTGAATAAAATCGTGCCTGAACTCAAAAATCAGTCTGGGAAGCAACCAAAAAGCAAAACCCATACTAGAGACAATGATTTTCTTCACTGTCCACCTTACCTGCAACATCCACGCGCTGATTATTACCGCAACTACCAGCAATCCTCCAGAAGCAAATTCAAATTCAAATATCGCTCCTAAAACCCAACCCAGAATCCCCCATTTAAATCCTGTGCCCAACCGACTACCCATGACTAAATAAAGCAGCAAAATCAGCATGGGTATGACATTTGGATGCCATAGCTGGGCAGCAATAGACACAAAATACGGTGAAACAGATGTCAGGCCAGCCAGAACCAATCCCAATTGATAGTTTTGGATTTGTCTGCCCACCAGATACGCCAAAATTATACTTACTGAAGCCAATATACTAAAACCCAAAACCACCAACTGGGGATTGCCACCCGTTATATAAAAAACTGGCAATAAGAAATAAAACCACCATACCCCATGAAAAACACCATCGATACCTGTAGGCGGACCAATCAGCGTAAATTTTTTGTTTAACAGTTGTGAAAGAGTCAAAAAATCTCTTCCCTGATCATAGGTGAAAGCAAAATAACCTTTGAGCGTCCCGGCAATACGCAACCAGATACCAATCATCAGTAAAAGTAATAAAATCAAATACTGGTTTTTTTTGACCAAATCCATTCGTACCATATTACTGAAGTTAAAAATGTCAAGATAATAAACAGAGCTAGCTGCCAGATTCCAGTAATAGCGGTATAATTTCCCAAATAAAGATAAGGCAAATATCGCGCCAAGAGTCCGCCAGATAAACCAATTACCAGTAAATTTAACAACTTATTTTGAGGTGTGATGGATACTAAACCAATTGGGGGAAGCAAGTACCAAGTATAAAATTCCCGCATTATTATAAGCGGCACTAAGAAAATAAACCACAACCAGATTGCCATTTCGATAAATTTTGTATCTAACTTCTTCTTCCAAAAAAGAAGCAGCGGTAAAATATAAATATTTAGGTATTTGATGGCTGCTCCAATAAATATCGACATCACGCTCAAGATGATTTTTTTCTCAAATAAAAGATAAATCCCTAATAAAGTAAACGTCAAAAGCATAACTTCGTTGTGGGGGCTCAACAAACTTTCAATCAAAACCAGCGGATTGAGGGCATAAAATAAAACTGCGGGTATCGCCGGTATTTTCATTATGCGGGCAATTTTATAAATCAAAAGACAATTGGCTAAATGAAATAGACCAAATACCAATTTAAAAAGGGTTAAAGTCATAACAAATTTACCCATTCCCAAAAATACCACGGGTATGGTCAACCACAACCATATCGGTCCGTAAGGATAATAGCGATGAGTCCAATGCATAAACCGGGTCCACGGATCATAAGGAAAATCTAAGGCTTTGAAGTGATAGGGTGAAAGATGGTAATGGACGACAATTCTGGCATCAAATATATAATTGAACAAATCGTAGGAAAATGCCGGATATGCCAGAAGAAGTAGCAGGGAAATCCCAATGATAATTTTTAAAAATCGTAAGTCGATTTGCCGAAGATAGGATCTTTTGAGAAACCAAAAATAAAATCCAAATAATAAAATAAAAAACAACGACCAGATCCAGGTGGACAACGGCCGGTTAAAATAACCAATCTGCCAAAGCAGTTTTTGCGTCCAAATATATGTAGGAATTGGGGCTAAAGTGAGATTGAGGTCAACTTGGGAAAAAGAAAAAATCACGATGATCAACAACAAAGTAAAAAAGCAGAACAGGGGCACCATCAATTTAATCATAATAACCGCGTAAAGAATTGAGCTTAATACGTATGATATCAATCAATGCATCCCATGAATCCATCACCGGACTGACCCGACGAGTATCAACATAATGCCATTCCACTGGTACTTCTTTGATTTTGAAATTTAATTTTTTACCAACATATAAGACTTCAACATCAAAACCGGCAGTCACACGCGGACCGGATACATGCATCACGCCGGTAAAAATTTTCAGTCGGCCAAAAATATCATGGGCTGCCCTTTTTTTAAATAATTTAAATCCGCATTGAGTATCTTCGATACCTTTGAGTCCAAGTATCAAATTTCTTACCAGCATGAAACCAGGTCCCATGAGTCTTCGCAATAGGGGTGCTCCAGCTCGCCTACCCTTACGGGAACCGATGACCACATCATATCCTTGATCGATATACGGAAGTAATTTTTCCAACTGATTGATTGGAGTTGCTTGATCCAAATCTGTAAACAAAACCAGCTCACCTTTGGTTGCCAACATCCCGGCAATCACTGCAGCAGCTTTTCCTTGGTGTGATCGCTCCAAAAGTCGGAAATGGGAATTGCTTTTGATAAATTCTTTGATTAATTTTTTGCTTGCATCTGTTGAACCATCATCCACAATCAAACATTCCCAAGGAAAAGTCAGCGTCTCCATATACCGCACAACTTTATCCAATGCTCCCAAGCGAATATTCTGCTCTTCGTTGTAACACGGAATTACCACGGATAATTTTAGCTTCATTGGCAATATTGTAGTTTAATCCAGAAGTCAGTGCAATCAAGCACTGCTTAATCTTGCCCGGTATAATGGACCAGTTTAAAGACTTTAAACAACCCCACCTGCCATTGATTGACGATTTCTGCCCTGCCAAAACCGGCAATTTCCCAAAGCGAGTGACCTAATGGCTCACAGACAGCTTCCTCACAAACGACAAATAATTGATCGGTAACACTTTTTCTTTCGGGGTCTACATCAGGACTTTCGATCACCACCGGCGATTGGCCATTTACTTCGAGAAAATAACGGTAGGCATGATCGCTGTTACCGGCCGCAATCAAAGCAAAATTATACGGTTGTCCCCCAGTTTGCTGCAGGATAAAATCGGCAATTTCTTTTGCCTGGTATGACAGACGGTTGGGTTCTTTCAATATTGGAGTTTGCCGTATTTGCCAAACCACAATCAACATCAGCGAAACAAATGCTGCCAATTTTCCCCAGACGCTTTTACTGATATGTGAAAAGGTACGGCCAAGCAAAAGTATCGGTGCTGGAGACACAAACAATAAGTAATAGTCATAATTATTTCCGGTATAAAATGCCAGTGAGGCGATTCCTATCACTAACCATATTATGACTATTTTCAAAGCCGTATTTTCTTGCGTTTGACCATGTTTCTTTATTTGTAAATATGAAAGAATAATAACTCCGATTATTAGCAATTGGGAAAAAAATTCGTTGCCTATCACCACCAATCGCCAGAAACTTCTGATGAGCAGATCCCAAAATTTATGCAGGGGATCCACCAATCCAAATGTCTTGGCGCTACCAGTGCGAAATATAAATTGCCAGACTGTTTTGGTATTTATAAATTGGTGTCGCAGCTCAAAAATGATATATGGGGCATATATCAGCACAGCAGACAAAAATCCATAAATCCAATTTTTCACCGGTACCTCTCTTCCGTATAAAAAAGCGCTTATCAGTATCACCGGGATATATGCCAAAGCCGTGTAATGAAGCTGTATTGCAACTCCAAAAGCCATCCCTGCCCATACCAACCATAAATATTTTTTGTGTATGAGTCCCTTCATCAAAGCATAAAAAAGCAACAACCCCCAAAAGGGCAAAATATTGGGATTCCAGGATGAATGTCCATAAAAAATGACAAACGGCGAGAGGGAAAACAAAATAGCAGATATCAATCCTGTTTTTAAATCAAAAAAATCTCGGCCTGTTTTATAGATCAACCAGATGGTAGCTACCGAAAATAATGCCACCATCACCGCCGGACCGACCGGATCCAACCGCCACAACCATAAAAACGGTGCCATGAAATAATAATAAATCGGCCCCAAATGCATCAGCCCCACACTGGTTATCGGCCCCAACAAAGTAAAATCACCATTGACGATCATCCGCTTCACAACCAAGGCATCCCGACCTTCATCACCCAAAAATGCCATATAATCACCGATACGATACAAACGCAAAAAAGCACCCATAAGAAGAAGAGTCACTAGGGACAGCCAAGGGAAATATCTTTTCATAAGCTTTAATTTTTCTTCCAGATGATTTTACTATAAACGAAATAGTTTAGAGGGATGACCAGAAACGCCAGCGCAAAAACCATATACCAAAACCAATATTCTTCACCCAATAACCAGGAACCGCTACTGACGACAATAACCTGTATCATCACTGCGATCAAAGATGTCACCAAAAAATGAATAAATTTCACAGCCATTTTTTTCTTGCCCTGGATTTTATTTGCAGAAAAAGTCCAGTAATTATTACCCAAAAAATTGGCACAAATTGCCAAAAAAGCACCAATGCCGACTGCCACTCCAGCAAAAAGCTTCCAATTGATCAAGAGTTTGGAAACCCCTGTTTGAAGCAAAAATCCAAAACCGCCAATGATCAGATATTTGATAAAGCGCGACTGTTCAAACACATATAGCAACACACTGACAATATAATCAAGGGGAGCAATTTTGCTTTTGCCGTGCATGCGATCGGAAAAATGTAATGGGACTTCACCGATCTTATAACCGGCTTCATGGGCCCGGTTGAGAAAAGCCACTTGATAAGTGTAGCCGGAAAATTTCTCCATTCCGGCTCGGACCTTATTAAAAATATCCGCTCGGTACATCCGATATCCTGATGTCCAATCATGAAGGGCCAGTTTACCCAAACCCAACCGAACAAGATTGTTACCGATCACCGAATAAATTTTACGGTGCCATCCCCAATTGCCCGGGATGGAGCCGCCTTTGATATAGCGGCTACCGATGACAAAATCATAACCCTGTTCCATCTTTTCGATGATATCCGGAAGAAGTAGCGGTGTATGCTGCCAATCAGCATCCATTTGGATGATGAAATCAGGAACAAATCTTTTCATTGCTTGCTCAATGCCAAATAACAAGGCGGCACCCAGACCTTCCTTCTTTTTGGATACCAATTCCAAGTTTGGATATTTCTTTTGCAAATTTTTTACCAACTCACCTGTCTTATCAGGTGATGTGTCGTCAACCACCAAAATTGTCAATTGATATTTCTCTAATTTGGAAAATATGCCTTCGATAGCAGCAATTAGGGTGGCAATATTGTCTCTTTCGTTATACGTGGGAAGGATGAGAGTTATTTTGGACATGAAATTTCACCTAATGGGGAAGGTGGTAAGCGGCAAGCTTTAAATACCTTTCCGCTTCACGCTTCACGCTCTAAACTTATTCCACCATAATATGCTAATGTTTTTTTCAGACCTTCATCAAGTGATATTTGTGGTTGCCAATTTAACAATCGTTGGGCTTGACTTATGTCCGGTTTCCGCCGCACCGGATCATCCGGCGGCAAATCAGTATAGCTGATTTTTCCGGAATAATCGGCCAGTTTCATCAACCGTTTTGCCAAATCACTCACTGTAATTTCTTCTGGATTGCCCAAATTTATGATTTGTCCACTCAAATTTTTGGTTTGCAACACTCTGACAATTCCCTCAATCATATCCGAAATATAACAAAAACTTCTTGTCTGACTGCCGTCTCCATAAAGAGTTAAAGGTTGCTGACTTTTTATCTGTTTAATAAAATTGGTCACCACACGACCATCTTCCAAATCCATCCGAGGACCAAAGGTATTAAATATCCGCAGGATGGTGACATCCACTTTTTTATTTCTAAAATAACTCATCACCATCGCTTCGCCTGCTCGTTTGCTCTCATCGTAACAGGATCGCTCACCAACCGGATTGACATTACCCCAATATGTTTCTTTTTGCGGATGTTCGAGTGGATCACCGTAAACTTCAGAAGTTGAGGCAAAAATAAATCGGGCTGGCCAACTGACACTTTTTTCCAATAGTAAGTAAGTCCCGTATGTATTGACCAGTAAAGTCTCAATGGCGTATTTCGCATATTTCGGCGGGCTGGCGGGTGAGGCCAAATGGAAAATAATGTCAGCTGTTATATCCGCTGGTAAAAGTTTGGTGATATCATGTTTTACAAACCTGAAATGGGGATTTGCCTGAAGGTGAACAATGTTTTTTTCTGTACTGGTAATTAAATTATCGACACAGATGACGTCGTGACCAAGTTGCAACAGTTTTTCGCATAAATGAGAGCCGATAAATCCGGCACCACCCGCAACAAGACATTTCATATAATCGTAGAGTCTCAAACGTAAAGCGTCGAGATTTGAATATAAGGCTTATCCCAGCAACCAAATGCTTCACACTTCCCACTTTATATTTTTCTATACTCTTTCCCTCCAATAATCCAAAAGATCCTGCATCGTTTTCTCAAAAGGGATCTCTGCTTTCCAACCGGTTTTTTGTACAAATTTGGAATTCTCACCAATTAAAACTTCCACATCAGAAGGGCGCATCCGCGCCGGATCTTTTCTCACTTCAACTTTTGTTTTAGCTAAAGATATGAGCAAATCTAAAACATCTCCTATCCGCCAGGCTTTTCCTGTTGCGATATTATATACTTCTCCCGCCTCACACTTTTGCACTGCCAAATAATACGCCCGCACCATATCCCGCACATCAGTATAATCTCTTTGCGCATCCAAGTTGCCCACATAAACCACCGGCTCCCTTTTCCCTTTTTCAATTTCGGCAATTTGTTTGGCAAAACTCGACTCAGCAAATACATCACCGCGGCGCGGTCCGGTATGATTAAATCCGCGAGTGCGGATGATGTTCATACCATAACTTTCATGATACTGATAACCTAAATAATCCATGGCCAACTTTGACACTGCATATGGAGAAAGGGGACGTAGTGGATTGGTTTCTTTGATCGGCAGTTCATCGGGCAACACCTTACCGTATTCTTCACTGCTACATGCAATTTGCACTGTGATGGGAAGTCCGGTTTTGCGCACCGCTTCAAACAAATGTGCCGAGCCGATGATATTGACCTCCAAAGTTTGAGTTGGAGATGCCCAAGAAGACTGCACAAAACTTTGGGCAGCCAAATGGAAAATATAATTGGGTTTGACTTTATCGATCACTGTATATAATGAGTGGGCGTCCAACAGGTCGGCCTCATGGAATTTTATCTTTTTGGCAATATGTTCAATATTATCTGTCTTACTTCTCCATCTTTGGATACCGTGAACCTGCACACCCTCCCTAAGCAATAATTCTGCCAAATGACTACCGGCAAAACCGGTAATGCCGGTGATGAGTGCAACTTTTCCTTGATTCATGTTTATCCTCCCATTTGCAAATATTATATCTTAATTTTACCCAAATTTTTAGTTTTGGCTTTATCAAGCTAAAACTTCCCTAACAACGCTATTTATCTCCAACAAGTATCTAAGTCTTAGAACTTATAAAAAACTGGACCTTCTATCTAGCTTCAAGATGACAACCTTAGCAGCACAAATCAGGGTCTTCCTACGCTGATATACTGAAAACCTAATTTTCTGACTTCAATCGGGTCATAGATATTGCGACCATCAAACAAATAAGGAGATTTCATAAGTGTTTTTATTTTGGCTAAATCCAGCTGCTTAAACTCATTCCATTCGGTCACCACTACCAACGCCTCTGCACCGACAGCTACCTCATAAGCGTTTTTCATATAAGACACGTTTTTGAGAATTTTTTGCGCGTTGGGTATCGCTACCGGATCATAAGCTTTAATTTTGGCGCCTTTTTGCTGTAAAGCATTGATGATTTTGATCGCTGGTGCTTCGCGCATATCATCTGTATTTGGTTTAAAAGCCAATCCTAAAATCCCAATAGTTTTGCCCGCAACTGGATTGATCTGCTGGACAATCTTTTCAATAAAAAACTCACTTGCTTGTCTGTTTACCTCATCAACTGCCTTAAGAAGTGCAAAGTCATAACCGACTGCTTCCGCGATGGCAATCAGAGCCTTGACATCTTTGGGGAAACAGCTGCCGCCATAACCTACTCCCGGATATAAAAATGCCCGGCCCAACCGTTTATCAAGACCCACGCCTTCCAAAACTTTTTCCACGTCTGCCCCAACTCTCTCACTGATAAAAGCGAGTGAATTGGCAAATGAAATTTTGGTTGACAGCAAAGAATTTGAGGCATATTTGATCATTTCTGCAGTTTCAATACCGCAAACAACGGTTTTACCGTCGATAGGTTTATGCAAATCAAGCAGTATTTTTTTGGCTTTGGGACTTTCAACCCCAATCACTATTCTATCCGGATGCAAGGTATCAGATATGGCACTTCCTTCGCGCAAGAATTCAGGTATGGAAGCGATATCAAACTCGGCTTTTGAGTTTTTGTGTTGCGCAACAATCTCACCCACTTTCCGATTGGTCCCCGGAGGCACAGTACTTTTGGTCACCACCACCGTATAACCGGCCAAGTTTTTACCGATTTGTTTAGCTGCTTCATATACAGAGGATAAATCAGCTTCACCATTGCTTTTGGAGGGCGTACCCACGGCTATAAATACCACTTCACTGTCAGGAATTGCTTTTCCATAATCCAAAGTAAATTGCAAACGACCAGCTTTGAGGTTATGCTTCACCATCTCCTGGAGTCCCGGTTCAAAAAACAGTGGAATACCGCGATTCAATTTATCAATTTTCTCTTTCGTCCGGCCAACAACCCGCACTGTGTTGCCCAAATCGGCAAACACCGCTGCCGTGACTAATCCAACATACCCATGACCTATAAATGTTATTGTCATAAATCATCTCGGAGGGGTCGACCCAGTCAGGAGTTTCCCCTTGTCCACGTGCACTTCATTTAGTGCCTCCTTCTTCTCAAGAGTCCTTCAAGTAAAAATAAATTTCACCTTCCGGACAAATCAGTGATTAAATTTTGAACCCTTGTTTTTTAATCTCTTCCAAACCAGACTCAAATGATAACATGTTGTACCCCAAATTGGCCAATTTCTGATTGCTTAACCGTAAAAATCTCGGCCGAGGGGCTCGGTACTGATAATACTTATTACTGGTGGTCTTTTTGATAAGATTTTTGTTAAACCCAAAAATAGCAACTATTTGTTGAGCTGCGGTAAAAGGGCTTAATGATGTACTACCAACAACATGGTATATCCCGCTGGCGTTTTTATCAATAAGAAGTTTCAAAGCGTGAGCAATATCATCAATCAAGGTGGGGGTAAAAATGTGATCGGCTACTGCATATACCTCTTTCCCCTGTTTGAGTGACCTGGCAATTCCGTGCAAAAAATCAGTTTTCTGCGGATTGTCTGCCCGATAAGGATAGGCAATCCTGACTACTAAATTGTGTCTGTTTGTTAAGACGATTTTTTCTCCCTCGTATTTGGTTGCTCCATACCAATTGATGGGGGTGGGTGTATCAGTTTCCTGGTAAGTATCTTTGATTCCGGCAAAAACAAAATCCGTGGAAATATATATCACTTTTTTATTTAATTTGGCTGCAGTTGCCACGATATTTCCCGTACCGGCTACATTTATTTTCCAGGCTGCCCCATTTTGGCCCAACGGTTTATCAAGTTCACAAGCGTCGACATCAGTCTTGGCAGCTAGATGTAGTATGATATTGCCTGGCACTTTACTCAAGATCATATCCACCTGTTGGGCATTGGTGATATCCACGCCGGTATCATAACTTAAATCTTGAAAATCAAAACTCTCTTGAAGTAATTCTCTGACGCGAGACCCCACCAATCCTGACAATCCAGTGCCAACAATTTGTGGTTTCATCACTCTCAAATTTCTAAATCCTGATGTCTAAAATCTCAACAATTTTAAGTTTGTGGTTGATAAATCTTCAACCAGAGGCTGATCGGCCTTTGGCCGAGAATTCGTTTAGGTTTCAGGATTTAAGAATCAGAATATTGTTCTTTATAATACTTTTGATATGCGCCGCTTTTGATCTTTTTCCACCATCTTTGATTATTCTTGTACCAATCTATTGTCATTTTTAAATAAGACGCAAAATCTGCTTGCGGATGCCAACCCAGTTCTGATTTTATTTTAGACCAGTCAATGGCATATTTACGGTCATGACCAGGTCGGTCTTTAACAAACTCGATAAAGGATTCATCTTTGCCCATGATCTGTAGGATTTTTTTCACCACTTGCAAATTGGATATATCTTCAGTCAATCCGCCAATACAATATGTCTCTCCGATTTTGCCTTTTTGCAAAATCAAATCTAGAGCCCGACAATGATCTTTAACATAAAGCCAATCCCGGACATGCAAACCATCTCCATAAACGGGGACTTTCTTCCCCTCCAACAAATTGGTAATGGCCAGCGGGATAAGTTTTTCTGGATACTGAAAAGGACCGAAATTGTTGGAGCAATTACTTATAGTTGCAGGTATTTTGTAAGTATGGATATATGCCCGCACTAAATGATCAGCCGCTGCCTTGCTGGCAGCATAAGGACTTCGCGGATTGTAAGGAGTTGTTTCCGAGAATTTTACTGAAGAATTCAATTCTAGTTGCCCGTAGACTTCGTCAGTGGAAACATGATGAAAGCGGTTGATTTTTTTCTTGATTGCTGCATCAAGCAGAATCTGGGTGCCGATCACATTGGTCTTGATAAATATTGCCGGTCCTTTGACTGAACGGTCGACATGCGACTCTGCAGCAAAATGGACAACAGTATCAACACCGCTCATAGCTTTCTCAACAGCGCTTGAATCAGTAATGTCACCGTGGATAAATTGATAGCGGGGATTTTTCTCAACAGATTTGAGATTTTCCAGATTTCCGGCATAAGTCAATGCATCCAGATTGACGATCTCATCATGAGGATGATGCTCCAACCAATAAATAATAAAGTTTGCTCCAATAAACCCGGCACCGCCGGTGACCAATAGCCTCATATGGTTTAGTTTTTAATCAGTTAATGGGAAATCTGATGGATTGTTTCTGTGTGTCAAATACAATTGTACTGTTTGGGAATGATCAAAAGCCAATTCACCCATTTGATCGATCTTTTCTATCTCCACCCACATGATGTCTGTTGTTTCTCGATCTGGTCTACCTGTTTTTTTTAGCGGTTTAAGGATATATTCAATGGCGACATTTTGCCGTTCTCGATCATTTGGTCGTCCTGGCCGAGAATTTATTCGAAAAAGGTGAGTTATGGCACAGTCCCAACCAGTTTCTTCCTTTACTTCTCGGATGACGCCTTCAGCTGTAGTTTCATCTCTATCTAAAAATCCAGAAACAATTGCCCATTTCCCCCCTTCAAGCATCCCCGGGGCTCTTTTGACAAAAAGTAATTTATTATCTTTCTCTATGAGAGCCTCTACTACGACGTGTCGTAATGATGTCTGTTTGCCATCTTCAAAAAAACAATTTATCATTATTTCACTACTCCCTGTTCCAATTCTTCTTTGGTATATTCCACTTGTTCATCTTGCAAATTTGGATCATAAGGCGGATCAGGATAGTTGATCAACCACGCTTCCTCATCACCTACATTTTGCAGTCCGGTTGCAATCTCTTTGGGGATCGTGAGTTTTTTTCCCGGAGTCAGCAGATACTCTTCCCACTGCCCGTTTCTAAATAAAATAATTTTCATCTTCCCTTTCAGACACACATAACGGGCGGCCCGAATACGATGCAAGTGAAAACCTTTAAATGCGCCAGGAAGAGCCGCTGATAAATAAGCGATGGTTTTATCACCATCTTTGAAAAGTTCCATCAACCAACCGTTTTCTTTACCCTGCGCATCATAGGTAATCACTTTTTTAACAATGGATTCGGAAACACTTGTAATCATTTTTTATTTTTTTGTTCCCAATGTTTGGCAGCAGACAACATGGTATCGAAAGTACCAGCGTCCCACCAATAACCATCAAGTTCTGCCCATTTTAGTTTTCCAGCTTTTATATAATAATTGTTGACTTCAGTGATTTCCAATTCTCCTCTGCCGGCAAAATTGGGATCGCACTTTTTGATGTATTCAAACACTTGCGAATCATAAATATAAAGACCGGTGACGGCAAAATTCGAAGCAGGTTTTCGAGGTTTTTCTTCTATTCTGATGATCTTGGAGTTATCTTTTGCATCGAATACCGGCACACCAAAACGCTCAGGATCAGGTACTTTTTTCAAAAAAATTAGCGCTCCGTCTGTAAATGAATTGACCTCTTGAGATATGTTGGCATCTGTTGTATTGTCTCCCAAAATTACTGTGATCGGCCCGTCATCGGCAAAATCTTCAGCCAATGACAAAGCATCAGCGATCCCCCCGTCAGGCTTATCTTGATAGGCATACTCCAGATGTTTGATACCCAATTCTTTGCCATTTTTAAGAACTCGCAGAAAATGTCCTGAATGTGGTCCACTGGTTACCAAAAGTATTTCTTTGATACCAGCATTGACCAAAGTTGCGATTGGATAATAGACCATTGGCCGATCATAAATCGGCAGCAAGTGTTTATTTGTAGCATAAGTCAGAGGATAAAGTCGGGTACCGAGTCCCCCTGCCAGAATAACACCTTTCATAAGTATTTAATAAAGCAAAAATAGGAGAGCCCAAAGTAGGGCGATACCAAAACCTCCGATAGCACTATATTCTACCACGACCTTCCAATTGAGATCACGATTGCATAAATGATGAAAAATCCCCCAACAGATATAGGCCAGACCAGTAATCACACCGATACGTAGCTGAAGTAAGGGTTGACCAGTAAGACGGAACAAACCCAAAAAACCGGTAGTAACAAGCAAAAACAGTATCAGATATTCATATATATGGGTATGTGGCTGACGCCGATGAGATATCCGCTGACTGTACATATATTTATAATACACTACCAAAAGTCATAAACCAAATCGCTCCGGTAAACAAAAACAAAAACAATAAGTGAGCGACAGTTTTACCGCTGGCCCGGACCAATTTATGCCTTGAGGCATATATGGCATCAGCAACCAGCACTATCATCAATGTGCTTGAAAGGGCTAAAGTTAGTTGTCTTGTCAAACTTCCCATATCCAACAACGGCGACCGAACTACTGATTGACCCAAAGGGGAGATTTGGAGTGGTGGTAATTGCTCTTGTGGTTGCACCAGTGTTGCGGCTGTTGTTGTTTGTTCAACTTCACTCATCTCTGGTGTAGGAGAAACCAAGTCCGCTTGGGCAAGTTCTGCTGGGGTTTGAGCAACAACCGGGGCTGGTGTGGGTGAGATTAAAGCAACTGGTGTTTGAGCAATTTGGGTGGCTGGTTTACCAAACATTTGCACCACCAGTGTGGTTTCTTCCCCATTTAAAACTCCGTTGACCACCGCAAACCCAACATCCTGATACACTTCGCTCAGGATATTTTCCCGATGTGTCGGTGAATTCATCCAGGCATCGACCACCCCACTACTGTTGGAAAAGTTTTTGGCCAAGTTTTCTCCAGCTACGGTATAAACATAACCGGCTCCACTGATAAAATCCCACGGTGTCCGACCAGTGGGGGAATTGTGCGCCCAATAACCATTGGCAAACATATCATTGGCCTTGGCGTTTGCTGCTGCAGACAACTGGGGATCTAAGTTCAATGGTTTTAATCCGGCTTCCAATCGCTTCTGATTTGTCAGATTCAAGAGTTGATCCACATGAATATCTGTAGCAAAACCCAAGATATTTGGGTCAAGCCGATGTATAGTCTTAAAGGAAAGACTTAACATAAAAAATAGGAACACATAGAGAGCAAAAAAATCTGCATGCAGCAACCGCGCCCGGAAATTGTTTGTATGATGGGGCAAAAACAAATGGCGGAGGTAATTTAACATATACAAAATAAAGATTAGCGCAAATTTGATCTATTTATCAAGTCCGATTTTTCAGGAAACACCAGGTGTGTGAAAATCATCCCACACCTGGTGTGGATTTTTGCAACTTGATTGCTGTAAAAATTTATCTATGCACGTTATAATATATTATGATGAAAAAATTGCGTGTTGGTTGGTTTACTTTTACCTGTTGTGAGGACTCGACCATCATCTTTACAGAAATGTTCAACGATAACTATAAAAAGTGGCAAAAGTTGATTGATTTTGTCCATTTCAAAACATTGCAGGCAAATAACCGTTGGGAAGAGATGGATGTGGCCTTTGTTGAGGGCGCTATCACTTCCAGCGAACAAGAAAAAAAACTCAAAAAAATCCGCTCCCTGACCAAAAAACTGGTGGCTATCGGCTCCTGTGCCTGTATTGCCATGCCTTCTGGCCAACGCAACCAATTTGATGAAGCCACCAAAGCCGAAATCCAATTTTTACTAGATAGATTTAAATATTCGGAAAAGGTACAAAAATTGTCTGACCTGGTTCAGGTCGATGATCAAGTCAAAGGTTGTCCGATGAATGAAGAAGCATTTATAACAATACTTAACAAATATCTTAAAGAATTTGCAGTCATTTCCTAAATAAATTTTAAATTCCAAGTTTAAAAAGTTGAAAGTTGCAACATGCACAATATTGATCTTGACCTCTCACTGGCAGAAATCACCAAAATCGAAGGTGCAGCAACACTGGATTTGAAAATCAGAAATGGCGTAGTCAAACAGTGCAAATTTTCCATCAGCGAGTATAAACGTTTTTACACTCAAGCAATTCGCGGTAAACCTATCTCTGCCGTCCCCCAATTGGTTGCCCGCATCTGTGGCACCTGCTCTAGTGCTCACCTATTGTGCAATCTCAAAGCTTTGGAAAAAGCTATCAACTTTAGACCATCTGAACAAACAATGTTGCTAAGACAATTACTTAACTACGGCTTGATGATTCGCGATCATGCCTTACATCTTTATGTATTTGTATTACCGGATTTATTTGGTCGTGATTCGATCTTGGATTTTGATGAAAATAACTCCCAAGAACACGAACTTTTAGACAGTTGTTTTGCTGTCAAAAGTGTCGGCAACAAATTGGGAGTGACTGTGGGTGGACGTTCAGTGCATGCACCAAATGTGATGCTGGGCGGATTTACCAAGATTCCTACAAAGCATGAGTTAAGTGATCTAATTCCCCAACTTGAAGCCATCAGACCGCAAGTTCTGCAATTGATTGAAATCTTTTACAAAAACCAGTTCGAACTTATTCAGGATATCGAGTTTGTAGCACTTATCAATAATGATTTCAACTTTTTAAATGGAGAAGTCCTCACCAAACAAGGTGATCATATTGCTGAAGCCAAATTTGGCGAGCACTTGGAAAAATCGTTCATCCCTTACTCCCAGGCCTCTGGTTACCGTTTTGACGGCAAAATACATCTGGTTGGAGCATTGGCCCGGCTCAATCTCAACCAAAAAGCCTTGCACCCACGCACCAAAGCAGATGCTAAAGAAGCTTTACAACGGTTTCCATCAATCAATATTTTCCATAACAATTTGGCTCAGGCTATAGAAATATTACATTGTATTGATTCAAGTATTGATCTGATAAACAAATATGAGGCCAAAGTAGAAACCCTGCCCAAAATTGAGCCCAAAGATGGGATCGGTTATGCGGTGACCGAAGCTCCCCGCGGCCTACTTTACCACGAAATGCATGTTGTCAATGGGAAGGTCAAAACCGGTCAAATAGTAGTGCCGACAGGTCAAAACCAAATCGGCATCGAGCGTTCAATATTTGAATACGTTTCAAACCACGTAAACCAGTCGCAAGCGGAACTTACTCACGAGATAGAAAAAATCATCCGCGCTTACGACCCCTGTATGTCCTGTGCCACTCACTTTCTGACTGTGAATTGGAAATAATTTTCCAACTATCATTTAACCAATCATCATCAACTATATATTATCTGCAAGAGCAGCTTAAATAAAAAATTATGAAAATATTATGAATTATGTATTGAAGTTTTGCGGTTTGATATCTCGAGTTATCGAACCTTAGAGATTTAAAGGAGGTCTTATTGACGGCTTAAAGATATTGTATTCAATAATCTTATTCACTTTTCTCCAGAAAATTTCCATTCTTTGATGCTGCCTCAATTCCTCAACACCTTTCTTAAATGCTTTATTTTCAAAGTTTAATTTCTGTTGCATCACATAAACAGTAGAATTACTGACATTTAAGAGCCTGGTGATGATAAACAGCTCATATTTCCTAACAATCATCAAAACCAGAGCTAGCCTTTTGGCCAATCTGATTCTTTCAGTCATAGTAAGAAATCATTTAAAAAGCCTTCATAGATGTGGCTGATTTAATATCTGCCATCAACCAATCCCATTCATCAACCATCTGTAGATATGTATCTCGGGGCAATGGTTTCCGAGAAAATGAGGCATAACTTGATGCTATGCTTTAGATTTAAGTATTTTTAGAGTCTTTGCAATGCCTTTGAAGGCATGAATTTTACTGCAAGTCTGGGGAACACCGATAATTTTCAGCTTACCGATTTTTCCAATTTTCTTTAATAATTTCAAATGTAAACCCAAATCATAATTATGCGGTGAAATGAGTTTGTGGTCGGCAAAGTGGTCAAGATCAGTAAAAAGTGTCACCTGATCGATGCCCACAACTGTATCAATGATGATCGAATTTTCTTCCGGAATAAAATCTTCATTGGGATCGATTTCCAAAATTTCATATTTGGGAAATGCTTTTTTCAGTTGTGGTATCAGTTTTAAAGGTAAATTATCATTTTTTATCAATAAGTTTCCCGTGACATATATTTTCATAACTGGACTTTTATCAAATTTAAGATTTACGTAAAACTCCACCTCTGTTTTTAGAGGCGGCTGGGTGGAGTCCATTTGTAAACGAACTGCCCTGTTCTGCTTTTTAAAAGAGAGACAATCGTAATCCAATGATATTCAGAAATTGGCCAGTCTGATTGCCTGCAAAGTGTAATATTGCAATCGTTGTTTTTGGAGCTTAGTAATTTGCTCACAGACAACACCCCAATGAAAACTCACAAAATCACCGACATTGATATTTTTTATCAAAGAAAATACCTGCTTTATAATCTGTGCCCCCAACTTCAATTTATCATTTTCAAAAATCAGCGGGTTTGTCTTTATATATAGGTAGCTACCCTCCGGGCCAGAGATTTTCCTACTCAGAGACTTTTTAGTATCAGTTTCTTTCCCTATCACTTGGCCCCAACCAATACGGCAATTGTCCATCGTTTCCAAAGTGTGAGAAATCGAAAGATGACCAGTCCGCTGGTATATATTTAATACATGAAACGTGTGGTGGGGAAAGCCATTGGCCGTTTTCATCAACAATCTGCCAAATTGCTTTGTAGTCAATTTTTTCTTTAACTCTAAAGTATCAGACAAATGAGAAGCCAAAGCCCGAATGTTTTTTTTATGTAATAAATCATTCCCCAACCAATATGCTTCAACTACGCGAGGATCAAATGGATCTTTGCAACCGTTTTCCGAGGCTATAAACACCAGGTATTTATATAAAGTATCGAATTGATTTAATATTTTACCCAGACCTTTATCCGCAAAATCATGAGAAACATACCCCAGAAGTTCCACTTGCTTTTCCGGTCCGCAAAAGTGGAGTTGATTTGGTGCGAGACTATAGCGAGCGCACTTGAGCAAACCAGACAGATTGTAGTTCATGCAATTTGAGGTCGTGGTTTTACAACTTTTACCAGTAATAACCCGGCGCCTAACGCCAATAAAACTGTACTTTGGATTTGAGTTTGAGGTAGAGAATGAGTGATAAATATCGAAATCAACAAATTTGTGATTATTGGAGCGATCGCTAAGATAGAAGCAGCTAAGCTGACGGGAATTAGTTTTAGCCCATGATACCAAGACAAAATATAGCCGGTCAGAAACAGACTGCTTGTGATAAGGGGAGGCAAATTCAAAGTTGACGCAGCAAACAATAGCTGGCCCTTGCCTTGGACCAATGTGATCATAAACAATACCGGCAATCCGATCCAAATCCGCATCATGCCTACCACTTTGGGATCAATATTTTTTAGTGCGATTTTGGCCACCACATTTTCAACTGCATAAAGCATAGTAGCTGCCAAAACCAGTAAGGCTCCAGTATTCAATGTCAAAATGAGAGGTCCACCAACAACAAAAGTGGCCAATATTATAAATAGGTAGCCAATTATCTGTACTGGATGCAAACTTTCCTTTAGTAACGGAATTGCCAGCAAAGTCACCCAGAGAAACAATGTTTTGTGGATCAAATTTCCCTGAACAGCCCCGATTTGTGCCAATCCGGAAAAAAACAAGGCAAATGCTACTCCTCCGCCAAATATTCCGATAAAAAGTAACTTTGACCAATCTTTTATCCGAAGCAACTTCAACGATTTGATTGCCCCGGAGCCAACTACTACAACCAACAACATCAGTCCCACCAACATATTTCTGACAGTGGTAAATGCCAACGGATCCGCCTGCATCACAAAAATCTTATTTGCAAATATTGAAAATCCGGAAATAACTGCGGTTAAAAGGGTCAAATATATGCCTCGCTTCATAACAAATATATGTCCTTGAAGTGTTTGGTGAAATTTTTCCTACCGTGGGATATGGGTACGGAAGCGGCATCCGAGTCCGAAGTTCCGCCCGACTATCCAAGGTATGAAAAACCGCCACAACTTCACGGACCGTCCTTCTTTGGTTACTTTCTTGGAAAAGCAAGAAAATAACAAGTGTAATATTTTATAATCTATTTCAAACGCTTAATCAACTTACGAATATCCAGCGCCTGTTTTTTATCCAACTTCTGCACCGCTATATCCGCATATACTTCCAAATAATCTCCTGCCTGAACATCGCCAAACTCACCCAATCTGACTCTCCGTCCGTCCTCCATCTCCGCCTTACCATCTTGAATTTTCTTTATTTTTAACGGTATCGAAAAACACATATAAACTTCTGCTTACCAGTTATTCTGGCTTTCCTTTGTATCTCCAGAAGATACTGTGTGCGCTGGGCTGACAACAATCACATTGTGACGATTATAATGACGGTTTTCAACTTTTTTTAGCCCAATAGGGATTTTTCAGATATTGATATACTCCGTTGATGCAGGTGGCGGCAGTGCCAAATGCTACTGTGAGCCGCCGGTATTTCCCCGACGCCACAACTATGTCGCCGCAAGCATAAATTCCCTCAATTGATGTTTTCATGTTCTCATCTACTTTGATTGCATCGCCATTATATTCCACACCCAGACTTTTCAAAAAACCGTCTGTCAGCTCGACTCCGATGCAAATGATGAGATAATCTGTAGTCAACAGACTCAATCTTCCACCGTTCCTCTCAATTTCCACTTGTTCCACTCTGTCATTGCCCATAATCGATTTCACTACCGCACCTAAATATATGGAGATATTTAGTTGCTTGGCTTTGGCCACTGTTTTTTCCTGCGCTCGAAATTCGCTACTCCGGTGCACCAAGGTGACAGTGGCACCTTTTTCAGCTGCCAAAACCGCCGTCTCAACTGCCGTATCACCTCCGCCTACTACCACAACTCTTTTCCCAGCCACCTTATCCTCCGGCAGTTTCTGATACACTACACCTTTACCGAGGTACTGCTCTTCTCCCGCAACTCCAAGTTTTCGCGCTGTATAATGTCCCATACCAGTTGCCAAAATCACCGCCTGTGCAGAAAATTCTGCGCTGACTGTTTTAAGCGTAAAATTTTTCTCGGTCTGAATAATTTCTTTTACTGGTGTTCGGGATCGTATCTCAATAATTCTAGCACTTGCCTGTGCCATCATTTTGTTCGCCAAATCTCTACCTTTAATTTCTATAAATCCGGGCAGATCAAAGATGTATTTTTCCGGATACAAATTTATCAATTGCCCACCCAATCTGTCAGCTTCCAAAACAACGAAATTCAAGTTTCTCTCTTTGGCATATATTGCGGCTGCCAATCCCGCCGGTCCGCCACCGACAATAATCAACTCAAAATCACTCATAAATTTATGATAATACGAAGAACAATTTCTGTATAGAGCCGCATTTTTTCATCTATCACAAAATTTGCAACCGTAAATACCTTTTCTCTACAATTTAATTAATCGAGTCCTAATTTTTTTTGCATACAAGGAAAGGGATGAAAAAATGGCTAAAAAAGTAAAACCTGTTGCCAGTAATTGGTCATTTTTCGTTATTATTTTGTTTTTAGCACCCCTAATCGCAGTGGTATATATTGTCAAAAAACCGGCTATTAGCCCAGATGCTCTCGCAGCCCAAGCCGGAACAGTATTAGAGTGTGCACCCGGTACCAAACCACAATATACACGTATGAGTATTATTTCCAGCAAAATGTTCCGGCCACAAAATTGGAAAACAATGACGAGGCAGGAAAAAAAGACCTACATTAATCAACTTATTGCTGATTTTAAATCAAATTGTACCTGGGAGTGTGACCCTCTTCCTTCAGGAATAGAATATGTGAAACCGTCAGATATGCCTGTAGTTACACTTCCCGCAGGCAGTATGCCCAAACCAACTCGCGAACCATATCCGAAACCAATCTGTCTAGACGTTTACTGTCCGCTAAACTGCGTTCAAACGTCTAACATCTCAGGGTGTCCTATCTGTAACTGTAATTCGATTGTAGTAAAATAAGTCTGGGAATAGCTGCCAACAAAAACCTCCTGCGCCTTACTTGAGGGCAGGAGGCTTTGAAAAGTAGGACCTAGCCGTCTGTCTTATAGGGTCGCCTTATTATCACTCCCGCTTACCGTAATGGTTGCGCTGTTTGTGACATCATTTGTGACGATCTTGGGATCACCACTTCCATCTCCACCTGTAGTTCCCTTTATATCATTGCCACCGGTGTTTCCCAGTTGGACGACTCCAACCAAAGCTCCAGTCAGGTTTGTTTGTGATACATAAGTTACGTCAATGTTATTGACCTCAACCAAATTAAACGAATTTTCTCCGTTGCCTTTGATTTTGACGCTTGTATCACCATCCGGACAACCGCAAGGATCAGATACTGTTGCAGTATTATCCCCGCCGGTTACGTTTACTGTGGCGCTGTTTGAGACGTCACCGGTTCTGATGTCGGCGTCACCTCCAGTACTATCTTTGATGTCGTTTTTTCCGGTATTGCCGGCTTGGACTACCAAAACTCCAGCCAAAGTGGTGTTTGATTGATCCACATGCGTCACATCAATATCGTTAAGTTTGACGATATTTTTGGAATTTTTAGCATTGCTTTTAATTTTGACTCTGGTAGCCGCAAAACTCGGTGTCGCCATTGTCAAAGCCATTACAGCAATGAGCACAAAACTAAAAAGTTTTTTCATCTTTATCACCTCCCTTCGAGCCAGCGGCCCTCCGGGCCGGCAGCCAGAAAAGAAATTAGCCAGCCCGAGTTTAAAATTGAGTACCTCTAGCTCTTGTAATTATTTTTTCTGTTTATCGTTGTGATGTTTTATGTGATATGCATACCAATTAGCTCGCTTTTAGTATTAAATTATTTTGAAACCAACTAAAACGAATGGTTTTTTGTGTTTTGCTGATTGCACGTGTCCCACATTGCCCTTATATATCCTTGTATAAGAATTGTTTGGCTGACCGAAATAATACTATCCGTCTTTTAAGCTCTTTAGAACATAGACACAATACATATTATTTAGATATAGTTTGAACATAGTATTTCCCACAAACTCCTTTGTCACTCTCACCCAGCGACTGCTATTTTGACTTTTTAGAAAATTTTTTTAGTTACTATCCTATAATAAAAATAGGGCCAAACCTATAAAATTCCAAAATGCAATTTAGGTTGTCAGAACAATAAGAAATAAATATTAAATTTGTTCCCAATATTTAGTTAATTTCCTGGGCTCGGAGCAAGTTCTTCCTGCCAATCCGAAACCTCATCTGTGTCAAAACCAGGTGTCAACCGCTCAATAGATGACCCCACGTCAACTAACGGCACTGCTGGATCCCAAACATCGGTATCATCTCCCCAACCCACCTGGTCCACTTCAAAACCTTGGGGATTAAGAAGCAATAGATGGTCACCGCCATTACCCAGACCGTCGCCGATATTTTTCCCCAGCTCTATTTTGGTTGCCGATGAGGGTTCCGGCCACATTGCCCATGTCGAAGCTGACTTTGACAAAAGCGCGAAACCATGCGCCGGAACGCTTTTGTTGGCAGTGATGGTTGTCAATAATCCCGAATTGTCTTTCAATTTCCAATTTTTTAATGAAACTGCCTTGTCGGTCGGATTGTAAATTTCCACCCACTCGTCATTTTGTCCGAGTTTCTTACCGCACGTCGCCAAATTGCTTCCGCCCTGAATTATTATATTTATAATATTTGTTGCTGAACCGGAGAAGATGTTCGTGTTTTGATTGTTACTGCTTGACGAATTGCCAACGGTATTGGAATTTTGGTAGATAATCACACCTGCATCAACAGAAGAATTTTGGATAATATTGCAGGCTTCATATTGTGAAACCTTAATTTCATTCACCGAACTCTCACTACTATTTTTAACTAATAAAGTAATGTTTTTACCGCAGCAGTCCAAGATCCCCCGATCCAGAGGGCTGTCCAATCCATGTTCGCTGTCAACATCATAATACACTTCGTTTATTTTCAACTGCGGGATCGGCCCGGTGCCAAAGATCAAATCAAAAACGACAAATTTCTTCTGGTATTCATTGCCGGCTTCAGGCGGAAAAGTGGTTTTGATGGTGATAGTTTTATGTGAATTTTTGTTTAATTGGAAAAGCAACATGCAACCGGGTGGCGCACTGTCGGAAAAAAAGTCAGCTAGTGTTTTGCTGCCGTTTGTGCCACCGTATAAATCACTGCTGTCATTTGATATCACTATTTCATAAACATCTTCCAAAAGAGATTCTTCATTATCCCCGTCAGTTCGTACGCCGCAGATATATACATCTTCTTTTTTGTTGCTTTCATTTTTGATAACCAATTCTTTCACCGTCATGTCTCCGGGTTTGGTGTCGGACAAATCAAAAATCGGGCCCGATATCGGATTGCCTAAATATGTCACGACCAATCCTCCTGCTGCTTCCGCCTCACCGGCGTTCAACCGTTCGGTCACAATCTGCCACACCCCAAGCCCGGCAATTCCAGCTAAAAGCAAAAGCAAAACCGGGCGCAATCTTTTTTTCATATAAATATTTGTCATACTGAACTTGTTACAGCATCTAAATTCATAAGTTCAGGATGATACAAGTATCTCATTGATATTGGACGTTGATAATAATTTTTTTACTACCTCTTATCCCAAACGGGAAAATTTTGTTAATCGTTCTCTTGGTCATAACAAAACTCAATATGGCTGATACCGAAAAATTTGTTGTTGTTCGTGTTCAAAGGTGCGTGAAGTCCTGTATCGCCGAAACTTTCCGGATCATAAATGTACACATCGGCATTGTCCCCGCCTTTGACAATCACCCCGTCCATTCCCAAAGTCGCTATCCAGTCAAAAAACTTGGGTTCGCTCTCTTCAGTTACCACATTACTGATAGTTACAGAAATATTCGGATCCGGAGACGCATTGGGTGATAATTCACCCGGTGGTTGGGTTAATGTAAAATTTCCTTCCGCTGCACTGTTAAGTCTAAAACCGTATGCATATCCCAAAGACGGGCAATTGGGATTGTTGGGAATAAGCGACGGACTCGGCGTTGTTGGTGGTGAGCCGTTTGGCGCGGGGCTGGACCATACACCTGCCTCAAAGATATTGGCCAGACTTTCTTCAGAATCCAAAAAATATGCACCGGTCAGAGTAATCAGTGCCGCCGCAGCCATCACAATCGGCAAAATAACGGATTGACTGATTGGCCGGTCATCAATCACTTCGGTCTTAATGTACCCCGTCATTCCTATCTTGCCTGAATTTGCTTCAGATTCTGGATGCGCTTCGCTTATCGGAATGACATTATTGTTTCTCTGCTTTATGTTTATAAAAAATCCTTTCACCGCATTTTTGACATCGCTAAACAACGATTTTAGTTCTTCATAAACGATGATGGTGGCCGGCACAATCACCGCCAGGATAAAACCGATCGGTGTCTTGATTTTACTCAAAAAATAACCAATATAGGGTACAGCCAAAATCACTTTACCCACGATTTTGTCTACCCCTACTGTCTGGATATCGGCGGTTTTGTTCCGATCACCCTGTGTCTTAAAAACAGGACCAAATTCCGCGTCTGAAAAACCGACGATCCGATGGGTAATCAGGCGCTTGGCGTCGCTAAAAGTGATGATGTCTCCGGGAAAATATGTTTCTACCGGCACGGTCACCACCAGACTGCCGATTTTGATCGCCGGCTCCATCGAGCCGGAAGTCACCAGGTGAAATTTGTAATTATTGGGCACTGGCACCAGAGCCAGCAATAGAAAGGTGGTTACAAAACTGACCAAAATGGCCAGATAAATGCGTATTGCTTGCAGTATAAACAGGGCAGCTTTTTTCATCGTTATTTTCAGAAAATGTACCACGAGTATCATGAACTTAATAATTTTTTCCCCGTGGTACCTGTGATACTTATGATGCTCGTAATGCTTATAAATACAGCAGTTCGCAAAGAACATTACAAATTATCATTCCCCTGCTTTTTTGTCATTCCTGCTCCGGATGTCATTTCCGCAAAAGCGGCAATCTATTTTGATCTCCGAGTCAATCCCGAAGATGACACGGTTATTGTTCACTGCGAGCTGCCCTCTAGTCTCCCGCCGGGCCTAAGGCCCTTTGGCCGGAGGTCTGTCCTCCCAATCAAAAACTAGAGAGTAGCCAATATTAAGTTGGCTGTGTAGGCCAAACTGGATGCCAATTTCCACAGGTAAAGGTGTCATTATTCCTTGCCTGTTCAGCATAGAACTGAATATCTGCCACAACAATGTCAGTTTGAGCTGCATTATTTACACCATCCCCGCTGCAGGTAAATCCTGTTACTTGTCTCACCGCAGGACTACCATCTCCTGGAGTTGCACCAATTGCTTCCATATTACCGAAGAACCAATATTTTCCGATAAAGAATTCTCTTCCTCCCGGAACTGGTACTGGTGAAGCTTGTGGGTTCACACCTAGAATACTACCTTGTGAATCTGCCAAAGCAATCTGACCAAATTTTCCAAGTCCACTAATTGGGCCTTCCAAGAAAATTTTCTCATTATTTTCAAAAACATTGTCGCCATCATCTACCCAGAAAGCGAAATTGATTTGTTCGTCAAGTTCACCCTGACCTTCTCCCGATACGGCACAATTTGGATCATCGCCGTTTTCAGGATCGGTACAGGTCACATTAGCATCTCTGGTTATTTGAGCTGCGGCGCACATCCAGGCGTCATTAGAACCAACATCGATAGAAATTGTGTCTTCGCCGAAATCACCAGGTTTAAGATCCTGAAAGTCGAAAAATCTCTCAACTGTTGTGAGATCCCGTAAATTCCAAGTTGTTGCTGAACTTATTGCAATCAAACCCGTAGGATTTTCTAAACCGGGAACAAGATAATCGATCACAAAACTTTCATTGTCTATTTGCAAATTGATGTCTCCTCCGGCAAGGGTATTGCCCACAGATGTTTCACTATCCGAGAAAAATGAGGCTGTGGCGGTAAATGCCAGAGCCACCACGGCACCAATTGTCAAAAGAGACAAAAGTGTCTTTTTTCCTTTATTTGTTTTTTCCATTTTTTCTATGTCACCCCTTTTCATCTCGCCGTAGCTTTAGCGAAGGTGGGCTTTCACCTCGCCAAAGCCCTGGCGACGGCGGATTTTGTTTTAAATATTTTTTAAACACCGTATCCGTTTGGAACTGCATGTGCATCCCAGAAATGCTCATTGGGTACTGTACCGTGGGACATCAATACTTCAAATTGTCCCCAAATACAATAACCGCCGTCTGGCAAAGGTGTGCCATAAGCTCCGCATGGACCTACCCATTTGATTTTGTAATGCCAGGTTTCTCCGCTTCCTTCAGGAACTTTACCGTTCCACTGATTATCCAACCAGGCTTCATACCCCTTAGGATCGGTCCACCCCTCATCATTGCCCCTGTCCCATTCGGCATTCCATTTCATTTTCAAATGGTCATTGGCGTAAGTCGGATCACCCCAAATCTTGCCGTTAAGATTTCGATCAACTCCGTCAGCAAGACCCACAAATACTCTTGCTTTTTCGTTGTATCCAAATTCATCAAATCCATTGCCGAAAACTGGCACGCTTGCAAATAAAGCCAAAACAAAAAGCAAAATAAAAAAATTAATTTTTTTAATAAATTTTCACCTCCCTTCGTTAGAAAATGTTCATCCACTTTTTCTTCCCCTGTTTCGGAGAGGGTTGGGACGGTCAACTAAAGAATTGACCCTCCCAACCTCCTCTCCGCCTTCGCCAATTGGCGGATGACGGAAAAGAGGGGATTACTCCGGTTCCGGTACTGTGCATTCTCCGTAAACACCGTCTATCGCATCCAGGTCATACCCGTCCGCATCATTGGTGTGCCGACCGAAATCAGTATTGTCTGTCAGTCGCACATACAAAATACTCTCCAGTCCGGTTGACGAAATGTCCTTAAACACTACTCCGTCTCCACCCGGTTCACTGGTCACATTTCCCAGACTGAACCAGGTCGTACCGTCGGCACTCACTTCAACTTGCGCACTTTCCAGCGGATAGGTATTGCGGCTGTTGGTTGCTTCATGAAATGACAAATCATCTCCCGGGCCGTCAAATACGGGATTTGCAAATGCTAAAGTGATCGTCCCGTTTACCCCCAAACTGAAAAAATTGGTGCCTGTGCCGCTCACCCAGTTGGGCGCACCCACAGCATTGTTGGGATCAACTCTTTCCGGAAGTACCGCACTGCCATCTTTTCTCGTCCCTTGTGCAACAGCAGTCACACTGGCCGCATACACTGTACTTTGTTGCGGTTCGCACGGCTCTTGTGGTACACAAACAAATCCGTCATTGTGCCGCGCCTGTTCGGCAGTAAATACTATATCAGCCATGAATTTGTCGGTTTGTGAAGCATTGTTCAAAGTTGTTCCGTCACAATTTATACCCGCGTCAATCGTTGGATTTTGACCAAGTCCTGCACCAACAGGATCAAGAGTCAGTGTGCCGAAACACCAGGCTTTGCCTATGTAGTACGACTGATTGGCCAGAAGAGGACCTGTCCCGTTCCAGATATTTGTATGCGAATCAGACAGCGTCCAGATCGCCCCATCGAACAGCGTGGCTGCAGTACCCTGTTTGAATACATTTTCGTCTGTTTCCAAAACATTATCCCCATCATCTGCCCAGAAAACAAACTCCAGCAGTCCGCCGAGTTCTCCCGTCCCGATTCCGGGATTGGTACAATCTGGGTCATCAATCAACTCCGGTTCGGTACAGATCACATCATCATCTGCTGTTTTGGTAATGCTCATGCAAGCCCAGGCATCATTTGCCACATGCAGAGAAATAGTATCTTCCCCTTCATCATCAGGTTTTAAGTCATTAAAATTGAAAAATAAATAACTCCCGTCAGGTCCCGGACCATTTCCGTCATTCAAACTGGCAAACTGCCAGGTCGTTCCCGGAAATGGCGAACTGTTGAGATAACTGATATTGTCTATCGCAAGATCTAACTCACCGGTGCTAAAAGTATTCCCAACTGAAGTTTCCGTGTCGGAGAAAAAGGCATTGGTAGCAAAAATAGTAGTTGTCACCAAAATACCTAGAAGCAAAATTCTTCCCAAAATTTTTTTCATTATTTTTCACCCCCAATCTATTACTTTTCTTAGTCCCTCTCTTTTAAAAAAAGGACAGGGTGAGTTCATTTTGATAAACAAAAACTCATCCCGACCTCCTCTAAAAAAGAGAAGGAGTAATCAATAATGTTTCCAAATCCACTACCATTGGGTCACTTTTTCCCAATATTATTTTTTTGGATTCTGTCCTAGGGCATCCGCTTTTGTCACGCTAGGCGTGACTTGAGTCAGATGAAACGGCGTCAGTGTGCTGTCTGCCGAAATATCCGCCTTCACAAAAAATGGCGGATTGTTCGTTGCTAAGCTCAACTTCGTTTTGGCAAAGCAACGATACATAAAAAAGCACCCCTTATGGGTGCTTCGTGCTAACGATAGAAACTGTGAATTGTGAAATAAACTTGTGGCAGGTATTCATCATTATAGTATTAACAAACTGTTTAAGATACGGAAAATATAATTTTTATTCTGCTGTTTGTCAACCCTGATCTTTTTATATAAAAAGACAGCTTTAATGCTCTCAATACTAACTAAATAAGTCATCATTTATTTTTCAAATTACTGCATTTGGTATAATATGATAGAACTAAATTTAATTTAGCACATAAGGAGGTGGCGATATGTACCAGCAAGTCAAAGACACTCTCAAAAAATGCGGTGAGCTCATGATCAAAACCAGTGATGGACAGAAATTTGAGCTGCATCTGCACAATGCCAAATTTCATGATAGAGATAAATTGATCGAGCTGGATGCCGGTCAGGAAAGTTATTGGATCGATGGCCAACAAGTAGTCTATATGTGGATTCACCGGACAAAAGAGTAAATACTGCTGCACCTATTGTTCTTGTTCGGAAAAAAGAAACTTCCTATAATAATTACCTTGGTGTCATCATCATATTTACTATCATCTTTGCTGCTTATAGATGAGTCTCAATCTTGCTTGCCCCAAACATTAGAGGATAAAACTCCAGTCTGTACCTTTCACACACCAGGTTTGATATAGCTAGACACATCGGGATATAATTTGCTTCTTGCAAAATGTGATATTTAAGCATATTCTAAACTTTAGAACATCTGTTAAACTTCAACCATGCCCAAAAGAATTCCTGCCCGAAAGAAAAAACCAGCGGTAAAAATAAAACTGCCTGTTTATATTATTATCTTTGTTATCCTTGTATTACTCGGTCTGTATCTGTTCAAACCACAAAAATCTTATTTACCTATCCACCAATCCTATCTAAATACCCGGAATTTTCATTCAGACACTTATGATTTTACAATTGAGGTGCCAACGGATTTTGAGATCGAGGAAAGGTTTACTACCATAATAATCAAAAAAAATAATCAAGAAATTTTTATTACTTATTCAGGGATGAATTACTCTTCTCTTAACGAGCTTTTTTTAAAAGATAAAGATTTAAAAAATCGAGTAGTAACATTTAAAACAATAAATAACATGAAGGCGGCTGTCGAGCAATCTTCAGAGAGGAAATCTTATTATATTTATAAAAATCATTCTTATCACTCAATTTTTACCTATGCACAAAATCTCTTTCCTATTCTTGACCAAATCGCTCATTCATTCCGTTACACACCTGATTAAGTCTAAATATCATTTATGAAAAAATTACTGCTTAGTTTTTTCTTGCTGTTTATTTACCTTTTCTTTTTCACCCCCCCAAACTGTTAATGCTCTTGAACTCTACTGGAAAGTTTTTGGTCTCTACCCTGATACTGATCCGTATTATGATTCTGGTTTTGATGTTAATCCCGGAGACTGGATTACTATCAAGCAGGAGGGATGGGGATCAGCTATCTATGTCCAGGGACAAACTGTCCCCTGGATTTCTCAATGGGGTGATCCTGGCTGCATAGCTGATGAAAATTTTGATTTACCTGGAGTCCGGTGTTGGTCTCTAATCGGCAGAGTAGGAAACAATACTCCATTTCTGCTCAATCCAGAAAAAAGTGTTCAAGTAAAGGAAAAAGGAAGACTATATCTTGGTATCAATCATAAACAACCGCTTATTGGTAATGGTTTTTGGTTGTCTCGACTGATCATTAACTACACCCCTCCTCCACCACCCCCACCTTCTCCAACTCCATTTTTGGAATTGCCATGGGATTATAAAGGGCAGGGTTTAGTATTTAATAATGCTGCAACAGCGCTAAATTCCTGGTTTGATCATCAATTTCCTCTATTAAGCTCTAATTTTATAAATGAACCAAGTGGGGTAAATAATACCACTTTGGGGTTTGATAATTTAAGTTTTCCTATACCTCAAAGGTGGTATTCTTCACATGATGGATATGATTGGGGTTGGGATGCTCATGTCAGAAACGGTAATGCAGTATTGGCTGCGGCAGATGGTTGTGCGTATTATCGTTATACCGGAGGTAAAAATGGAGATAAAAATGGTGGCAATGAAATACATATTATTCACAGCGGTAATGGTGAGAATTATCAAACCAGATATTTTCATCTTCAAGGCAAAAATTTGTTAACCACAGAAACAGATCCACAAAACTGTATCAATGTCCAGCAGGGTGATGAAATTGGCTTGGTAGGTTCAACCGGTAATTCCAGTGGGCCCCATATTCATTTCATGGTCGTGGAAAATAAGGATAGAGATGGAGATTTTGATGACAATATCCCTGATGGAGTAACTGATCCTTTTGGCTGGCAAAATGATGAAATGGATGATCCCTGGCCCAATTTTACTTTTATACAAAATGGAGAGAATAAAACAGGAAGTGACAGTCACTATATCTGGATTCACCCTATACCTAATCTCAATCCCACTCTAACCAGCAATGCTGCATTTTTTGAAATGCAAAAGTATAAGTTGAAATTTCTTCAAGACTCAACTCTTAAAAATCATAAAATCAGACTCTTCATTTATTCCGCACCTTGGGTGGTGATTTCGGAAAAATTCAAGTCGCTGGGAAATTCTCTGGAAATCAAAACCAGAGACCTATTTAATGATCGCGTAGAGTCACTTTTGAAAGATTACACCATCACGGTTGATTATTCAGATACGGATATATCCAAATTTAAACCTGATACTTTGACCATCTATTCCAGTAAAGATGGATCAAGCTGGAATCCAGAAATCACTACTCTTGACCCTGTAACAAAAACTGCTAGTGCTACTTTAAACCATTTCTCCTATTATGCTTTAATTGGAGAAAGAATAGATACCATACCACCGACTACAAACTACCAATTAATCGGAACTGAAGGTGCTCCCCCTTGGTATCTCTCTGATGTCAACCTGACTCTGACTCCTGATGACGGAGAAGGATTAGGTGTAGCCTGGACTTTGGTGAAAATCAATGACACTGACTGGCAAACATATACCGGACCGTTAAATTTTTCTGCCGATGGTGATTATTCAGTGCAGTATTTTTCCGGTGACAATGATAACAATATTGAAGAAGTCAAAACAGGGGAATTCAAAATAGACAAAACACCACCAAATGTGACTTACCAACTCACTGGTAAAAATGGTCAAGAAAATGTTTTCTCTGCCGATGTAATTTTGACCTTAACCGCCACAGACAATGAACAAGGCAGCGGCGTGGATAAAATTTTTTATCGCCAGAGTGAGGGGGCATGGCAAGAGTACTCTCCAGTTTTAATCTTTACCGAAGAAGGTAATTATGCCATAGAATTCTATGCGCAAGACTTGGCTGGAAATAGAAGTGATACGCAAAACATTTCCTTTATCATCGACTCCGAACCGCCGGAAATCAAACTGAGCTATGACCCTGACATCAAAAACTTGAGCTTTTCTGGTATTGATACTTCACCAACTCAAGTTGTCCACAAGCCTCTTGGTAAAAACACCTACCAAGTAGAAGTTACTGATAGCGCAAATCATATTACTACTCTAAAATATATAACTTGGTCAGTATTGGATATCAAGTCTTACAGTTTTTTGCAAATTACTTACTCCGATCAACCAATACAGCAGTTGCCAAAGAATTTATTAAACATTGTTCACTCAAAAGGTAAAGATCAGACCATCGACACTCTCAGCCAGACATGGTGGCTCAAAGATGAAGTATTGGTAAATCTACTTTATCTTCACAAGACAAACACTACCACCATCAGATGGAAAACACCTGAAGATCCTTTGCAAGTCAAAACCAAACCTGACTTTTTTCTGCTGTGGTTACAAACAACCAACGGTCGGCTTAATTATAGTTACTAAAATTTTTTACAATGTATTTGCTATTTATATTGATTGAATTTTGAAGGGGTTTTCATACACCTCAACCCACACTCACACACACCAGGTTTGATATAGCTAGACACATCGGGATTTTATGATTGTTCCAGAATAAGATGTTTTATGTGTTTGAGTTTGAGATGATAATCAGCTTGATCATATACAAATTTTTTATACATATCTTTGGATTTAAAATGACTTAATATATATTCCGTATCTACTAAACCGTCCATATTCCCCATATAATCTTTAAATGATGACCAAGGATATTTTTCTAATTTTGCTAATTCTGTTACAAATTCGCTGGCTGGATTGAGGTGAATATATCGTGATACGTGTAGCAGTTGTTCATCGGTTTCTATACGTTTGGCTTTAAACATTGCTTGAAAAAGCGATCCACTGCGTTTATGTCTGATATTGAAATACTTTGCGTAACTATTTTGGATGTTTCTCACAAAATTCGAAATGGCTTTGTTTGACAGTTGTTTTATTAAAAAGTGGTAATGATTTGGCATGATGCAAAAAGTTAAAATTTTCAATTGTGGACGATTATCACCTAAATACTGCTTGGTGTATTGCTTTTTCATATCATAATTCAGTCTTTTAAAATAAGAATATCTCAAAGGTAAATTTGTATATCGATAATAATCAATCAAATCGAGCATCCGATGATAGTCATGGGAAATAAGAAAAATTGATTGGTGGGCAATACTTCTGTTGAATATGTGATAAATCTCACCGGTGATCAAAGGGTGTTTACGATAAGGCATTAATAAAACAATAAATCCAAATACCTTATGTGTCAAGCTATATCAAACCTGGTGTGATACAAAAATCCCTCCAGCAATGAGGGATTTTTTAGTAGTCAATCAGGATATAGCCCTGAAAGCGACTATAAGAATAAGAATAAAGATGATCTGGGCTTCTTCCAGCCTTAAGTCGCATGTAGAGCCCTGATAAGAAAGTCAGAAGATATACTACCGCTAACAGCCAGAAATGAAATGCTGAAGCTCCGGTGATAGGTAAAATATCAGTGACTACCGCCAGCACATCACCACCCACACCTCCATCGGCTTCGTCCTTATGTTCACCATTGCCACTGACTGAAGTTGGCGGAGGTATACCGGGTGAAGGTGTTGGTAGCGGACCACCATCTCCACCGCCGTTGCCACCGTCCGGGACTTCACCATTTTCACAACAAATGACTTGAGTACCACCAGTATTTATCGGCCCATTGGTGACATTGAAAACAAAATCAATATTTCCAGTTCTGATGCTGGCATCAGCCAGGATATCTAGGATTTTATTGCTGCCGGTATTCAGATCCGCATAAATACGGTTGTTGACTTCGGCTAAATGGAGTTTGTTGATATAGAGGTTAGCAACGAAATCAAGAAAAATCACATTTACCGAATCATCACCATTTTCTGTATTGATAATAGTGATATCCCAAGCTCCTTTGCCGACTTTTACTTCTGCCAGATTCAGCACATTGGTCAGGTTACCTTTGGTTTTGATATTACCGGTATCTATAACTGCCTTGCTGTTAGTGACGTCCGCAATCGCATTTTCTCCAGTATTGGCTGTCAAATTGATATCATTGTTCACCTGAACGACCTGGTTGACATTTATCGTTGTATTGCCGGCAACTTGGGTTTTTACTGTGTTGACTGAATTACTGCCGTTACCGGCAACTGTGATATTTATCTGATTTTCATTGCAACAGATTGCCGCCACTTCAGAACTATTTATTTGGTTGACGACTATCGCATTTTCCGTCACTTCTCCGGTAGCAATTGTAGTATTGCCGCCAGTCGAATCAGAAATCAAATTGCCGCCACTATGAGCCTCCTGATTCACATCGTTGGAGACATTAGCAGTATTTTCCTGAGTCACGATCGTGCTTTGCTTATTCTCAACATTGATCGTATTTTGTGTATCAGCTCCGTTGCCGCTGATTTCTATCTGGATTTCCGCTACAACCAGTACTGGTCGCACAATGGCCAATAAACTTGGCAAAAGAGATGCTAGAAGTAGAATAATTTTTCGTTTCATGTCAGTTGGAGATCGCAGGTTGTTTTTTGTTTGCAGGAATTAGAAATATTTTCTTAATGATCAAAAGCACCACTGCCGCACCAAAGAGTTTCCAAAACCACTCGGGGATGAGAGTGCGGACTGTGGCCGTGCCATTGACTGCTGCCGGCACCTGAATACTATCATCCTCTTCAATATTTTCTGCTGCTGTACCGGCGCCAAACAATCCAGAGAAAAATGACTGGGGTTTTGCCTTCGTACCAAGCACTTGGGCTATTTCTTGGCTACTGCCAACTTGAATAGTGGTCGTCGAACTGTCACCAGTTGTATCTGAATTATTTGAACTAGCATCATTTCCACCGCTTCCGCCATTTCCGGCAGTTGCTTCATGATTGGCACCACCAATATTTGGCGCTAAAGTCGGTGCTTCTTGTCCCGGGGGTACAAACGAACCTTTCCAGGAACCAAACACGTTTATCAAAGTCACAAACACTTTCCCGCCGACGAAATTGTTATTGACAAAATTTAAAATATTGGCTATGACATTGGCATTGCCAGTACTGATGGTATTGGTACCCCCAGTATTTTTGCTGGCATCATTATTACCGCTATTGGCTACTAAAGTCAGATTGTTATTGATATTGGCGACATTTGTTTGAGTAGTCGTAGAATCATTATTTACAGTAATATTGTTGGTATTGGAGGCGCTATCGCCATTGCCGATATTTTGGGCGATGATGGTACCGTCGGGATTGACGATAAATTGCGTTCCTACACTACCGGCCATATTTAAGCCATTCGGTGCGCCCATGATTTGACCGATCCAGTTACCTGATGCATCATTAACAAACACCAGCCACCAGCCGTCAGAAGAGATAACATTGTTGTTGGCAATATTTATGACGTTTATGTCCACCGAAGCATCACCTGAATCAATTACATTTCCACCGCTGCTAAATCCGGCCGTATTTCCATCCATAGTATTACCCCCGGTATTGGCTGTGGCACTAATATGGTTGTTGATATTGGCCAAGTTGGTTTGGGTGGTAGTATTGTTGTTTGCTAAATCAATATTGTTGGTGTTGGACGAACCGCTGCCATTTCCGGAATTTATAGCCGTAGTAGAGCCGCTTCCCGCTATTGAACTTTCTGGTAAAAGTATATTTCCAATCAGATCTCCGAAAATATTCACTACTGCCAAAACTACACCGGCGGCAGCAGCAATATTGTTGTTGACAAAATTGCTCACTGTAGCTACCACATTGGCATTTCCAGTGTCGATGCTGTTGTCCCCACCAGTATTATAACTAGTGTCATTGTTGCCAGTATCGGCTACCAGTAGCAAATCATTAGTCACATCTGCGCTATCTGACTGGAAAGTGTTGTCGGTGACAGCAACAGTGATGTTGTGAGAATTGGTCGAGTCACTACCATTCCCACTATTGGTGGCACTGATATTGGTATTGCCTCCGCAGACAGTAGTTGTGCAACCGGTCGGATAGTTGTCCGGCAAAGCTAACACAATATCTCCGGTGTGGTTTTCATTGACATTAAATTCTATCACTGCCACTCCATCGATATTGGTATTGACTCCGTTGATCACCGTGGCTGTAGTATTGGCATTTCCCGTGGAAATGGTACTGTCAACACCGGTATTTTTGGAGGCACTGTTGTCTCCGGAAACTGCTTGCAATTTTAAGTTATTATTTACTCCTGCCGTATTGGTCTGCAGGGTATCGGAGCTATTATTAATATGAATATCACTGGCATTGGTCGAACCAGCGCCGTTGCCGGTATTGGTAGTGTTGATATCACTTGCACTACCGCCACCACTGCCGGTATTTATTCCTGTCTGATTAGTCAGTATGGCTGAAGCATTGGCATCACCGGTATCAATATTCGATGAACCGGTGTTGTCATCATTTTGGCCACCAGTGGTTTGACCTTGCGGTGCAGGTGCTGGAGTTGTCAGAGGCGCCACTGAACCTGTGGGCGAGCTTGTCGGTAATGCTGGCGGAGAAGGAGAAGGTGTCGGACTGGCCTGTGGATCACCGCTACTTGTTGGTGATGGCACTGGACTTGGTAATGGAGCCGAAGGCGGAGTCGGTGCCGGAGGCGCACTGGGTACTGGAGGAGGAGTCGGTGCACTATCTGGTGACGGTGCTGGTGGAGGTGAAGGAGGAGGTGGAGGAGGAAGTGGAGGAGGAGGTGGTGGTGGAGGTGGAGGTGGCGGTGGCGGAGGCGGCGGAGCAGTTTGGGCCACGACTGTCCCTACGTTTACCGCCGCTACATTTAGCACACTCAAACTCAAAATCAGAAACAGACTCAATATTTTTTGAAATATTTTTTGCTTCTTAGTCATAACTTTTATTTGGTAAAAAACTTAAGTCTTTTTCAATCAGTCAAGAAATTTTCAAATCTTACAATATTTATAATTTTTAGTTTAAAGGCTAAAACTAAATTTCGGTTTCTTTCCCCGCCCCCTGGTTTTTGGGAAAACGAGGGGGCTGGGGAAAGATTTACCTTATTTAACTGTGAAACTCACCAGTTAAAAGCCAGACGAACAAGTTCCAGCTGCCTTCCATCCAGGGTGCTGGAGGAGGAGTCGGAAATGCGTCGCCGGTGGAGAACACGTTGGAATTACCAGTGTTTTCCACATCCACATCAGTAGTGGCATCACCGGTATCAATCATCGGATCTCCGTCAACCGAACCGGTTGAGTCATCAATACTGTTGTCGCCGGTGTCAGCAATTGCATCCACATCATTGCAGTCTTTGTCCTTGCCGAACCACCATGGGAACATAAGCCCCATAAAATGGTCAACAGGTCTAGGGAAATGGAAACCCCTGCATGACATGACATTGTCTTGGGTGACAATCAAGCTGGAAGCAAGTTCTGCTTCTACATCGTTATCTGATTCCTCACCGTTGCCGGCGATTTTGATCAGACCGGAAAATTCACAACAATCTCCGACAAACGCGGAGTTGAAGTTGGCGGCAGTATCAACTGTCGCACCAGCTACTGCATCACCTGTATCAATGCTGGCCTCGCCACCAGTGGAATCATCCACCCAGTTGTCGCCGCTGTCAGCTTTGACATACACGTCATTTAAGACTTTGGCGAAATTGTTTTGCAACAATATGGTATTAGCACTCAGCTCGACATCAATTTCATTGTTGCTGTCACTGCCGTTGCCGGTAATGATCAACTCCAATGCTCCGCCGTCACCACCTCCTACAAATGCCACGTTAGCATTTAAGGTATTGGTGACTGTGGCTGATGCATCAGCTTTACCAGTGTCAATAGACACGTTTCCGCCAGTTGCATCATCAACCCAGTTGTCACCGCTGTCAGCTTTGACTTCCAAGTCGTTTTTAACGATGGCCACATTGTCTTGTTGTACCCATGTGTCATAATCTTCTATCTCCTGATTGTAGTCATACCAGACATTATTGTCTGACCCTTCTCCGTTGCCAGAGATTTCTACCTTCAAATCAGGTGCACAGCCTCCGCAGTCAACCACCGCCTCATTGCTGTTGGCGGTATTGACTACATCAACTGTAGCTGTGGCATTGCCAGTGTCGATGGACACATCGCCGCCGGTACTATCATCCACGCTGTTTTCACCGCTGTCGGCTTTGGCATATATATCATTCGTGATATTGGCGTAGTTAGATTGGTTCACTAGGGTATTCTGTGATTGTTCGATATCGACGGTGTTGTCGCTATCTGATCCGTTGCCGGATACAATCACGGTGATTTCTCCAAATGCCGGTAGCACAAATGATTGTGCCAAAAGTGCACCGGAAGCGACTGCTACTGCGACTTTTTTAGCTAGGTCCTTCATAATTTTATATTTCACCTCCTCTCAAAAAAGATTTACCTATAACTATTAGGTAGCAAGATTATTTGCATGATCTCCGTAGGACAGTATATCCACTAAAAAAACGGAGACGATCACTTAAGATCTATCTCCGTTTGCGGTCAATAGATAAGAAAAATTTAACTAGAAAATTTACTCCGGGGCAGAAGGGTAATTTTAAATGTAAAACTAATATAGGACACCTTATTTGTATTTGTCAATAGTGTATTTGAATTTCTGTTCACACTACCCTTATTCCGCCAACACATGCCTTGTCTTTTTGATATTGCGCGTGGTAATTTGGGTGACGGAATAGTCCTGGATATAAATTTCGACCGAACCGTAACCGTCGATCTTTTTTTAGGGCTTTAATAATTTCATCTACCAATATTTGATTGACTCCGCTTGCGGAGCGAAGATTTATAGAGGCTTTGCCGTTGTTTTTGACAGTCAGGCTTTGTGTCTGCATTTTAGAATGAGATCGGAATTTCTGTCTTTTCGCCCTCAAGTTCTCCGACATACAGAGTAAAATTTTTGACTCCCTCATCCACCGGCAGTCCCACACGGGTCAATTTGGTGGATAGAGGCTGCACCTCCACTGTGTCGTTGTGGATTTCTGGTGCCAGTTTGTCTTGCGTACCCTCTGGCTGGACTCGGATATAATTTCGAGTATTGAGAAACAGCGAATCATTATAGTCATTCACCAACTTGAGGTTGATGATGAGGAAATTTCGGCCAGAAACGGCGGTCGCTTTTTGGCCTTGGATGATGATTTGTTTGGTAAGTTGGGCTGTAGTTATGGTATATTTCACCGGATCGGCCAACTTTTTGTTTTTATCATAGACTTTGAAGCTGAATTCGCGCCCGACTGACGTCGTCAAGGTTCCGGTATTGCTTACCACCCCCAATTGTTCTCCGCCTGCGCTTTTGGCCGTCCGACTCATTGCAAAACGGACGCCAAAAAAGACAATCACCACCAAAAATATAAACAGAAAGCCTTTCCCAAATTTTTGCTTCAAATTGTCTTTTTTAAATCTGGAGCCGATGACTAAAGCACTTCTTTTAGTTTCGGAAAGTGTACTGACTAAATCTTGAGTTTTTTCTTGAAGCAGTGTCCACTTTTGGGTTAGTGTTGTTTTGAGGTCAGAAAATGTATTGGCCAGACGGGAAAGACGTTGTTGAAATGCCGGCCATTGGATCTTTATAGTCAGGGAATTGGGTGCTGACATAAAAAATTTTGGGGAACCTTGATCCCATATTGGGCAGTGGGGCAGAAAGTTATGACAATATATAAGATAATAATAGTCTTGTCAAGTAGTTCGTGCTATTGTATCAAGAAAACCAAAAGAGTGTCTGGAAATTTATTCTAGCTTTATTTGGGTTTTGGCAGATTTAGATTCCTGGTCAATAGTGACTTTGAGGGATTCGGTAGCTGACTCGCCTTGAAGTACAGCTTTGAATTTGTCATTGGCTCGCGTCTTGACATTGTTTCTGATTTGGAAATTTTTTTGCACCATTTGGTCTTTGTACCAATCATAGACCATATCACCCGAATCAGTTGTTTCATAAGTGTTATCTCCAATTTTGGTGGCACCCGGATAGACCAAAGTTATTGTCTGTTTATCACTAGAAATATTTGCATCAACACTGATATCAATATTGGCTCCGCCAACTGCAGGTGTGGCCAAAGGAGATACTGATGTTGCAGGAGAAGGAAAAGTCGAGGGATTGACAGTTTCCTGAAAAACGATCTCCGGCGTCTGTTTCACTTCTGTCTGTTCTTGAGGTATATTATCAGAGAGGCGGGTAAACACCGCATATCCGACAAAGATGACTATGGCAACAATTGTAACTAGTGGCATATACCTCTCCTATATATAAACCTTTTGCTATTGTATTGTCAAATCAATTTTTCAACTATGTCATTTAGTCTATGGCTCAATCAAACTTGGAAGTGGAGTAACTGGGCAAAACAATCTGCTCATCGTTGACGGGAATATTCAGTGACCAACCCAAAGCATTGGCCACTGACACTCCTACTCGAGTACCAGTAAAACTTCCGGGTCCGACCTCCACTTTAATCGCTTTTAACTTTTTCAGGTCTAGTTGTTCTTGCTTCAGTAATTTCTCAATCAGGGGCAAAAGTTTCTGGGAGCTGTAATTGTCAATTTTCTCGCGCAACATCTTCTGACCTTTGTCTTTATAAAGACCGACACATATTTCATTGTTTTTGGTGGTATCTATATATAAGGTAGGCAAAATGAATTGTTTCATAGTTTTAATTTAACTTCTGGTGATATGTAGTATTTTAATATAATATCTTTGGCAAAGTGGCTTCTTGGGTCGTCTTTTACACCAGCAAAAATTGTAGGCATCTAAATTTCAATTTTCATGCTTCCTTGTCTGAGTATTTTAACTGGCTCGACAGTGCAGTCAACCACGGTTGATGCTTGACCTATGACAGGTTCACCCGGCATAAGGTAATCAACTTGCTTTATCAGTTGCCGATCGATCTCCGACACTTTTGTCGGTGCGGGAAGACCAGAAAAATTGGCAGACGGACCCAATATTGGCACGCCTACTTCAGCAATCACTTCCAGAAGCCTGGGATAGTCAGGTTGACGCAGTCCGATGGAATTTCCGCCACCGCGGATAGGGGAATAGATCAAATTTTTATGACATCCCACAATCAGAGTCACTGCTCCTGGCCAATACTCTTCCATCAAACGTCGCACAACATCCGTGAGGGAAGTGATATATTTTTGGGCCATGGCCACATCAGCTACCAGAACTGGCACAGCTTTTTTTCGCGATCGCTTCTTGATTTGGAACAGTCTGTCGACTGCTCTTTTATCATCTATCCGACAACCGATACCAAACACCGTATCGGTGGGAAAAATCACCAGTCCGCCCTGATTAAATACTTTTACCGCTTGTTTTAAGTCTTGAATGTTATGCATATTTTTTAATCTCTCAATTTATAGCAATGGATCAATGTATAGCTATCACGCTACCGGAATACTTATAACTTTTCTATTTTACAATTTTTATTTTTTATGGTTATTTTTCGCTTTCTATCATCAATTTGTTTAAAATAAATTCGAATCGTCTCCGCCGGCAGCAGATGTTCGATCTTTTCCGCCCATTCAACCACTGCCACCACCTGCGTATCTGCAAAAATATCTGAAAATCCCAAATCTGTCAAATCCGCTGTTTGGTCCAACCTGTAACAATCTATATGATAGAAATTATCCCAGGGTAAATTTATCATGGTATACTTTTTGGAAATGATGAAAGTAGGGGAGACTATGCGGTCGGGGAGACCCAAAGATTTGGCCAGACCTTGAACAAAGGTGGTTTTACCGCTCCCCAATTCTCCGTAAAGTGCAATAATTGTTGCAGAAGCTTCCCGACTTTTCCCGCTATAACCTTGACGAAGGCGGGTTTCAATTAAATTATTTCCAAAAGCTTGCCCCAATTTTTGAGTTTCTTGGGCGCTGTGGGTAATTTTTCCCATATATACCATAAAGCCAGACTGATGCCGAGAGTATCGATCACGATATCACGCATTCTCCCTTCCCGAGTCGGCACCAGTACCTGGTGGATTTCGTCGGTAAAAGCGTAAAAAAGTGTTATGACAAAGGCATCAATATGATTTTTCCAGACTGCTCTATTGGTTAAATTTTTTAGTGCCCGGAAATTTAAAATATATAAAATTGCATATTCCATCACGTGTAAAGTCTTAAAAATCGTAAATTGGATCAAATAAACTTCTGATACTTCTATTCTCTGGAGAGACGACAGATAAAAAATAAGGCCCATAAAAAGCAGCGGTGGTGCGAAGTATTTGGCTTTATCCATTCCCCTATTATACAAGACCAATGTAAAATTTTGTGATTTTCTTCTTGTCCAAAATTGACGTTTGATTCTCTGATGGCCTCGTCTCCTGGGAAAGACATTGACCACCTTGTATATGCTAAAGCCTCTTCTGAATCAAACTCTGTTTGTAGGCTAGATATCCTGCACTACCAGATAATATTATTCCGGTAGTCACAAACAAAATCCCCAAGGGAAATTTGATGGAAGCAGATTTAGTGCTTTCTCCCATCACTGTTGCCACCGGAGACATTTCCGATTTTTCACTTAAAATTTCTACCGAAGCATCGGCAAGCGGACTAGGAGAAATTTTAATCAACGGTTTGGGTGTAACTTTGGGATAGACATTGGGGGTGGCGGATACAATCACTGTCCCACTGGCAGATGGTGACGGTTCACTTTTTGGTGTCGGCTCCGGAGATGGAGACGGTGATGGAATCGGATCAGGGGCTTTATTTGCACCCGCTGATGTCGGTACCAATTTGGTTGGTGAAATCGAACCACCGTCAGGTATTCTCCCCCAAGATTTATCCGTAGCTGACCCGGAGTATGAAAAACTGTCCAGCAAATTGTTTGTCAAATCATAGAGTATAACAGTTTCTTCACCGCTGTTATTTAGTGAAAAACTGGCATTACCGTTGCGATAAATTACAAACCAGTTTTTGCTTTGAATGATTGAACCTTCGGGTATAGTCAGTTCATGATTTGCGGCATCTTTTAATATAAATCCACTGATGTTAATTTCTTCATTTCCGTTATTATAAAGTTCTACCCATTCATTTTCCTCATCACTGTCTGCTGGATCAGGTAAAACTTCATTAATCACAACTTGAGCAACTACGCTTGCGGGAACAAGAAGTGGAAATAAAAATATTGACCAGGCAATAAATTTAAACCAAGTTTTCACAGATGTAAATTTTTCAGTATTCTGGGATTTATGCATTGATTATACATCTTGTCTTGCATCCAAATCTTTGGACAAGCCACGGAAAGGGATTATTTAACATGAAGATAAAACGAAATTTTTCCTCCGCCATGATCGATGTATTTGATTTTGATGATTGATGAGCCGCCGCAATTTTGGGAAGAGGAGTACAAAATCCCATCTGCCGGTGCTTTAATCACCTCTGAAGAGTTGGACACCATATCAATCCCGGTATGAATTCCTCCGCTATAAGAATATCTCCAGGAATAAGGTGTCTGACCGTAAAATTGGGTGATGCGGATCGGGTCTGACAATGGCCATTCCCAACTCCCGCTGCCTAAATTGGTATTGCCACCCGATCCATTTTGATCATCAATCACGCTTTTGTTTTTGAGATAATTGGCCGGATTGACCCAGGTATTATTTTCCCGGACTTCAAAATGCAGATGAGCCCCGGTCGAACATGCCGGATAACCGGTATTGCCAACAAGCGCAATCTCATCACCTGTTTTCACTGGCCCCACCTGTTGGCCTGTGATTAGAGCCGCCTCCAATGCCTGCTTTTCTGCCAAAGCTTGTTGTAAAAGTTTTTGGTAAGTCGCTTCGTCGTTTTTTGTTTGGGTGAGCACCGCCTGCTTTTGGGCTTTTTGTTTTGCCAAAGAGGTTTTTTGTTTTTCCAACTGCAGTTGTAGTTCTTCCTGCTGTTGTTTTTTTTCTTCTCGCAAATCACGCTTTTCGCTATAATCGACTTTGCTTGATTGGACAGTTTCCATCACCTGCCGGTCGTGAGCTTGAGCGGTGGTGATGTATTTCACGCGGTTCAAAAAATCAGTCAAGCCATTACCGGAAAAAAGTAGCGGTAAATAAGATACGCGATTGACTTTGTATGATGTAACTATGCGGTTTATAAGTAGTCCAGAAAGTCTAGACAAAGTCATTTCCAGTTTGTCAATTCGATTGGTCAAATCTTCAATTTCCCCAGCCAACTTTTCAATTTCTTGTTCGGTTTCAGCTATCTCAAGTTCGGTCAAGCGGATATTTTGATCCATGACTTTGATCTCCGCACTTAGCGTCCGCTCGGTGGCCTGGGCTTCGGAAATTTTTTTACGTAATTCATCAATTTCTTTATTTAATTTATCAATCTGACCAAATACCACTCCAGAAGAAGTGAAAAATAAAATTAGTAGTAAAATTAAATAAAAGATTTTTTTGCTCATGGTCGGCGGCCCAAATAACGGTTGATAGCAATCACTGAAGCTAGCATCCCGAAGAGCCCGCCGCCTAAAAGCATCCCCAGGCTAAACAAAATATAAAATAAGAGCGGAATAGGAAATATGGGAATCCCTGAAAGCAGTGCCGATAAATACGGTTGGGCATAGAGAAGCAGTCCAATATTTATTGCCATACCGATAAATCCACCGGTCAACCCGTAAAACATGCCTTCCCAAACAAACGGTGAACGGATATATGAACTGTCTGCACCCACCAGCCGCAAGATTTCAATCTCATTGCTTTTGAGCGCAATTTTCATCCCAATCACGGTTATGATGGTAAACAAAGTTACCACTGACAAAAATACCACCAATCCCAATCCGACCACCCGGATTGTTGTCACCCAAGAAGTTAGGCTGGCAATTACATCTTCCGGAAAGACAATTTCAGATACTTCCGGTTCATTTTTCAAGCTTTCAGCAATTTGCGGCAAATCAGCAATTTGTTTAGTTGATATTTCCAGTGATGCAGGCAATATTTCGGCTGACACCATTTCTAAAAGCAACGGATCATTTTTAAATTGTTCTTGATAAATTTTCAGCGCCTCTTCTTTGGACACATATTTGACGCTGGCAACTGTATCTACTTGTTGCAATTTGCGTTCTAAATCCCTGATTTCTGTTTCGTCTTTGGTGTCATTGAAAAACACAATCAACTGCGGTTTTTGTTCAAAATAACGGATCACAAAACTCGAACCCAAACTAAGTAGAAACACCAGTCCGACTACTAAAAAAGTGAGAGTCATAATCAGCATTGCAGCCAATGCCTGATACGGACTCCTTCTTATATGTTTCCAAGTATTACTGAAAGTAGACATAGTTCGCTTCGCTCAACTTACAATCTGATCGCACAAACTTGATTATTTAAATTGCCAATTTACCGTTTCTCGACTATAGTCGTCAGTCGTATTTGCCGTTTTTCTGGTCTTTGACAATTTTACCTTTTTTGAGCGCAATCACCCGTTTTTTCATGCTGTTTACTATATCCACATTATGCGTAGCCACCACGACCGTCGTTCCCAATTTGTTGATTTCTTTGAGTATTTTCAAAATCTCCCAGGATGAAGTCGGATCCAAATTTCCCGTTGGCTCATCAGCCAAAAGCACCAGTGGAGCCCCAACTATCGCCCGGGCAATCGACACACGTTGCAGTTCACCAGCAGACAATTGCACTGGAAAAAATTCTTCTTTGTCATCTAGATTTACCAAGTGCAAAACTTCTTTGACCTTGCGTTTGATCTCATCATGTTTTTTCCGCAAAATCTCAAGCGAAATGGCCACATTTTCAAAAACTGTTCTATCAGTAAGCACTTTGAAATCTTGAAAAATCATCCCCACCTGCCGGCGCAGTAAAGGTAATTTACTTAAGGATAAATTCACCACATCAAACTCCCCGACTCTGATACTGCCGCTTGATGGCAGTAAATCACGAGTGATCAAACGCAAAACCGTGGTTTTTCCAGCTCCTGACGGACCCACCAAAAAAACAAATTCACCTTTGTCAATAGTAAAAGTGGCATCTGCCAGAGCTGTCGTTTTGGTGGCATAGTTTTTGCTGACTTGTTGAAATTCAATTAACATATCAAAAGCTTTTTCTAAATTTCTCAATTCGTTCAATCATCCTTTGTTGCTCCAATTGCCAGATTTCCTGTTTTTGCTTATTCACTTCAGCCTCACTCAACTTTCTGAAACTGTAGGCGATCACTAGTCCAACTGACAGCGACAAAACAAAACTCAAGCAAAAAATCAGATACTGGTTGAGTTTGGGGGCTTTTTCAACTTGTTTTTCCCAGATTGTAAGTTTGATAAGCAATCCTTTTTTGGTTTTGGGCATATTTGGACGAAAAATCATTCCAGTACTTCCAGTCTTTCTACATCCATAAACCAGCCGGCATTTTCTGCATCAAATGTAGTACCGCAAAGTCGAACTTTTTTACCGATATAATCATCAAGCGGTATCACTGATGAGGTCAGATACACATTTCTTGCCGGATCGCCGTCTCTTTCCAAATGATGGCTACCTTCTCCGTCAATGCCTCCTTTTTTGAGAATCCCCTCCGGTATCTCACCCTTCATTTTACAATCAATACCAGCCACATTGGCTACGGATTTACCGCTTGTCGATTGAGTCGCACCGCCGATTGAGATATTGCCACCACCGCCAGCCAAAACGTATCCTGTCACCCCTCCGGCAACAATTATAGCTAAAGCAAATAAGATCATCGGCAGACTAATAGTGATTTTGGTTTCTTTCACAGGTTCAAGTTCCTTTACCAAGGGTTTTTCTCTCAAATTGGCCTGAATCGTATCTGATTGCGGGGTTTCCATTTTAGGCTCAATTTTTTTCATTTTTTTGTTCCCCCTTGAAAATACAGGATAGGCAATTTAGAGATTTTTTTCAACTGCCAAAGTGAAAATTAATTCGAAAATTTTCTCAAATAGCTATCTATAAATGGCTGTAACTGCCCATCCAAAACTGCCTGTGTCTGACTGGTTTCATATTCTGTACGTAAGTCTTTTACCAGATGATATGGGTGCAATACATAGCTGCGAATTTGATTGCCCCACCCTGGTTTTTTATATGTGCCACGCAGATCTTTTTGCATTTGACTTTTCTTTTCTTCTGCAATTTCCCACAGTTTGGCGCACAGAAGTTTCAAGGCATTTTCCCGGTTTTGTCCCTGATATCTTTCTGATTGACAACTGACAACTATGCCTGTAGGTTTGTGTCGCAATCTTACTGCCGTTGAGACTTTATTTACATTTTGTCCTCCCTTGCCGCCAGAACGAAAAAAATCCCACTCCAAATCCTCTTCTTTTATTTCCACCCCGCCGGTATCATCCAATACCGGCAAAACTTCCACTAAAGCAAAAGAAGTTTGCCTCAGTGCATCAGCATTAAATGGTGATTGGCGAACGAGGCGATGGACTCCAGCCTCACTTTTTAAGAGTCCATAAGCATATGGACCGCTGACAGTGATTGTGACTTCTTTGTAGCCTGCTTCATCACCGCGGGACAGTTCCACATCCTGCCATTTCCAATGATTTGCTTCAATAAAGCGCGTGTACATCCGAAATAAAATCCCCACCCAATCCATCGCTTCTGTCCCACCTTGACCGGCATGGATGGACAATATCGCATCGTTTTTATCATAGGGGCCTGAAAGAAATAACTTGATTTCAAGTTTTTTGACCATTTCCCCCAATTCTTTTTCGTTGCCTTCAACCATCAGCAATTCCAATAACTCCCCTTCGGCAACTTCTTTTTGAAGCATTGATAACTCCTGCATCTTTTTAGAAGCAGCTTCATGATCGTTCCAAAATCCAGCTTTGCCCGATTGTTCGGTAAGTTGGAGAATTTTTTGTCGCAAAGCGGATAAATTCATTTTGTCTAATATATTTTTAGCTTTGTTTTTTAGTTCTTCCATAGCTTGATATTTTAACACAGTCTGGGCCAATCAGCGGCTGGTTGGGATATGGCACGCCCAAAAAGGGTTCCTTATTTTTACCTCATTTTGGGGGGGAACTTGCGACAGGACCAGTCGGTTTAGCTTACTAATATCAACAATCCTAGTATAACTCGGTATATAATAAACGGATAGAGCGAGTAAGAAGAGATATATTTCAAAAAATATTTAATCGTCAAATAACCAGATACCATTGCTGAGATCATACCTGTTAGAAAAAATACTATCACTGGTAGATCGATTTGTTGATTGAAATATAAGCCTATTATGCCCAAAAAATGCTTAGTGCCGGCTCCAGCCACCACCGGTGCCGATAATAAAAATGCAAACCTTGCCGCCTCACTTCTGGTCAGCTGTCTTTGCATGCCCGCGGCAAGAGTTATCCCCGATCGCGATACACCGGGAATAAGTGCCACTGATTGAGCCAAACCGATCACAACTGCATCAATCAGACCTAGTTTTTCAATGGTTTTTTTTCGTTGACCAAATTTTTCCGCATATATAAGTACTGCTGAAAAAATTACCAGCATTGCACCTATCAAGGAAGGAGATCGGAAAACACTTTCGATAGTTTTTTCCAATAGCAAACCAAGAATAATGGCCGGAATTGTACCGATGACCAGTAATTTAACCAATTTAAGTTTTTCTTTATCTGAATAGTCTATTTTTCTCCGTCTCCGGTTCGATATATCGATATATCGAGTTAGCGAACCAAATAACTCAAACCAATCTTTTTGGAAATACCAAATGATAGCCACCAATGTCCCTAAGTGTAATGCTGCGTCAAAAGCCAAACCAAAATTTTCTTGGGAAATACCCAACCAATGTTCTACCAAAATCAAATGTCCGGTTGAGGATATTGGCAAAAACTCACTTACTCCCTGGATTGCACCCAATGATATAGCTTTGATTAGTTCAATCATATCTAAATAAATCAGCCTTGCCACCTACAAAAAGAGGAGTTATTTCTCCCAATTGACAGATCGACATGAATTATCAAATGAACAAAGTCTTTAATATTTCTAGATTATCTTGGTCAGGACCTTTGTCAGCAAAACCCGGAGTTTCTAAAATCAGTGGTAACCGACGGAAATTCTTCTGATTCAATAAGATTTTGAGTTTTGATAAACCGATTTTACCCTGTCCCAAATTTTCATGCCGATCACGGCCGCTACCAAACTCCGCCTGGCTATCATTGACGTGCATACACCAAACTCGATCCCAACCAACCGTTTGCTCAATATGTTGACTCAATTTGTCCACTATTTCAATCGTATCAAAGGCATATCCCCCGGCAAACATGTGGGCGGTATCCAAACTTATTCCCAGCCGAGAGTTTTTTATCTCCAATAATATACTGGCCAACTCGGACAAAGTAGCACCAATTTTGCCTTGGCCGCCTGAAGCAATTTCCAGTATTAATTTAGAAGTTTTTGGCGTACTTGCTAGTACTTCTTGGAGAGCGTTAACCACTAGCGAAATTACACTGGTAAATCCCTTGCCTTTATGACTACCTATATGAACTATGGACCCCAGAGCACCGATTTTTTTGGCCAGCAGCAAATCTTCGATTAAGCTTCTGATAGATAACCGGCGCAATCTTTCATCATCACTGGCTAAATTTATCAAATATGTCGCATGGATAAAAACCGGCTGAATATCCCATTCAATAGCTTTTTGTTTAAATATTGCAACATCCCCATCCGAAAATTTTGATCTAGCAAAGGACTGGGGCGGTGAGACAAAAATCTGCATCGTGTTTGCCCCCATTTTTTTTGCCTTTTCCAATGCGGCTACCAAACCCTTAGCCACACTTATATGCGCACCCAGACGCAATTTCATTGATGGATCGTTCCAGAGTTTCCTTGCCATAAAAAACTTGCCCTGCCCAAGCTACCCTATCCTTTGGTTACTTTCTTTAGGTGAAAAAAGAATAACCAGTATTTCTTTAACTTTTTAAAATTGTTCCTATATTTTCCCGAAAAGTATAAAAAACCCAGACGATCAGTATCAGCAATAGCGGTACAATCACTATTTTTTCAAACCACTTACCAGTTTTGATCCGCATTCTTTTTATCGGTGGAAACCCCATTTTCCAAGGGATCGGATACAACCACGGCACTCCCTGTTCGGTTAACGAATCAGTCAAAAGATGCGACAACATCCCCCCAAAAAATGCCTGGGATATCAAATTTGAGTCTAGATTGGCCAGGGGAACAATTTTTATCAGTAACCTGAAAACAACATAAAACAATCCTAAACCAATCAGACTGTGTGACAAATTGCGATGACCTTCCAAAAAATCCCGAGCGGCTTTTCCCTCCCAGGGCATAAGTTTATGCTGCCAGGCCGGTGACGACACATTGTCTATATCAGGCACGGCGGTACCCAAAATAGTGGCTATGCCAATGCCTAATATCGTTTCCCAATTAAGTTGCGTTGGATAAGCTAAAAAGCGATAAGAAACCAAAGCTATCCCTGCCAGGTCATGCGTCCGTTGCATCATAACCAATTCCTCATGTGAAAGTTAAAAATGCAAAATGAAATATAAAATAATTTCCCTTTTATAATGCCATTTTGGTATTTGGATTTGCAATTTTTAATTATGCAAAACATTTAACTATTAGTAAACCGCTGGCAAATTTGTTAGAATATTTACTTATGGATCATAAAATGCTTAACCGTATCATTTTTGTCTTGGCCATGACCGGTATGCTTATCGCCGGATATGTATTTTATACATATGTGACTGACTCGCCTATCGTTTGTATCAATCGTGGTTGTGATCTGGTCAAAAAAAGCCCCTATGCCAATATGTTTGGCCTACCGGTTCCTACTTTTGGTCTCATCGGATACTTCGTTATTATCAGTCTGAGTTTCCTCTACACCACCGGAGTCAGCTGGGCTAATAAAATTCCCCTGATCAGATTCCTGATTTCTCTTGGGGGATTTCTCTTTGTCGCTTATTTATCCTTTCTTGAGGCTTTCGTGATTAAAGGCTGGTGTATGTGGTGCGTTTTTTCCGCCATCATCATGACAGTCATATTTATCTTATCTGGAATTGACTATTTCTCGATAAAAAAATTTCGAAAATAATCACTGCGCTTGGTTGAGAGCTTTAACTACTTCAGTATCTAGATCAGCAAAAGAAAACAATTTTAGCTTTTTACCGTTGAGGAAAAAAGTCGGTGTTGCATCCACTCCCAAAATTTGACCGTCATTCACATCTTTGCGTACTTTATCCTTATATTTGCCACTACTTAGCTCTTTGGTAAACTTTTCCATATCCAACGATAGTTCCAAACCCAAACCATTGATCACATCCTGACTTAAAGTCGTATTGTTGGCAAAAAGCAGGTCGTGCATTTCCCAAAACTTACCCTGGGCTCCAGCTGCCTCGGCTGCCTCGGCAGCTATTTGCGCATTGGGGTGTTGCTGCAAAGGAAAATGACGATAAACAAATCGCAAATCGCTGCGGTATTTTTCCATCAATTGTTTGACTACTGGATGAGCAGTGGCACAGGCAGGGCATTCAAAATCGGAAAATTCTACCAGTGTGGCTTTGGGATTTGCAGAACCGGTCGCCCAGACATCTTGAGGCACCAATGTTTCAAGCGGCACTTCCTTTGGTGGTCGAGAAAATACCATCAGCGCACCGACTAAAATGGTGACAGTAAAAATAATAATACCAATAAAAAATTTGCTTTCACCAGTCATTTTCATATGTTGACCAACAATTTAACAAAGATAACAGAAGCAGGTAGGATTTGCAAGATTTTAAAATCCGGTTGCCGGCAGTTCACCGCCAGTTGCGGGCATGCTCGTAGGTGTGGGGTAAAAAATGCCAGATGGTGCCGGTGTGCCGGTCGTTGGAGTTGAAGTGGGGGTGGTTTGCACGGTACTTAGGCGGGGTAAATTAAAAATTCGTGGGCGATTTCTGACTACCAATACTATAATACCTAGGAATACTAAAACGGCTATCACGCCAACAATAAACCGATTCATAGTGTTTAGCCAACTGATGGCTCGCCCAAGACTAAAAATTGTAATCTTGAAATTTACATCCAAAGTTTTTCAAGTTTACATTGGGCTAACCTACTATATTATATTACAGGTCAAAAGTCAATATTTGGCTTTTTCCAAAAATATTTTTGCCTTAGTTTGAAATTCTTCAATAATATTTTTCGCTTTCTCGTCAAGAAACTGTTTCAGTTCATTGATCCTGATACTCAGGTATAGCGGAATCTGGTCCCGATCTTTGAGACAAAGAGTTATTTTTTTGAAACAGTCTGGCACAAAGACGATTTCTTGATTCAAACCAATCAGATTACCGTTGATTAACAAATTGACCCGACTCTTGGCTGGTCGGTCGGCAGTAAAATCGATAAAAAACGGCTCTTGAATACCCAGCGGAGGAAGCAAATAATCAATTTCTTCAGCATCAGTCAAGCGTACCTCTATCTGGTTTACTTGAGCACTCCGTTTGAGAATATTCAAAGGATTGAGATACAAGCGCACTGCGTTTCTTCCAGCAATAGCTTGAGTATTGTGCCAGAAAAATATCGAAGCTGAAGGGTCAAAAGTATAATCACTGCGGTCAGGTTGAAAGATAGAACTTATTTTATCCATGTCTATTTGATTCAGATCCAAATTTGGTTTTATCAACCATTTATTTTCCTGCTTTAATAAATTTGCCATCACCACCTGCTCCAGCTGTTTGCTTTCCCAACCGGCTTTTATCTTGGTGTGGTCTGGAATAAGAAAAAAGCGCGGATGTTTCCTAAAAAAGATAAACTTTTCCGTACCCAGCTGGATAATTTCATCAAAGGTCAAATCCACGGGTGTTAGAAATTTGGGTTGGGTATTTTCCAAAACTATCCCTTCATCAGAAAATATAATTGATCCATTGTCAGTGACCAGTGTCAGGGCCGTCTCACTCTGGTTAATTTGGTTAATTGATGATTCAGACAGCTTGATTCCAAATCGATTGACAGCCGCATCGGCACGTACCGGGTCCCCGCGATAGGGACTTAAATCAGTTTGGGGTGCTATAAATTGCTGGGAACTATCAAGAAGATAAGGAATGATCCAGTAAGCCTGACTGGAAGACGCTGGTATCTGCATATAAGGATCAGAAAAGTCAGCGTAAATTCGTAAATCAGTCAAAACTGGTCTGCTGTCCCAGATTTCTATCAACGCTCGGTATTTTGATCCGAAATACCAAAGTTTGCCGGTGCCGGGAAAATCTGAAGTCTGCAAAAATCGGACATTGGATTGACTCAAAAAACCGGTCACAAGCTGGTATAAATCATAAGCATTGCGAAATATGATCTCCTTTTTATCAGCTAAATCTTGAAGATAATCAAGTTGCCTGAAATATTCATTTTTGTACAAAGTCCATTCTTGGGAATTTTCCAATCCCAAGACCGCAATCTTGGTCATCTGACTCTGTTTTTGCATTTCGGAAATCAATTTTTGTAAATAGGTAAAATCAGCTGCAGGTTTTTGACTCAAGTAATCATTTGGTTGGGACGTGTAAATACTTTGGGCACTACCGTAGTTTTTGTCTATATCAGACACTGTTTGACGAAGTATCAGCAAGTCCAATTTATTAGCCGATGAACCGGGAATTAGAGGATGACTTAGTATCGGAAAATATGGTAAATTGAATATTCCACCATAAAGTGTGTAGCCATCGGTTTCAAACTGCTCCTTAGTAATTTCGTGTACTCTCACCCCATATTTACTTCTGATATAATTTAATGACCAGGAGTCAATCAGCCACCCGACAGTAAAACTTGGATAATAACCAAATTGCTCATAAAATTTGTTAAATAATGTATCAAGGATTTTTTGTCTTTCTGCTGGTAAATAACCAACCAGAAATGCATGTCTAGCCTCACTCCAGTTGGCATTTGCCGGGAATTTGTGTTCTACGCCGCTCTCGCGGGCCAATTTGGGCGTCACTTCAAGCAAGAGACCCAATACATGTGTTGACGGTTTTTTATTGAATACAGTAAGAAAATCTGGATCTGTCAATGCATCGAAGCGGATAGCCCAATGTATCGGTATTGATTGATATTTTGGATTGTTAGTTATTTGCTCAACCATCTCTGACGTACCGCTTTGGCAACATATTTCACCACCGCGAATCTGGTTGATGATAACTGTATTTAAGGGGAGTGAATCAGCCTTGACCAAGGTAGTCCAAGACAAACTAATTTGTAAAAACAGAGGCAAAACAAACAATTTGCGCATTCATTTTATTTTAGATAAATTTTACCGCTAGGGCAATCTGAACTTTTATTTGTACCTCATGTAAATACAAACTATGCTTGACAGGTAGTCATCTCTATCTTTTAGAATAAATATGGGTAAAGCTTTTAATCACTTGACAGATAGCTTTAAATAATATCTAATAGAATTAGATTGTTTTTTATGGACAAGTTGTTCAATTATGTGCGAGAGAATAAGTCCAGACTGATGCCGCTGGCAATTTTGTTATTTTTGGGTCTGGCTACCATTTTAGTTTTGCAATTATCCCGCCGCTCCCAAGAACTTCGCACTAAAGCTGTCAGTTATACCGGCACGCTTTCGTTTAATCCTACTTCTGTGTCTCTGCAGCCTGGAGCTACCATGACCACACCCATTTCTGTGATTCTCAACACCGGAAACCAGTCGGCAGTGGGGGCTGATATTTTAGTACAGTTTGACCAAACAAAACTTGAGTTGACCAATATCACCAAAGAAACCCATGCCAATTTCAAAACTTATGCACCAGTTGATGCAAACGGTAATTTTGATACAGCCAAGGTCGTCAGTACTGCCAATTCCACCGGCGTGGTCGAATTTGGAATTGTGACTTTTGATTGGGCTGCTTCAAATGTCACCAATGCTTTTACCGGTATTTTTTCTCCCGTATCCAGACTGACTTTTCGGGCCAAACCTGGAGTCAGTGGCACCACTACTATCTCTTTTAAATACACAGCCCAAGGCAATACTACTGATTCAAACATAGTCCATAATCCGGCTGCGGGCGACCCGGAGGATATATTGCAACAGCCCACCAGCCAAGTCACTGTATCTTTTGGTGGTGCCTCTACCACGGCATCCCCAAGTCCATCCCCATCCACTGTTCCATCTCCATCTCTCGGCACATGCAACACCTGTTATAACTTTGATGCTAGTGCCGATGGTAAAATAGGGATTTTGGATGTATTAAATGTTGCCAATAGATTTGGTAGCACCACCGGTCAACCAAATTACGGTACTTTATATGACATCTATTGTGTCAACAATCAACCTGATGGTGTGATAAACATTTTGGACGTGTTGCAAATTGGCAATCGCTTTGGACAAACTAGCTGTACGCCATAACTACTTATATATATCAAACTATGGTAAGAAATTTATGTTTGAAAATGGGCAAATTCAAAAAAAAAATTATTTTTTCAACACTACTTGTAGTTGGATTTTTTCTTAGTGCTGTTTATAAACCTCTACTGGCTCAAACTCCGGCTACAGTTTCGGTTTCTCCAACCAACAATAAGGCAACTGTAGGGGGCACGAAAACTATAAATATTACTGTCAGTAATGCAGTCAACATAGCCGGTTTTGGTGGCACTCTCAAATACGATCCGGCAGTAGTCAAAGTAAATGCCGTCACAGATGTGACCTTGGGTTCCTTCCTAGGAGCTGGAGGCAGTTTGCTTCCGGTCACAATTGATAATACAGCCGGTACAGTGATATTTGGCGGGTATATATTGGCAAATACCGGTGTTTCAGGAAGTGGAACTTTGGTCAGTATTACTTTAACCGCTGTGGGTGCCGGCACCTCGACTCTTACCTTACAAGATGTCAGCTTAGGTACTGCTGATATACCACCACAAGAACAACCAAGTACTACCAGTGGTGGAACTATTACCGTCGGAGCAAACCCTTCTGCCACTCCACCTGCAACTGGTGTATTGCTACGGATGTCGCCTGAGGGTATGTTTAAAAATGTGGGAGATCAGTCTGTGGATATTGAATTTCAAAAGACCCCCAGTGGCCAGACACTATCTTTTCCCAACCGAAGAATTACTTATGAAAGTAATAAAAACTATATCACCAGTGAACCATTGGTAAATTCATCACTGACTAATGGTGACTATAATATCCTGATCAATGGTCCAAAACATCTGACCAAAAAATTTTTTAGTATCCAAGTCACCAACGGCCAGATCATTGACGTTTCTACACCAGCACTTTTGACTGGCGACATCGAGGATGACAATATTATCAATGCCTTGGACTTTAACACTTTGATCAACAACTTTGGCTGCAAACCAAATGTGACACCAGTTGGTAAATCTTGTTCTCCACTGTCTGCTGATTTGGACTTTAATGCCACTGTGGATATTTTTGATTACAGTTATTTGGTGAAAAACTATAACGAAGTTGGTGACTAATGATAAATATGAAACAAGCTGCCCTGATGATATTTATTACTCTAGTGGTGCTGGTAGGTGGCACTGTTTTTTTGAATAAGCAGTTAATCAAACAACCTAGTCTACCAACTCCGAATAATCAACTGGAACAAACTTTGGAAACGATAGTCAAACCAACTTTAACCTTGATGCCGCAAAATACACAAGTTAGAGTGGGAGATCGGGTTGTTTATTCGGTGCGTATCGATAGTGTAGGAAACCAAGTAGTAGGGGTGGAAACTTATTTCACATATAATCCTGATATTTTGACAAACATAGCCGTAAACCCGAGCGACTTCTTTACCAAGGCAGATGAACTTTTAAATTATACAGACCCAGTGCAGGGTAAAATCTCTTATGCCCTTGGCACACTCACTCCTCAATCAGGAGCAGGTGAGGTTTTTACGATCACGGCGACTGTAGTAGCTACTCCGGATGCAGGAGAAAGTATTATCGCTTTTGACCAAAATAATACCAAAGTGGCGTTATTGGGACCAGACGGAAATACCAGATTTGATGAAAGTCAAACGCAGGTCCAATACAAAGAAGTACCACTTTCCGTATTGTCTTTGTAACTGAACTCTGATTTAATTAAATAACAATGAAAAAAGTTTTGCTAATTATTGCTTTTGTTTTAATCCTAGTGGCAGTACCCGTGACACTGCTGGTTGTCAAACAACGCCAGGAAATCAGACAACGGGCAGCTCCAGCTACCACTCTCGATTTGGAACCATCTACAAAAACGGTCCAAGTCGGAGATACATTCACACTAGATGTGGTTCTGGATACCAATAATCAAAATCGGGCAGCGGCTGCAGAAATAAATCTTACTTTCAACCCAACATTTTTGGAGGGGGTAAGCTTTGCGGCTGGTGATTTGATGCCTTTTGTTTTGGCAGAAGGACAAGTCGGTAATGGTACTGCCACAATTATTGTTGGTAGCCAAAGTGCCGGAGGACAAGGGGGTGGAGTCAGCGGCCGTGGTACTATAGCTGTTTTGACTTTGCGAGCACTTCAACCAACAGGTGGTTCACCAACGATGGTGGATTTTGCATCAACTACCCAAGTCTCCGGTGCCAATCCAGAAGATGTCGGACAAAACATTTTAGTTGCCGGAGGCACCCGGGGGTCAAGTATCACAGTTGCTGGAGATGCGACTGTTTCTCCATCACCTAGCGTGAACCCATCACCAGAAACCACTCCCACACCTGGCACATCTCCTACACCCAGCGCCTCACCTACTGATCAGGTAACTTATATCACCCAGCCGGCCAATGGGGCGACAGTGACTACTGCCCGGCCGACTATCCTAGGAACCTCCTTCCCCAATGCTGATATGCTTTTAAGTATCAATACCAGTCAGATTTATAGCAGATCTTTCACTGCTGATGCAGATGGTGATTGGTCGCACCAAGTTGATCAGGATTTAGCAAATGGAACTTATACTATCACCGTAACCGGCACCTCTGGTAACAAAGAAGAAACTGATACTGCGACCTTCACTGTTGCCGTTGGCGGTGCTGGAGGTACGGATATCGCCTCCCCGAGTCCCTCAACCACAGCCCAACCTGGAGCCAGTGAGACACAAAGCGGCGAAGAAGTGCCGGTCACCGGTAACGAATTTCCGACATTAATCATGTTGGGCACAGCCCTAATTCTTATCTTAGTCGGTGGCAAAGCCTTACTATTTCCTTAATTTAGATTTTTATCAACCCAAATACTTCTCTTTCTCTCAGCTACCTTCTTTTGGACATTTGATTTCGTTGCTTCGTTGTTAAATTTGTTACAAGATTTGTTTGATCTACTTTGTTCCATTGACAATGTCTATTCTCTTTTGTATATTTATCTTACTTTCGGCTTTTATTTGGAAATGACTCTACCTATTCGCCTATGATTCAGAAAATCGGTGAACAAGTTTCGGTTAATTTTATATATAATCACCAAAAAGGTAATGCCTCTCCCCGCTTCCTCAAATGGAAAAATAGGCTGTATAAAATCGACAAAGTCGGTCTGCACTATACTCTGTATCAGGGATCCACCCTCATGCATATGTTTGCCGTCTCTACCCAAGACAGCTTTTTCCTGCTCTCTTTCAATACCAAAACTTTGGTCTGGAAACTGGAAGAAATTGCAGACAACATAAATTAAATTTAAAAATCAAAATTAGCCATAACAAATATAAAATTGGAAAATATTACAAATTTTAACTTTGTCATTTTTCCATTTTGAGTCATTTGACTTCATTCAGAATCAATCCTGAACATGGCGAAGAATCCATATTGACATTGCAAAAAAACGCTTCTCTGATCGATTTTGCAATATGAACAATTTAAAATTCAACTCCCAACCGCCCACCTGGATACATATAGATCTCAACTCCTGTTTTGCTAGTATTGAGCAACAGGCTAATCCCTTGTTACGGGGCAAACCTATTGCTGTAGCTGCCTACACCACTCCGCGAGGCTGTATCTTGGCTCCTTCTGTGGAAGCCAAACGTTACGGGGTCAAGACCGGCATGCGAGTGATAGAGGGCAAACAACTCTGTCCGGAACTTATCATTCTGCCCTCCGATCCACCCAAATACCGTTTTATCAACCGCGCGCTTTTAAAGTTGTTTAACGAGTATTCTCCTTCTGTCTTCATCCGCTCCATCGATGAAATGCTTTTAAATTTTGATTATTTAGTCACAGCAAACAATTCAATGATCAAGACCTCCCGGCAGTGGACCAATGCATCCAATGGGGATATTAAACAAAAAACACCAAATCATCCGCTTTTAACTATCGCTCGCGAAATCAAGACTCGTATCAAAACCGAAATCGGCGATTGGCTGACAGTTTCTATTGGTATTTCTACAAATCCTTATCTGGCAAAACTGGCTGCCGGACTCCATAAACCCGACGGTCTGGACGAAATCAATCAGCATAATATTCTAAACATTCTTTCTTCCCTGCAATTAGTTGATCTACCCTATATCAAAGACCGCAATGCTTTGCGGCTCAATCTGGTCGGCATCAAAACTCCGATTGACTTTTATTTTGCCTCGCCGCAACGTCTCAAGGCTGCTTTTCAATCCATTCAGGGACACTACTGGTATCTGCGTCTCCACGGTTTTGTCGTCGATGCTGTCGAGTGGGAACGCCGCAGTGTCGGCCACTCTTATGCCCTGCCCAAATTTACCAATGACCGTAAGGTTTTGCATCGATTGCTGTGCAAGCTGGTAGAAAAAATGGGTGCCCGATTACGAAAAAACAATTGGACCGCCCAAGGAGTACATGTGGCGTGCGAATACATAGACTCGAGTTTCTGGCACAAAGGCCATAAATTCCCCCAACCCATGTATGCCTCATCCGATTTGCTTGCTTGTGCTGAAAAAATCCTTGACACTGCTCCCTTAACGCGTCCTGTGCGTGTCCTGGCAGTGTCCTGCTTTGCTCTGACCGAAGATCTTTATGGTCAACTGACTTTATTTCGTGATGAGTTGAAAAAACGCGCCCTTACCCAAGCCGTAGATCAGATAAATGAGCGGTGGGGCGAGTTTTTTGTGGTTCCGGCCACTATGATAAATATGCAAGATGAGGTGCTCGACCGCATCTCTTTTGGCAGTGTGCGTGACATGCCACAAAATTATGTGGCCGAACGAACCGGATGGGAACGTGAATTATATCTGGAAACATAAAGTATAATTGTTATATGTGTGGTCGATATGGTTTTATCCCCAAATCAAAAAAAGATTTTGAAGACAGATTTGCTGTCGAACCGGTAAAATTTGCCATCAAACCTCACTACAATGTCGCACCCGGTCAAATCATGCCGGTGGTCATACGTCAAAGTCCCAATCAGGCCCAGTTGATGAAATGGGGTCTGGTCCCATATTGGGCCAAGGATGTGAGTATTGGTTACAAAATGATTAATGCTCGGGCAGAAAGTATCACTACCAAACCGTCATTTCGCAAAGCTTTTGCCAAACAACGCTGTCTGGTCCCTGCGTCAGGATTTTTCGAGTGGCAAAAAACAACTGCGGCTAAACAACCCTATTTTATAAAATTTACAAATGATGAAATGTTGGCTTTTGCCGGAATTTTTGATGTCTCAACCGACGCCGAGGGTAAAGAATTGAGAACTTTTTCCATAATCACCACTCAAGCAAACAGAACCTTAAAACCAATCCATAACCGCATGCCTGTAATATTAAATAAAAAAGATGAATCTGATTGGTTGGATCAAAACACCCCTGTCTCTATATTGAAACAGCTGTTACGACCATTTCCTGATGATCAATTAATTGCTTATGAGGTTTCACCACTTGTTAACAACCCAGAAAACGATACCAGGGATATTCTGCAACCACAAAAACAAGTAAGTCTGTTATAATGATGTCACCTTCGGGAAAAGGTGAAATTCCTTATTGGTGGTAAACCCCACGAGTCCCGACAAACTAAATATTAAAGCAGACAGGACATGATCTTGTGCAAATCAAGAGCCGACCGTAAAGTCAGGGGAGATCAAACGAAAAATAAAACCATCAAGTTTTAAGCCTGAAGAAAGAAAGCCAACCTCATCCGCCTATTCCCGGTATGTCTGTATTTCTCAATATTACCCCCGAAGTTTGGGAGTTTTATTATGGATAGAAAATACAGTTTTTTATTTATTGTTTTGGCCTCAATTCTTTGGAGGGTTGATGAACTACTTCGCCGAAATCTCTATACTCTTCCAGCAATAATCGTGGTATTTTACGAACATCTTATTGGTCTGACCTTTTTACTACCATTTATCATCAGTCAATTACCCGAACTTAAAAAACTTCAGCCAAGGGTTTTTGCCTTTGTTTGGGTGGTGTTTCTCAGTGGTATTGGTGGAACTTTGATGTATGTAGCCACATTGTCACGCATAAATTATATTCAGTTTTCAGTGGTTGTGCTTTTGCAACAGACGCAACCGTTATTTGTTTTGATTTTTGCTAGGATTTGGTTAAAGGAAAAAATTGGGTATTCCGACCTATAATTTTATCATACCCTCTACTTTAAAAATTGCTTACGGGATGTATGCCGGATGGTTAATCAGTAGCAACAAAAAAATATCCGGCTGCAATCCACTAAGGTCCCCGGCCGCAATTTTCCGAAACCGATCCCTCTGCTGAGGCATTTATCTTGGGTAAAGAATTTCCGCAAGAATTATCTGCCGTTTCTTTGGAATTTGTTAAATATATTAGAGAAGTCAGAAAATTTCCTTCTGTTAATCAGATGCTGAAGCAAATACAAAAAGATGTTAAGACTACTAAAGCTCTCTTAGGTCAATTCAAATAGTCACTGATTGAGGAAGGCTTCTTAAGAGGTACCACTTTATATAGGCGATCAGTATTGGCGGGATTGTAATAATTTACACCCATGTTTTGGCAATAACAATTTGGTTAACCGGTGTAAAAAATTGGAGCAAGAACAAATAATTTATCACTCCACCCAAGCTCAAAATCTGATCTGTTTCTATCAAAAAATGATACTCTGCTTAACAAGTTTCTTGGAATTTGTCAAGCAAATCGTAGGCTATCGTACGGACAGAAACAAATCTAAAAACAAGTCAGCGACTCGGCAATATAAAACAACGTCTAAATTATTATAAGAAGATTTGCTTCGTCTTTCATAAATCAACCTTTGATGTTGCCAATGGGCACTAGCTTGACTATTGGTTTTGAAATTCCTACTAAATCAATGCTTTTAACCACCTCGTCAATATTTTTATATGCGATACCCGCTTCTTCAGCCAAACCTGTTTGAGAAACTGATTTGACCAGAATACCTTTCTGTCTCATTTCTGCCTGCAATTTCTTTCCTTGGATTTGTTTTTTGGCCTGTGTTCGGGACATGGTGCGACCGCTACCGTGAGCAGTTGAACCAAACGTTAATTCCTTGGCTCTTTCCTGGCCCAGAAGTAAATATGAACCTGTTTCCATCGAACCGCCAATAATCACTGCTTGTTTAGGAAAACTTCTGGTAGCACCTTTCCGATGAACTACCAGAGTTTTTTTCATACCGTCAAAAGAATAATCCTCTAGTTTGGCAATGTTATGCGTTACATCATAAACCAAATCCACTTTCACGTCTTGTCCAAATATTTGTGCAAATACCCGCCTGATCTCATGAGTAATCATTTGTCTGTTGGCAAAAGCAAAATTGGCTGCGGCGGCCATTGCCGCAAAATACGCTATCCCTTGTTTACTTTTATATGGTAAGGCTGCCAACTGGCGGTCAGAGACAGCTATTTTATAATCGCTCAAATGTCTTTCAAATAAATGTAAATAATCTGTGGCAATTTGGTGTCCAAAGCCGCGACTCCCGCAATGCAGCATCACCACAATTTGATTTTCAAAAATCCCAAAATTTTCAGCTGTCTTTTTATCAAATATATTTTCTTTTTTTACTACTTGAATTTCCAGGTAGTGATTGCCAGACCCGAGTGTCCCCAATTGTTTTTGGCCGCGCTTAACTGCTTGTTCACTTACGACAGTCGCATCAGCTCCAACAAGTTTCCCTGTTTCCTCACTGTATTCTAAATCTTGAGGCAATCCAAAATCTTTTTCGATGCACCAGGTACTGCCTTTTTCTGCTATGCTAGTCAGTTCTTTTTGGGTTAATTTATAGATTCCATCCCCACCCACTCCTGCCGGAATCCGATCGAACAATCTATTTAACAACTGTTCCAAATTGGGTTTGATTTCATTTTCCGTTAAATTTGTCCGCAGCAGTCTCATGCCACAATTGATATCAAATCCAATTGCGCCCGGAGAAATCACCCCTCCGGCTTGTGGATCTGTCGCAAATACCGCTCCCACCGGGGCTCCATATCCCAAATGCGCATCCGGCATCACCCAAGTATACCCAACAACACCTGGAAGTTGCGCTACATTGGTAATTTGATCATAGACTCCCTGATCCAACTGACTGACTAATTGTTCTGTACCGACAATCCTTGACGGTACTCGCATCCCGGGTTTAAAACTTACTGGCACTTCCCAAATGACATCGGATATTTTTTTGACAAAAATGGGGATTGACATATTTATATCTTGTCTAATTTCTTATAACTTGTGCCAAATCAATGATTGATTTTGAAATTTAACAAATTCATCAACCAGCAACTCTCTGGTCGTTTATCAATTATAATTTAGACATCTACTACTACGTTTGCTTTCCAAAAATGCTGCTCCTTTTTCAACTCAAACATGTGGTGGGTTACTGCCTTGATATCTGTCCTAAGCTTGTGTTTTCCTGAATCAATTTTTTCTCCACCAAGTTCACCACTCAATCTGACAGGTCGGGTATTAATAACATGAATGTTAAAAGTCTTAAACACCAACCCCTGGCTGTCTTTCAAATATATGATCTCTTCCAAAAACCGAAGCAAGAGCTCTTCTAAATTATCACTGGTCAGTTTGATTTTCCAGATCACTTTTTTAGCAATACTGGATGTATCTACCATGACTTCAGTTAATGCCAAAGCTGCATTTTTAAACAGCAAGTTTAAGTTTTCTCCGTATGCCACAAAAGTCGTTTCCGCTGTGATTTGGTCTGATAGAAATAAAAACTTTTTCATATATCAAGTATAATGCACTTGTGAAAAAAAAGGTGATAGTTTGCGGGATCGATGAGGCCGGCCGCGGTGCCTGGGCCGGACCTCTTGTGGCTGCAGCTGTTATATTGCCTTGTTCCATCAATCAAGTTGCGCAAATTGCCCAAACCAAAATCAAAGATGGCAAACTCTTAAATGCCGGAAATCGCCAGAAAATCGTTAATGCTCTCAAACAGCTTCAGGTGCAAATAGTAGTTGAAACCATAAATACGCGGCAAATCAATAACCGAGGAATAGGCTATTGCAACAGGGAAATCATCCGACGGCTTATCAAAAAAATTCCAGCTGATAAATATATTATCGATGGAAATCCCAAATTGGGAAGAATTAATGGTAAAAATCACCAGATTCAAACTCAGATAAATGCCGACGCAACCGTTCCTGAAGTGATGCTTGCCGGAATCGTAGCTAAGGTTGAAAGGGATAAACTAATGCGTAAGCTTCATCAACAATTTCCCCAATACAAATGGTCGACCAATAAAGGTTATGGCACCAAAACTCATAAGGCAGCTATCGCTCAATATCGACCGACCCATTTTCACCGCTCCATCTATATTACCACCGCCTTTAAAAAGGTTTAAATTGATAGACTATTTCCGTTTTACAAAAAGTAATAAAATTAATGACATAATTGTCATCAACAACGAGAAATAAAATGGACTGACTGGTCCATAATTCAACCATAATATACCGGCCAACAATGACGCAGGTAAAGTACAAATCCCGATCAGCATTTGATACATCCCAATAGTCGATGCCAAATATGGGGCCGGGGCCAATTCAGCCACAAATGTCCGTTGCACCGGATCAAAAGCACCTTTATGCAGACCATAAGCGATAAAAGCAACAATTACAGCAGTAATATTTTTAAATAAAATAAATATTGCCGGCACCAGCGCCCAAAGACCATAAGATATCAGAAGCAAGGTCTTCCGTCCCCAAAAATCAGCCAATTTTCCAAATCTGACGGATGTAAGTGCCTCAACCAGCGTAAACAATAAATACAGCCCGGGAATAGCAGTGTTTGGAAATCCCAAGTTTTTGGCTGCTAATAACAAAAAGGAGTAACTGAATGAGCCCAGGGCAAAAATAGTGCTTAAAATAGTAAACAAAAGCAAATTTTTATCCAGTTGTTTAAAGCCCAACCCTTTAAAGATTTTTGTTTCACCAACATTGTGCTCTCTGAGAAAAGCTATCAGTAAAATAACGGCAAGCAGTGAAGGCAATGCAGCTAGAAAAAAAATATTCCGGTATCCCAATTGATCCACTAAAATTATTGACAGCAAAACCCCCACCACTGCACCGTAATTGTCCATGGCTCTTAATATACCAAAGTTTTTTCCTCTGTCTTTGTCAGTTGAAATTTCTGCCACAATTGCATCTCGAGGAGCGGTTCGAAGTTTCCCAGATCTGTCAATCATCCTAAAGGGAATTAATAAACCCCAATTTGGAGAAAATGCGTAACCTAGACGCGCTATCCCCCCGAAAAAATATCCCATCCATACATACAGTTTCCGTTTATTAGTCTTGTCAGAAATATAACCACCTCCTGCTTGTGATATAGACACAACGGCCTCACCTAACCCATCAATCAATCCCAAAACTGCCATATTTGCACCCAAGACACTGGTCACAAACAGCGGCCAGACGGAAAAAACCATATCCGATCCCATATCATGCAAAAACGAAGCCAATGCCAATACCCTCAGCGGACTTTTATTTCTATCTTTGTTCATGAATTTGAAATTTGAGCCACCTTATGATGACCCGATTTATTTCTTACATAAAACTTTCCGCTTATTGTAACTAGTTTCTGATTAATAATGTGGCGGTCAATGTCACAACCAATTTATTTTTGATACTGTGATGTGCCTGTCCTGGATTTTCTCTGCTGCAACTCGGACTAAAATCCAACTGCTATATCAGGTAACGGAGCTATTTAGCATAATCACCATGGTGATCAAGTAATGCAAATTTATTAGGTAGATTTTATCCTTGTTGCGGATAATGGCACTTCTTCCATTTTTTACCGCTGCCGCACCAACAAGGATCATTGCGGCCGACTTTATTTTTCTTGACTGCTCCTTGGTGAGTGCGCTGTTCAATTTGGTTTTGCGCAGCTTGAATCAGTTTGGAATCTTTTTTGATTAAACTCGACAAGAGAGCATCACTGCTGCTTGGAGCACTCAAGGCCTTATCAGCTTGTGTATCTGTCTTCGGTGGTGGCTGTGGAGCCACAGGTTTGACTTCCGTTGCCTGTTTTAACGAGTCCAATAGTCGCTGGTTTTCCAACTGGAGTCTTTGCTGCTCATCAGGAGAAAGCTGCACTTGGGCACGGAAAATCTTGTGACTCACTTCGTAGTCAATTTGAGTCACCAATCTTTCAAACATGGAAAATGCCTCATTTTTATATTCAACCAGCGGATCCCGCTGCCCGTATCCCCGAAGTCCTATTCCTTCACGCAAATCATCAATAGCAGTGAGATGATCCATCCATAAATTGTCAATGGTGGTAAGCATTACCCAACGTTCAACTTGCCGCATCACTGCTGGCGTAAATTGTTTTTCCCTTTGATTATACAAATCAGTCAGTAATGTCTTCAAAAAATTTCTTATATCATCAGTGCTTTCCTGTTGTTCAATTTGTTTCACTAGATTGATTTGTGAGTTCTTGTCAAATGGTACTATGCTCACAAATTCTTGAATGATTTTTTGGTAATCTGTGTCTCCTTTCTCGTTTGACAACATATTTACAAACTTGTCAACCTGGTTGTACAAAATTTCTAAATATTTTTCTTTCAGATTATCGCCGGTCAAAATACCTTTGCGACGTTTGTATATGATCTCCCGCTGCTTATTCAATACATCATCATACTCCACCAAATGTTTGCGGGTATCAAAATGAAAACCTTCCACTTTTATTTGCGCCTGTTCAATAGCCTTGGAAACCATACCATGCTCAAGCGGAGTATTTTCAGGCAGTTTGAAAATCGTCATGATTTTAGCTACTTGATCACCACCGAATAACCGCATGATGTCATCTTCCAGTGAGACAAAAAATCTTGACGATCCGGGATCTCCCTGACGGCCAGCACGACCCCGGAGCTGGTTATCAATTCGCCGCGATTCGTGCCTTTCGGTCCCCACTACATACAATCCACCTAGCTTAACCACCTCATCATGTTTTATTTGCCATTCATTGAACTTTTTTATGTAGTCTGGTGTTTCTTTGGGGGGCATGGCACCACCCAAAATGATATCCACTCCTCGGCCGGCCATATTGGTGGCGACTGTGACTGCCCCCTTTTCTCCAGCTTGGGAGATAATCAACGCTTCCTTTTCATGATTTTTGGCATTCAAAACCTGATGCGGTACTCCTTTTTGGTGGAGCAATTCAGAAACAATTTCGTTATTTTCGATTGAAGTCGTACCAACCAATACTGGCTGACCCTTTTTATGCGCTTGAGCGACCTCTTCGGCCACAGCCTGATATTTTGCCCGGGCAGTTTTATATACAATATCCGGGTAGTCTTTGCGGATCATGGGCCGATGCGTCGGAATCACCACCACCTCCAAATTGTAAATTTTGTGAAACTCCTCTGCTTCAGTAGCCGCAGTTCCAGTCATTCCGGCAAGCTTTTCATACATCCGGAAATAATTCTGCAGAGATACGGTGGCCAAAGTTTTGGATTCTTGTTGGATGGGCACTCCTTCTTTGGCTTCAATAGCCTGATGCAAACCCTCACTATATCGACGGCCGGGTAACAACCGGCCCGTAAATTCATCAACGATAATTACCTGATTGTCCCGGACTATATAGTCTCTTTCGCGCTTAAACAAAGTCTTAGCTTTGAGAGCTGCTTCAAGTAAATGTACAGTGTGAAAATCTTTCTCGTACAGATTGGGAATTCCCAGCATTTTTTCGACTTTTTCTATACCAGCATCGGTCAAATGTGCAGTCCGCAACTTTTCATCGATCAAAAAATCTGTCTCATGACTCAATCGCTCAACAATCTTGGCCATCTCGAAATATTTTTGGGTCGGCTCGATATCAGGTGCAGAAATGATATGCGGCGTGCGGGCTTCATCAATCAGTACAGAATCAACTTCATCGACAATGGCATAGTGGTACTCTCTTTGCACTACTTGTGAAATATCAGATACCATATTGTCCCGTAAATAATCAAAACCAAACTCGGAATTGATACCATAAGTAATGTCTGCTTGGTATGCCTCCTTCCGAGTAATTGGCTTGAGATGTTTGAGTCGCCAGTCGGTAGCATTTTTATCTTCATATTCCGGATCATATAAAAATGAGGCATCATGAATAATGGAGGAAACTGAAACCCCCAACAAATGAAAAATTGGCCCGGTCCAACCTGCACCCACCCGTGCTAAATAATCGTTAACCGTAACTAAATGCGTTCCTCTGCCGGTTAAAGCATTTAAATACAGAGGCAAAGATGCTGATAAAGTTTTCCCCTCTCCGGTTTTTTGCTCTGCTACCTTCCCCTCATGCAAGACTATCGCAGCCATCAATTGCACATCATACGGCCGCTCATTGATAGTGCGGAAAGCAGCTTCTCTGACCAATGCATACGCCTCTGGAAGTAATTGGTCTAATGATTTGCCATCTTTGATGGCATTTTTGAATTCTTCAGTTTTTTTTCTGAAATCTTTATCTTTTAATTTTTTTATGTCTTTTTCCCGAGCATTAATCTCCGCCACAATTCCATTTAGGCGTTGAATTTGCTTTTCGTTTGAGTCTAGTAGTTTGGTCAGGAATTTAAACATAACAGTCTATTTTAACATAATTCTTATCAAAAACTCCCTCCTTTATATATTGCGCAGAAGACGCTCAAAGGCTTTCTATAGGGGGTGTCCTTAGTTAGCACCAATAAAATTTATGATCAGAGAAAATCACTTCGCATACAATATTCAGCAATTTTTTAGCATAAGGTTGTTGCATGTCCGGCAATTCTCCCTGATAAAAACACCCGCCAAATGACAGGCTTTGGCGGGTGTTTTTCCTCCATCCAGTTATGTGAATGAAGGACAGGGCAGGCATTTATTTGGCTTTGATAAATAAATTATAAAAAATTTTTTCTTTAGTTACATCCTGAAATATTTCTCTAACTTTGTCAAGAAAATTTTCCGCTTCAATTTTATACCTTTGGAAGTATAGACGGTTAAAAATCACACACCCATTTTTAGTTAAATGTTTTTTTAGATCTTGTAAAAATCTATCGTCCTTAAGCTCTGCAGGTATTGTACGTCCGCGAAACAGATCAACAATAATTAAATCATATTTAGATTTTAATTTTGGTAATTCTGCAAAAACATCGCCGTAGATGATTCTGATAGCATTAACATCGAAGCTTAGATATTTGATGCCTGCCGCAACCATCTGTTTATCAATTTCAATTCCGCTAATCTGTAATTTAGCGTTGATATTTTTCAATAATTTAACCAAAGTTCCCCCACCCACTCCCAACAACAAAACAGTTTTTGTTTGACTAATAAAATCAAGAGTTAAAAGCTGGGCAAACATTTTCCGATACATTTTTTCCATCATAGGACCTGATTGTTCCAGGTTTTCTACTTCTAGATATTTCTTTCCCATAAACTCTAACACCCTGATCTCGCCATTAAATGGTGAAGCATAACTTGCAATAATTTTGGGAAAAAAATAGCTAAATAAACTCATGTCAATTTTTTTATGTTTTAATTTTGGGCTTTAGCAGGCTTTGTATAAAAATTTAACTTGACAAGCTGCTGAAGTTTATTATCATTTAAATAATTATAATATTATGCTTGTAAATGAACCAAACTGCCAAACAACTTTTACCACAACTTACTAGTTTTAACCAACTCCAAAAGTTGCCAGTCAACAATTTCAAAATTCCCAAAATTAAAGTCAACGGAATTGCGACTGTAAAAGGGCGGGTGAGTGATACTGGTATCCGAATCCAAATTAATAATAAAATTGTCAATTTGCGATATCCCCAAACTATCTGGCATCGCTTCCCCAAAACACATAAAAAAATTCTCGCTCAAAATCTGGCTTTTGCGCTCACATTTCATCTACCATTTATTTATACCAACTTGAAAAAAATGCATTATAACATGCCGGTACCGCTTTCCGAAGCATATTTTTTCAAAGGTATGGCCTTGGCATTACCAGCGACTGCGATTATGCAAAACTCCAAAGAACTGCGTTTGACATCCAATTTGCTCCGCCGGCTCTATGAAGTCGAATATGCATATTCAAATACTAAAACTGATATTCCACCTTATAATCGGATAAGCATGTCGGACACCGCGGTAATGCCCTTTACCTTTGGCAAAGACAGTTTGCTTACTTTTGCTATAGCTAAAGAGCTAGGTATTACGGTACATCCGATATATATTTCCGAACCTTATTCTCCTTATGAAGAAATGGTCAAAAAACTCTTAGCCGAACCCTTTAAAAAAGAATTCAAAGTCAACTTGGCGATATTGCGCAATTCCATGGGAATATTTCGCGAACCAGATGGTTGGTTTGGCTGGGAAATGCAATTGACGCATTATTCCTTGATGCTTTTACCGTATGTCTACGCCCGAAAAGCTGGTTATATTTTTTTCTCAAATGAGCAAAGTTGCGATGATACCATAGTTGATGGGGAGGGCTTCCGTTATAATCCGGTGTTTGAACAATCTCATGGTTGGTTGCTGCAAAATTCTTTGATGACTTCCATCATCGGTGGTAATTCCCTTTCCATCGGCTCACTTCTGGAACCAATCCACGAAATCGCCATTACCAGAATATTACACAAACGATATCCGCAAATTGCCAAATACCAATCTTCCTGCGATTTACCGGAAAAACCTAAAAGCGGTGGTAGATGGTGCGAAAATTGCAGTAAATGCGGCCGCATGTATATGTATCTTTTGGCAAATGGCATCGACCCCAAAACCGTCGGTTACAAACATGACTTATTGCGGTTAAAATATCAATATTTATACACAATTTTCCAAAACAACAAAGTGCGCGATTACGGTTATGATCAGAGTGAGGCGGGTAAAAAGGAACAATTACTAGCATTTTACATGGCCTACAAACTCGGACACCGACAACCATTAATGCAGCTATTTGCAAAAAAATATCTCAAACAGCTCCAGAAACAGATAAACGAACTCAAAAAAACCTACTTCGGTATCCATTCGACCCGAACCATTCCGAAAGAGTTGCGATCAAAAATTCTTCGTATTTATCGCCAGGAACTATCTCCGATTAGCTGATTTCACTTTTAAATCTCTGGATACTGTCTTGAAATATATGTTTTAATTCCTGGTCAAGTTCATGTGGTATAGTCATAGCAGGGTAAATGTTGAAGTATCGATCAACTAGTTTTTGTTTGTTTTTCATCACCGCTTCTAAGAAATATTTTTCAAACATATCCATCACTCCGCCTCTCACCCCTTTTAGGTACGCTAGATAAAAAGCCAATATCCTTTCTCCATAGCGCCAGACAGTTTTGCCGGGCTGACGGATTTCCTGCTCACCAAAAACAAGATAATATTCTTTTCTGGAAGCATCGAATAAATTTTGAGTAAAACCTACTTCTTTTGGTTGCCGACCAACTGCAAGTAAAAATAAATAAACTCTAGCGCATTCATAACACCTACCGCACCAACGGCTACCGGCCTCACTTTTTTTATCACCGAAACATGAGTGCTGATATTTACCAACTTCGGGAAACTGGCGATGTAAAATATACATGATGATTATTTCATGTAACGGTTCCAATAAACTGCCCAATACGGCCGAACTCCCAAAACTATGCAACAAGTTGTTCAAATGCAGCATCCATTGGGTTCCTTGCTCATGGGTGATATTGATCAAATATCCGTGATCTTTCCCTTCTTCAAGATTTACACTTTGCTCATGCGACCAAAAAAAATATTGGCTTCGTTTGTGCTGCAGATAGGGTAATAACAACAAGGTATATTGGCTGATAATCAAGTCCCAACCCCACATCTGTCCACCTTTTTGCCGCAATTCTCCCAGAGTATTTTCAATAATATTTATATTGAGTTTAAATTCCTTTTCAAAGTGGCCAATTAGTTTCAATTTTTCTTCATTTTCATAAATGCTTAGTGGCTCGGCGAAAAAAAATAATTCCGGTTTTATTCCCAATTTTTGACACAATGTCAACGTCAACAAGCTGTCCTTGCCAAAGGTAAATGGGACGATGGCCGTGTTTAATTTGGCTTTATAAAATTTTATTGCTAACGGTCGGTTAATCCCTGAAAATTGTGTTAGAAATCCATTGTTGTATACCTGTTTGACTAATTTCGGAGGCAACAATCCCTGGTTTGGCATCTCATAATTAGTAGCTGCAATGGCGTACAAAAATCCGTGTAAAAATAATGAATACATTGGTGGTGGTGGAAATTTGTAATGCAATGTAAGTGGTTTTTCTACACCCAGATGAAAAGTAAAAAAATATGCAGCGGTTTGTGCCAATAAATTTTTGTATGCAGTAGGAAAGGATTGCCAGACTTTTTGGGGATAACCGAATTCATACTTTTGACTATTTACAGCTATTGCTATTCCCTTACGGGTGTATTTTGCCTGAATCAACAATTTATTCATCGGCTAATTTTGTCTTTCCCTAAGTAGGGTCGGAGAATTTCAGGGACAGTTATACTACCATCGGCATTTTGATAATTTTCCAAAATTGCAATCAAAATGCGGGGTGAAGCAATGGCAGTGTTGTTTAATGAATGACAAAATTTCATTTCACCATTTTTGGTCCGGTAACGAATTTTCAATCTCCTAGTCTGAAAATCACCCATGTAAGAATTTGACATCGTTTCTCCATAACTACCTCGTGAGGGCATCCAGGTTTCGATATCATATTTTTTCACCTGCGGCTCTCCCATATCGCCGGTACACATAAGCATTACCCGGTAAGGAAGTTGCAGATCCTGTAATATCTCTTCGGCATTAGCCTGCAGCTCCTGGTGTAGTTTTAATGAACTTTCCTCATCATTAGTGGAGAAAATCACTTGTTCGATTTTATTAAATTGATGTAGTCGGTATAGGCCTTTGGTATCTTTACCATAACTGCCAGCTTCTCTTCGGAAACAAGGTGAAAAAGCGACGAATTTCTTGGGCAACTCATTTTCATACAGAATTTCATCGGCAAAATATGCCGTTACTGGTACTTCTGCAGTGCCTGCCAGATATAAATCGTCTTTTTCTATAAAGTAAACTTCTTCCCGCCCCCAGGGAAACTGTCCGTTGCCGACCAAAGTAAATTCTTTTACTAGTGATGGGGCAATCAACGGTATATAACCTTTATTGATCAACTTTTGATAGGTATAAAACATCAGGGCCAATTCTATCTGCGCTGCTTCATTTTTCAAAAAATACATCCGGAAACCGCCTACTTTGACACCTCTTTCAAAATCGATCAAATCGTGTAGTTTGGCCAGTTCGATGTGATCTTTGGGAGCAAAAGCAAACTGTGGGATCTCACCCCATTTTTTCACCTCCACATTTCCTGTGGCATCACTACCAATTGGGACATCTTTATGGGGCACGTTTGGAACTGTCAGCATCAAGGCATTAAATTCCTCTTCTATTCTTTTTAATTCTTGTTCAACCTTTTTCAATTCATCTTTAATTTCCTTGCCCCTTTGTCGACTGACATCTGATGTTTGACGGCTGATAGTATTTCTTTCTTCCCGAAGTCTTTCACTCTGCTGGATGAATTTCCGTCTTTGCTCATCCAGTGTAAGCAACCGTTCAAAATCCACTTGGCGGTTTTTGTTTTTTGCAGCTTGCTTGACCAGTTGCAAATTTTCTCGAATGAAATTTATATCCAACATAGAAATGATTTATCCCCTCTTATCTATTTGAAATAAATATTTATTGTAACAGTGAATAAATTCCAGTTTAAACCTACAGTGCATGTAATTCAAGATTTACTTGCAAGTTTGACAAATGTGTTGCGTCATTTAGTTTGCATAAATTAACCGTTGCGCTAGTCACTTCAATTGTCGTGATTGCCGTTGGTTGCAAATGATATTTCCATAATCGATTCAATTTCCTATTTAATATTTTGGCTACCAAAATCCGAATAATATTATCGTGTGTCACGATCAGTATATCTTCTGTTTTATCCAACCTCTCCCACCAGTCTATTACTCGTTTCTGTGTATCTAAAAAATATTCACCCAGGGGAAATTTGACTTGCGATGGAAATTTCTGCCATTTTTTATAAACATGTGGCCATAATTTTGCTACTTCATTTTTATGCATACCTTCCCAGACACCATGATTAGTTTCGATAATATTTTTATCAAGATAAACAGGAATGTTTTTCACTGCAGATACCAATTCTGCCGTTTCCCGAGCCCGCATCAAGGGACTGGATATAATTCTTGCTAATTGCACAGTTTTCATTCGCTTTGCCAATTTGGCTGCCTGTTTGAGTCCTAAGACTGATAGTGGGGTATCGTACGACACACCTTGATATTTGCCTTGGGTATTGGCCACTGACTCTCCATGTCTGACTAAATAAATTTTTGCCATAATTTTGCCAATAAAAAAACGCCGCTTTCTTTGGTGAAAAGGGCGCTTTCGGCGCGGTGCCACCTTCATTTAGAGTCTAGAACTTAAACCAAAATCTCAAGTTCTCAGTTCCAAACTCACTCTTTACTGCTATTACGGGCTTACCCGGTTTGGTTTTGACCCCAAACAGCTTCGGCAGTTGGATGCTGCCTCAAACGCTTTTGTTAATATATATCTTAATGACCTATGTGCGACTTGTCAACATTTTTTTTATTTCAGGAAGCAACTTTGTGACTGCTTTGATCCTGTGTCCGTATTTTTCAATCTCTTCTGCTGTCAACTCTGCTTCATGATAAAATTTATTGATTTCCGGTAAAAATAACAATGACCGGTAAGGATAACCAGGAGTGCGGTTGGGTGAGGGCGTCAAAGGAATAATTCCCCGTACTTTTTCTGCCACCTGGTAAACTTGTCCTTTATTATCAATCAACACCATCACTAATCTCAATTGCGCTTTTCGCTTTGTTCGAGGTATATTTTTCATTCTTTCCAAGGTGTATTTTATCAGTTCCTCATCGCTCGCCTCAAAGTTTGGATCAATCCACCGGTGTGACGTCACTCCCGGCTCACCATTGAAAGCATCAATTTCCAAACCTCCGTCATCCGCCAAAGTTGGTATGCCCAATTTTTCATAATAAAATCGCGCCTTAATCAGCGCATTTTCCGCAAAGGTCCTGCCGGTTTCTTCCGGTTTCTCATATATTGATATATGAGAAAGGTCCAATATTTCCAAAGGTAATTTCTCCAAAACACTTTTTATTTCAGCCAATTTACCGGGATTGGAAGTGGCAATGAGTAATTTTTTCATCTTCGAAGTATTCCCCCTCTTTTTATAAACAAGTAAAGCTGGATTCTTTCATAAGCGGATTACTACTTTACGCTACACCGCAATTCGATTGCTACACCCTATGTGTTTAGTAATAATTTTTAACGGTTTCGTTCAGAGACTTTTTGATTCAAGGGTGACTTCTTTGTAGTATAATTTACACTCTCATGTAACCTTTGTAATACTTGTTCTTTGGGATACTGCAATAAAAACCAAGCAGCTCGTGGTCCGTGCGTTTTACCCAAAAAAACAATATAAATTGTGGCAAAAGCTTCCTTAACAGGTATTTTTAAAGATTTTGCAGTTTTATACAGTTCAGCCTGCAGTGCTTCTGGATCTGAATATTTTTCAATTAGGTTCCTGATTTGTCCCAAAAATTCTCTTTGATTTCGGGATAGATCTTTTGCCTTATCTGGCAATTGATCTGTCATGTGAAAACGGAATTCTTCTGGTGCATAATTTTTTAACCATTTTTGGGCATATTCAGTTCTTTCTGCAAGGATTCTATTTTCTGTTTCATTTAGCGGCTCTCTTTTAATTTCTGCAAATTTTTTTACTAAATTTACATTGGGTAACTGCATATAATTCACCACATCACGGAATCGCGGTAAAAATATTTGTTTTTTCTTAGGGGCTTGATCAATTTGTGCCAACTCAAATACCCGGGCTAAGTCATGATTCGAGTCGTCAATAAATGCTTGCCAACACCGATCGTATTCATCGAACAACTCAGGAATTGCCAGGGTATTGACCGGATCAAAATCAATCGCTTGCCGGTAATCAGTCCGGACAAAGAGAAACCGTAATAAATAAGGAGGCAATACTTCAGACATTTCTTTAGCAGATGCTCCCAAACCTTTGCTTGATGACATTTTTTTACCACCAATCAGAAAATGCTCATAAGCCAAAGGATAAGGTGTAGGATAATCAATGACCTTTTCGCAAATTTGACGAGAAATATCATGCGATCCGCCGGCTGTCATATGGTCTTTTCCAGCACCTTCAATAGTCACACCGATCACTTTCCACTTCACCGCCCATTCGACTTTCCAGGACAGCTTACCCCGATATATTCCGTCAGTACTAAAAGGACTAATTTTACCTTCATAACCACAACCTTGCGTCCAAGCAACTGCATTGACTTGACATTCAAAATGAACCAGTTCACCATCCCAATGCCTGACTCTGGTTGTTGATTCCTTACCGCATCTGGGACAATTTACTTGGAAGGGATACCAATTTACTGGAACTGGTTTTTTGTAAGTTTCGGTATAAATTTGTCGGATGATAGCTACTCGATCCAGACATAATTTGATATCGGCATTCATTTTGCCGTTTTTATATAGATTGCTTGCCCAAATGATATCAGGATACGAACCGATTTTATTAAACACTTCTTTGAACTCCAATGCAAAATACTCGGCAAAGTTATTGGCTTTACCCGGCTCCGGCGAAGGTATGGTAAACAAAGGCTGTCCCATATATTTTTGCCACTTTTCTTTCTCCAAATAAACCGGAAGTCCATCCATCGGATCATGATCATCAAAAACATAGGTAAATTTCACCTTTTTCCCCCTACTTTTCAGCGCCTGGTGTATAAGATCATGGATCACCACACCTCGCAAAGACCCAACATGAATTCTTCCCGATGGGGTCTTCATGTCGTCTACCCAATATGGCTGATATTTTCCTGATTTAATGATTTTTTCCGCAATCTTATCTGCCCAAAACATAAGTAAATATATTATATTTTAAAACAGGCCAATCAGCCAAAAGTTGATGAGGTGTCTTTATGCTTTTGAACTTATTGGCCACAGCTACATAAAAAACCCGCCTCCAACAGCGGGTTGGTTGAAAATTGTATTGATCTTATTCTATACTCAAAATTTTATAAATCAACTTACCCGCCGGTGCTGAAACTTCAATTTTCTCACCCACCTTTTTTCCTAATAAGGCTTTACCCAATGGCGAAGAGTGGGAAATTTTTTTCTCTTTGGGATCAGCTTCCCACTCACCAACAATATGATAAACGTCTCTATGACCATTGACGTGCAATGTCACCCGGCAGCCTACATCAACTTCTGATTTCTTGTAACTACTTATCAATTTCGCGGATTTGATGATCTCTTCCAATTCCATAATTCTGCCGTCGATAAAATTTAACTCCTCACGCGCTGCTGTATACTCACTGTTCTCCGATAAATCGCCCTGCTCGCGGGCATTTTTGATCCGCTCGACGACCTCTGGCCGCTTGATATTAGTCAGTTTGTTATATTCGGCCTTAAGTTGCTCCAAACCTTCTTTGGTAAGCACCACGTCTTGATTGTTCATTGTGTTTGTTTAGTAAAAAAACCCCGCAAAATTAATACCAAACATAATTTGTGGGGGTCCTTTCTTGATTTTGAGGTTTAACCGTTTCGCAAGTATATGCCATAGCCAAATTGATTGTCAAGTTGACAATCTTTCGGGTATAATTGGCGGTGACTACTGCAAAACGGCGCGTTCGTCTAGTGGCCTAGGACGGTTGGTTCTCAACCAACAAATCACCGGTTCGAATCCGGTACGCGCTACTATTTATGGAAATCCCAGTATAAAAATACTTAGAGCGTGTGCTGTCCCGGGACTAGATTTTTGACAGATTGAGAGTTTAAAAGCTGGGTGTCACCCAAGATTAAATCAAATTTGGTAATAAGAGCGAAGATTGTTTGTCCTCAGTTATAAAATGTACTTGAGAGAGGAAATGATGACATCAGGCGATGATTCATATTCCAGATATTTTGCAAAATGATTCCTCTCCAGGATTGCGGCAGCTTCAAGCATAATAACTAGCAAATGAATGACGTGTGAAAACTTATGCTTTGGTTAGCCCACTACTGACTGGTTTGCGGCAAATCCGGAACAACTGGCAAATTTATTTTTGCCACTCTCTCCAGCAAGTACAATAGTTATATTTAGTCAATGTATAAATTTAACACCTTGTTTTCAGAAACCGGCATTTCCGCCAAATGATTGACACCAACCACAATCTGCTAAATCAATTTTATGCTGCATATTAAGATGCTATAGGCCAGAGATCGGCGTCATGTTTTTAAACTGATAAAAATATAAAAAACATCTGCATATAGATAAAGTTTTGCTCTATAAAAATTTTCAAAACCGACATAAACCAGCTAATACATTGCTGAATTTTTTCAAATTGTTATACAAATATTGACAGATAGACCTTGCTCCTCCACAATAGACCACACATGGAATACACTTATCGAAGCCGACAAAAAAAGACAAATTATTTATTAGTCATAATTTTTATTATCGGGGTGATCCTGCTTTACCGACAATACAAGCAACAAAATACAATCATTTCACCTCTAGCCGATGACAATCCGATCAAAAAAATAATTAATCTCCCGAAATCATCTCCCAAGGCAATCAATAAAAATCCAGCAGAGTTAATAAGCCGAATTAAAAAACTTACCGACACAAAAAATGGTTATTATTCGGTCTATATTTATGATTTAACCAACGATCAAGCTTATGGTTTTAACGAAACGACCATTTTGACTGCCGCCTCAGTGAATAAAATCCCGGTCTTGGCAGCGTTATATTACGAAGCTCAAACTGGCAGGATAGATCTGGATAAAAGAATTACCTTACAAGCTAGTGATATTCAGGACTTTGGCACAGGAATTCTGCGTAATGAAAAACCAGGCGGCTTGTATTCACTCAAAACCCTGGCACAAATCATGATTGAAAAAAGTGATAATACTGCGGTTTATGTGTTGACTCAAGTAATTGGTGAGAAAAAAATTCAGGAATTGGTAAATAAGTGGGGCCTGACCCAAACCGATATCAAAAATAATAAAACTTCCAACAAAGATATGGCACTGTTATTTACAAAAATATATCGGGGACAGATAGCAAATGCGGCTCTCACCATCGAAATGATCGGATTTATGGATGACAGCGATTTTGAAAATCGCTTACCCGCTCTCTTACCCGACACTGTAAAAGTCTATCACAAAATCGGTACAGAAATTGGTAATATCCATGATGTGGGCATCATCGCATTGGAAAGGCATCCTTATTATCTGGGTGTCATGACCAATGATGTGACCGATGAGCAGCAAGCAGAGACCACAATCGCCGAGATTTCACAGATGGTATATGACTTTATGAGTTCTACATAAAGCAACCTTGGTCAGTAAAGATTTATTCAAGCTTGCAGCGGTAAACTAGGCCGACGAGGAATTACTGAGGGAGCGACTTTCTGAAACGGCAATGGTTTAGTCAAGGCTACCTTCAACACCTCATCCACATTGTCTACAAAGACAAATTGCAGATCGTCCAGCACATATTTGGGGATATCTTCCAAATCTTTCTTATTGTTTTTCGGCATCACCACAGTTTTTAACCCTGCCCGGTGGGCTGCTATCACTTTTTCCTTAACCCCACCTATCTCAAGTGCCCTACCTCGAAGCGTCACTTCTCCGGTCATACCTACATAGCGCTTGACTGCAATCTTAGTGAGTGCTGATACTAGTGCGGTAGTGATAGCCAGGCCCGCTGATGGTCCATCTTTGGGTACCGCTCCTTCAGGTACGTGGACATGGACATCCAATTTGCTGAAGAACTTCTCTGGTAGTCCCAATTCACGCCATTTGCTTCGCACATAGGACATGGCAGCTTGACAGGATTCTTTCATCACATCTCCCAAATGACCTGTCAGTGTCAATACCCCCTTACCTGGCATGAGAGCAACTTCAATAAATAAAATGTCACCACCAGCTTCTGTCCAAGCGAGCCCTGTAGCCATACCGACTTCATCTTTCTTTTCAGCCAGATATGAGGTAAATTTGGTCGGTCCTAGATATTTGTGGAGATTTTTCACGCCAATTGTAAAGGGACCTTTTTTACCTTCAGCAATTTCCCGGGCGACTTTGCGATAGACAGTGGATATCTCCCGCTCCAAATTCCTCACCCCAGCTTCCCGGGTGTAACGCCGGATGATTGTTTTGAGCGCATCATCAGTAATTTTCACTTTTGTATCGTCTAGCCCATTGTTTTGTAGTTGTTTTTTATACAAATATTGTTTTGCGATATGATATTTTTCATCTTCGGTGTAGCCAGGAAAATGAATAATCTCTAGCCGGTCACGAAGTGCCGGGGGAATTGTGTCTAAAATATTGCAAGTTGTGATAAAAAAGACATCTGATAAATCAAACGGCACTTCTAAATAGTGATCAGAAAATGAGTGGTTCTGTTCTGGATCTAAAGCCTCCAGCAGTGCGGCTGAAGGATCACCCCGAAAGTCAGTGCCCACTTTATCGATCTCATCCATCATAAATACCGGATTTTTGGTACCTGCTTGTTTGATGCCCTGAATGATCCGACCTGGTAAAGCTCCCACATATGTTCGCCGATGACCACGGATTTCAGCTTCGTCCCGGATGCCTCCCAGGGAAATTTTGACGAATTTACGCCCCAATGCTTTGGCAATCGACTTGCCTAGTGAAGTTTTTCCCACGCCTGGTGGCCCAACAAAACAGAGAATTGTCGGGCTGACAGCTTGTTGTCCTTTGGTCTTATCTTTATCTTCTTTTTTCTGACCTGCTTCTTTCTTGACGCCACTTTTGGACTTCAGCTTCATGACAGACAAATATTCAATGATCCGCTCTTTGACTTTTTTCAAACCGTAGTGATCATCGTCCAATACTTTTTGTGCGGCTTTGATTTCTATATTATTGCTGGATTTGACGCTCCAAGGCAGGTCCACCAACCAATCCAGATAGGTTCTGACATAGGAAGCTTCCGGATTGTATTGTGACATCTGCATCAATCTTTTCAACTCTTTTGTCGCTTTTTCTTCTACCTCCAGCGGCATGGCAGCTTTTTTGATTTTCGCTTCCAGCTCTTTAAATTCTTTATTGTCTTCTTCACCCAACTCCTTTTCGATAGTTTTTAAACGCTCCCGCAGCACCGATTCACGCATATTTTTCTCAAATCTTTCCTGGGTCTTGTAATTGATCTTGCGTTCAAGCTCCAATATCTTGACTTCATTAGCGAGTAGCGCATCGACCTGTTCTAAGCGGCTTTTGATATCGGTGATTTCTAAAAGTCCTTGTTTATCCTGCGGTTTGATATCCAATACATTGGCCACTTGGTTGGCCAGAACCCCAGCTGGTGGAGACGACATGATATTCATGAAAATCAGAAAATCAACCGCCTTGCCCAAATTGACCGCTTTTCGTAATTCAGAAATAATGTGATTGCAAAGTGCCTTAACCTCTTCGGTCTCATTACCAGAATCAGGTATAGGAGAGATGGTACCCAAATAATACGGCTCAAAGGTTTCAAAATTGACGATTTCCACCCGTTCAACACCTTTAACCAGGGCATTTATCTCTCCGTCGTGTTTAAACATCCGTTCAATCTCAGCCTTGGTACCGATGCGATATAAGTCAGACGGTGTAGGATTGTTTACATTGGGGTTCTTTTGCATCACCAATACCACTTGGCGGTTAAAAGTTGGCGCAGCCTCAATGGCAGCCACTGAGCGTTGACGACCAAAGGTCAATACTACTTCCGTTCCCGGAAAAACCACACCATCACGTATTGGTATAACTGGTAATTTCTGGCTTTTGCTGATTTGCATCATAAGGTTTTAGCAGTCTATCATAATAACTGCTAACTTGTCAAATGGAAATACTTTTAAATAAATTCTTGAAACGTCTCGTTCAAATCAGGAGTCAGAGTAGGTTGTTTGACCAAAACTTCATCTTTGAGAAGAGGAATTTGTTCGTGATACACTGCTTTATCTGTATCATAATATACACCAATTCCTATCTTTTCTCCATCATTCAGCATTCGATCGAGCGCCTGGTGGAAATTTTGAGGATCATGTCCGGCCTCTTCCAACTTGTATACCCGCTCCCGATAATACTGATAAGTATTGATTTTATTAAACGTAACGCATGGTTGCAGTACATTCACCAGGGCAAATCCTTTATGAAGTAAGGCTTTTTCAAATACTGATTGCAGGTGTGTTGCGTCGCCCGCAAACGCTTGGGCGACAAATGAGGCACCTTGAATCAATGCTAGCGGCAGTCCATGAATCGGTTCCTCTATTACACCGGCAGGCGTGGATTTTGATTTGTAACCTTTGGGTGAGGTGGGCGCAGTCTGACCCGTAGTCAAACCATATACACGGTTGTCATGCACAATCACGGTCATATCGTGATTTCCCCGCACTGCATGCAAAAAGTGATTACCGCCCTCACCGAAAAAGTCACCGTCACCGACCACGCAGATGACTTTTAATTTATGATTGGCGAGCTTGATCCCGATTGCTGCCGGAATAGCTCGTCCATGCAAAGCATGAAAACCATGTGATTTAATGAAGTCAGTCATATTACCACTGCAACCAATACCATAGACAATCACAAACTCATGCATCTGCCAGCCAAGTTTAATAATCGTGTTTTTGAGTCCGGCCCAAATCCCATAATTTCCACACCCAGGACACCAAGTTGGGCTTCTGCCGGCTAAATCAGTTACATTCATAATAAATCACCCTTCATACTCATATAGTGATTTTTCAATTAATCCAAGTAGAAACTAACTGCAGATAACAATATTAGCCTATTGTAGATCATTTGTCTTCATTTCCGTTTTGGTTTTGGATTATTGCGTCAATTCTTTAATTTTTTCAATGATGTCTTCTGGATAAAATGGCCGGCCGTCATAGCGCAATAACTTATTTTCGATTTTGATACCCGTAACTTGACGAATAAGCTGTCCCATTTGAGCTTGCGAATTGCCTTCAACCAATAACATTTTTTGGGCACCTAGAAGGTGTTTTTTGAGTGAATCGGTAGGAGCTGGCCAAGCGCGGGTAATGTGCAAGAAGTTGACAGTTTTAGCAAAACCTTCAGCTTTCAGTCTGGTCATCGCCTCCAGAACCGGTCCTTTTGTCGAACCCCAAGCCACAACTGTTAAATCTGCTTGGGCTGGTCCATAAAGGTTTTGTTCTGGTTGGTTTTGTAAATAACTCGTTATTTTACGATTTCTGCGATTGACTTGTTCGGTACGCTCTCGACTATCTTCGGTTGAATATCCATACTCGTCATGTTCATAGGAATTGGCTGTAAAAACAGCGCCTGGCATACCAGGAAGTGCTCTTTGCGGCAATCCGTCATCAGTCACTCGATAGCGTAAATAATCTTTTATGTCGGTTGCTGTGTCCCAACTTATCAGCTTACCCCGATCAATGGTGATTTTTTTTGTGTCAAAAACAGGTGTGGATTTGTGACCTTCTGCTAGGTATTTATCGGTCAATACAAATACCGGTGTTTGATACTTCTCTGCCAGATTAAAGGCTTCGGCTGTCAAATAAAATGCTTCTTCCACATCGCCTGGAGTCAACACAAAGCGCGGGAATTCATCTTGGGATGCATGGATAAGAAATTGTAAATCTGCTTGTGAGCTCCAAGTGGGCATGCCGGTGGCCGGTCCGGGCCGTTGTCCCATCATAATCACGATTGGCGTCTCTGTCACTCCCGCCAGTCCCAAGCCCTCAACCATCAAGGAAAAACCTCCACCTGCGGTGCCGACCATTGAGCGCACACCAGCATAACCCGCACCAATGGCCATATTTATCACCGATATCTCATCTTCGGCATGTTTGACGACAACTCCGTGACGACTACCAATTTCAGCCATCAAACCAAGAGCTGCAGAGGTTGGCGTCATCGGGTATGCGGCGTAAAACTTACAACCTCCAGCTATTGCTCCCAATACACAGGCTTCATTGCCGCTGACGACCATCTGTGGTGGACTACTTTGTTTTTTTATCTTGGTTTTGAAATCAGAGGCAGGATTTTTTAAAACATAGTCATAACCGACTTTGGCAGCTGCTTGATTTGGGGCAATGATTTTCTCTCCCTTATCTTTGAAAGTGTCGGCAATCAGTTGATTTAAAATTCCTAATTCCATACCAAATAACGCTGCTGAAGCCCCAAGTGCCACATTGTTTTCCATGACTTTTAGAGCATTGGCTTCCCGAGTCAATCGCACAAAGGGAACATGGTACAAAATTACCTGCCTACTTTGCAATTCCACCTCATCAACTTGGGTGTTTTCCCCATCATAAACCAAAATCCCCCCCGGCTTGATCTCATTTTTATGCAAATCGATAGTCTCTTGATTTAGAGCAAAGAGTAAATCCACACCTTTTTCTTGGGAAAAAACCTCTTCGTTGTCCAGACAGACTTCATAGACATTGTGACCGCCCCTAATCAACGAAGGGTACTCAACATAATCAAAAATGTGCAATCCGTGCCGGCTAGCTAGGCGAGAAAACATCACCCCAGTGGTCATGATACCAAATCCTGCTTCCCCACCGATTTTCCAAGTAATGCGCATAGGGTTTTGTACCAGCTTAACAAAATCTGGATTTGTTTACAATTCATTGAGACGGAAGAAATTTGATAGAACATGCGGCTTTAGGGAAAGATTTGCTTACCAGTCTCATCTGTGACAATGATAGCGGCTGTCGGACAAGCGCGAGCTGCCTCAACCAAAGTTTCATCAGTTTCCTCGTTAACAGTTGGCAAGACCACTGCTTTGGCCTCACTATCTAAAACAAAAGCTTTTGGAGCCACTGCTACACATGAACCAGCCCCGATGCACAAATTTCGGTCAACCGTAACTTTATATTTAGCCATAGCGGGCAAAATTTCTAAATTCTAATTTCTAAATTCTCAACAGTTTTTTAATTTGTGATTTGAAAATTTGTTTTTGCTACTGTTTGACCTGCCTGCCGGCAACTACGAATTTAGATATTAGCTTTTAGGAATATTTGCTCATAATTTTTTAAGGCCTGATGTAGCACTTCCAACGATAAAAGTGCGCATTTTAATCTGGTGGGGGTCAACTCCACCCCCAACATTTCCAAAATATCATCTTTTTTCAAGTCTTTCAATACTGAAATGGGCTGCAGTTTTATTTTCTCGCTTAACATCGATGTGGTGGCCATACTGATGACACACCCTATGCCTTTCCAGCCGACAGCTACCACTTTTTGACTTTTATCATCAAGCAACAATTCCAGCGTTAATTGATCTCCGCAGGAAACCAAATTATCTGAGGCTCCGGCGCTCTTTTTTTTCAGCATCCCAAAATTGCGGGGATGTCTGAAATGATCCACAATATTTTCTCGATAAATATTGTCCATATCAAGCAAACATTTTCTGGACTTTTGCAAGACCCGCAACCAATTTATCGACATCTTCCCTGGTATTGTAAATGTAAAAAGAGGCTCTGGCTGTAGCTGATAAATTTAACTGTAAATGCAGCGGCATGGCGCAGTGATGTCCAGAACGGATACATATGTTATCCGAGTCCAAAACTTGTGCAATATCATGAGGATGGACCTTTTCCATTGTAAAAGATATTGTGGCACATCTATCTTCTGGTCTGGAAGGGCCATAAAACTTAAGTCCTTTAAGAGACTTAAGTTGATGAAACAAATAGTTTATCAAATCCAATTCATGTTGCCTTATGTTGTCCATACCCACCTGATTGAGATATTCAATGGCTGCACCCAGACCTATCACCCCAGCAATATCTGGCGTCCCGGCTTCAAACTTGCCCGCCGGTAGTTTAAATTTTGTTTGCTGCCGATAGACTGCTTGGATCATATCTCCTCCATACTGATAAGGCGGCATTTGCTCCAGTAAGTCATATCTGCTCCACAATACCCCGACTCCGGTCGGTCCCAGTATTTTATGAGCGGAAAAAACATAAAAATCGCCACCAAGATCAGTCACATCAATTTGCACATGGGGTACAGCCTGAGCTCCATCAATTAGTACCAGACATTTGGGGTTTTTCAGTTTGATTTGAGCAATCAATTGTTTTACTGGATTTATAGTTCCCAACACGTTTGATACATGGATTAATGCCACTAGTTTGGTACTGTCGTCAATCTGATTCAATAAATCATTGGCATTTATTTTCCCGTCTGCAGTTATATCGCAAATCCGAAATCTGACATTAAAAATCCGGCAAACTTGCTGCCAAGTGACAAAATTGGCATGATGCTCCATGATCGTAGTGACCACCGAATCGCCAGTCTGCAGATACTCCCTGCCCCAACTTGAGGCTACTAAATTAATGGCTTCCGTAGCATTGCGGCAAAAAATAATTTCCTGGGAATTTTGAGCTCCGATAAATTTGGCTATTTTCTCTCTCACCAGTTCAAATTCCTTGCTGGCCTGTTCAGATATTTTATAAATCCCCCGGTGTATATTGGCTCCGTATTTGGTGTAATAATCAAATATTTTATCCAGCACTAAATGGGGTTTGAGCGAGGTCGCACTTGAGTCAAGATAAACCAGACCGGGATGGTTTTGAAAAATAGGAAAGTCCTTTTTGATAGCAAATGGGTCTAAAGACATACCCATATTTTATATCATCAAACAATATCTTAAATATAATTTTGACTTTAATTTTTGTTATCTAATATGTTTTGTGCGCGGTTAATTAAAAATTGTTTTACTTTTTCCTCTTCTATTTTTGCCAAAATCGGCGACAAATATGACTCAATCAACATCAGTTTGGCTTTTTTTTCATATATTCCTCTAGTTTCCAGGTAAAATAATTGTTCATTATCCAGATGGCTTACTGTGGCACTATGTGTGCATCTGACATCGTTGGCCAGTATTTCCAGTGCTGGTTTACTGACAGCCTTACTCTCATTTGAAAACAACAAATTTTCATTCCGCTGATATGCGTCAGTCAACTGCGCTTCTCTCCTAACCTGGATGACTCCCTCAAAATTGAATCTCGCTCTGCCCCCGAGAACGCTTTTGACCAACAAGTTACTTTTGGTTTTGGGATGGGCATGAATTTGGAGTGTCTGCAAAAATATTTCCTCATTTCCGCTCGCTAGCACTATTCCTAAAATGTTGGCTTCGGTTTGTTCTTGGTTTAGCACCACCTCAATTCTCCTTTCGGCGGATTTATATATCCAAAATACTATCGTCTGCGCTTCCGCATCTGTGATGGAAAAATTTAATTGAGGTTGCGCCTGATAAAGATCTAGAGATGTCTTGTTTTTCATATTTAACCAACCGATCCCTCCATCTGAAACTCAATCAACCGATTCATTTCTACTGCATATTCAAGCGGCAATTCTTTGACGATCGGTTCGATAAAACCGTTGACGATCATAGCCTCGGCAACTTCTTTCTTCAAACCGCGACTCAGCAAATAAAACAATTGTTCCTCGCCAATCTTTGAAACTGTTGCTTCATGCTCAATTTGGGTATCCTGACTTTGGATATCCATAGTCGGATATGTGTCCGAACGGGCATGTTCATCCAAAAGTAGAGCATCGCAGACGACTTTAGATTTGGCGTTTTTGGCCCGAGGAGAAACATATACCATGCCTCGATAACTAGTCCTACCGCTGCCCCCAGAAATTGATTTGGAGGTAATTTTGGAAGAAGAGTTTGGTGCATAGTGCATGGCTTTACCACCTGTATCTTGATGTTGACCGTCTCCAGCATAAGCAATTGATAATATTTCACCACGAGCTCGTTCTCCCATAAGATAGACGGAGGGGTATTTCATTGTCACTTTTGAACCCAAATTGCCATCCACCCATTCACCGATGCCATCCTCTTCAATTCTCATTCTTTTTGTCACCAAATTGTAGACATTTTTTGACCAGTTCTGGATGGTGGTATATCTTACCCGTGCGCCTTTCTTGACAAATATTTCAACCACTGCCGCGTGTAATGAGTCCGTGGTATAGATCGGCGCAGTACACCCTTCGACATAGTGGACATAACTCCCTTCATCAGCAATAATAAGCGTTCTTTCAAACTGACCCATGTTGGCGGCGTTGATGCGGAAATATGCCTGAAGCGGTAACTTGACCGACACGCCCTTAGGCACATAAATAAATGAGCCTCCTGACCAAACGGCACTATTTAAAGCTGCAAACTTATTGTCGGCTGGGGGGACGATCTTACCAAAATATTGTTTGACCAATTCCTCATGATGACGCAGTCCACTGTCCATATCTAAAAATATCACTCCTTGTTTATCAAGTTCTTTTTGGATACTTTTATAGACTACTTCAGATTCATATTGGGCTGAGACACCAGCCAAGAATTTTTTTTCGGCTTCGGGGATGCCTATCCTGTCATAAGTATCTTTGATTTCTTTTGGCAACTTTTCCCAAGTATCAACTTGGGATGTGGTTGGCTTGAGATAATAATAAATATTCTCAAAGTCTATCTGTGACAAATCCGCTCCCCAAGTCGGCATTTTCTTATTCACAAAGATTTCATATGCGCGCAACCGAAATTCCTTCATCCACTGCGGTTCTTTTTTTTGACGTGAGATTTCTTCCACTACTTGTCTGCGCAAACCCTTTTGGGATTTATAAACATATTTTTCTGGCTGCTTAAAACCATAACGGTAATCGCCTATGTTAACTGATGCGGGCATAACCTCCCTCCTCAATTTGTTTGACCAATTCCGCCTGGCCAACTTTGACAATTTTCCCTAGTCTCATCACATAGACCCTATCGTAATCCAAGTATTTCAGTATTCTCTGATAATGTGTAATTAAAAGTACTCCGGTGCCACTTTTCACAAGTTCAGAAATACCCAAAGCTACAGTTTTAAGTGCATCCACATCCAGTCCGGTATCAATCTCGTCTAGAATGGCAAATTTTGGACGTATTATAAGAAGCTGAAGCATTTCACATTTTTTACGTTCACCACCGGAAAATCCGTCATTTATATCCCGGCGCAACATCTCTGGGGGAATGGACAGCTTTTGGGCTGTCTGTTCAATTTTTTTGTGCAATTCGATCACAGTCATTTTCTGTTTAGGATAAATTTCCCGAAAAGAGGTTTTCAATAAATTGTTCAGGCTGATGCCGGGGATGGCAATAGGAGTTTGAAACGCCAACATAATTCCTTGCCTGACTCGCTCTTCGGGCTTCAATTGATGCAACTGTGTATTGCCGATTTTTATCTGTCCACTCACTTTATAACTGGGGTGACCAGCTACTGCCATAGCCAAAGTCGATTTTCCCGAGCCGTTTGGCCCCATCACTACCTGCAGTTTTCCACTTTCTATATCCAAATTTACACCCCTTAAGATGATTTTTTTTCCAGTAGCCACACGCAAATTTCTTATAGTAAGTATTGAATTTTTCATTTTATGATATTGAGTGGATCTCACGTATTAAACAACCGCTCCTAAGTGATTCCCGCAACGGCAGGAAACCAAAAATGATTTTGTTTATAAAAAAATTTCCCATCAAAGCGAAAATCACGGTCACAAAAAAATTTATGTCACCTATCACAAATCAAAGAACAAGCTGAGGCTTTTTTAAGGCGATACTGCCTCTCAAATCGCCTCTCTTCTTACCATGGCATTGTTAAATTCACTTGCGTTTTATTGGTTCTCTTTTCTCCCCAATTGACTTTCACCGCTTGCCGACCCCCCGCATAGCTCTTAAAAAATATTTCTCCGTGATCCCGACCATATTCATAAAGCTTTTTTGTCAGCTCCACATCTTTGACGCAATAATCTTTGAGTTCCTGCATTTTGCCTTCTTGGAAATATTGAATTGCCAGCAGTCCATATCCAGTCTTGGTCACATTTAATGTTTCTCTAACCAAATCATCCAAACTCAATCTGTATCCTAACGCTTTCTCCACATCAACCAGCAAATCCAGAGTCTTAAACTGGGCTATATCTCCCAGATAATATTGCTTTAAAACGGGTAAATCGAAATGATTTATGTTAAATCCAATCAGCTCTGAAGCATTTTCCAGAATTGGCCATAACTTAACCAATTCTTTTTCCTCAAACACAGCATATCTGTCAGTGCTGTAATCATAAACTCCTACTACAGAGATTTTCAGAAGTGCTGGGTCATATTTACCCACATCTTGGAACGAATTTTGGGTTTCGATGTCAAATACAACTGGTTTTACCATAAGATAAATATTATATAGACAAAGTCGAATTTAATAAAGGTAAATTTTATGTTAGTATTTATTCTTATGAACATTGCTTTTTGCTATAACGTGAAACATAATTTACCCTCGACCGATCCCAAAGCCCAAGCTGATATCGAATTTGATAGTCCGGAAGTGATTGAGGCCATCACTAAAGCACTACAATCAGGCGGCCATAAAGTCTATAATATTGAAGCTGATGAAAAAGCGTATAACAAACTGCAGAGGCTCAAAAGCCAAATCGACATCGTTTTTAATATCGCCGAGGGCTGTTTTGGTGATGCTCGCGAATCCCAAATTCCCATAATTTGTGATATACTCCAAATCCCTTATACTCACTCCAGTTCTCTGACACACGCGATAAAGTTGGATAAAGCATTAACTAAAAAGGTTTTGATATATCATGGTATTCCTACCCCGAAATTTCAGCTATTTAATTCCCTTAAGGATCAACTAAATCCGCATCTCAAATTTCCTTTATTTCTCAAGCCAAATGCAGAAGGTTCAAGCAAAGGAGTGTTTAACGAAAATTTAGTCTATGATAAATCGGCGTTCACCAAAAGACTTAAATGGTTGTTAAAAAATTTCAAACAACCGATTTTAGTTGAAGAATTTTTACCTGGTCGGGAATTTACTGTGTCCTTATTAGACAATCCTCCGCGAGTCTTACCCATCATTGAACAGAGATTGGACAGACTACCTAAAAAATATGCACCTTTCTCCTCTTACGAAGTCAAATGGTTGTGGGAAGATACTTTACCTGATCCTTCTTTAGCTATTGATTGTCCAGCTAAAATAGATAAAAATCTTGAACAAAAAATAATAGCTTTAAGCATTGCTACTTTTAACGCCCTTAACTGTAAAGATTGTGCCCGAGTCGATATTCGACTGGACAAAAATGGCATACCAAATGTTTTAGAGATCAATACTCTTCCCGGACTTATGCCTGTGGAAATGGGTATTTCTTATTTTCCAATATCAGCCAAAACCGCCGGAATGACTTATAACAAAATGATTTTAGCCATTCTTGACGCAGCCGTAAATAGATATCACATCCGATCGAAACTAATGTCAAATTGATTTAATTTTCGCTTCTCCCTGTTTTGTAAATAGAGACTACCACAAGTTTAGAAATGGCAGTTATTGCAGACTTTCATTAAACCACTCTGTGATCAATTCCAAAAGTTTCGGTCTGAATTTTCTTCTAAATGCATGATCGGCTTTTTCAATAACTTGCAGCTTTTTTCGAACCGTGACCTTGTTGAATAATTCTTCAGCTTCCCAAAGTTTCACCATTCTGTCATTGCCACCGTGAATAAATAAAATTTGGGTTTTGAGATTTTTTATTTTGTTTAGGAGATTGTAACTGCGCAGATCTTTCCAAAAATCCGGTCCGATTTTGGTATAAGTATTGTCAGTTTTTTGCCTGACAGATATTCCCTCCGGATTATAACCTCTTTGTCTTTTAAATAATTTGGGTAAACTTTTAGCAGGATAAGCCGAAGCACTAGTAAATAGAAATGATTTAAATCCAGTTGGAGGTAATGCAGCCAATGTGGTCGAAGTTCCGAATGATTGCGCCAGAAGCCCCAATTTTCCTTTTTTGAGAAATCGGTCGGCCTTAGTATATTGAATAATATTTTTTAATTGCTTTATCTGTTTTGTCAGAGTCATATCCAGATAAACTGCCATCGGATTTTCCGGTACCCTCAAAACTGAATCGGATTGTCTGGCAACCATTTTTAACTAAAGCGGTGCTAATATCATCAAACAATCCGGTTTCGTGCAGATCTGCACCAAATCCAGGTACCATCAGTATGGTCGGAAAGCTATCACCTTTATCTGGCAAATCCTGTCGTACTTCCAGCAAATTACCAAATGAATCTCGGATGCGCAGATCGTATTTCATGACACAAATGTGAAAAAAATATAAATTTTTGCGGTTCGCATTCGCGGAGAAACCCTAATTTATATTGACTGGAAAAAGTCTTCTTCCAATCAAATTGCGAAATTAGCAAATTTTTAATTTTGAATATTAAATTATATCTCATCTTGCTAGAATTATCGCATTGGGTATATTTCTTCCCGGTCCGACTTTGTAGCTACCATTGTAATAAAGCGCAGATGAACCGCCACCGTCCAAATTCATCGCATAGTCAAGGCCTAAAGTATCCAAGACTGCTGCCGCATCACCATAGTCCGCACCATGCACGACACCGATATATAGAGTGCCGCCTTTGACGCCGATAAATCCGCGTAGTCCCTTGACCCCAGTATCAAAATTGACTGCATTGCCTCCAGAAACCAACATCGGAAAGTTGGAAATACCTCCGTTTATTCCCGTATCCCGTCCCCATTCAAGTGCTCGCCCCATAAATCGTATCGATCGATCTGCATTTTGTACCACCATTGGATTGTTACTGTATATATTATTATCAGAATTGAGATAATTTTTTGTTCTGGCATTGAAAAATAGAGTATCAAAACTGTTCACTTTACCAGCGCAGCTGGGATAATCCGGTGGACAAAAATAGGAACCATTAATGCCGGCAAATCCTCCGTTTCGAACTACATATGTAGCCAGTGGCAATACCGGACAATCATTGGAACAGGTGTTATCTGCGGCCGCATCAGTGATCATCCGCACCGAACTGGCCTCTTCGGCAATCAAAGAAACCGTAAATGTCCCCCGAGACGTAGTAACACTTTGTCGGCTATAACTGCCGGCTGCGGGGGGATTTTGATTTGGTACAGCTGATTCCACTACCGGAGCCAGTTTTATAGCTAATTGTTGTTTTACTGTACTAGATATAGTAGCCAATTTTTCCCGTGCCGCTTCATATTTCAAATTGCCCAAATCTGCTATTGCCGCAGCTAGATCCTTTTCCATGATTCCTGTCGCCACACCCTGTGCCTTGGCATCGGCCACTTCTTCGATCACATCTTCTAACCGACCATATGTTTTTTCCACTTCGGCAATTTTATTTTGCAAATCTTGATTGATTTTATACTGATCTTCACTTTTCAGAGCCTCTAGTTCAGCTGATTGAGACGCCATTTCCTGTTTGATCTGCTCCAGTTGTGTTTTGGCTGCAGTAAGTTGTGCTATCAATTCCAGTTTTTGTGAATTTATTTGTTGGTTGAAAAAAATAAAAAAGAGTGTAAATCCAGCAAACAAAACCCCAAAAATCCCAAGTTTGCGGTTGAGGTGTCTTTTTATAAAATTTAAAATGGGACTGAAGATTTTAAAATCTCTTCTCAACTTCACTCCATAAAAGTGTATCAATAATCGACTCGAATGTATAGACTTTGCTATGATGTATTAGGTTAAAGATTGTTCCTTGTAGGGCTTTGCGAAATATTCCTTACCGGAGACAAAACACACAAAATGAAATATAAATAAAAAATATGCGCTGTCGCACTTTCAAATCAAAACGGAGGTTAGAATTATAACAAATCCTTCACAGCCCGTGTTGGCCTCGGATCATTTCTTTGGACAACTAAAGAAATGAACTATAATTTTATTAACATTTTTATTTAATTTCTTGATGCATCCGAAGGAGGTGATATTTATGCAAGATTCACGCATGTTTTTAGTTTTTTGGTTGGTCAATAGTTTGATATTATATTTTGCACCACTGATTTTGGTTGGCATGATCGTCACCGGCAACGCCCGATTGGCACCTTTTCTAGCCAGCATCATCAGTGCATTTATTTTGACTACAGCTCTTGCTGTTACTCAACCGATTTTTCAATATCTGAAAATCGATCTTAAAGACGAATGGCAATGGGCACTGGTGTATCTTTTCGTCAATGTCTTGGGATTGTGGGTCATCGCTCGTTATGCAGATTTGACCGGGGTGGGTATAGCCAATGCTTGGATAGCAGTGATTTTGGGAGCAGTAGCCAATATCTGCCAATGGCTAGCCTGGAAATATATCGGACAAAAGAAGAAGTAAGTTAAGGGAATGTAAAAAGCAAAGATTTTTTGACAGAGTAATCAGGAAATTTGAGTTCAAAAGTCTGTTTGCCTAGTTGGTCCATATTGACGATGGGGTAAATCAGATTCTTATTAGTTTTGACGGCTGAGTTGGTAACATCTCCGCCTTTATAAGATACATTGATCAATATCCCAACCATGATTTCTGATCCCACTTATTGAAACGGCTTCTGTACCCGACTTCAAAAGAATAGGTGTTTGGTTCAATCGATCAAAGATTTCACACGCTGGGAAAGATTTTTACTCGCTTTTCTGGCGCATAATCATAATCCGGTATTGCTAGCCGGCAGTTGGCTACCAATCAGCATAAAAAAATAAAAATACACAGGCGGCGCCTTCCCTGATGCAATTGGAGACTGCCGGAGTCATAAGCTACATCGCGGTTGTTGAAAATATCAAACCTTATTGTTTCTTCCCATCTGATTTAGGAGATGCTTTTTTTATGAATCTAAATATTTGATCACTGCGAATCTTAATTTGCGAAAATCAAATATCAGCTCTTGCCCCTAGACTTCTGACTACCAAGTCAACGATCATCAAATTTACAGTTGTGAAATTTCCTTCTGATAAATCTATCAGTATGGACATGTTCTTCTGAGGTTCTAGTCTGCAGGGAAAATTGTGCTGGTTTTATTCTCTTTGTGCTCTTTGGATGTCTGCTTCACTTAAACCGAAATGATGACCGATTTCATGCACCAGAGTATCTTTGATATTTTGTATCAATTGCTCGGTAGTTGGCGAAATCAGAAGTAAAGGTTGTTTAAAAATCGTAATTTTATCCGGCAAATTCATCCCCACACCATAATTATTCCTTTTAGTTTTGGGTATGCCTTCGTATAGCCCCAAAAGTAATCCTGGCTGCTGTTTTTGCCGCATGATTTGCTGTTGCTGCGGTGATGGCCAATCAGCAATCACTATCGCCACATTTTCCATTTTTTCCTGAAACTCTTTGGGAATTTGCGCAATCGCCTGGACTATAAGCTGCTCAAATTCTGTATCATTCATGGACAAATTATATCAAGAAATAAAAAAACCTCATCTCACCGTTTATTTCTAAAATTGATCCGCCACCCGGTTATAAATTTGAGATAATAATAAATAGGAGCAAGTATTGCGGATGTAAATTGTGGATCGGACAACCTCATCAATTTGTTTTTCCTTTCATTTGAAGTATTATGACTACAGTTGAGAACGAATCTCTGAAAAGCGCCGGTCCGCTTTTGTTGGAAATCAGAATTTGGTTGAAATACCACCCTTTTTAGCTCCGGAGCTTCGACTCGAACGAAGATAAACGGATTCAGAGTCCGTTGTCCTACCGTTAGACGACTCCGGAATACATTCATTACTAACCTGACCATCACATTATACCATCACCGGTTTTAAAATTAGTGCTATAATGTAGAGCTTATATGAAATTTTTACGCAGAAATTGGCGCTGGTTGATAATTTTGGCCGTAATTATTGCGGCGATTGGAGTTTGGAATAATAGAAGAATTGCCAATCAAACCACTGCCAAAATCGAAACCGCCAAAGTCGAAATAAAAGATTTATCCGTCACCATCACCCCTTCAGGTAAAACCCGTGCCCGAGATCAGGTCGATCTCCATTTCCAGACTCTGGGACGCTTAGCCTGGGTAGGAGTGAAAGAAGGTGATCAAGTCCAGGCATACCAAACCTTGGCCAGTTTGGATGTGCAGCAAATACAGAAAAACCTGGAAAAGGAACTTCGAGATTATGCTGCAAAACGCAATGATTTTGAGGAGGCTATACAAGTCACTTATAAAGACAAACCTGTTACCGATACGGTTAAGCGCATTTTGGAAAAAAATCAGTGGGATTTGGAACAGGCTGTTTTGGATGTGGAGCTGCAAACTGTGGCCAAACAATGGTCATATCTGACTACCCCAATTGCCGGAACTGTGATTCATATCGACACGCCAATTGCCGGAGTCAATGTGACTTCTGCTGATACTATTACTGTGGCTGATCTCTCAACTATCATCTTCAGTGCCAATGTCGATGAAGTGGATATCGGTCAACTAAAAGTGGGTATGCCGGCAGAAATCTCATTAGATGCTTTTCCAGATACAAACTTTCCCGGAACAGTCTCAAAAATATCTTACACCGCCCAAACTTCTGCCGCGGGTGCAACTGTTTTCCCGGTAGAAATATCTTTTACGCCAAATAATAATATACGGATCGGACTCAATGGTGATGCCAAAATCACCTTAAGTGTTCATCCATCAGTGTTAGTAGTCCCAGATACTGCCGTCAGACAAGGTAAAGATGAAAAATATTATGTGATCAGAAAAAATAATGGCAAATATGAACGAATAAATGTGGATATTGGTGCCAAAACTGCTGATGAAATACAAATTGTCTCCGGACTTGCTGCCGGTGACGATGTAATCACTGCTGGATTTGAGTATTTACCCAAAGAGTTATTATGAAAAAAAATCTGCTGGTTTTAGATTCTGTATCCAAAATCTTTGTCATGGACGGATTAAAATTTCCAGCCTTGCATGATATAAATCTTAATGTTAATGAAGGTGAATTTGTCGCCATCATGGGTCCATCTGGAAGTGGTAAATCGACGCTTATGTATATTATGGGCTGCTTGGACAAACCAACGAGTGGGGCAGTAATTATTGATGGTTTGCTGACCAATGATGCAGATGAAGACAAATTGGCTAAAATCAGAAACCAAAAAATCGGATTTGTTTTTCAGCAATACAATTTGCTTCGGCGCACCAGTGCCTTATCCAATGTCGAAATGCCATTGATATATGGAGATTTTTCACCTGCTGAAAGGTTTGTGAAAGCTAAAGCTATGCTCGAACTGGTAGGTTTAGGTAAAAAATTGAAAAATGTCGCTTCACAACTTTCTGGTGGTGAACAACAACGAGTGGCTATCGCTCGAGCATTGGTAAATGATCCGGCAATCATTTTGGCTGATGAGCCCACCGGTAATCTCGATTCCAAAACTGGACAAGAGATTTTACAGCTTTTCCAAAAGTTAAACGAGCAAGGACATACAATTGTCTTGGTGACCCACGATATCAATGTGGCTCAGACTGCGACCCGTCTAGTGCAGATAAAGGACGGAGAGATAGTGAAAGATTCAAGAAAAAATTAACCCAATATAACTCATTGACTTGGATTTGATTTTTCAAACCAGTTTTAATTTGATCAATTTGAAACTTGGGATTTGTTTAAACATCCGAAATTAGGATTTGGAATTTTTGGAAAATATGGATTTTTTTGAATATTTACGCTTGGCTTTTACAGCTTTACGTACGAATAAAATCAGATCAGCGCTGACCATGCTTGGGGTCATTATTGGTGTAGCTTCCGTAATACTTTTGGTCTCTATCGGTTCTGGTTTACAAAATTGGGTAACACAACAATTTGCCTCTTTAGGCTCAAATACTTTGTGGGTAATGGCCGGAGATGTGAACATCAGTCAAGGACCTAGAGGTGCTATGATGTCTGTTTCCAAATTTGAGTTGTCAGATGTTGAAGATCTGCAACGTGGCAGCGCAGCCATCAAACAAGTCTCGCCCATGGTGCAAGGATTTGCTACATTCAATTATAAAGGGAAGGCCACATCTACTGAAGTCTGGGGAGTTTGGGAGAATTACTTTGATATTGCCAAATATCAGCCGGAGTTTGGTCGCAATATCACCCAAAATGATGTTGAGAGATCTGCTCGAGTAATTGTGCTTGGACATAAACCAGCAGTGGATCTTTTTGGTGAAAATGTGAATCCAGTTGGTAAATCAATCCCCTTAAATGAGGTCAGATTCGAAATTGTGGGAGTCCTCAAATCAAAAGGAGGAGGTGGAGCTATGGGCAGTGCCGATGATTTTGCGGCAATTCCACTGACTACTGCAATGCAACAATTTGATCGTGATCGACCTTTCATGATGTTTATTGAGGCGGTCAATTCTGAAAGTGTGACTCAAGCCAAAGTTGATGCAGAAAAAATTTTATCCCGTCGGCTCAAAGACGATGAATTTACTGTTTTGGAACAGACCCAACTGCTGGAAACTATCAATCAATTCCTAGGTGTAATTACTGCTGCTTTGGGAGGTATTGCTTCAATTTCCTTGCTTGTTGGCGGTATCGGTATCATGAATATCATGTTGGTGTCTGTGACTGAAAGAACCCGGGAGATTGGACTACGCAAGGCGGTCGGGGCTACACCCCGTGCCATCCTCTGGCAATTTTTAATTGAGGCAGTGATTTTGAGTTTGGTTGGCGGGACTATCGGTATTTTACTTGGAGCACTCGGATCAGCCGGAATAAATCGTTTTATTTCCACATCAGTTACCCCTTGGTCGGTGTTTTTGGCATTTGGTTTTTCTGCTCTCGTTGGAATAGTTTTCGGAGTTGCTCCCGCCATCCGCGCTTCTCGCCTCAATCCTATTGAAGCATTAAGGTATGAATAGCTCACTTTCATTTTTCTTGACTTTCTCCGACGCTAGATCAACAGCAACAACTGGGTGCACACTGCTTTAGGTAATATAAATTCTGTGGATTGCTTACTGTCTTCAAATTTATCATCCAAAAGGAGATAAGTAAAAACCAGTACCATTCTCATATCAAGATTGGTTAAAGAAACAAGTGTTGGGCTTGAATCCTGATATTTCAACCAGCAATTTTGATAATAGAAGTATCTATTGGCTTGGTCTTGATTCTGCAGTCACTTAGTTGCAGCAGATTGTCTCTCTCTATCACAACAAAATTTACTCAGCTTCCGGGGTGACTGAAGGCTTATCTGATTGTTTGGCGATTTCCGGAAGTGAAAAATCTTTAACTTCGGTCACCTCGGAAATTGTCGCCGTCCGTGAATTCCACAAACCACGGACTCTCACCCGATGGCCAACCAGAATACCACTAAATTCCAATGCACCACCGCGCCGATCGATATATCTCGTATCCTCCCCCACTGTCACAGTTTGGGTGCCCCGGCGGACACTGTCCATAGTAAATCCGGTATTACCCAAACTGGTAATGGTGCCAAAAAATACCCCGTGACGCATCTGAATTGATAAATTTTTGATCAGTCGCGCACGGATAGTAGTTTTGGCTTCATCTTCCCACGTGCCGATGATGCTGATCATGTCGCCAACTGTCCATTCTGTCAGATCGCTTTTGCCCCAGAATTTGCGACGGAGTTGCGTTTTCTCATCGACCAAAACTGTATAAGTATTGCCTTCTTTAACGACAGTCAAAGTATTGCCATTTATTGCTGTCAGCTCGCCCCTCCCAATGGCAATATGACCATTTCGGAAACTTCTGATGTACGCAGCCATGCTTGCAACCCGTTGTTGGACATTTTCCCTCATCTGATTTTTTATTTCATCAATTTCTGCCTGTTTGGTTTCACGAATTGCTTGGCCTGGTGGACTCGGTTTGGCACTCACAGGATCAGTCACAGACAAAACTAATAGAAATAACAATGGGACTAACAAAATTTTGATGGTTGATCTCAACATAATTTTCTCCCTTCACCCTCCGCAGATCTATAAGCAGGAGGGTCCCAAGAGTTATTGTTAATTGTAATAATAAACCGTCAATTCGACTTCATTGAAATTGCCAAATTCATCATTGGCGCCAACAACTAAATAATTCTCACCCTCATCCAAATTATAGGCAACGGAAAAATTGCCTTGTGCGTCAGCTTTAGCGTCTTTTTCATTCACAAACACATCAGCATTTGGCACCGTTTTGCCTTTTACTTGAATATTTGGAGTATTGACAGTCGTTCCGTTTAGTGGCGAAGTCACGGAAAATGTGAACTTCTCCCGCGCCATTGCTTCTTCCTCAGATAAGGCTGATGGAAGTTCTACTGGTTTGGCAAACTCATTTTCAGTAGTCACGGTTTCAACTTCCGTCATTTTATCAGCTGTCTTATTTACTCGGGAATACAAAAACATGAAAAGTAATATCACAACTACACCGACAACAGCATACGGGGTCAAATTTGGTTTAGATGATTTTGGCATAGTAACATTTTCCTCTCTATAAGAGATAGCATAACGCTTTTAAAATCTCAATGCAAGTAGGTAGAATTTTCACTGTCTGGTTCTCAAGTGTCAGTATATTTTCAATGTCTTATTTTAAGCAGTAATATATTCTATCTGAAGAATTTTTCCGCCAAATTCTTGGGAGAGAAAAGATTCATACAGTAAATAAAGAAAAAAGTGGCTGTCTTATTTCATACTTTTAGGTGGCAACTGAAGTTATCAATACCATCTAGGGGATACTACCTATCTGGAAAATATAATAAGGCCGGATAAAAATTGGTCATATTTTCACCCTCTTATTTCTCCTGGATTGCTTCCCTGATTCAAATAGACAGCAACAAGTAATATTTATGATAAAATAATTAGCCATGAAAGCTGGAATAGTGGCATTGGTGGGCCGACCAAATACTGGAAAATCTACCCTACTAAACAACTTACTCAAACAAAAAGTCTCTATCACTTCACCCAAACCACAAACCACGAGATTTGCAATTCAGGCAGTCTATGAAGATGAGCGCGGTCAAATAGTCTTTATAGATACCCCTGGTATGTCCGGTAAAACTCCGGATGTCCTGGCCAAACATATCAACCAGAATCTCCAACAAACTTTGGCACAGAGTCTTGATGTATTAGTTTATTTGGTAGATCGTACCCGACCCCGTGACTTTGAGGAAAATCAGATTTTAGGTTTGGTAAGAAAATCTCCGGCTCCGAAAATTTTAGTTTTTAACAAATCGGATTTGAAACAAGAATATAGTGCTGACTATGCTTTCTATGAAGAAGAGTTTGATCGGATTATCGAAATTTCGGCACTAAAAAGATGGAATTTCAATTTGCTCTTAAATGAAATTTACAGCTTACTTCCTGAAGGACAACCGTTAGTTGATAAGTCTTCACTCGTCCAGCCAGGACTTAATTTGGACAGTAAATTATTTTTATCAGAAATCATCAGAGAAAAAGTCTTTTTGTTTATGCGTGATGAAATTCCTTATTCGATCACCACCCAAGTTGATGAAATTGTCAACCGGGATAACGGCTCTCTCTATATTGCCGGTCGCATCATAACAAATGAAGAAAAATATAAAAAAATGCTTATCGGTAAAGATGGTTATATGATAAAAAAGATCGGCATGGCGGTACGCAAAGAGATCGAGCAAATGGCCAATCACGAAGTTTATATCGATCTACATGTCGATGTTAATCCCCACTGGATGGAGCAACTTTAGTCTGGATATACAAACAAATACCAACCTTTCTTACCTGCTTTTAGATGTTTGTCCAGCTTGGTTTTAAAAGATTTGGAAACCTGTGACAGACGCTGAATTTGATTTTGAAACACAATTTTCGGATCTGTGTATCGGACTTTGGTTTTGACAAATATGTGATAATGATCCGGTGAAGCTGGCTCAATCCTGAACCGCGGTGTCAGGTAAGCCAATTTCTTTCGGATATAGGCATCGCCTTTGGCTCGCAAAATTTCCATCACCGTTTTGTCATCGGTAAACAAATCATCGTGCTCCAAAATTTTCTTATCCAAAGCATGGCGGATCGCCTGGGCTAACAACTCATACACGGCCACTTCCCGCGGATTGGCCCATGTCTCGTTGTCCATTTTCAGATAATCCTCAGCAAAACTTTCCGCTGCCGCTGGGTTATGAAACATAAATTCGTGATCTTGAACTACCAATCCATCAAGTTTCATTTTGATGCTGGCTAGATTTTTTTCCAACACATACATGTCACGCAGTGCATAATCAATGCGATCAGCACATAAATCTGGCATATCTTGTTCCAGTAGGGGAAAATTTTCCGGGTGGATGACTCTTTGAGAAAATTTATATTTTTTCAAAATCGACCCAATTTCCGAATTCTTAACAAACTCTTCATGATAAAGTTCATGAAATTCGTGTTCCTGGTTTTCAAAAACAAAATCTGCCACATGAGAAAAGGCTGTATGCGTAACATCATGCAGCAATCCGGCAACTTGTTCAGAAAGCGAGGCTCCAAATCGCCGGAGCAATAACATGACACCCACACTATGCTGATATCTGCTGAGCTGTTTCCAGGGAAAAAGGTATTGTGAAGGCCCGGCCTGATGAATGTTATTTAGGCGTAAAAGAGTTCGAGATCGCAATAAATCGTTTATCACCGGATCGTTGATCTCAAATATTCCGTAAATATCATCAACAATTTCCATGAGCAGATTGAAAATTTCTTACTTTTTCATATACCTTATCAGCTTCCATTTTACTAGATTCTAAAATTGGATCATTTTGGAATAAATTAGATCAATTGGATCAAATTTTTGTCCTATTTTACAAACTCAACTTGATTCTTTTGATCACTTCCTCCTTCCCTAATATCTCCATCGTCTCAAATAACGGCAGGCCAATCTTCTCTCCTGTGACCGCCATTCGCAAAGCCATAAGCACATCTTTGATCTGCCAATTATTTCGTTTAATTAGTTGTTGTGTTTTGGTATGCAAATCAAACGAATTCCAATTTGTAGATTTTTCCAGATGACCCAACAGTTCGCTTATCCAATTTTTTTGTTCTTTGGTCAAACTGGATTTATTAAATTTGCTAAAAGGTTTGATGTAGTATTCAAATTCCGAAAGTTTTTTCATTCTGGTTTTGGCCAACGGTATCAGTTTTTCAACTAAGTCTTTGGGGTATTTATCAGCAAATAATTCAAATATTTGAGATTTTAGTTTTGAGTTAGGAGTTCTCCTAATGTATTCTCCATTCATCCACATCAATTTAGTCAGGTCAAAAATCGGAGCTGTAGTTTTAATTTTATGCAAAGAAAAATTGCGAATCATGTCTTTCAGTGAAAAAATCTCTTGACCATCAGCACTCCCCCAAGTTAAAGTCCCTAAATAATTAAGAATCGCCTCTGGTAAAAAGCCTTGTTCGCGGTACCATGAAACCCAAACCGGATTTCTACGTTTTGATAACTTGCTCTTGTCTGGATTACGAAGTAGCGGTAAATGTGCATAAACGGGCAGAGGCCAACCGAAAGATAAATATAACAGGATATGTTTGGGGGTTGAGGAAATCCATTCTTCACCTCGGATAACATGACTGATTTTCATTAGATGGTCATCAATTACCACCGCCAAGTGATAAGTGGGATATCCATCACTTTTGAGAAGCACCTGGTCATCGATCAACTTATTTTCAAACACAACTCGTCCGCGGATTATATCATCAAAAGCTGTTTCCCCTTTGTCCGGCACATCCAGACGAATCACATATTTTTCCCAACTTATTCTTTTGGCTGATTCTTCTGGCGGAATCCGCTTACACAATCCATCGTACATTGGAGGTTGACCTTTTTGTTGCTGTTGCTTGCGCATATCTTCAAGTCTTTGTGGAGAGCAAAAACAATAGTAAGCATCACCTTTGGCCACCAATTCATGGGCATATTTTTGATATATATGTAAACGCTGCGACTGTCTATATGGTGCAAACGGACCGCCTTTATCTGGACCTTCGCTATGCGGAATCCCTACCCAGTCTAATGACTTTAACATTCTTTGTTCCGCACCTTTGATAAACCGCTCTCTATCTGTATCTTCTATCCGCACAATAAATTGGCCTTTATTTTTCTCTGCAAACACATAGTTTATCAGCGCCATATAGACGCTACCAATATGTAAATCTGCTCCAGTGGGGGAGGGTGCTATTCTTGTTCTAACAGTCTGTTTCATAATAATTTGCCAGCAACTCTACTGAGGATGAAAATGAGACTTTCATCTCAATTTCAATTGAATTGTAACATGTAAAACTATATACTCAAAGAAGAGAAATAATAATTTCTAAATCCACAATCCTAAACTCTAAACAAATTCAAATGTCCCAAATATAATTTTCCAACATTTTGAATTTTATATAGAGTGTAGGATGTAGATAACAGGATTTAAAATATTAGACTTATGGCTTCTCTGACAGAAACCGCTTTTTTATCCAGAAAAATCATCAAATGGAGTATCATCGGCCTGATCAGCTTTACAATACTCCGGATTCTCTTTTTTGCTGCTGTAGATTTTTACCGAGTTGCGTTTCCACCGCCGGCATTGGTTCCCAATAATGCCTTAGGGAAGCTGCCCAGAATCGAATTTCCCGAAAGTGCGACTCCTTCAGGTCAACTTAATTTTACCATCCAAACTATAAGTGGTACCATCCCCGAAGCTTCAACAGCGGCCCGTGTTTATTTCATGCCTAAAAGCCGTTCCAGTCTGCTGTCTCTTTCGCGGGCTCAAACTTTAGTAGGCAATATTGATTTTACGACAACTCCGCGACAAGTGGGCAACAGCACCCTTTATCATTGGATTGATATTAGAAATCCTTTGCGGTCTATCGATATGGATATTGTTACAGGCCAGTTTCAACTTAAATATGCCTATATTCACGAGTTGACTTTGTTTAACCAGAACCTGGTTCCCTCACCGGTTCAGGCGATCAACGAGGTCCTGACATTTTTCCAAAAACTGGGCATTAAACCCCCGGATCTGGACTTTGATAATCCACAAATCACATATTTACGACTAGTGGGAAATACTTTAGAACCAACCACTAGTCAATCTCAGGCCGATGCTGTACGCGTGGATATTTTCCGTAAGCCTTATTCTACATATCCTGTACTTACCGATAAACCAGGAGAGGCCAATGTTAATTTTATTTTAAGCGGCGCCATGGATCCAAATAAAAATATCTTGGAGGTAAACTATAATTACTGGGCAGTGGATACCAAAACTTTGGGGATCTACAAGCTCAAATCCGCCCAAACCGCCTGGGCCGAACTTCAAGCCCAACAAGCTTATTTTGCCTCATTGCCACCGGATAATAATGTAGTCATCACCGACGTTTTTCTGGCTTATTATGACAGTAAAGCGTCGCAGTTATTTTTGCAACCGGTTTACGTATTTAAAGGCGAAAATAACTTCACGGCTTATGTGCCGGCTGTGGCCCCCCCATGGACAGAGTAGTAAAACACATTGCTTGATTGGCAAGTTGTTCGGGTGGCAAAACTTTGACTTATCGTCCGTTGGCAATGAGGTACTGAAACGGTGTCTGCCTGATATAGGAAAAATATCTCAACTATAGAGGCTTGACAAACACTTCCCACTTTCCGGAAAATTAATTCAGTTCAACTTCCTCCCACCGGAAATTCTCAAAAACCCAATTCACCAAACTCTCGGTTTCTCCAAACCTATCCTGACTACCCAGTATTACAATCAAAACCGCATGCCCATCTCTTTGGACTTCGCTAATCAACGACTCACCGGCCAAAAGAGTCCAACCAGTTTTGATTCCTGATAAACCGGGAATTTTCCCCAAAAGTTCGTTGACATTTTTGAGTGTATGAAAAATTGTAAAATTGGTATCAGATACTGTAATTTGAGGGATACCAACCATTTTTTTGATCGTCGGATTATGCAACGCGTACAGGGATAGCTTCGCCAAATCTTCTGCACTACTGTAATGCTCGGAATTATCATAACCAATTGGATTAGTAAAATGGGTATTGGTCAAGTTTAATTTTTGGGCTTTGAGATTCATTTTTTGAACAAATCCAGCAATCCCACCCTTATCATGTTCAGCTAAAACTTGAGCTGCATCATTGGCACTATGTACCAAGATGCCGTAGAGCAAATTTTCCACGGTTATTTTTTCTCCCAAAACTAGATCCATTTTTTGCCCTTCAGTGACCAAACTTTTCACTTCCACAATTTCATCAAGTTTATAATTTTCCAATGCTATAACAGCTGTCATGATCTTGGTAGTGGAGGCAGGTAGAAGTCTCTGTTTCGGATTTTTTTCAAATAGTTTTATCCGTGAATTTATATCCAAGACTAAGACGCTTTGAGCTGTTAACGGTGGGGCTGCTGTTTGCGTGAAATTTTGCGGTATCGGTGCCGGACTGACTAAATCAAGTTGCGGCAAAACTTGTTTTGCCTGTCCGTAGGCAAATTTAAAAGCATAATAATTTTGTGCTGGTAAAAAGAGCAACATCAAGGCAAAGATGAAAGCAAAAATGATATTTAAATGATCAAAACGATTTTGCTCGCTTGTGGTCTGAGAAAGCTTCTTTGGCATAAGTTACTATCTTCTCCTCTAAAACACAGCGACCAGGAAGAAACTAAATTTAAATATTTTTATAAAATATCGCTGTTTATCTTGAGCGCAGTCTCCTGATTTGAATTCCCAGTTCTTTTAATTGCTCCTCGGACACATATGATGGTGCATCCATGACACTAATTGCTCCTGATGCAGATGTTGGAAAAGCCATCACTTCCCGTACGCTTGGCTCGCCCAAAACTGCCATCAAAAATCGATCGATACCCGGAGCAATTCCACCATGGGGCGGCACACCATAAGTAAAAGCGGTCAGCATATGCGCAAATTGCTGTTTTTGCTCGGCGGTAAATCCTATCAGATCAAAAATTTTTGCTTGAATTATCGGGTCGTGAATCCGGATACTTCCACCTCCAATTTCATAGCCATTTAATACTAGATCATGTTGTAAACCACGAACTTGCAAAGGATTACTATCCAAAAGGTGTATATCGTCTGGGTGTGGCGAGGTAAACATATGATGAGACGGAGCAAATTTAGCAGATCCTGATCCGTAATAAAAGTCTTCTTCTGTTTGTTTGGTAAACAAGGGGTAATCGATAATCCAACAAAATCCCAACTCATCAGGATCATCCTTGTTGTCTCTGATATCCGGTTTATCAGTTTTGTATTTTGTCTGGGCTTTTTCGTGGGAAATTCGCGGAAACGGCACTTGGGTGATTTTTTTCTGGGGAAAAATCTCTTTAACCAAATCTATAAATAAATGTTCGCTAAGCTTTAGTATGTCATCTTGGGTCACAAATGACATTTCGATATCCAACTGGGTAAATTCGCCATAGGCTCTGTCTTTACGCGGATCTTCATCCCGAAAACAGCGAGCGATCTGAAAATACCTCTCCAACCCAGCCACCATCAACAATTGTTTATATTGCTGCGGACTTTGTGGAAGTGCATAAAATTTACCTGGTTGTAATCGTGATGGCACCAGAAAATCGCGCGCACCCTCTGGTGTAGTTTTAGTCAAAATCGGCGTTTCCACTTCTATAAAATCCCGCACGATTAACCAGTTTCTGATAAAAGTAGTGAGCCGAGATCGGATTTTCAAATTTCGCTTCATGCGGGGACGGCGTAAATCCAAATAGCGGTATTTAGAACGAATTTCTTCATTGATGTCATAACCGTCTGTATCAATAGGAAAAGGCAATTCATTTGCTTGGGTAATCAATTCAACTTTGTTGACCTCAACCTCCACCGTTCCGGAAATGATTTTGGGGTTTGCTAGATGCTCGGGTCGCCTCTTCACCAGACCTTCTATCCGAACGACATCTTCCAATCCCACTTTTCCCAGCATAGCTTTCCTGCCCACCACTTGTACCAAACCGCTACGGTCACGCAGATCCAAAAATACAATCTTTCCGTGATCTCTGCGCGAATTGATCCACCCCAAAAGGGTTACTTGTTTACCAATTTTTTTCACTGTCTCACTGGCTAATGTCCGCATATCATTATTAATTCTAAACTTTATACTGAGTTTTTTCCACAAAAAAACCCTTGTTTTATCTTACAAGGGTCCTATTTGACTGGACGGTACCACCTTTGTATTGCTCAATCCTGCTATAACGGGCTTACCCGGAAGGGTCTACTTTGATCGCCGCCACCCTGCTCCAGCCAGTGCAGCTCATCGGTTCTTCCTTCAGTCTGCCTATCTAATAGGCCATAACGCGTCACCGTTATCGGACTTTGCTGTGTTTATATCACAAAAAACACAAATATGTCAATCAGGCTTCATATCCTTTAACTTTAATGTCAAACTTTTCCGGCCGTTAAAAGTATCAACTAATAAGGAAAAGGCTAGGTCAAGTTTGGTTTCTGGCACCAATTTTTCCAATTTATCCCCCATATTAAAACCAATAGCCGAAAAAAAGTAACCATTTTTGCTTAAACGCAGTTTCAAATGCTGTTTTTCTTTCCCGACAGTATTGGCTTCAACTATTTCTGTACCTTTTAGCGCAAAGACCGGCTCCGGATTGGCCATGCCAAAAGGTGCTAATTTTTCGACTTCCATAAACAGTTGTTCGTTGATGATTTCTGCTGGCAACTCTGCATCTATGACCAATTCTTTGACCAACATGTCCTCAGTTATTACAGCTTCCGCACGTTCCAAGAGTACCTTTTTAAATTGGGTTAATTTTTTCATATCCACTGTAAATCCTGCTGCCATCGGGTGGCCGCCGGCATCAATCAGATGCTCGGAAAATGCGCGGATATTATCAATTATGTTAAAGCCTTTTATCGAACGGGCCGAAGCTTTGGCATACTTGTCACCGATAGCCAATACAATTGCCGGACGATAATATTGTTCTACCAATTTTCCAGCAACTAAACCAATGACCCCCAGATTGTAAGAATGATGTTCAACAATCAGCAACTTGAAACGATCGAGTTTTTGATTTTCCACTTCAGATATCGCATGTTGCAGATGCTCTTCGGTAAGGATTTGTCGTTCACGGTTGGTGTCGTGCAATTTTCGTGCCAACTCCCGAACTTTTTCTTTATTGGTAGTGACCAACAGGCGGAGTGCATCCAATGCATGAACAATGCGTCCGACTGCATTCAGTCGCGGCGCTAAAATAAATGATACATCATAAGTTTTCATCTGACCCTTTACCAATCCAGCCAGCTCAAAAAGTGCATTCAATCCGACATTTTCAGTTTTATTTAAGGCTTCCAATCCCCACTTGGCAATTGAACGATTTGCTCCCAAAAGTGGCACCATATCAGCGATCGTACCGATAGTGGCTATAGCCAGCAATTCTTCCTGTTTTTGATGACTGACGACAGATGACTGATGCCGCAACAATTCCTTTGCTAGAAACCAGCCGACTCCCGACCCAGACAGCTCTGTCGTATGAACTAGGGTACAATCGGGAAGTTTTGCAGGTTTTACATGATGATCAGTTACTATTACATCAACACCTTTGTCCTGAATGTATTTGACCTTATCCCGGGCCGTAATTCCATGATCTACTGAAATTACCAAACTCGGTTGGTATTCTTTGATTATTCTGTCAATACCTTTAATGGAAAAACCATAACCTTCATCTACCCGGTGTGGGATGTAAGGCATGACTTTGGCGCCCAATCTATACAAGGTTTGCCACACCACTGCACAACCCGTGATTCCGTCAGCATCATAATCAGCATAAATCACAATCGACTCTTTATTTTTAATTGCTTGCTCTATCCTTTTAAGTGCCTGATTTAAAGATTTTGCCTCAATCCCTACATCATTGATAGTTAATTTATCCGGATGTGGGGGGTGCAAAAAATTCCGTTTGTGTTTTATGGTTTTAATATTCCGATTTTCCAGAAGAATATCGACAATTTCTTCAATTTTAATCTTTGATTTCTTGTATTTGATCTCCCACCTCATAACTAAAAAATCCACATAACCAAATTTCAATATAGATATTTAAATCTTGTGGTTAGTTTGGGACTTAGATTTTGGCATGTAAAATTTTCGATTTTGGCTATATTAGAATTTATGGCCTAGAAGCTATTATAATATGATTATGATCACACTTCCTCCCCCAGCTCAAAATATCATCAAAACCTTAAATAAGGCAGGTTATCAAGCTTATGCCGTTGGTGGTTCTGTGCGTGATCTACTGCTGAATCGGCAAACCAAAGGCTGGGATTTTACCACCGATGCTACCCCCAAAGAAATCATGAAAGTCTTTCCTAATAGTTTCTACGACAATGATTTTGGAACCGTCGGTGTTAAAATAGAAAACGAAAAGGGTGAAATCACTGATGTGTACGAAATCACCACTTTCAGAAGCGAAACGGTGTACAAAGATTTTCGCCATCCGGAAAAAGTCATTTGGGGGAAAAGTATTTTGGAAGACTTATCCCGCCGCGATTTGACTATCAATGCCATTGCCACCGATCTAGTGCAACTGATCGACCCTTATAATGGACAAAAAGATCTCCAGGACAAAATCATCCGCACTGTAGGTGACCCCAATCGCCGCTTTACTGAAGATGCTCTAAGACTGATGCGAGCGGTGCGTATCGCCACCGAACTTGGGTTTATGATTGAAGAAAAGACTTTTGCTTCAATCCGCGCCAACGCCCATCTCATCACCAACATTTCGGTAGATCGGATCCGGCATGAGCTCATGCAGATTCTTGACTGTACCATGGCGGCCGACGGGATACTGCTTCTGAAAAATGTCGGACTTCTCACCTACATTTTACCCGAGCTGGAAAAAGCTTTTACCGTCGAGCAGAAAAGCCCCAAGCGACACCATATTTACAATGTGGGAACGCATTTAATTGAGTCACTGCGGTATTGCCCCAGCAAAGACCCGATTGTCAGATTTGCCACCTTGCTACATGATATCGGCAAACCCGTAGTTTTTCGGAAAAATCCAAAGACAAATCTGATCACTTTTTACAATCATGAGGTGGTGGGAGCCGAAATGGTCAAAAATATTTTGCGTCGGCTCAATTTTTCTAAAAAAAATACTGACAAAATCTATACCCTCGTACGTTGGCATCAATTTTCTGTGGATGAAACACAAACCGATGCAGCGCTACGGCGTTTCATCCGCCGCGTGGGCAAAGAAAACTTGCAGGATATGATAGATTTGCGTATCGGTGACCGGTTAGGGGGTGGTGCCAGAGAGACTTCCTGGCGGTTGCGTTTGTTTCTCAAACGGCTCGAAGAAGTCCAAAAACAACCCTTTACCGTGGCCGATCTCAAAGTCAACGGTCACGACGTGATGCAAATTTTTGGCATCGGTCCTGGTCCGCTGGTGGGCAAAGTACTGGATGAACTGTTTAACGAAGTCATAACTAATAAAATCAAAAATGACCGTCAAACACTGCGGGCTCGCCTAAAAAAACTCCGCAGTTTGACCCAGCCGGTAAATTAGCGTCGTCGCAAATTATTCCAGGTATACAAAATTGGCGCGGCTACAAACGGAGATGAATATGTGCCGGATATTGTCCCAATAAGCAAAGCCAACACAAACCACTTGATGGTTTCCCCCCCCATAAGAAATAATGCCAGCAGCATGAAAACGATGGTTAAAGAATTGTTTACCGACCGAGTCATAGTTTCCGTCAATGCCTGATTTACTATCATTTGAAAATTAGTTAATCCTTTTCGCCTTTGCACCTCCCGAATGCGATCAAATACCACTATCGTGTCATGCACGGAAAAGCTCATGGTGGTTAAGACTGCAGTGACAAACAAAGCATCTACTTCTACTCCCAAATACCTACCCAAAATTGCAAATGTTCCTACTACCACCAACAAGTCATGAAATAGAGCGATTATTGCAGCCGTACCGTAGCGAATATTTCTAAATGCATATGCCACATAGGTCAAAATAGCCCCAGAGGCCAGTATCGCTGCTATAAAAGTTTTGCGCAACAATTCTCGCCCCAAAGTTGGTCCGACTGTTTCGTATCTGATTTCTACGGTCTTGCCCAAAGTGGCTGAAAACGACGCCATTAATTGCTCTTTTAGATGGCTATCTAAAGGCTTCATTCGTAAAATAAAACTTTCTTGATTGGTAGTTTGCACCGATGCCAATTCAACATGGTGACTATCTGCTATCTCTTTTATTTGCTCCTCAATTTTGACCTGGGCTTTTTGATCTTGATCATTAGCAAAGGACTGAATTTTCAATTCTAATAACGTGCCTCCGGTAAAATCAATTGCCGGTTTGAGTCCAAATCTGACCAGATGATACATCCCCGGGGTAATCACCATAAGCGAAATCAGCAAATACAACCAGCGATATTTCATGAAATTTAGCATAATTGGCCGATATTAATCAGACTTATTGTTGCTAGTGATCAGCATATAGACACCACTAATATTCAAACTTTTGCAATTTAAACAGCATAAAGCTAAAGGACAAAATAAATTATATAAAACGGATTTTTAAGACCGTCTTTTTATTTCATTCCGTCTTCCGTCTATATGAGATTGAAATTTCGATTTGTCATTCAGATACGAGAATTGCGTTTCTTATAAAATACTCGCATAAAATTACGTGTCACTACTATCCCAGTAAAGAGCGAAGTCAAAACACCAATTGCCAGGGTTAATGCAAATCCCCGCACCATACCCGAGGTGGGCAAAAAATTCCAATTTAAAGGATTATATAAAATAAATCCCGTGATGAGAGTGGTGAAATTCGCATCGCGGATACTGTCCCAGGCTCGGCCAAATCCCAATTCCATAGCTATCTGCCATGATTTGCCATCGCGTAACTCCTCTTTCATCCGTTCAAAGATTAAAATATTTGCATCCACCGCCATACCAATCGACAGGATAAATCCGGCAATTCCCGGCAATGTCAGTGTCACGGGAATTAAGCGGAACAAAGCATATGTCAAAAGACCATAGATGACTAAAGCTGCGTTGGCTATCAAACCCAACCAGCCATAATATACCACCATAAACAAACCCACTAAAACCAATCCCACCATTCCAGCAGTAAGACTTTTTTGGACTGATGCAGACCCCAATGTAGCGCCGATATTTTTTTGTTCAATGATATTAATTGGTGCAGGTAAAGCTCCAGCTGAAAGCTGCAATGCCAATTGTCTCGCTCCTTCGCGAGTAAAACCGCCAGTGATAGAACCTTTGCCCTCGGTGATCGGTGTGCGTACTATTGGAGCTGATAAAGGAAGTTCATCTAAAAAAATCGGCAAAGGTTTACCTACCAGACGTGTTGTAATTTCAGCAAATTTATTACGTCCTGCCTCTGTCATTTCAAAAGCTACCACAGGCTCACCGGTAGTCGGATCAAAAGCCAATTCAGCTTTTTTCAAATCACTGCCAGTCAAACCGGTTTCTTTGGTGTTTTCCAAAGTCGGAAAATAAGCCGCTTCAGTGGATTCCAGATCAATAAACTCCCGGAACTCCAACTGCGCAGTGGCACCGATGGTTTGCAGAGCTTGCGAAATATCCTGAATCCCGGGAAGTTCAACTAAAATGCGATAGCTTTGATCAAATTGAGCTGTCTGAACTGTTGGTTCTGCCACTCCGAAAAAATTTACCCGCCGCTCAATGATTTCTTTAGCACTCTCAAGTGCTGTCAATCTCTGTTCTGGGGGAATATTTTTCATATCTACTTCCAAAGTCAATTGGGTTCCCCCAAGTAAATCCAAACCTAAATTGGTTTTAATTTGCCGATCGACTCCTAAAGCAGGAAGCAATAAATGTGGCGATTTTGTAATCCGATCAATTTTTAGCAAACCAAGGTTTAATTTGACCGGAAAACCATCCGGCATATCTACTAAAATTGCCACAGCAGTCAGAATCAGAATAAATATCAGCGGGTAAAATTTTTTCATGCGGTCAATTCAGCTTCATCACCAATGATCATCAATCGAGGCCCACCCAGTATTCCCAAAATAAACGGATCACGCCGCCTCTTGCGGAAATTAAATTCTTCCTCTGTCATCACCGTATAGTTTATCTCACGACCTCTTCTGGTTTCTTCGGCTCTGATGATTTGCGCCAATTCCGGCAAGACAATGGTACCTACCACTAGTAAATCTACTCCATTTGGATCGCGAGGCAATCCCCTAATCAAATTACCTGACATCATGATATATTTGACCTTACCCAATTTGGCCCGGTTTTTCAGTAATTCACCACCCATATGGGTAGTCTTGGCTACAAGTTCCAAAAGTTCAAAATATAAGGAGTAGCTTTTGCGGAAACTATAATATAGTCTGTTGGCACGCGGCTCTTTAGACACCATGCCGCGCTTTTCCATCTGTTGGAGTTCGCGCCTGACCGCGTTTATCTCTTCTTTGGTCTGACGAACAATTTCGCGAACATGATATATTTTGTCTGGATCAGAAAGTAACAAAGTCAAAATTTTAACTCTGACGCGGGAAGTTATCAGATCACTTAACATAGTTTCTCCTTTTCCTGGCCTAGGTCCTAAAAACTATAGGACGCAGGCGGGCTTAGGTAGCAGTCGGGGCAGAAAATTAATTATCTATATCAACCTAAATTCTAAACTATGAGTAAATTTTTGCAAGTACCAAAATATTTCAAGTTAAACGGTAATTTTAATACTCAATTTTCGTTCCTGTTGCTATTACTTCAATCCAAATTGGCCCCCGGTTAAAAGCAATTTCCTTACCTGCCCCGTCATAAAAATTAGTGCGGGCAGTCCGACTGGCCTTTTTCCAAGTACCAGCAATAACTTTACCGTCCTGGAAAATGAGTGCGTCACCGCTGCCAATGGTTCCATACAAGAGGTGACCATGGATATCAATTCCTGATGTTTCTTTAGCAAATTGGATGACCACATTTTTGGCTGTAAGCTGACGTTTGGTTTCCAAATCGATGTGCAGCTGACCACCATTTGACCTTTTATAGCTATTGTCATTGATATCATAATCCCATTTAACGCCATAATCGGCTGCATAACCATCCCAGTGCACAAAAGAAATCGAAGTCGTCGATCCCCGCTCGTTGGTGACTGCGTCTTCTTTGAAATTCCACGGTTCAAAATTTTTATCCCAGGCTACACCATCTTCATCTACATTTGTCCATCCTCGCTCGGCCGCCAGGTCATACAATCTATTGGAAAAACATACCATCGTGTGTTCGGTAGCTACTGGATGATCCAGCCGATCATAATTGCGGTAACAAGTGGGGAAAGGGATAGAAAACTGATCCATATCTTTGATGCCATATTGCTGGATTTGACACAAAGCCTTGGCCCTGGGATCGACTGTATCATCATTGCATTTGCCGGCACCGCCGACATGATTGTACAAAGCATCGTATTCAGAAACCCAATCTACAAAATAGGTACGGGCACTCCTAACTGGGGCTAAACCGATATTATAGGCAGCTATACCACAGTAATAAATCCCCATAAATCTGGTGATCCCGCCTTCAGCTACTGTCTCATAAACCACATCAGCATAAGACAGACCTGATTGTGGCCGGCTCTCGGCATGGTTTTCGATCATCACCGCCAGCGGCCGACGTTTTGCCCAAATGTCACGCTCAATTTTGGTAAATTTAGCACCGTTTATAGGACAGATTTCTGTCTTTGGTAAGCTAGGATCGATCACTACATTTCCATCAGTATCAGGGCTTGGCGCTGCGGTTGTTCCTCCGCCCCCCAGAAAACTGAATACTGCATAGGAAATGCCGGTGGAAAGTAGATATAAAAAAATAGCGCCGATGATATAACTCAACACTGGACTCTTTTTCATAAATAAAAATGCGCATGTTAACTCATTATAAGCGAATTCTTACTAATGAGCCATATCACTCATGCGCTTATATTGGCTAAACGTTCGCTTATTTTCGCCCAAACTTACCCTTTGGCTTTTTTCAATACCTGTTTTTCTTCATCTGACAACTCATGTCCTTCAACTTTGCCTTTTTTGATAGATTTAATATACCATCTTACCCCTGTCCTTGCATAAAGTGAGGTGATAATAAGTCCTGTATCATGTCCGTCAAGTAAAGCTAAAGAAAAACTCTGATCGCCTCCAGTATCAGAAAATGGATTGTAACGAACCAGGGCCATTTTTTGAATATTAGTGAGGTTTTTTTTCTGGATCTCTTCAATCTGTGAAATGATTTTTTTCTGGACTTCTTGAGATTTTACTTCATGATCTAATAGTTTCTTTAGTGCCTCTGATAATGTCTCTTGCGTAATGCCTTTGGTTAATCGATTATAATTTGCCAGTGTTTTAAATAGTATATAACTTAGAAATCCCACCCAAATTCCCAGTACCAGAATGAGTGCCGACAGAATGGATACCATAGTCGAATTCATAACGCTTCCCCATTCTAAGGATTTGTACTAAAGTTTGTCAATATAAATCACCTGCTTGTAATTATTGTTATAACATTCTAATTAAAGTCATGTGTCTTACTGCTTCTGAGTCTGTGCGACTTAGCTTCATTTGTATTTGACAAATACCGTTTGTATATGATATATCTCAAAAACGAGGCTAGTTATGCCTAAAAAAACCAAAAAACAAAAAATTTTAGCTGAGCAAAGAGTAGCTCAATTTTATAAACCGGCGGGGTCTTTGGCGACACCATTTCAATACCTATCATCTCCTTCTTCCATCCCAAAACCAACATATGCTGCAAATATGGTTTATATCAAGCGCGATTTATTAAAAACTGTTATTATAGGGACGATTTTTATTATCGGAGAATTTGTTCTGGCAAAATTTATCAGTTAAAAAAGTTTGAACCATAAATGTTCACCTAGGTTTTCTGTGAGTCTTTCCTGCCTGCTGACAGGCACGTCTGGATGATTTATACAAAACTCTAAGACTGCCTTTCTTAGGGGACATATAAGCTGAGATTTATTTATATAAATTCGTCAACAGTTGCTAAAGGGGGTGATATTATGGCAGAAATGTATTGTGTCAAGTGTCGCGCAAAGAGAGACGATCCCAATGCGCAAAAAGTCACCATGAAAAACGGTAAACCGGCACTCAAAGGCAAGTGTCCAGTGTGTGGTACCGGTATGTACAAGATCGGTGGCTAAGGAATTTTTTAATTCCCTCGTCCCGCTATCGTTTATTTGTTAATTTTTAATTAATGAATGAGCGCCGGCGGGACGAGGGTGTTTAAAGAGGAAAATCACAGTTCTGCCTTGGGTCGGTATTGGAGCGCTTCAGCTATATGTTCAGGTTTTATAAAGCGTTCTTCTGCTAAATCAGCAATAGTCCGGCTGACTTTGATTACCTTATAATAGCTACGCGCGGATAATTTTAGTTTGGATACTGCCTGATGCAACAAATTACATGACTCTTGTGATAGGGGACAAAAATTTTTTATATCTTTGGTCGACATTTCAGCATTGTTAAAAAGATGAGTTTTGGCGAAGCGATTATGTTGGTGTTTACGGCCTTTTTCCACCCTGTCTTTTACGGTTTTAGAACTCTCACCTCTTGTCTTATTCTTAACTAATTTATCTGTAGTTAGAGTCGGCACATCCAAATGTAGATCAATCCGGTCCAAAATCGGTCCTGAAATCCGCTTTTGGTAGCGCGAAATCATTCCCGGCATGCAAGTACAGCGTTTTTGTTCGTCACCGAAGTTACCGCAGGGACAAGGATTGGCAGCAGCTATAAGCAAGAATTTTGCTGGATAAGTGACAGCTCCAGCGGCACGGGAGATGGAAATCTGTCCATCCTCCATTGGTTGCCGCAGTGCCTCCAAGACATGCCGCGGATATTCAGGAAATTCATCCAAAAATAA